>OFRF01000024.1_pt1 | contig 47826 bp, 72 predicted proteins | sample 1543081 | NCBI WGS metagenome assembly OFRF01 (sample SAMN07774232, study PRJEB24372) | wastewater metagenome
CGCAAGGGCCTGCTCGGGAGGGCAATTCCGCCCGATACGGAGCATGAAATGGCAAAGTCAGACAAGAAGCGGGTCAATAGCATCATCACCGTGACCCGCTGGGACAACAAGCTCAAGTTCGCCTTTACGGGCGTCGGTGATTTCACCTTCGACCCGGACAAGGTGAGCGCGGAGAACAGGGCGCGTGCGATGGTGCACGGGTTCGAGCAACGGGTGCGGGATGCCGCAGCCCTGTCGGTCGATCGTGACACGGGTAAGTCCGCCACGGCGCAGGCCAAATTCGACGCCGCGAAGCGGATTGCCGATCACCTCATGAGCGGGGCGACGGAATGGAACCTCAAACCCGCAGCGACGGGTGGGCTGGATGCAGGGCTGGTCATCATGGCGATTATGCGGGTCTTCCGCAAGTCGCTCGACGAGGCCGAGACCGTGATTGCGACGACGATGAGCAAGAAGGGCATCGAACGCGCAGCCGCGCTGAAGTTGTGGGCAAACAGCAAGCAAGTCGCAGCCGCAATGCTCGAGATTAAGACAGAGCGGCTGAACACAACCGAAGACGCGGACGACCTCTTGGACGAGATCATGGGCGAGGAAAGCGACCTCGACGACGAAGACGGCGGGGAAGGGGAAGAAGAGGAGGAAAGCGACGAAGACGACGAAGAGCGGTGAATTTCGGGGGACAATCTTGCCGGTATGTTCGGCGAAAACACGACAACAGCAGCGACAGAAGACGACCGCTACACACCGATACCGGCCATTTTTTGGTCGTCAGGCGAATTGACCTGCTAGTCTAGTTACATCTGTTACATATTTTTTTTTTAGAGATATAGGACTAGAGGACTTTCCCTGCGCACCAAAATGGGTCGGGGGGTGATGTGTAGCGGTCGTCTTCTGCTGTGGCTGTTGTTGCGTCAACGGGCGCCGTGTTGCTTTCTTGACACACGGCGCAAGCGCCGTTATACTACGTGTGCGCGCATGGGTGCGCCCGCGTGTCGTTAGTCAGCCGGCTTACCCGGCGGAAGGGACCAATATGAGTATAGTCACGTACAGGTATACTGACCTCGACGGCGTACAGCTGGTTGGGGAGTGCCAAGCTGTCGAGACCGCCGAGGGGTTCTACGTGGTCGGGCTTACGGGGCCGAGTGGGAGTAGCAAGACCATGTCGCCTGCAATACACTGGAAGCCGATTCGGGCTGCGATCCAAGACCTTATCGGAGAGCGAGCCCTTCAATCGTACAAGGTGGCCTAGGCGGGACCGCCCGCAAGCGCGGGCTCCTCATGGGAAGGCATGCAATCCCGCGTGCCTTGCCAACAGGAGCCATAATGCAACGAGATCATGTGATCTGGTCGAAGCACGGCGAGAACCGCTGGTGGACCACAGGCGTGCTACTCACGCGACAAGAGGCGGAAGAGAAGGTTGCGCGCTTCCGCGAGGCACACGCCAAGTTCGGACGCTATACAGGCCGCAATCCGATGCCGCTGTACGAGGTCCGCAAAGTCGTCAAGGTGACCTCATGACCCGCGACTTCACCGCAACGTATCGCCAGCTCCGCCGCCTGGGCTGGACCGCCGAAGCCGCGTACAGGCGGGCCCGCGCGATCCAGACCCGAGTCCGCGACATCCTGGCGTGGAGGGCCCGAGCGTGAACGCCCCTCGCTTCCCGGCAGATGCCGTAGCCCAGATCCGCTCGCTCCACTCTCGGGGCATGCTCAACGTGCGGGCCTGGGCGCAGGCGTACAACGTCTCGCTCGAGACCGTCCGGCGCATCGCTCGAGGCGACACCTACCGCTCGGGCAACGAGCCCCAACTCCCTCACGCCCAGGTCATCCCCCCACGCGAGCCACCCCGAGAGGAACCTGACGCGGGAGCACTCGCCGCCAGCTTCGCTCGGCTGCAAGCAGCAGCACTCGCGGCAGCGGGCCCGCCAGCTGCACAAGCCCTCCTCGACGAACTCACGGCCCGCGGGAGGGCAGAGCCGGGCTTGCCCGGCGGGTCCGCAACAGGGCCGGCGCCAACTCCCAGCGAACCGGGCTCTGGGGAGCCTACCCCATGATCCTCGGCGTCACGATCCAGCGCGCCACTCCGCTCCCCCCTGGCCAGCCCGACGGCGAGGCGAGCGGCCTCTGGAAGGACATCCTCCTCGAGATGCGGGTAGGCGACTGGTTCGAGATCCCGCTGCAGAAAGCGGTTGCGATCTACAGGGCAGCGTGGGGGCTGCGCATGAAGATCACGACGCAAAAGGGCGCCACGACCCTGCGCGTCACGCGCGTTGCCTGAGACGCGCGGAGGCGGCGAATTACTTTGTTGACCCCCGCATGTGCGCGCGTATAATACGTGAATTGTACGCGCGCACTCCCCGCCGGCTTGACCGGCTCCCTCCCTAGCCTCGAAAGGGCACCGCTATGAACCGCAAAGAACCGTCCCACACCAAGTCCGGCCCTGGTCGGCGCCACATTCAGGGCAAGCCCGGCAAGGAACGCCCAGTCGGCAGGGGCTTCAAGGGCGTGTCGTTCTCCATCCCGCGCGAGATGAGTCCGCTCCACCCCGTGGAGATGGCACGCATCCGCGCGGAGCGTGAGGCCCGTCTCGCCTCCGCCTGAGAGTCCAGCCCGCAAGCCAGGCGTGCCTGGTTTGCTGCCGGACTTTCCCGGTGCCTCCCAAGTGGGAGCTTTCCATGCCACAGAGCCAGCGCACATCCCGTGCGCGTCCCTTCGTGACGTACTACTACACTGGTACGCCTTCCCCCTCCTCCTGGTCCCGCATCGGCAGGGCGGTGACCCGCCAGGGCGCCGTCTGCGCAGCGACCCGCCACCTGATTGATGGCGAGGCCAAGACCGCGCTGGTGTGCGACGAGGACGGCTACATGCTGGTCCGCATCAGCAAGCTGGCCCGCATGATCCGCATTGAGGAGCATCGCTGATGGCCCCGCGCAACCTCCCCGCAATCAAGCGGGTTCGCTCCACCCGCTACCTCGCAACCGACGGGCAGGAGTTCAAGTCCCACGTCGAGGCCTTCCGGCATGAGACGTTCATCTCCCTCCGTTCCCTCCTCTCCACCGCCATCTACAAGTACGGTGGAGACCCCGAGGAAGTTGCCCGCATGCTCCTCGACGCGCAAGACTTCCGCATCGTCCTGCTCGGCCCGAAGACCGGCGTCCGCGAGACCGGGCAAGGCCCGGCGGTCCCGCAAGCAGGCAGGCTGGGATTCTCAGGAGACGACACATGACCAACGTACAAAGAGGCGACAATTTCAAGTGCCAAATTTGCGCCAGCCCTTACTTCGGGTCTACCTTTGAGAAGGGCCAAATCGTTGGGCGTTATTGCAAGGGCTGGCCAACTGGCTATGACAGAAGTTACCATCCCTGCAAAGGAAAGTACGAAGAGCGATACACTAACGAGCCAACATCGGCGGGTCCGCTCTCAGCCCCGCACTTCGCACCCACCACTGGTGGAGATAGGAACGACGAATGACCGACAATGAATTCAACGACCTGCAGGCTGAGTACGATTTGTGCGGAGTTGACGGCCGGCTGCGTGACTTTGCTGAAGCTGTGCAAGCTGCCGAGCGCGAGCGGTGGCGTGACAAGGTAGAAGCGCTGGCGATTTCTTGGGACGATCCAGCGGAAGCCTACGGCATGAAGTTGGCGCTTCAAGAAGGCTTGGGGCTTAACCTATGACCCTCCTCCCCCGCATCTTCCGCCCTCCCTCGCATCTCGAAGTCGCCGCGAAGCAGCTCGACGAAGCGCAGCGCGACCTCCTGACGGCCCAGCAGAACCGCGAGTACTACGCGGCGATGGAAGGTATGCTCCAGGCCCGCATTGCCCGCCTCGCCAGCACCCTCGCCGAGTCCGCGGCCAAGCAACTTGAGGACTCCCTCTCATGAACTGCTACGACATCTCCCTCCAAGTCACCATGCCTGTCGGGCCCGCCGACTCCCTTCTCTGGTTCATCCAGTTCCAGCCCGTCGGCCGGCTCTCCGCGTACAGCACCCCTCACGCCTTGCGCATCGCCCGGGAGCTGGGCTGGCGAGCCCCAGTCGCCGCCCCGGCGGACCCGCGGATCGAGCTCCCGCAGCTCACCGGAGCGCCCGTCAAGCTCCCTCGCAAGGCCCCGCATCGACAGACTCCCCCCTCAGGTAAGACGGCGAACTTTCGCCAGAAAGGACGGCTGTAATGGCTGCAATGAAGTTCCGCCTCGACCACGAAGTCGGCGGCCAAGACATTGAGTGGCACGTCTCCTTCACTCCCGGCACACCCGACACTTGGGCAGAGCTGGGTGACGGCCCAGAACTCGAGGTCGAGAAGGCCATGATGCTCACGCATCAGGTCGGCAACACGCTGCACCGCGCGGACATCCTCGACCTGATAGTTGAGTCCGCGGGCGGAGAGCTGCCCAGCGAGATCTACAACTCGCTCTGCGAGAAGGCCGAGGAAGCCGCCAGCGAGGCCCGCGACGACTACGAGGCCGGCCTGGCCGAGTCCCGGGCCGAAGATCGCGCCTTCCGCCAGGGGGAATGCGATGATTTCTGACTGGCCCGCCCTCTACATCGCCACCCTCGGCACCGTCTGCATCCTCCAGACCGGCCTTATCGGCTGGCTAATCTGGCTCAACTCCTCCCTCATCGACGAGGCCCGCACGCTGCACGAGCTCCTCGAAGACACCGCTGCCATCCCCCTCGACCTCCCCCTCACCAAGGAACCCTCATGACCGTTGCCCGCAAGTTGCTCGAAATCGCCGCATTCTGGGAGCAGGACCTCTGCCTCGACTGCGAGACCGTCCAGCCCCCCGAAGTCGCGTGCCCCGGCGAAGCCGCTGCCTGTGTGAAGTGCGGCTCCATCAACCTGCTGGCCGCCGAGACCGTGCTGCAGATCGCGGACCTCGTTGAGGAGGCAGAATGACTACGTGGGAAATAGAGCTAACCCAAGCGATGGAAGATAACGGCGAGACGCTAGCCGACCTGGTGTCTACCACGCTGACCGAAGCTGAGTTGAAGCGGGAGTTTTACGAAGGCTACGGTGGAGTTGCTGGCGTGCCCTTCACTGCTTGGACTGAGAAGACGGTCTACTTCCCCGTCTGCTACGACGGCTCGGAGTGGGTAGGCAGTGTCTCACGCCACCCGGATGGAAAGCCGACTGAGCACCAAGGTGGGGGCTGATCATGGAAACAGCACCGTATGAGCCCACACCGCTGCTGCAGTGGTCGTCGCAGGCAATGCTTGATGTGGCCGCCGAGCGCCGCCGCCAGATCGAGGTCGAGGGCTGGACGCCTGAGCACGACGACTGTCACAGGGACGGATCACTGGCGAAAGCTGCGTATTGCTATGCCTGGGCCGCTTGTGGTCTCGGGATGGAAAGTCCGCCACCCGCTCCCCCCGGATGGCCGTGGGCCGGCACGTGGTGGAAGCCCCGAGACACGCGCAGCAACCTCGTGCGCGCCGCCGCGCTGCTGCTGGCCGAGATCGAACGGCTGGACCGGGCTAGCCATGCCTGACGCTTCCCTCACCTGGAAGCTCCGGCAGCGTGGCCGCTGGCAGATCGTCGCTACAACCATGCCGCTCGAGTCGGCCACCCGCGTGGCCTGCACCCTCGTCCGGGAGTTCGCGCAAGGGACACGGCTGGCGGCCTCGTGCACCCCGCATACCTTCTACTTGACCGACGAAGTTCGCCGCTTCTCGTTCACGACGGACGACTTCTCCCTGGCCTTGCGCCTGCTGAAGGAGCACTGATGGGCAGCGTGTGGGCTATCCTCGCTTGCCTTCTCGTCATCGTCGTAGCTGTCTGGGCGGCGATGGGAGACGATTGATTACTTTATTGACACCCCGCGGTACGCGCGTATAATACCCCCATTGTACGCGCTCTCACCCCCCAGCGCTTCTTGCCGAGCCTTGGGGGGTGCGAACCAAGGCAATCGCAGCACCTGCACCAACCTCCAACGCTGCACCCCATCCTACCAAGGAACTTTCCCATGACCGAAGCTACCGTAGCCACTCCCGCCAAGAAGACCGCCACCGTCTACACCCCCGTCACGATGGAAGACGGGCGCGTGGTCCAGTTCGCGGGCAACCGCAAGTCCGACAAGACCATCCTGCTCGACGCCGCCGGCAAGGCGACGGGCGTCCGTTTCGACTTCGTGAACGGCAAGACCCTCTCCCTCGCTTTCTCCGAGATCCCCGAAGCCACGGCGTTCTACGCCTGCGGCCACGGCATCGCCCAGAAGGCGGGCGACGAATACAGCGGCGTGAAGGAAGTCGACGACATGGCCCTGGCCGTGGAAGAGATCTTCAAGCGCCTGCGTGCTGGTGATTGGGCTGCCGCCCGCGAAGCTGGCGACTCAACGGCGGGTGCCAGTATTGTGATCCGCGCGCTGATGGAAGTGACGGGCAAGCCCGTCGAATTCATCAAGACCTTCCTCGACGGCAAGCTCGAGGCGGCCAAGGCCAAGGGCGAGAAGCTGTCCCGCCAGGACCTGTACAACTCGTTCCGCAACCCGACGAGCAAGACTGGCATCGTCATCAAGCGCCTCGAGGAAGAGCGCCTGGCGAAGTCCAACAAGGTCGACTCCGACGCCCTGCTGGGCGAGATGACGGCGTAACCTCGCGGCGTAACCTCGCGGCGGACCTCGTGTCTCCGGCAGCCCCTTCCTCCCGTCTCCTCTCGGGGCTGCTTTTTCCCGCCACCGGATCGTCGGCTTCTCGCAGTTGCCTGGCGTCCGGTGGCGGTCTTTTTAGGAGTTCAGCAAGTGCCCTCCAAACGCAAGCCCCCACCTCCTCCGCCCGCTGCAGTCAAGCGCGATGCGCGCAAGCTCGCGGATCTTGCGGCCCCGCCGGCGAAGGCCCAGCCGACCAAGGGTCGGCGGTCCCGCCCCACCTAACGCCTGCCTGCCATGACCCGCGGCCGTAAGCCCAACGTCGAGCCCACCTCCTCGATCAACCTCCACCTCCCGGAGACCCTGCGTGCTCGCCTCGACCTCATCCTGTTCAGCGAACTCGAGGGCCGCGTCCCGAAGGGCTCGTACCTCCGCTTCTTCTCCGCCCGCCTGGTCGAGTTCTTCGAGCACCGCACCCTCGACCTCGCCCCCTACCTCAACGCGCTGCCCGGGACGCACGTCGTTTCGGCAAGGCCCTCAACCCTCGAAGCGCTGCGCGTTGCGCTCGAAGCCAAGCAAGGCCAGCCATGACTAAGATTACACTCCCCGTCTACCTGCACGCCCAGGATTTTGGGTATCCCGATCCTAAGACGGGGTCAGTATATCAGTTTTCTATCTTCGGCTTCAATGCAGCCTCCTCTGGTTACATTCCTCTCGGCAGCACGGACATCGAGTTCGACACCCCTTCCCACGAGCAGATTGTCGCCCGACACGCCGTCCTGCTGCGCGAGAAGATCAAGGAGGTCAACGCCGAAGCCCGTAAGCAAGTCGCCGACCTCCGCGACCAGCTCTCGAAGCTCGAGTCCCTCACCTACACGCCGCCCGCGGCGAAGGAGCCTACTGATGTCCCCTGAACTGCAATCCAAGATCTCCATCTGGCGCCAGCGAGCCATCAACGGGACGCTGACCCAAGACGAGATGAAGGAAGCGATCCTCGCCCTCCGCCAGGACCGCATCGGCGCCTCGATCGCCTCGGCCGCGAGCAAGCGCACGAAGGCCAAGGCTGAGATCCCCGACGCCGATGACCTGCTGGCGGAGATGGGCCTGTGACCGCGCCCGCCTGCGCAACCTGCGCCTTCTTCGACCGTCAGCAGCCGCACCTGCCCGTCGGCCTCTGCCGCTTCCTCCCTCCCACTGCCACCGGCATCCCCATGCAGAAGCCGGGCCTCGATGGCAAGATCCATATCGAGGTCCAGCAAGTCAACATGTGGGCTAACGTTCGCCCGGAAGACTGGTGTGCGCAGCACGCGCTCGCCGCGCAGTTCGTCCCCGCCAACCACTAACCGCAAGACCAAAGCCATGAACGTCCCCACTCTCGACACCATCGTCCCTTCCTCCTACGAGTGTATCATCACCGGCTGCTCCCTCATCACGCACAACAGTAAAGAAGGGCACCTCAACGGCGACCTCTTCCAGCTCGGCGACTGCTATATCTTCAACGCCAACCCGCAGCTGTTGGGCCCACAAGACTTCACCTACGCGAAGCAAGTCCGTGTCTCGAACTTCTTTGCTCGTCGCTTCGTCTACGTCTTTGCCAAGTCCGCTGCGGAGCTGAACGACGCCGCGAAGGAGTACATCGCGTGACCGCGCCTCGCCCTCCCTTCCCCACCGTCATCGACTCCTCGATGATGTCAGCCTGGCGCGCGTGCCGCCGCAAGATCTTCCTCGAGTACCTCGAGCACTGGAAGACAAAGAACCTCTCGGTCCACCTCCACGCTGGCAAGGCCTTCGCCCGGGGGCTGGAGGTTGCGCGGGAAGAGTACTACGCCAACGGCGTGCCCGAGCACGAGGCGATCCCTTTCGGCCTCCAAGCCCTCGTCACAGCGTACGGCGACTTCGAGTGCCCGCCCGACAGCGCGAAGAGCCTCGAGCGCATGATGGGTGCCTTCGAGTACTACTTCTCCGAGTACCCGATGGGCACGGACACCGCTCGCCCGTCCACCTTGCCCGGCGGCAAGCTCGGCATCGAGTTCTCGTTCGCCTCCCCCATCGACATCGACCACCCCGAGACGGGCGAGCCCCTCCTCTACTGCGGCCGCTTCGACATGATCTGTGACTACGCCGGCGGCCAGTACGGGGAGGACGACAAGACCGCCTCCCAACTCGGCGCGTCGTGGAGCAAGCAGTGGGACCTCCGCTCCCAGTTCACCGCGTACACCTGGGGGGCCCGCCAGATGGGCGTGAAGCTCGACGGTTTCATCATCCGCGGCATCTCCATCCTTAAGACCAAGTACGACACGCAGCAGGCGATCACCTACCGCCCCGCCTGGATGGTCGACGCCTGGTACGAGAAGCTGCTCCAAGAGGTCGCCGAGATGAAGTTGGCCTGGGAGCGCGGCTACTGGGCCCCAAACTACGACGACTCGTGCAACGACTATGGCGGGTGCTCGTTCCGCCGAGTCTGCCTCTCCGAGCCTTCCCGCGAGGTGGTGTGGCTGGCCCAGGACTTCGAGAAGCGTCGCTGGGATCCGATCACTCGGACGGAGACGATGCTATGAGCACCCCAATGCGCGTAAACGGCTGGCAGACTCGTGACGGCAAGATATTCCCTGAGTGGGAAAAGGTCCGAGCGGAAGCCCACGAGCTGGAACTCGATTTCACTGCCTGGTGCGATCGGGAGTTCGGCCCCGTCCTCGGCAACAATGAGGTGGCAAAAGCTATCCTTAGCAACTGGGTGGTCGCACGCCGAGACACTGCTGTGGTGGAAGCTGCATGATGGTCGCGCGTGCCCTCCTCCACAAGGACAAGCTCGAGGCCCTCAAGGCCTGGCTTGACTCCCGCAACCACGAGCACCGTCCCGGCAACGGCCCTTGGCAGGAACTCCAGATTAAGTGGGGCTCTGGCTGGCAGGTCATCTACAGCCGCGCGAGTATGCCGGAGCACCTGTCGGTCCCTGAGCCGCTCGTCCCCTTTATCAAGAAGTTCATCCGTGAGACGCGCGAGCCGCAACCGCCTGCTGGCTACACCGCGGAGGAACTTGAGCACGACAATCCCTTCAACGCTTGGATGCGGGAGTGACAGCTGTGGCCACCCAGCAAAACCACGCGGACTACTTCATCGGCTCACGCCACTTCGGCGCTGGAAAGGTCCACCCGCAGTCTCGGTCCCTCGCCTACTTTTGCCCGACCTGCGGCGACATCTGGGGGCGTGCAGTAGTGCACGGCGCTACGGAGTGGGATCTCTACGTAAACTCCTGTGAGCGCCATAAAAACACAGGTGTCTACACTCACGGACAGCCACCCGGTTGCTTTCTGCACGCCTTTTTTGTCAACTGTATCGCTGGAGCTGCCTGCTCCCCCGCTGTACTTTCTAGCTTCCCGCCCGCGCTTATTAAGCGTGAATTCGACCTGACGATGAACCACTTCTTAGCCAAGGAACAGCCATGAACTTCTACCAGTACCAAACCGAGGCCTTGCGCACCGCGCGCATGATGCCCTCCCTCACCGAGAACCTCCTCCACGCCCAGATCGGCCTCTGCACTGAGGTCGGCGAGTTCGCAACGGAGGTCAAGCGCCTCTTCGCGTACCGCAAGCCGCTCACCCCCGAGATGCGGGATCACATGGCCGAGGAGCTGGGCGACGTGCTCTGGTACATCGCCGTAGCGGCCGACACCCTCAACGTCTCGATGACTGAGATGGCGGAGGGCAACATCGCCAAGCTGCGCAAGCGCTACCCCGAGAAGTACAGCGACGAGCTGGCCGAGGCGAGGCTCGACAAGGGCGGCGCAAGCCCGCGGGAGAGCTAGAATGGCTGAGTATCGACACGTCGATGAGGGGGAACAGATCGTCGACCTCCTCTCCCGCCAGATTCGCCAAGCGATGAAGCGCTCAACTCAAGTTGGTTGGAATCCCACTCACGACGCCGACGCAGACGACAGGCGCCTCAAGCGCTACGCCGAACGCGCCGCTAAGCTCCGCATCATGCGCGCGGACTACGAACAGCTAATGTACGGAGAGATTGATGACTGATCCTACCACCTTCCGTTTCCTCCGTGTTCTCGAGTACGTCGGGACACGAGAGGCACTCGATCTCGCACGCACCCGCCGTCAAGTCAAAGGTACACATGCCTTCACCAAGGATTGCAAGATCTTCGAAGGTATCCTTGGGGACGCTGATCAGCCAATCATAGGCCAGCTTAAACTTTGGTGCATGGAGCAGATCGTCTTGGCCGATAGCGGGGAGCTGTTCCCTGATGACTACAGTAAGCGGGACGGCTACATCGAAGCAGTGCAAGACATCTTGCGCTTGACGCTTCCCGAGTCCGAGTACAAGAAACTTTGTGAAGGTGCATGATGACTGACTCCTCTACCTTCCCCGGCGTCTCCCTCGCCGGCCCCAAGATCCTTCTCGAGGGCCCGTCCGGCTCCGGCAAGACTTTCGCCCTTGGCACGCTCGTCGATTGGGCGGCCCGCCAGTCCCCTCCCCACGAGGTCTTCGTCCTCTTCACCGAGAATGGGCTCGAAACCCTACTCGGCTACTGGCGGGACCGCAAGCTCGCCGTCCCCGCAAACCTCCACTGGCACGTCGTCCGCACCCCAGCCATTCCGCTCGCCGCCCTGCTCGAGGGCGCCAAAAAGGTCGGCCTGCTCTCCTACGAAGCGCTGACGAAGAGCGTCGACCCCGATCGCTCGACCAACAACCCCTGGGAAAAGCTGCTCACCGTCCTCACCAACTTCCCGGATGACCGCACGGGAGCCAAGTTCGGCAACATCGGCACCTGGCCTGCGACCCGCATTCTCGTGAACGATTCGCTGAGCGAGACCGCCAACGCCTGTGTCCGCATGGTGATCGGGAATAAGCCGACGACCTCTCAACCCGACTACGGTGTGGCGCAGAACAACCTGCTGAACTGGCTTCGCTACATGACGCAGGCATTCGCCGGCACCTTCGTCATCACCGCGCACGTCCAGCGCCAAACCAACGAGATCACCGGCGTCACCCAACTCATGACGAAGGCGATCGGCAAGGCGCTGGCCGACGACATCCCGACGCTCTTTTCCGAAACCATCTACACCGTGCGGGAAGGAACGAACTGGTACTGGGACACCGCGGCGGCGAACGTGGACACCAAGACCCGCTACCTCCCCATCGCCAGCAAGATCAAGCCCGACTTCGCCCAAATCATGGACAAGTGGCTGGAAAGGAGTAAGGTATGAGCAACATCATGCAAGAGCTTCACATCGTCGGCCTGAACCCATTCGGCGTGCAACTGGTTGCTGAGTCTCTGCTAAAATCGCCGATGGCGCCGATAAGTATTGACAAGCCACTAATGTTCTTCTTCCCCATACGGCGTAGTGATTGCGCTGGCTGGATTGGCGTGAACATTACGCTGGAAGCTGTACCAGAGCCCAAAGCACCAGGCACGATGAACCCGGACGCGTAAAATCCCCGAATTATACCCTCCCCGAATTGACAGCCTCCGGCGGCCAGCTGCCAACTCCCTACCTCCCGGCCGAGCCACAACTCTCAAGCGAGTCTCTCATGCAAATGAACTTCGACCCCAACGCCTTTCTCGACCTCCCCATCGAAGAAGCCTTCGAACGCCGCAACCCCCTGCCCGCCAAGGACTACGTTGCCGTCATCAACGAAGTCACGGTTCGCCAGTGGCAATCCAAGGACAAGTACAACGACGACGGCACGCTCAAGTCCGGCATCGCCTACGACATCGCCATGTCCCTGCAGATCCCGCAGGACTTGCGTGAGGCCCTCGGCTATGAGAAGGACTCCCTCGCGATCAAGGACTCCATCATGGTGGACCTGAATGCGCAGGGCGGCCTCGACACGGCCAAGGGCAAGAACGGCGCCATGCGTGCCTACCGCGAGGCCCTCGACATGAACAAGGCCGGCGAGACCTTCCGCCCCCGGCTGATGGCGGGCCGCATGCTCCTCGTGCGGATCAAGCACGAAGAGTACCAGGGCAACATCCAAGAGCGCGTTGGCGGCGTGGCGAAGCTGCCCTGAGCGAGGTGACCTATGAACCTCGAAGCCATGACGCAGACGGAGGTCAAAGACCCGCCCTTCGGCAAGATTGCGGAAGCCCTCCTCTTGATTACGGAGGGCGGACGTGACCAAGGACACGACCAGGAGACCATCCGAGTGATGCTCCACACGTTCGGTCAGACCATCTCCGCGGCCAGCTCGTCGAGCCGCATCAGCAACACGATCGCCGGCGTGGAGTGCAAGCGGCGCTACTAGCAAGACCTTTCGGGCCCGCTTCGGCGGGCTTTCTTTCATCTTACCAGCGAGAACAGCAATGGAAACTTTCATCCAACCCAAGATCATAGGCTACCGTCAACTCAGCCCAGCTGAAGTCGCTTTGATAAACGAGGGCAAGGCGCTAGCCGAGCAGTGCGGCGCCTACATCGCCAAGCTGCGCGCCTACGTGCCGCAGGGCATGAGCGGGCCGGAAGGCGGCGAGGCCGAGGCCTGCAAGCCCGGCGCCACGTTGGATCAGCGCTGGATCAGCATCGGCGCCACTGACCTGCAGCGCGGGTTCATGGCCGTGATCCGCGGCATCGCACAGCCCTCGACGTTCTAGGAGACCTACCATGCCCCATACTTACTACATCATTGACGAAGACGGCGAGGTAAGCAAGACACACGACCGCACTCTTGCTATCCAAGCTGCCCACGAGAACGAGATGTGCACCGTCATTTCCCCTCACGAAAACGAGTGGTGGGTCGGCTCAGATCGTACCAAGATCGACGACTACGAACCCCCCGAGGAAGAAGGCGACGAGGACGAGGAAGACGACGAGGACTCCGATGACTGACTTCATCGCACGCACCCAGATCCACATCGCGGCGAACCGCCAGCGACGGGAGTTCCTCCCCGGGGAGCTCAACGAACTCGCCGACTCGATCCGGGCCAATGGCCTGCTCCAAGCCCTGGTGTTGCGGAGGGAGGGCGAGCGGTTCATCCTCGTCGCGGGCGAGCGCCGCCTCCGTGCTATCACCGACATCTATGACCTGGGGGGTCACTTCACCTACGGCGCAGATGAATTAGGCATGCCTGTGCCAGTCGCCCCAGGCATGGTTCCCTTCAACAATCTCGGCACCCTCTCCCCTCTCGCCGCGTGGGAGGCGGAACTCGAGGAGAACCTCCGCCGAGTCGACCTGACGTGGCAGGAGCGGGCCCTTGCAACGACCCGCCTGCTCGAGCTGCGCCAAGCCCAAGCCGAGGATGCGGACGGGCCCGCCCCCACAGTCTACGACATCGCACGGGAGGTGCGGGAGAAGCCGGGCGTGCCGAATGCGGAACTCGGCTCCGCCTACACCGAGACGCGGAACGAGTTGATCGTCTCGAAGTTCCTCGACGACAAGGAAGTCGCCGCGGCACCGTCGCTCAAGGAGGCGTTCAAGATCCTCAAGAAGCGGGAGGAGCGCACGCAGAACGCCGCCCTGACCGAGACGCTCGGCCGCTCCTTCACCTCTGCCCAGCACACGCTGCTCTGCGCCAACTCCCTCGAGTGGATGGCGGCCGCTCCCGCCGACCAGTTCGGTGTCATCCTGACCGACCCGCCCTACGGCATGAACGCCCACGAGTTCGGCGACAGCGGCATGGCAGCCGCGGGCTCTCACTTCTACGAGGACTCCTATGAAACCTGGGACGCGATCATGCAGGTGTTCTGTCGCGAATCGTATCGCCTTGCGGCACCATCCGCTCACGCCTACGTCTTTTGCGATCTTGACCGGTTTCCCGAACTGCGGGAACGGATGCGCGAGGCGGGATGGAAGGTCTTCCGCACCCCGCTTGTCTGGCACAACCCCGACGGCTATCGCGCCCCCTGGCCTGACAAGGGACCCCAGCGATCCTACGAGCTGATCCTCTTCGCCTCGAAGGGCGACCGCCCCGTAATGCAGATGAAGAGCGACGTCCTCGAATATCGCCGCGACCCCCAGGTCGGCCACCCAGCGCAGAAGCCCGTCGCCTTGCTCCTCGACCTGCTCAAGCGCAGCTTGCGGCCCGGCGACTCCGTGTTCGACCCCTTCATGGGGAGCGGCTCGACCCCCGCCGCGTGCCAGGAACTCCGCGCCCCCTGCACCGGCATCGAGATGGACGAAGCAGCCTTCGGCATCGCCGCGAAGCGCCTGGCAGCGACCTCCCAATTTGACAAGGACTTGTTCGATGAACCCCCAGCACAGTGAACTCCGCGCCGTCATCCTGGACACCGAGACGGCGGCCGCCAAGGAAACTCCCGAACGCCACATCGAGGTAATCGAGCTGGCGTACCGCGACATCCACTCCCGCGAGCTGTTCCTCCGTCGCTACAAGCCGCTCCTCTCCCCCCAGTGGGGAGCCCTCGCGGCCCACGGCATCACGATGGTGGAGTTGGAGGGCTGCCCGCCCTCAAGCAACGCCCGGAGCGAGGCCCCGCGGGCCGACTATTGGATCGGCCACAACATCGACTTTGACTGGCGGGCCCTCGGCTCTCCGCCCGTCAAGCGCATCTGCACCCTTGCGATGTCCCGTGCGCTGTGGCCGGAGATGGACTCCCACACGCTGACGGCGATGATGTACTTCATCAAGGGCGCAACGCCCTCCACGCGCGAGGAGCTGCGCTCGGCCCACTCCGCCGAGGCGGATATTGACTTTTGCGAGACCCTCCTGCAAACCATCATGGCTGTGACGAAGACGCGGGAGCTCGAGGCCCTGTGGGAGCTGAGCGAGGAGTCCCGCATCCCCAAGGTCATGACCTTCGGCAAGTTCGCTGGCGAGCCGGTTCGCAACGTGGACCGCGGCTGGGTTTCCTGGTACGCTCGCCAGTCCGATCCGGACCCCTACCTGCTCGCAGCCTTCCGCCAACACGGCCTGCTACGTTAAGGAGCCATCATGCAACAAGACCAATTCGCTCTCGTCGTCCAAGAAACAATCACCTCCACCGCCAAGCTGCTCCTCTTGAAGGGCGAGGAGTACGCGGGAAGTGAGGACCGCCTTGCGAACTTCAAGCGAGGTGCGGCCCTGACCGGCGCTACCCCCTTGCAGGTTGCCTTCATCTACGCCTCGAAGCACTACGACGCCATCTCCACCTACATTCGCAAGGATGCGCAGGCACAGGTCCAGCAGCTCTCCGAGCCGATTGAGGGCCGCCTGGACGACCTGATCAACTACTGCATCTTGATGAAGGCGCTCATCGTGGAGGGCGGCCCGCCCACTCCCGACACCAAGCCCGCCTTCGTCCCCGTCCTTCAGCCTACCGGGTGGACGCCTGAGGAAGAGGCGAGCTGGAAGGCGTGGAGAGAGAAGCCTGCGGGAGTTGCCCCATGAGCAAGAAACCTTCCCCTTGGTGCGACCGTGACCTTCACCACTGCCAGTACTACATCGGCCTCTCCCTGACCGACAAGGACTTCTACAAGATGCTGGATGGCCTCAAGGTCAAGAAGAGCATGCGGCCAAAGACCCGCGCCGTAGCGAATGGCGCAACGACGCATTACTTCGAGAACGCGGGCGGTAAGCTCACTGCCATCGTTGCCCTCTCCCCGACAAAGAAGGTCGACCCGATCTCCATCTGCGGCATCCTCGTCCACGAAGCCGTCCACATCTGGCAGGCCCACTGCGACGAGATTGGGGAGAAGGCGCCCTCCAGCGAGTTCGAGGCGTACGCCATCCAATCGATCTCCCAGACTCTCATGGCAAAGTTTTCCGAACTCGGAGGTGTATATGACACTCCACGCCGCCGGAGGTGACGGGCCCGCCGGCGCGCGGATCATGCTGATCGGCGAGGCCTGGGGCCAAGAAGAAGAGCGCACGAACCTCCCCTTCCAGGGAGCAAGCGGCCAAGAGCTCAATCGCATGCTTCACGAAGCTGGGATCATGCGCTCCGAGTGCTACACGACCAACGTTGTGAACGCTCGGCCGCAGAACAACGACATCGACAGGTGGGTGACAGGGAAGCGCAAGGACATCACCGCCGACATGGTGAAGCTGCGGGACAAGTACGCCGTTCCCATCGTCCGGGTGGGGATCCTCCGCATGATGCAAGAGATCGTCGAGGTCAAGCCCAACGTGATTGTCGCCCTCGGCAAGACGGCGCTGTGGGCCCTGACGGGCTATGACGGCATTACGAAGTGGCGCGGGAGCCAGCTCCACCTCGAGGTCCCGCACGAGTGGTGGCCCGCCAGCGCTACCCCCTTCCGCCACAAGGTCATCCCGACGCTGCATCCGGCCCTGGTCTTGCGGGACTTCTCCTCTCGCCCGACAGTCATCAATGACTTGAAGCGTGCGGCGAGGGAACGCGAGTCCGCCGAGTACAGCAACGTCCCTGTATGGAACTTCAAAGTTCCTGAATCCCTAGAAGCTTGCCTCGAGCTTCTTGACTATGTCCTGCGTGGTCTTGAGAGCGGAGTACTCGAGTGGATCGACTTTGACATTGAGACAGCGGCAGGGCACATCGACTGTGTTGGCCTGTCTTGGAGTCGTGCCGATGCTATTATCATCCCTCTGATGTCGCGAGGGGACAAGCAGGGCTATTGGTCTGCTGAGTCCGAGGCGATTATCGTCTACAAGCTCTACCTTATCCTTACACACAAGCGCGTGAAGGTCCGCTGGCAGAACGGCCTGTACGATGCGCAGTACACCTACCGCCATTGGCACTTTGTCCCACGGGGAGCGCAGGACACGATGATCGCGCACCACTCCGTGTTCTGTGGGTTGCAGAAATCGCTGGCGTTTCAGGCCTCGCTCTACTGCGACTACTACAAGTACTGGAAGGATGACGGCAAGGTCGTCGACCCGAAGGTTCCCGAGCGTCAGCGCTGGATCTACAACGGCACGGACTGCGTCTACACGCGCGAGGTCGGCGAGGTACTGACGGGTGTGGTGGAGAAGATGGGGGCCCGCGAGGTCGATGCGTTCCAGCAAGAGTTCTTCTGGCCGGTCCTCCAGTGCATGCAGCGAGGCGTGCGGATCGACGAGAAGTTCCGCAAGGAACTCGACGACGAACTCGAGGCAGAGCTGGAGAAGCGGGAGCGCTACTTCGCCCACGTCCTCGGCCACCCATTCAACCCCGGCTCGCCGACCCAGATGACCGCCCTGTTCTATGGCGACCTCAAGCAGCGGCCGATCTACACCAAGGCCAAGAAGGGCGTGCCCGGTCACCTGACCTGCGATGACTCCGCCCTCCACGAGATCGGCCTGCGGGAGCCGCTCCTCCGCCCCCTCCTCCGTGCGATTGCCGAGTACCGCTCGATCGGCGTGTTCCTCAAGACGTTCGTCCGCGCGAGGCTCGACCAAGACAAGCGGATGCGGACGAGCTACAACATCTGCGGGACGGAGACCTTCCGCTTCTCCTCGTCGACGAATGCCTTTGGCTCCGGCGGCAACCTCCAGAACATCCCGAAGGGAGGGGAAGATGACGAGTCCGACCTCGTGCTCCCGAACGTTCGCAAGATGTACGTCCCGGACGGCGGCTACGAGATCTTCGACAAGGACCTCAGCAAGGCCGACTTACGGATCGTAACGTGGGAAGCGGACGAGCCCGAGATGAAAGCCATGCTACGTGAAGGAAAGGATCCGTATGTGGAGATTGCGCGGGAGTTCTACAAAGACCCAACAATCAAGAAGACTAAGGAGGACGGCTCAGAGAATCCGAAGTATCGAACGTTCAAGTCCTTCGCGCACGGCACGCATTATCTCGGCACCCCTTACGGGCTTGCCGCTCGACTGGGTCTTACGGTTCATGATGCTGAGCGCTCCCAGCGGTGGTACCTCGGGCGGATGAAGCGAATCGCCGAGTGGCAAAAGGAGTTCTGTGCCCAGCTGCGGTCCCGCCGATACGCCGAGAACATCTTCGGCTACCGCCGCTACTACTTTGATCGCATAGACGAAGGAACTTGCCGCGAAGCCATTGCTTGGGTCCCGCAGTCCACCGTCGCCCTGTACATCAACCGGATCTGGATGAACGTGTACAAGCGCTACCCGCACATCTGGATTCTCCTCCAGGTGCATGACTCGCTCGTGGGCCAGTTTCCCCAGCATCGCCGTGCGGAGTGCCTCGCCCAACTCGACGAAGCCTCGCAGATTGTGCTGCCCTACGCCGACCCGCTGGCGATCCCGAGCGGAACGAAGACCTCAACCATCTCATGGGGGCACTGTTAATGGCCGAACGTCTGGTAGGCGACTGGATCCCTGCTTACCTTGACTACACGGCGGGCACGGAGGCCCCGCGCATAATGCACTTCTGGGCTGGCGTGTCGTGCATCGCTGCGTGCCTGCGTCGCAAGGTCTGGATCGACATGAAGCGATTCCAGTGGTATCCCAACTTCTACATCATCTTCGTCGCGCCGCCTGGGATCATCTCCAAGACAACGACGATGGACATGGGGATGGACCTGGTGAAGAATGTCCCGGGCATCAAGTTCGGCCCGGACGTGGTGACCTGGCAGGCCCTCGTGACCGCCTTCGCGGGGGCGCAGGAGGAGTTCCAGTACGGCGAGGACTTCGTGCCGATGTCTCCGATCACCCTTGCGTCGGGCGAGTTGGGGAACCTGATCAACCCCCAGGACCGCGACATGGTGAATCTATTCATCGCCTTGTGGGACGGCCGAAAGAGCTTCGAGAAGATCACCAAGGGTAGCGGGAGCGATACGATCGCGGCGCCTTGGATCAACATGATTGGCTGCACGACGCCGCACTGGATTGCAGACAACATGCCTGCCGCCACGGTCGGAGGGGGATTCACGTCGCGGTGCGTCTTCGTCTACGCGGACAAGAAGGAGAACTTCATTGCCCTCCCTGACGAGCACACAAGGCCAGACCACGAACTTCGCGCCCAGCAGCTGACCGCGGACCTCGAGACGATCTCGACGACGCTGACGGGAGCGTTCACCCTTCCCGAGGACTGCCGGGCCTGGATCAGGACCTGGTACCACAAGCTCTGGTCAACCCACAACCAGCGGATCGACGACGCCCGGCTCGACGGGTACCTCGCTCGCAAGCAGACCCACATGCTGAAGCTGGCCCTCATCCTGAGTGTCTCGCGAGGCGACTCGCAGGTCATTGAGCTGGGCGATGTAGTCCTCGCGGACAAGATGCTCGAGGCCACGGAGCATGACCTCGATAAGGTGTTCTCCCGAATCGGTCGAAGCGAAGAGAGCCTGCAGGCAGAGCGCTTCATCCAGTTCGTCAAGCGGTATGGTAAGGTCTCCTACACGAAGGCTTATCACCACATTCACTCCTACTTTGCGGACTTCCGCGACTTTGAGGGGGTGCTGGCGGGAGCGATTCGCTCCGGGCAGATCAAGATGACGTTCGAGGGGAATGGGACGACGCCGGAGTTTGCAGTTCTGATTTACACGGGCGCATAATCCGGGTATTGTACGCGCCCACAACCAGGAGCCTGGATGACCCGCCCGACAGTCGAGAGTATGGTAACGCAGGACATGGGCTACTGTTGCACTTGGTTCTTCTTCTCCCGCTTCCGCAAGACGGGCGTCATCGCGGCCCGCCTAGGAGTCAGCCCCCAGGCAGTCCGCCAAAACAAGGCGTGCTGTGGGGGCTGTAAGGGGAAAGAAGGGTGTATGGACCGCAAGGTCACCCTCGGGCTGACGCCCCGCAAGGGCGCCTAGTCGCTCGGGAAGTCCACGAAGGTCTGCCCGTACTCTTGCGCCCAGGGCGTCGGCTTCTCTGGGACCGCCTTCACAAAGTCCTGTGGGTGGCGGGTCTCGAAGTCCCTCGGACACACCCAGAACCCCTTCCAGTTCTTCTTCAACTGGCTGCCCTTGAACTTGGCCCCGCACTCCGCGCAATGCGCGTTGAAGTCGCCGAGGGCCAGGTAATCATTCCGTCCTTTGTTAGCGCTCACGGACTAGTTCCTTTCTGCGCTCGAGGGCGCGTTGTTCGAGGGCCCGCCGCTCTTCCGGCGTCCGACGGGCGTCAGCCGCTTTCTTCTTCTCGGCGAGTTTCTTCGCGGCATTCGCCTTCTCCGCTCCGTCCATGAAGCGGTCGTAGACCAGGCGGCCCACGAGAGGGAAGTAACGGACGGCCTGCGGGTCCGCAGTAACGATGTTGAGGATCGGGTCTGCCGGCGGGACGGTCGCTGCCAGGATGGCTTCCTTGCCCTTCCCCTGCCTCGCCTTGTCGATCACGTACTCGGAGAGGCCAAGGTTCTTCAGCGCGTTGAGGGGGATGGACTTCCAATCGAGGTCGGCGTCCCGCCCGAGCAAGGACTTGACGATCCAGTCCATCGTCGCACCTGCCGCTCCCGCCATCAGCGCATAGCGGACGATGAAGCCGCCTCCCTCCACCACGTTCCCCTTCCGCATCTCGTCGATCCCGCGCTTCTTCACGAAGTTCATCTGCTTGATCATGAAGGACTTGAGGGCGTAGCCGAATCGTAGGTTAGGGTGGTCGAGGTAGAACTTCGGCATCTCGATCTTGGTGGTGGGCTGCGCGTCGGAGAGTTCGCGGAAGGCCAGCTCCGTTGTCAGCTTCGTCTTCGCTCCCGCGCGTAGGTCGGCCAGAAGTTGCGGCATGTCCGTCGTGAAGTAGTCGCTGTACTGGCGGAGGATGCGGACCTCGCCAGACTTGGTGCGGGCAAGGCGGGAGTACTTCTCCATTGCCGCATTCAGGTTCACCTCCTTCATTACCGTGTCGAGGGCCTTGAAGCCGGACAGCTTGAAGGTCTTGTCAAGGGCTTTCGCCAGGGACACTTGCACCGTTCGCTCGGTCAGGGGGATGCGCAGCTTGATCGGATCGCGAGTCCCGTAGACGAACTCCGCCCCGATCGCTTCCGCCATGCCAACGTCAGCCGCCTTGAGTTTGGCGGTCCCGCGGACCATCTTCGTGACGGCAGCAACCAGCGGCAGAACGCCGTGCTGCGCTGCAATTGCTCCGACGTCCGCGACGTTCATCAGGCCGGAGAACACATTGCCGAGCAGCGCGATGTTCGTCAGCTGCGACAGGGACTGCAGGCCCCGTGCGGGAGACTGGTAGGCGGGTCCGAATCTCGCCCTCAGCAGCTCGGTCAGCCGCGTGAAGTTCTCGGGCGTAATGTTGCCTGCCTCGATCTCGCGAGCCACGATGTTGCCAATCGAGGCCTCGAGGTTTGGTCTTCCACCATCATCCCGCACGAGTTCCTTGCCAAAGAACTTCGCCTTCTCGATCGCCCGCACCGCAGAGCCGATGTAGAGGGGCAGCGCTTGCGAGGGCTCGACGTAGTAGGGAGCGAGGTCTACCGTCACATCGCCGAGGGTACGACGCTTGAAGAAGCTCGGCTTGCCGCCAACGGTGCTGGCCCGCAAGTTCTTCTCGATAAAGGTATTGACGACCTGAGCACGACCCGCCTCGTCGAGGAACCCGCCTGCCTTACGTTCAGCTACCTCAAGGGCTTGCTGGAGGGGTGTCGAGAACTCCTTCCCTATCGCGTTCATCAGGCCCGGCAGGTCCTTGACGATCCGCGGGAAGTAGTCGGGCCGCAACTCCTTCAGCCCCTTCACGGCGATGAGTTGGTTGCCGAGGCTCTTAAGCTCAGCCTGGACTTCGTTCCAAGCTTTGAGCAGACCTGGAGTTGCCGCCTTCCCTACTGCTGCAACGATGTCAGAGGTCCGCCCATTGCTCAGCGCCGCATCCAGGTCCTTCCGCACGGCCTGGGGTAACCGATCGACGATCTCAAGGAATGGCGCAATCCGCTTCCCCGAGTCGTGCACGCCCCGCATCTCCTCTTCCGCGTGGGACGTCAGCCGGCGGAGCAGCGGGGCCGACACTGCCTTATCCGTCGAGAGGTTCCCGACGAGGTTCTGCACGCCATCGACAGTATCGGTGACCATCTTGGCGACTGCGGGCACGCGGGAGTGGGCGAGCAGGCCAAGGCCTGTCAGCAGGGCAGTCATCCCGGCATGCTTGACCTTGTCCTTGTCGCGAGACAGCCAGGCTGCCAGGGCAGCAGACCCGCCGACGAGGCCCACGGCCTTCGCCAGTGCCGGGTCGACCCCGCCGATCTGGGTGCGGGCACCCCCGCCGGGGAGGGCCTTCTGCTGCTCGCCTAGCGGAACCTCAAGCCACGTGTGGCCGGCGCTGTCGGTGTAGGGCTTGCCGCCAAGTTGGCGGAGGAACTTCTCGACATCGCGGGAATAGCGGTCGTAGATGCCTTGGTGCTCGTCCAGCAGCTTGTCGCCAGCCTTCTCAGCCAGCTCCATATGGCGATTCCACTCGTCACTTCCACGGCGATAGTTCTGCGCATTCGCTTCGTGAACTTCGCGGAGGCTGCGCCACCCCTCCACCTTCGCAACCGTGTCTGCAGTGGCGAACCGCACGCTCGGCTCGAGATTGCGGGCCGCATCCGCCAGCTCTTCGCGGACAAGACGCTTGTGCCAGTCCTTGAGCATGGGGGAGATACGATCGTATGCCTCCTGAGCACCACGGCCACTGAGCTTTGCTTTAAGCTCGGCTCTGTGCGAGTCCAGTCGGCCTACTTCCTGGTGAAGTGCCTCTTCCAGAGCGGAGGACAAAAGAGACAGATGGCTCTGATCAATCTGACGGCCCGCTGTTTTGAGGGCATTCTTCGTATAGTCAAAGATCTTGTCAAAGTCACCGGCCTCGGAGAGCTTGTTAAAATGATCTATCGTCTCTGGCTTTAGTCCCTTATAAGTAAATTGCGTTGCCTGGTCGATTCCCCATCCAAGCCGCAGCTTAACGTCCGGCCAAACATCTGGTTTGTAGGCGGACTCAAGACTGTCCAACGCCTTTACATAGTCCTTAATAAGGAAGCGACTAGCATTGACGATTCCATGCGTATCTTCAGTAACAAGCGCAAGACGGTCGTAGGTAGCCAGCTCCCGCTCAAGGGCGGCTCTTTCCTCCGGTTTCGGCAGCGCCCGAACTGCCTTCTCAGCGTACTGAGCTTGGTTGTTCTGCAGCTCAACGACGTGGCGGATGCCGCCTTCTTCGAACGAGCGAGTGTGGCCAAAGGAGTTCGGCTCGTAGATATGTCCGTCAGGAACGTTTTTGATTGCCGATTCAAGCGGACCAAGATCCACGCCTTCGGGGAGCTTGTAGAAACGAGTAATCGGAGGTCCGGCGTCAGGCGGCTTCTCAACAGACGCAGCGCGAATCGCTCCATTAAGTTGTGCTATTTGCCGCTGAAACTCCGACACTACCTGCGCAGCTTGGCGAGAACTGTATGGGTAGTCGTCAAAGATGGCGTTCGGCCCCGCTTGCGCACGCCGCTGCATCTCAGGGAAATCACGTTCGTACTCGGCGAGCTGCGTGCGGAGTTCTTCGGGCGTCCCCTCAGGGGCGTCATCTAAACTCTCGAGTCCTTTATCAATCTTCCTATCGATCCGATTAAGGCCATGATCAGCCCAACGGTCCGACTTCTCCGGCGTCAGCTCAAAGTCCTTCGCCGCCATCCGCACGCCGAAGACGAGTTCCTTTGCTGTGATCGTGTCGCCTGGCTGGCTCGCCAGCGCTTCCGTCAGCAGATCACGCTCGTGCTTCGTCACCCCATCGCGTTTGAGCAGTTGTTCAATCTCTGCCTTCTTGAACTCGAACTTCCCTGGCGAGCGATTCGCAAGGATCTCGAGGGTAGAGGTCGTGTACGCTGAGGGCTCGAGGATCGCCCCGATAGGAGTGGTATGCGGGCGGGCCGCAAGCTCGCGGACGGTCTCGCCAACTCCCCCACGGCGCAGCAGTGCGCCAGCACCAATCGCAAGAGCCGCTTCCTCCGCCGACGGCTCGTAGGCCATCGCAAGGCCCAGGCCTGTCGCGCCGACAGCCGCAGCGGTGATAACCTTCGGGTCCGTGATGTCGACGGAGTTCTTGACGGCAAGTCGCTCCTCCATCGTCATGTCGAACAGGCGGCCGCCGCGAACTTTCTCCAACGCGGTTTCGAGTGGAGGGCGGGGGACAACGTCAAGCCGCTTCCCAGTCCCAAGTGGCGATGGGTGGACGACACCGAGCTGATTGTCGGTGTAGGTAACCGGCGTTCCCTTACCCGTAAGGGTCAAGTCGACGGCATCGCGAGACCCAGTACGCTCCCCTGAGGGCGGGAAGCGATCCCGCACGGCTGCCTCTTGCGCGGCAAGCTCCTCGCGATAGCCAGCTTGGCGATCAATCAGTCCCGCTTGATCCCCTGCTTCCGGAGTCGAGAACGCAGCACGGGCGTCCTTGCGGGCTTGCTCGCGGGTTCGAGTCGCACCGGCCTCAGGGCGCGCCATCAGGCGAATCTTCGCCGCGTCCGCCACGGGAGTAGTCAGCTTGGCGGCAGCCCCTTCCGCTTCGGACCCGCGAGCCAGCTGCTCTTCCGCATCCATCCGCTCGAGGGCAGTGTCCCAAGCGGACTTCGTCCCGCGAGCCTTCGCGCGGTTGAGCGCGCCTTGCGTCATCGCCTGCGCACCCTTCACGCCCATCGCAGCCATGAAGCCGTTAATGCTCGCCAGGTAGTCCTCCTTCGAGATCACCCCCTTCGTGTCGGCCTCAACGACGGTCGCTGCGTGCTCGAGGTACCCGCCGATCTTGTCCATCGCCTGCATTGGGACGGAGCGCGTTTCCTTGTTGAGCAGCCCAGTCGCGACCAGGTTGTCGAAGATCGGGCGGCCGAATTTCTCCCCCATCGAGCGAGAGAACTCGGCGCCGGCCTTCGCCCCTTCACGATAGCCACGACCGTCGACCAGGCTTGACGCGCGCTGCGTAACCTCCCCGATCGAGCCGAGGATAATTGCGGGGAGGCCGCCCAGGACGATGTCCGCTGCGTCAGCGCCAGTCTCAAGAACGCCTTGCCCCCGAACAAGCTTGCCGAGAGTGCTCGCATCGCCGGAGGCAGCAGGCGGGGCCTTGAGTGAGGTGTCCCGCGGGATTTCGCCAGGGCGGGCGGAGGTCGTTGGAGCGGTAGCCGCCTGCAGGCCTTCGAGGCTGTCGAAGATACTTCCCGTCTTCGCGGGCGCAGCTGCCTCAGTCGTGTCTGCGAGAGAGTCGAAGATGCTTGGCATGTTACTTCCCCGGCTTAGTCACGCGCTTCGAGACCGGCTCACCGCCGGAGCCAGTCCACTTCTCGACCCGCCCGTCAGGGCCACGGTAGTAATTCCCGGGCACCAGCTCCGCACGGGAGGCGGGCAGCGGCAAGGGCATCGCGACTGTCCCTTCGGTCTGGTTGTACTTTGCCTTCGAACCAACGAAGGGGATAACGCTCTTCTTCCCGCGCACCAGGTCGCCCCGCTTCTCCGCTTCCCCTACCACGCGAGTGATTGCCTCCTTGCGAGAGACGGACGGATTGCGAGTCGTAATGATCTTGGCCTGCTCGGCCAGTTCCATCACCGCTTCATCATCCTCGTCCTCGAACTCCTCGCCCAACTCCTGGCGCATCAGTTTGACCTCGGCGGAAGTGGGAAGCGGAACCGACTTCTCGTCGCCGGTCTTCGCAATGTGGCCCGCCCGCTCGACGTAGGCGTCGGTCCGCCGCTTGGCCAGCTCGGCAAGGTAGTCCCGAGTCTTCTGCGCAGCATCGCGAGCATCGTCAGCAGAGGCGGCGTTGAAGGCGAGGATCTCTCCCCGCTTCTTATTCAGAGCGGTTTGCGATCCGGCGAGGAACTGGGAAATCATCTTCGGGTCGTAGGTCTGCAGCCCCTTCGGCACTTGCTCGTCGGCGGTCAGGGAATTGCCCTGGAGCAGCAACAGCGCCCGCGCATGGCTTGCCGGGTCGGTAACGCCAGAGAAGACTTGACGCATGAACTCCAGCTTCTTGACCTCCGCATTCGTCTTGCGGACGACCTCGCTTGCCTTGGAGGCCCGGGTAGCTGCCTCCTTCTGCTTGAGGTCCGCAGCAAGCTTGATGAGGTCCTGTCCTTTCTTGAGGTCGCCCGCAGCCATAACCTGCTGGCCGAGTTCCGCCAGGTCGGTAATGCCAGTCGCCTCGCCTTCGACCGGCGGCATCGGGTTGCCCTCGTCGTCGAACTCAGGGAAGGGAGAGGCTTTCTTCTTCCCGCCCACAGCAGCCGCAATCGTAGCGGCGATCTGATCCTCGCGGTTAGCCTTGCGTAGGATCTCTGCGGCCTGCGTACGGTTCAGGTCAGCAAGCGTGCCCTGGTGCGTGGCCTGCGCCCGGCTGAGGTCGGAGAGCACAGCTTGGTGCCCAGTCTGCGCTCGGTTCAGCTCCGCCATCGTACCCTGGTGTTCGGCCTGGCCGCGAAGGAGCTGCTCCCGCAGCGGGTTGAGCTGGGCGTTGGCCGTAGCCTCGGCCGCCTCGTTGCGGGTCCGCTGCCGCGTGTACTCAGTGTCCGCAGCGATCTTCTGCAGGTCGGCTTGGTCGCGCGCGTAGAGGCGCGTCCCTGCCGCTGTCCCAAACAGTTCGTTGCTCATCGCGGACCCCCTGGTTGCATGTAAGGTGACAAGCCGTAGCCGATGCCGGCGAGGGACCGCGAAGCGAGATCGGCGGAGTTGAAGTACGTGTTGCCTGGGGAAATGTTCGCCCCGGCAAGGGTGGCGAGGCGCCCTGCCTCCTGGTGGTAGAAGTCTCCGCCGAACCGCTGGAGTGCCGCCGCTTGGTTGCCGCTCCCGAGGTAGCCCTTCGAGGCCATCGAGCGGCTGATTGAATCCTGACCGGAGAGGAATCCAGGCGTACTCTTCAGCAGGCCAGGATTGGCCTCGAGGGCCTGGAGCTTGTCGGCGTAGCCCTTACGGTAGGGGCCGAAGGGATCGGACTTCTCGGTAGCGTCGTTCGCCAGCTTAAGGCCGTAGAGGCCCGAGAGGACAGCCATGAGCTGCGCCCAGTCGTTAACTCCGGTGAATGGGTTCTTGGGGTCAATAGTTGTGACCTTATTGGGATCTACCGGCGGGATGGTAGTCTGGTTAACCGGCGGGATGATCTGGTTGCCATTCGAGTCGTAGGTCGGTTGCGTGACAGGGTTCCCGTTCACGTCAGTGATGGAAGTGCCGGGGAACTGCGAGGTCGAGTTGACGGGGGACCCGCCTGATCCTTGAGTCGACTCGGTCGTCGGATAGTTGCGGCCCTCGTTCGAGTAGTTTGTAGGGTCGGACGGTTCAAACGACTCCGTGCCTCCGAGCTGCTCCATGTCCAGGCTATTACCGCCAAGCTGCTCCATCGTCAGCGTCCCGCCGATCGGCGCAGCGACCTCGGCAGCCGTTATGCCAGGCCCGGCAGCGGCGGGAAGCTTGCTGCCGACGATCTCGATGGTCTGGAGGCCGGCTTGCTGGGTTGCAGCGGCCTCTGCCGCAGCTTGCGCAGCCGTCACTTCCGCTGCGGTCATTCCACTGACGCCAGCGGCCCCAGGGGTAGCCCCCATCGCGGAGAGGGTATCGCCGCCGAGGCCGGCGCCTTGGCCCCAAGCAGCCTGCGTAGCAGCGTCGGCCCCGCCAGAGGCCATAGAGGACTCCAGCCCATTCGCAGCGCCTGCAGCATAGTAGGCGCCCGCCGACATGGCAGCGAACTTTGCGGTCTGCAGCGCCGTGCTGTCCCCGCTGCTCATGTCGACGAAGTTTCCTTGCGTGTCGTACACAGCATTCGACTGCGTACCCCACGTACCACCTTCTTGCGGGCCGTAGATCAGGTCACGACCAGGACCCGGCACGTAGTCAGTTCCGTTGTAGTATCCCCCTGTCGTCGTATCGCGCACGATAGAGTAGCCCTCAAGCTCTCCTCGCATGATCTGCGATAGCTGTTCCGGCGACAGGTTCTGCGGTCGTCCCGCAGCCAAAGCATCGTCATAGAGTGACATAGAATCTCCTAAGTTGACTGTCAGATGTCTTGGCTTATGCGTACCAGCTAAAGCCAGTAGGCGGGAGTAGCAGGGTGGTGCCGGAGCGGGCCCGCAAGTCGACTACCTGGATCTCGCCACTCAACACGTATGCGCCAGCTACGATGGTAAAGGCGCCGCTCGGCAGGGTGAACGTCGGGCTGGTCCCCGCGGCTGGGTCGCCGGAAAGCCAGATGGTGTTCTTGTGGAACCACACCTTACCGGTATCCCAGTCAATCGCCATCCCGATCGTATCGCCTGGATCCCAGTCGTAGGTCGCATTCGTGCTGGCGGTGCCGTTCGTGATCAGACCAGGGGAGCGGGTCCGATAGTCAATGTTGTGGATGCAGTAGTAGCCGGTTGTCCCGAATGGCTCGGCGGTGGTGGGGAAGCCGGCGGTGAAGCCGCTGTTGGCGAGTACGCCAATGAAGTTGCCGTAATCCGCACCAGTCGGGAACTCGAGGAAGACCTTACCAGTCCGCGTGACCTGGGCGTTGGTGCCATCCGCGGAGGAGACGTGGGCGATCCCGACTTGATCGGTGGCAGAACTGAAGTTCGCAATGCAGTTAAGGCCAGTAGGTGCGGGCGGGATACGGTCACTGACGAGAGTGTAAGCATTGCTCTCGTACCAGCGGGCGCTGACAGCGGGGCCAGAGCTAATGTCAGGCCCCGTCTCGCCGAAAGGAAGTGTTTGTGGAGTGAAGTCATCTGTATAGCGGCAGACGGTTGAAATACGCAACTCGTCGATGTGGCCGTCGAACTCGTTGGCTATGCCAATGGTCCAGGCGGCGCCAGCCGCCACCAGGGGGCCGACAGAGGTTGTGACTTCGTCTTCCTTGATGCCGTCAACAAAGACCCGCGTTGTCGGCGTCGGATCGTTCCACTCCCGCGTGACAGCGACGTGGTGCCACGTATCGAGGGATAGCGCTGTCGCAGACTCCGCTCGATAGGTCGATGTCACTACCAGCACCTTGTGCTGCTTGGTTCCGCCGTCGGCAGCGCGGCCAATCCTGATCGTAAGATTGGTGTTCGACAGCACCAGCCCAAACATGGGATTGGTCATCGATCGGCGATACCAGAACTCGACGGTCCACTCCTGGGCATCCCCCTCAGCACCAACAGAAAAGTCGATCCGGCCCATGCCGCCGCCGACATTGGTGATTGAGGCCGAGCCGAACTTGTACTGCGCAGTATCGACCTGAACTGCACCGCTACCGACCGTTAGGGTTTGGTTGTAGGACGACGAATCTGTAAACGTAGTAGAGCCGTCTGTACCCTCACCGTGCAGTAGTAAGATAACACTGTCGAAGTAAGGGTCCTCAGTACTGGTAGCGGGAATAGTTGGAGGCGCAGTGTCGGCTAGGACAAAGCGCACAGCTATGAGAGCTGCGTCGATGTTTAGATTGTCGCTGGCGTGGGTCGGACGGCGGTAGATGCGGAGGCTTACAAGGTCGCCGTCTCGATTCAACTCCCTTGCAATTGGGATCGCCTCGCTCAGCTCGGTGATGTACAGCTTAGCGGTCTGCGTAATCCTAGTTTCGGTAATTATCGAGCCGGTCGGGAGGTCAAGGATTATACTCTCGTCATCCGACGTGCTGTTTGCAGTGACCTCCCAAGTCACGCCGTAGGTAGTAGCACCGGCGCCCTGGGTAAAGTAGACGTAGATCTTGAACGCCCGCCCTGCCCAGGAGAAAGGTAAGGTGACATGGAAGTCGGCTGACTCGTCCGTCGTCGGGTCGAAGAGGAGGGCGTGGATATTGGCCTGGCCTGTGCCGAACTCCATGGCAGTGAGGGCAGAGCAGCCGCTCGTCGCTGTTGGCAGCATGTCACGGGCGAAGACCGTTACCTCGGCGGTCAGCAGCGAGTCTACATCTACGAGGCCCCCATCATCTACGACGCCATCCCCATCCGGGTCGCCTACAATCACGCGCAACGTGTCGATCGCCTTTTCCAGCTTTAACGCCCAGTCGTACCACGGATTCGACACGAACTGAGAGCCATCCGGCAGCAGCTCGGTGAAGGGCGTGTGCTTGAGGGGAGGACGGATGCTTCGCGAGGTCATCAAAGGGTCCCTGGCAGGAGGTCAAGTTCCACAGAGGTGAGGCGGCAGGCCGTCGCCGACTCGTGGCGGAAGTGGAAGTTCCGCTTCGTGAAGGACCCGCAGTCGTAGATGGCTGGGCGAGGATGGCCCAGGTCAAACTCGCGGTAGTCAGTCCACTCATCCGTAGCCTGATCTTCATCGTTGACGCGGAGGAGGAGGGTGCTGCCAACTTCCTGATCGGCGTTGACGTACATACGCTCGAGGTACTTTGACTGACGCATGTTGGCGTCGAACAGTGGGGGATAGATGTCCATTACAATCGGCTCGGCAACATCGAGAACGTCGTCGGGAGACATCAGGTAGATCTTGCCGTTCGACTCGTGCTGGAGGCGGGTGCCGCCCCCATCGCTGGCGACGTAAGAGGCGGAGACGAAGGGGAAGTACGTCGAGCCGAGAGCATTCCAGTAGGACCAGAACTTCGAGGTGATATCGTAGCACAGGGAGATGCCGGCGGTCGGATCTGTCAGGACGTAGAAGGAGTGGCCACTGATCGAGAAGGCGACGGCGTATAGAGGGGTCATCTGCTCGAGGACCCGCCGGATCGCGGGGGTGGCGATCTCCTCCGTCTTCGTCTGGAACATGATGTGGACCGACTTGAGGCCCGAGGCGGTAAACGAGCACCAGAGGAGGTAGCCGTCGATATCCTGGACGGTGCGCCACTGGTAGCAACCGATGGCGAGACGCAGGCCCTCGAGGCGCTCAAGCGGGGAGCCGGGAGAGACGCCGACGTCACGGAAGAACTCCGTGGTCGTCTCCTTGAACGCGACGAGGTAGGAGAGGTTCTTCGCGACGTACACTGCCTCATCTTCTTCCGCATACGCGTAGATGATGTTGAGCGGGTCCCAGGCGCGCGGGCCGAGCGGGTCACTGCCGACGATCGCCCGCTGGTAGGTGAAGAGATAGACGCTGGTGTTCAGGTCGGTCACACCACCAGCGAGCTGCCGCTCGGCGATCGATACGCCATCGCGGGCTGGCGGGCCCGAGAGAGTAAAGGTGAGGGCAGAGAGGCCCCCGCCAGCGGTTGCTGGTAGGGACATCGTGATGTCGGTGGTGGAGTCAATGCTCTCGATCAGCGTCCCGTCGGCGATACCTGTCCCGGAGATGGCAGAGTACTTCAGCAGCCCCGCGGTGGTGCCGGAGGCCTTCACGATCAGTGTATCGTCCTCGACAAGGTTGTACGAGTCCGGGCCGACAGTTGACTGGCCCGCCCAAGCAAGCTCCTCGAGGCCGTCAGTCGTGTCGTAGGTGAAGCAGTTGTACCTGTCGTGAAAGAAGATTGTTGTCGACTCCAGCCCTGTCCGGGAGAGATTGAAGGAGAAGAAACGAGTCGGAGTAGCCTCGAAGGGGGTGTAAGGTGTGAGGCCCGCGACCTGCGTCCCGTCTTCGTAGATTAGGGCCCGCCAGGCACTGATGAACTCGTCGTAGAAGATCGAGTACTGCTTGTACATCCCCGCACCGTAGCCGCCGTTGTCGTACAGCTCGGTAAGACCAGGGCGCTTGACGATGCGGATAACCTCGTCCTGGCCGAGCTCGACGTAGGCGTTGACCAGACGGGAGTCCTCGGAAGGGGAAGCAGCCCGCTGGTTGGGCAAGCCCACGAGGGGCAGGCGGAGGGGAAGCGAAACTTCCTTGGGCGGATCGCGCGTATAATTGGCCAATTGTACGCTCCTATCGAGAGAACCTAGAGGGGGGCATCCCACTCATGTCAGGGGTGACGCGGGTCGACGTGTCTTCGACGTCCCAGTCCTCGAGCAGTTCGCGGTACATCATTGCCTTGCGCTCGCACCGCTCCATGATGAGCTGGGGTTGGCCCGAGCACAACTCGTCGGCGAGGCCCCAGCGGAGAGCTTGGAACCACTCGACTGGGAAGGCAATGTCGGCATCGAGTTCTGTCCAGGCGGTTGGCTGTTCCTGGCGGAGGAGCTGGACGGTCCCGGCAGCTGCGGTTGCGTCAGCGGGGGGCCAGAGCTTGACGACAAGGTTGAGCTGCTGCTTGTCGACGAAGTAGCCGTTGATCGATCCGCTCGTTGAGTGGTTGCTCAAAGAGTAGTACTCCGTCCACGAGAGCGGGTTAAGGGGGCGGCGGGCCCCAGCGGAGTCGACGAACCAGCCGGCAAGAATGCGGGCCGGCTTCGCGACGACAGGGCTGCCGGAGGGGCCGAGGGTGTACGTGACCTGGTCCTCGATGAGGTCCAGCGTCACGATGGAGTTGAGCCAGAGCTTGAGGCCCTGGGTCTGCCAGGTGTTGATGATGTCGTTCAGGCGAGAGAGGGCATCGTCATAGACCTCGGTAGTAGGGGTACTGCCGTACTGGAGGCGCCCGCAATCTCGCAGCGCCTGCTTGATGAGCCGCTCGGGCGTGTAGAGATCGACGGGCGTAGTCATTAGAAGCTCACCTTCGTCATTTCGAGGAGGAGGGTGTAGGACTGCGAACCGGAAGCCCAGCCGACGGTGGTTAGGGCGATGTCGCCGGTAACGCCCGTTCCTGCGTTGTTTTGCAGGCCACCGAACTTGCAGGCCTCGATCTCGCCTTGGCCAGAGAGGGCCAGAAAGCGGACGTCGGTGTCGGCATCCCAGTCGAGGATCAGCGACAGCTGACTCGAGATAGAGTACTGGACCTTATCGATCCGGATCTTCGTAGCGGCGGGGACGAAGGTCGAGGCGTCAACCTTGACCACGCGGGACTCATTCGAGGTGTCCAGCAACCCGGTGAAGAGCATCACCAGGTTGCGGTCACCGTCGATGAGCGTATGGCTCGTGACGGTGTTGGCCATGTCCGCTCCTTAGCGCTCTTGCGCCGCGAAGATGTAGTCGACAGTCATCGTCTTGGCAACGGCCTCGCCGTTGGTGATGCCGAACGAGATAGTCAACTCGGTGTCGGGCAGGTAGGTTGCCAGGGTCGTCGTCAGGTCGACGTTGGCGACCTGCAGCCGATCCTTCCACACCGTCACGTAGCGCTTGCCGTCGAAGTAGAAGGCCAACTCGAGGAACGTGTCGTCGGCAGCGGTCGTGGCGGCAGTCGTCGTCAGGCGCCCCGTCGTAGCATTCTTCGAGACGTAGAAGTCGACGTTCGCGTCACCATCATCCTTCTGGAAGTAGACGCCATCCGTCACGTCGAGGGGTGTGGTGTCCGTGACCTGCAGGCCCATCACGAAGTCGGACTGGGTGGCATCGCTGACCTTGAAGCGGGCCGCGAAGAACAGTTTCTTACCGGAGGTCGGCAGGAAGGACTCGCCCTTCTTCTGGAGGTAGGAAGAGGAGTCGTCAGTGGCGGCCATCGTCAAGAGCAGCGCGCCACCGTCCACATCGGTCAGAGCCTGGGTCGGCGTAGTACCGACGTTGGTGATCGTCCAGTCGCCTGCGACGTAGTGGTCGAAGTCGTTGAAGTACGTGTGGTAGGTCATCGGCAGCGGCAAGCCGAGCTGCGCGAAGGGAGTGTGCTTCTCGACGTTGGTGACGCCGAAGGGAAAGCGGACGGGAGTGCCCATGGTGAAAGTTCCTTGCGTTCGGGGAGGGAACGCCCCCAGCAGAGCTGCCGGGGGCGCGAGGAAGCACGTCTGACTTTACGGCCGATACGAACCGTAGATGCCGCGCGGGTCGGTGCAGCCGACGGAGAAGCGCATGTACGACAGGGCCTGTGCGTTGCGCGTGGCGAAGTCGTTGTCCTGCTGCAGGTCGGGCTGCTGCCGCCAGAACATCGTCATGCCCTGGGGGCAGTTCGTGCGAACGAACCACGAAGAGGGCAGGGTGAAGTAGTGATTCACCTTGATCCCCTTGGGGAACGCGCCCGTTGCCTTCAGGACGTTGATGTTGTTGTTGGCGGTGTCCGACTGCTGCACCGACTTCAGGATGCGGTTCGCGTTGAACCACTCCGCGGTCGACACGTGCAGCGACTCGGGCATCAGAGCGATCTTCAACCCGCGGTCGTTCTCGGCGTTCATGATCTGGACGCACACGTCCTCGAGCGCCTGCTCGCTCAGGTCGGCCGACGGGGTCAGCGCGTTCGAGTACGTGCCGCCCGTTGCCTTGACGTGGGAGGCCGAGATCAGCGCGACGCCGTCACCAGTGGTGAAGTAGGTGGAGGCGAACGCGTTGTTGTACAGGAAAGCGCAGACCGTCTCCACCGTCTGGTGCATGGAGAAGGCGTTGGCGGTGGCCCGGCGGTTGGAGACCTCGGCGTACAGGTTGTCCTGCAGCTCCTCGTAGGTCACGATATAGCCGAGGGAGTAGGCAATGTGCGTGTAGCGGGAGACCGCGCCCTGCACTTCGCTGTCGAACGACCCGGAGTTGCCCTCGGTCTTGACCGGAGCGAGACCGAAGCCGGTGACCTGCACGTCTTCCTCGTACGCCCGCTCGGACGTCTCGGTGTCGTACAGATCGCCGTACTCCTTCGCGTTCTCGGTGTAGACCTGACCCCAGATCGCGTGGATCCCGGGCCAGAGCAGCTTCGGGTGAGTGCCCGTATTGATGACGCCAGCTGGCATGGTAGTTTCTCCTTAAGAGATGCCGAGGCTACCGACGCGGTAGCTGTGGTTGTTGATGAGCACGTTCCAGACGGCGTAGGCACCGAACGCGTTGTTTGGGTTGCGCTGGGACAAGCCGAGCAGCTTCACGTCCAGGGTGGCGGTGACCGCCTCGGTCGTGTTGGTCAGCACCCACGAAGACAGGTAGCCGCTGTTGGTGGCGGCGACCAGGTTCGCGTTGAAGCCGACTTCGGCCGCGCTCAGCGGGGTGCCGGTACCGATCTCCTGGACCTCGAAGATGGTGTTCGGGTCGTCTGCGACCAGGACGTAGTACGCCTTGGTCTTCGTCGCCGGGATCACCGTCGTATTCAGGTTGGTCGGATCACCAGACATGCCGCCATACTGCAGACCGCCCATGCCTACGATGGGGCCGAGCATCGCGCTGCCCGGCGTGGCCAGGATGACAGAGGCGATACCGCGCGTGTCTGCACCGCCGGCGATAGTGACGGGGTCGCCGATCGCGTAGGCGTTGGTGTCGTTTGAGGGAATGTAGTAACGGCGGACTTGCCCGTTCCACTTGGAACCGTTGAGGTACTCGACAGGAGCGAGCCCGAACGGAGCGTTTGAATTGGCCATTATTTGGCCCTCCTAGGGGTAAAGAGGTTGCGGTTCTCGCCACGCGAGTAGCGATTGGTAGTGTCGCCGCCGGGGGACGCGAAGCCTTTGCCGCCTCGCATCTGGGCCGCGATGCCTTCGTGTTTCTCTGCCACTCCTCGCTCGTCTTCCTCCCAGAGCTCGTTCTTGATCTTCATCAAGTAGAGTCGGGCGTTTTGGGAACTGTCGGAACCGTCTCCGGTAGCAACGGAAACGCGAGTGCCCATGTCTGTGTTGCCGTCAACGTCGTAGCTGTTGGCGAGGCCGCCGTGGTTCAGTTCGACTTCACCACGATCAACAAACTCGTAGCCGGCGTTGAGGGCTTGTTGGATCCGGCCGGGAGCCCCGCGGAACCAGTAGCACTTGTGGCCCGGGATCTCCGGGACAGAGAGCTTCAGGGTCGGCAGCGCCATCGGGATGCGCTTGCGCGGAGCCTTTTCGGGCGGATTGGCTGGGTTGGCTGCTGTCATGTCAGCGGCTTTGCCGGCGAACGGCGAGGGGTTGCCAAGGGGGTTCATGCTGACTCTCCTTCAAAGTACTTGCGAGTGTATTCGGCGCGCCAGGACTCGAGGTCCTTGTACGCGCGACCAGGGCCGACGAGCTTCTTGGCGAAGTCCGCGCACGCGGTCTGCGCGTCGCTCGGCAAGTCCGAGAACTTGCGAGCGGCAGCGGCCGGTGCGGGAGCGTTACCGCCGCTGGAACGGCTGGTGCCGACCTTGGAGGGGGCACCGGCGGGAGCGAGGTAAGCGTCGACTTCCTCCGACACTCGGTCGTAGAAGGCGCGGCCGACCAACTTGTCGTTGGCCTTGTCGGCGCGCAGCTCGGTGGCGCAGGCCATCGCAAGGGCGTGCTTGCGGGAGTCTGTTTTGAACCACTGGTTGTCCGCTTCCCAGGCGAGGAACTCGGGGTCGGCGGGCGCGGATGTCTTCGAAGGAGGTGGCGTAACAGCAGGCTCGCCCTTCTTCGGAGCGGCTGCAACAGCGGCATCGAGACGAGAGACCTCACCCTGCAGGGTAAGTTCCTTGTCGACGTCGCCGTCCTCGCGGGCTTGCTTGATTTCCGCGACGAGATCCTTGCGCGCCTTGGCTACTTGGCGGGCGGTGTCCTCGTCGTGGTAACGCTTCAGCTCCTTGATCGACTCTTGCGAGGCGGCGAGGAGGGCGCGGGTTTCCTCGAGAGAGGAGGTGAGTTCGGCGGTTTGCTCCTGCAGGCGCTTGTTGTTCGCACGCAAGATGGGGAGGAAATGCTCGCCTCGGGAGACGAACACCTCGGCATCGACCCACTTGGCAGGGTCGCCGCGGAACTCCTCGAGCGGGCGCCAGCCCATATCACGGGCGGCGGACTCGACTTGGCTGGGGGTGGTAGCGTCAGGCATGGCTTATCCCTCGTGAGTGATCTGGGCGAAAATGTCTCGGTCGTTGACGATGCGGTAGAGCTTGCCGTCGGCTGGGCCGGTAAGGGCGTAGCCAGACATGCGAGCGATCAGGACGCGGTCGCCGACTTTGGCGCGAGGGGGTTCGTCGGGCCAGCAAGCGACGCCGATTTCGACGACGACTGCGCGCTGTTCGACGAGGGTCTCGCCTTTGCGGACACTCTCGGGGACGTAGATCACAGTGCCACGACGCTCCGGCTCGTAGTACTCAACGAGCACTGCACGGCCGAGGGGGCGAACACCGGAGGGGTTGGAGCGGGTTGCTTCAATCATTTTCTGGGGTGATTAGCTGGTTGGGTTCGAGGTCAAGGATCAGACGGATAACTTCGCACTGACCGACAGCGTTTGCGTTAAGCAAGGCTGATTTCTCGACCGACTCGGCGGTGAAAGCACCGTTAGACCACTGCTCCTGGAGCTCCGAGAGCTGGTCCGCCAGCAGGTGGCGGAGGCGCACTGTCAGCGGGTGGGTTAGCCACTCGTTGAAGCGTATCTCGGGGGACTCCTTTTCGATCTGGCTCACTCATTAGCTCCACCGCGCGCAGGAAGTGGTCTACCTGACCGCGGATGTGGTCGTCACGCTGCTTCATGGCCGCAAGGGACATTTGCATACGGACGATGTCTTTGTTGTCCGCTTCTCCTTCCGCCTTGGCCAGGAGAAGGACGATTTCGGCCTGGATTTTGGCCATTTCCGCCTGGTTGAGGCGGCGATCCTCCATGAGAGTTGCGACGAATTCTTGTTGCGCGGACATGAGCTTGGCCTGCGCGATCTGGGCATTGATCTCCGCGACTTGCACGCGAGGATCCTTGGGTGGCGGGGCGTTCGGGTCGACGCCCTGGTAGTACTTCTTCCAGTCATCGACCTTGAGGGCGCGCAAGTAGTTTTCCTCAACTGCGGGGGCGTTGTAGCCGGGGACTTGCTGGGCACGAGCAGCGATGGCGGCTGCGCGGGCGAAACGCTCGCCGTCACTCGAGATATTCGGGTCGGCGGCGGGGCAGACGCGGGACGGGTCGCCGAGGAAGAGGGAGCGGTACTTGAGCGGGGCGTAGAAGCCGTTCAGGATGTAGCGCTTGCGGAACTCCTCTTTCATCGAACGCCAGGTACGCTTGAAGATGGCCGCGTAGACTTTCATACCCTGCTCGACCATCGAGCGGGAGGTCTCGGCAGGCGTGTTCTGGCCGGGAGACTCACCTACCATCGTCTCGGTCGCGCCGGAGATGCGATTCGTGTAGTCGATTAGGAGGCCTAAAAGCTGGAAGAGGACGTTGGAGGGCTCGCGAACGGGGAGCTGGTAGATGGACTTGGCCAGGTCCTCGCCAGTCGAATCGACCCTCTTCCATTCAAAGGGTGCAAACGTATACACACCACCTCGGATCTTGGCCCCTCGTCCGAGAAAGCCTCCGGCGGTAAGGGCCATGGTCCCAGCGTCATTGAGCTGATTGATGGAGGTGTTGACGGACTCGTTGAGGGGTCCGAGCAGGCGACCAAAGCCACGGTCGTAAACAGAACCGTCCGGCGAAGGAATGAAACCGTACTTGGTGAAGTACTCCATCGACGTGATCGAGACGATCTGCCCGCGGGCGTTGCGGGTAACTTGGGAAGGAGAGTCCCAACGAGCAACGAGACGGAGAACAGAGCGAGAAGCAGACTCAACCGTAACGATGTAAGGTTCCTCATAGCCATCTCCATCGAGATCGAGCCAAACGTGCTGCTCGAGCATGGTAAAGGGAGCGGATTGGGTACGTTGAGGCTTGGTGATACCATCACGACGAGGTTCGTCGTCCTGGGAAACGATACCGAAGTCGGAGCCGCCCTCAGCGAACCAGGCTTCCTTCTCGACATCGCGGTAGATGGGGGTGTTCGCGCGGATCCCCTCGATGATGTCGTTGCGATTCATCTGGAGAATATGAGTCTTCCTCCGGCAGGTCTCAACGGACTCGGCGTAGTAGTCAAGGACGAGGTGCTGGGCGTAGACGACTTGGGAGGTCGTATAGCCAAGGACGGGAGAGCGGAACGTCTTCTTGAAAGTGCAGCCAACGACGGCGTAGTTGAGCAGCAGGCGGTCCTGCCCCTCTTCCCATGACCGGTCGACCTCGAGGACCTCGTAGGACATGTACTTGCCGACGGCATCGGCGGTGGCAGTCTCCTCGGGGGAGGGGTCCGGGCCAGCTTTGCAGCGCACGACATCGGAGCCGGAGACGATAGCGGGGTAGGCCCGGGCGTGGAACTGAAGGGCAGCGATCGTGACGAGGGGAAAGTTGACGTTGGAGCAGTTGGGCCACGGGAATGTCTTGGCGCGGGAGATCTGCATCGCCAGGTCCATCCCGGCAGCATTGACTTTGCGCCAACCATCGCGGGACCGCTCGTCCGCGAGGTAGCCTTCGTAGACGGCCGCAGCAATCCGGCCGAGGTCGACCTCGCCGAAGTACGAGGTGAGGTTCGGCTCCTTGCAAAGCTCGGGGGTGATGCGAAGGGTCTTCTCGAGTGTGAGCATAGGAGGCCTTACGTAGCCGAGTTACTGTCGTGTTTGTCCGCGAAGATGGGCATCGGCGGCGTGCGAGCAGGCTCACGCATTCCACCGCCCGGGGCCGCCGCCGTCCCGGCGTCTGGCCCCGCTGACCAGGAAGAAATTCCCGCCGGTCCGCCGGCGCCAAGGCGCTCGGCGGCCTTCGGCGGTTCGGCAAGGCCGCTCGGAGGTTCGCCAGCGCCGGTCAGCTCGTTCGTCTGCACGATGAACCTGCCGATGAAGCCGGCTACGGCCAGCGCGAGGGTGATGTAGCCCAGGACTTCCTTCGGAAGCAGCTCGCGGACCTCCTCGCTCGCAGCCCAGGCCGACTGGAGGGCGACGATCGCGGCTAGGGCGGCAGCGGAGTACTTCTTCCACCACGCAGAGAATCCACCAGGGATCAGCATGTCAGGCTCCTCAATGTACGCGCGTACAATTCCGTCATTTTACGCTCCTAGTATCCCGTGACTGACGAACGGCCGGCCTCGCGCCGCGGGTCCTGGCGCCGCATCTCGATCTCTTCCTCGGCTTCGAAGTCTTCTTCCTCGAGGTCGGGGAGGGAGTCCATCCCCTTGAAGAGGATCGCAGTCGAGTCGAATTGGTCGTCCAGCGTCGCTTCGGAGAAGCCGGTGAAGCGGAGGTTCTCGGCCTCGTAGCCCGCGTACCACTCAGCATCCTTGTCGAAGCGGACCGCGCCGGCCCGCATCCTCTTCTGGTAGTTGCGTCCGCGGGTCGCCTTGTCCTTGACGGGCGTGATCGGGTAGCAGTTCAGCCACTCGTCCCGCAGCTTCATCTCGCGGTAGAGCGCGGGGGAGATGGACTTCCAAATGACGCCGTCCTCGACGAAGAAGACCTCGGGGTCGTGACGCTTCTGGATCAAGAACATCTCGTCGATCCACTCGTCGGTGGCCCAGCGATCGACCCGCTGGTCGATGATGCAGGTCACGTTATCTGCCATCGTCCCGCCGATGGTGAAGGAGGTGCGGTTCGCCCGATCGGCCTTGGAGACGGCGAAGTCGCAGCCCACGCGCACGCGTTTCTCCGCCTCGTGGTCCTCGGGCCGCATCTTGAGGAAGTCATCCTTCCGCAAGTAAGCCTCGGAGTTGTCGTGCGGGTCGTTGAGGTACTCCTGGCTGTACCCCGCCGCATCACCTTCTTCGATGAACGAGGCGCGGATCGCAGTGAGGCGCTCCTGGTTGAACTGCTGGGGCCACAGGATGTTGCTGAAGTCGTCGAATGCCTCGTGCGCCTTGAAGAGGCGGGTCGTCCAGGTCTTCGACTTCATCAGCCGGGCCAGCAAGCTGTCTTCATGCAGGATCGTCCCGTGGACCCGGATCTTCCCGCCCTTCCGCAAGCACGGGACGAGCGCACGGTAGAACCAGCGAGAGAACTTCCGCCGCCGATCGCGGTTCTCGACCTGCTCGTCCTCCTCCAGGTCGTCGCAGAGGATGAGGCCGGGCCGCTTCCCGCGCCACTTGATGCCCCGCATCTTCTGGCCGCTGCCCTTCGCGATGAAGCGGCACTCGTGGCCGTCCTTGAAGCGGACGATGATGTCGGTCTTCGCATCGCTGACGAGCTTGTCGATCTGGAAGTCCTTCTGGATCTCCTCGTTTTCCCGCAGTTCCGTCGCGATGTCCCCCAAGTGCTGGATCGCGAGCTCTTCCGTAGCGGAGGCGATGACAATGTAGTCCTCGACGCGGAAGAGAGCCGTCGCCAGGCCGAAATCGTGGGTCAGCGCCGTGCTCTTGGCGTGGCCCCGCGGGGCCGCCACTCCCGCAAACGTCCCGGCCGTACAATAGAGATCCCAGCACTCCCGATGGAAGTCGGGCGTCTCGACCGGCTCGTCGTACATTGGCGACAGATACACTCCCGCGAAGGCCTCGATGAGGCCGGCGGAGAGTGCGACGTGGGTGGTCATGCCTTAACGCTCCTGCGCGCCAGGCGTCTCTACCGGCGTCCGAGCCTGCTTGGCCAGCTCAGCGGCCAGCCGCTCGCGGAAGAGCCGCCGCACTCTCTCGGCAATGCTATCTGCGTGCGGGTCGGCATCGGGAACGTAGACCCGCACACCGCAGAAGCCGAAGAACAGGTCTCCGTCTGTGTCGCGTTGCATTACTTGCCTTCGGGGCGCTTGTCCAGCCCCTGCGCCGCCAGTATCTTCGCCACATCATCGATGTGCAGGCAGTCGACCATGCAGGCGTAGTCATTGGGCGGCTGCGTAGCAGCGATGTTGCCGTTGCAGTAGTCGTTTCCCGGCGTCGCGCTGTGTAGAACACCGAAGGCAGTGACCTTTCCCCCCTCGAGCTTCACGATCTTGTCGCCATTCTTTGCCTCGCGGCCATTTCGGTAGTGCATGAGAATCTCCAGTAAATAGCGGTTTTCCGAACCGCAGTAGGTTAGTGCGTTGCGGGGGCTGGCTTCTGCGCAATCGCCTTGCCGCGGACAGTCGTCGCGCAGCCTTGCTCGGGATTCACCGTGATCTCGGTCTCGGCGGTCAAGTTTCGCCCCAGTTCCTGGGCGTTGACGGCGGTCCCGCCGAGGCTGCCTTGCAGCGTCCTCGCATAGTTACACACAATCGCGCCATTTTGCATAGCCTTGAACTGCTCGGCCGAGTACCCGAGGGTGTTGCACCCCGAGAGCACGAGCGCGGCGACGAGGAAAACGAGTTTCGTCATGGATAGAACACCCTCCGCCCGCTTCTGGGCGCCTTGTCTTGCAGGTGGGCCCAACCCTTCGTAGCGGCTGGGTGCTCGAGCCAGAGGCCCATTCCTGGCAGATGCGTGTTCGTCGAGGCCATCAGCCACTCGCCAAGGTCGCCTTCCGGATCGTAGATGTCGATCGCCCGGCAGATCATGTGGAGGGAATTCGGAGCGGCTCCGGGCGTCGCTGCGTTGACTGCCGGCGGGCGCCAGCCACTCGAGACCAGGCTCTTGGTCTTCGGATTGGTGTACAGCGGCACGCCATTCTTGTGGGCCAGCAAGAGGAGGCCGTTGACGACTGGCAGGAGGCGGGCCGCGTTGTCCCTCATCTCGGGGGTTAGGTAGGTCCCGAACTCCCGATCGCGGCCCATAAAGTACTGCTCGAGGGTGATCATTCGTAGGCCTCGTAGACTCGCATCTTGACGGTTTCGCCCAGCCAGGTCCCGTCGGGCGTGACCACCCGCGCCTGCAGGGACCATACCCCCGCCGGATCGAAGTCGCCGGCGGTCGCTACATAGCGCAGGACGGAGGTCCCGACGAGCGTCGCGGTCCAGGTATCGATCGCTCCCGCCGGGTCCTTCGCCTTGATCTGGAGGGAGGTCGCATCGGAGATGTCCACCCCAACATCCAGCTCTACCGCGGTCCCGTCATCCGTGATGTAGACTTTTCCCACCTGAGGCTCCTAGTCTTTCAGCGAGCTACGCAGCCCGACTTGGGTGGTAATCCGGCTGTCGAAGCGAAGGGACTGCGTGATCCGACTGCGGGCCGCGAAACGGTCGAGGAAGACATCGGCGTCGGTCGAGACCCGCACGATGGGCGTGTAGCCAGACATCGTCAAGGTGCCCCGCGGGACCGAGATCTGGTTGTTGACCCCGACATTCGAGACAGTAGGGGTGAGGCCCGTCAGCGTGAGAGTGCCGAGCGGAACACTGATGAGCTGCGGGTTTGTCGCAACTACCGTCGGGGTTTGGCCCGCCAGAGTAAGGGTGCCTGCCGGGACTGCAATGACCTGGTTCGCGGAGACCGCGATGGTGGGTGCCTGGCCTGTGAGGGTTAGCGTGCCGAGAGGGACTTGAACGACTTGCTGAGCCCCATTCAGTACACTTGGCTCGAACCCCGTCAGGGTCAATGCACCTGCCGGAACGCTGATCGACTGATTTTCCGAGGCGGTGACCGTCGGGGCGTTTGCTGTCAGTGTCAGCGTTCCGGCAGGAACACTAATGGTTTGGTGGTCACTGGAGGTGACGGTTGGCGTCTGGCCCGCAAGGGTGAGGGTACCGGCGGGGACCTCGACGACTTGGTTTGCGCTCGCCGCAACAGTCGGGGCGAATCCGGTAAGGGTTAGGCTGCCCGCCGGGACCGCAATGGTATTGCCTGCCCCAGCCGCAGCCACCGGAATGGGAATGCGGCGGGCTTCATAGATCTCCCACAAGCTCCTATGCCAGTCTGCAAGCAGCCTGTTCGGCATCCATTTGTTGTGGACAAACAGATCGCCGAAGGCGCCATCACTTGGCAGCGAACTTCCATTGCGACACCCGACGTTCAGCGTGTTTGCAAGAAACGTCCCAGCCGCAAGAGCGCCAGAGCCACTGGCTGCCAGCGCCCCATCAACCCACACCTCCATCGTAAACGGGTTTGCGGATATATCAACTCGCACCGTGAGGACCACGGGCCGGGCCGGCATCGTGTAGGTGGCGTCGTAAAAACTGGCCGACGTGCCGTTGTGAACAAGAATCCGAAAAACGCTGGACGACAGGCCGTAGAAATAGAAGCCCGCGTTAGAGTCGGCAACAGCCGACTGCTCGAATATCATCTCGCCGCTTTGCGACGTGATGTGAACCAGCGACGTTACCTGCAGCCTATTTGCGCCCGCAATCGGAACGGCCGGAAGTTGCAGCCCAGACGCAGTGCCGGATCCCTTCAGTAGCAATCCGTTGTAGCGTGGCGCAATCGAGAAATTTGCAGATGTCGGGCGAGCGCCGTTTATCAGCCTGTTTGCGACCCCGCCTCCAGTGGAGTATCCATCCACTAAACCGAGTGCAAAAGGCGACTGCCAGTCGACAGGCGTTGGGTCCTGCGGCTGGCTATCCCACGGCTTGCGCAGTATCAGCACGTCAGACCCTGTGCGGTGTGGTGAGCCACATTACGCGGTGGTATAGGTGATGCCGTTAAAGCTGAACAGCCCGGACTGCGAAGCCGCCAGTGCGCCAGTGTGGTTGTGTGCCAGGAACAATCCCCAAAACTTCGGCATCACGCCGCCGAATTTGGATGCCACGCTAAACGGCTGGATGTAGTACAGCAGGCCAGCAGTCGCAACTGTGACGGCGGGCGCCGCTACAAAGCGCAGACTGTTTAGCACCGACACATGCGACAGAGTCTCCGCGCTGTCGGTGCCGTCGAGCACGTCAATCGCAGTCGTCGCGAGCGATGTGTCGGATCCCCACACGTAGAGCTGGATCATCTGGCCGACAGTCGGCGCAGTGGATGCGTGCCCGGTGATGCCGTCGACTGTTACCAGCGCGTCCATGTACAGCGTCGACGTGTTGTCGATCTGCGTGGACTCGCGGCCAGCAACGAAGGTAGAGCTCGTCCCCAGCGACGAGATGTCGAACGTGATCGCTGTGTTGGAGCTGTAGGTGATGTTCGAGACGGCCATTACGAGTTCCTCGCCGCAGCCACGTCGGCATCGCTGATGCCGCCCTCCCACACCACCGTCGCTGACAGGACGCGAGTCGATCCGTTGCCGTTCGTGGTGTCGGCCAGGATCTGCTCGATGTACTTGGCCTTGCGCGCGAGCGTGTTTCGCACCGCGGACCAGCCGGCATCTTGCGACACGCCCGCGGCACCAGATCGCACGTTCTGCAGCGCGTCCTGCAGACCGTTGCGCAAGTTCACGTCGGACGCGTTAAGCGTGCCGGTGAACGGGACGATCATCTGCAGGTTGAACTGCTTGCCCTGGCACTGCAGGGAGCGGTTGGCCCATGCCTGCGTGCCGTCTGGCGCGTCCGCAGGCGTTAGGTTTGCCCACACGACTGCCGCGCGGATCGCTCCGACATCGGCGTTTGTCGACCAGACCCAGAACGTGGGAGCCGCTTCTTGGCTGAGGGCCCGCGCGAGGTCGTAGTAGCCGTCGCCGGTCAGCGGGTAGGCGGCCCAGACGGGGTTCGCGATGATGGCGGCCTTGAGAGTCGCCTTTTGCTGCGTGGTGAGGGTCATGTCACGCTCCTATCAACCCGCGAGGGTGAAGATACCACTGGCGTTCCACTGGAGCGTCAGCGTGTTGCCGGTCGTCGTGGTGACGTCCGCTGGGGTCGTGTCCAGCAAGATACTCGCGACAAGCGGATCGACAAGCGAGTTGAAGGTACCGACCGCCCGGATGACTGCGCGCCGCGCGACGATCGAGCCGCCCGAGGCGGTCCAGACCGTGTCCGCTGCGTCAAAGGTGGCGGTGCCGCTCGACTGCGTCCACGAGACCGACGCGAGGGCCTGCCCGGTGTTCGTGTAGCCGTTCGCGGTGCTCAGCTCGTTCGTCAGGTCCGCGTAGACGTTGTGGGTCGCCGCGAAGGTGTAGGACGAGGAGTGAAGCGTGACCTTGAACGTGGCCGTCCGCGGGACGACCTCGCTGATGTTCAGCTTCCAACCATTGTAAAAGGTGATTGAGGCGGCCATGCAGGCTCCTGTAGAGGGTTACTTGTCGTTCCGGCGCTGCTGGCGCCATTGCTCGAGGTCGACGAGGCGACGGACGAAGTCTTCTTGCTGCGCCCTGGCGCGTTCTTGCTCTACGTCCGAGCGGCGGATGTCCACGACGATCTGCCTAACCTCGATCCGTACTTCGCGGAGTTCCTCGACCGCTCGCTGCACGCTGTAGTACATCGTGACGGCTTGGGCGACGAAGCCGCCCAGGACCATCAGGACGCCCCAAAGGGGAACCTCGCGGGTCACCTTGATCTGGCGGTCAGCCGTCTGGAAGGAGTGCGAGTCATCAGCAGGGTCCCTTCGGGAATTCGTCATAAGGTGGGTTCCTTGCAGGGAGACTACTGGGATAATCATGGCGCGCCTAGCGGGCCTCGACCGGTGCGTTCTCGATGACAGTGGCGTCGGAGACGGCTTGCGTAGGGGTCCGGCCCTGGAGGCGCATCAGCCGCTCGGCGACGGCAGGGAGATACTCGGCAGGGTTGGGCGCTGCAGCCGGCGGGGCATGCCCACCAATCCCGAGGGACTTGGCGCCCAGCTCCACAGCGCGGAGGACGAGGTTGTCAGGGATGCTGGCGGCGGGCCCGGAGAGCTTCTCTTGCAGGACCTGCAGCGACCGTGTCGTGAGTGCGTTGAAACGCTCCCGATGCGAGAGAACCAGCTCGGGGTCAATCAACTCGGCCTTGCGGGCCGCGAGCATGCACTGGAAGGCATCGCAGCGAACGATCGTAGAGATCCAGCTAGGGGTGCGGCCAAAGATGGCTGCAAGCTCATTCTGCTGGATCGCAGGGTTCGCCACGATAGCGTCCACCATCGCCTCGTGCGAGTAACGCATCTTGGGGGGAGTACGGCCGACGGGTGGCGGGCCATAGGCGCGAACTTGGCGTCCTGCCTGCGCCATCTCCGCGAGGAGTGCGTCGGCGAGGTGCGGGGAGGGCGGGTCTGCAACTTGCGTTTGGGGATCGAACATGGCTTCTGACTCCTTGGTGGGTGCCAGGCTGCGGACCTGGCTGGCGGGACGCCGCGCGCATGGCCCGATTGTACGGCAGCTGGTGAGGGAAGTCAAGGGGCTGATGCGCAAGCAGGGCATTGGGAGCGTACAATACGTGTATTTTACACGCGCAAAATTAAAACTGGCGCGACTTTAGGCGGGGGGCATACATACAAGGAATTTTTTTCGACTTTGCCCCCACCCCCGTCTGCATGCCTGCTCGCGCGCCAGCGTACGCGCCCCCAGGCACCCGCGCCCAGGCGGGCGACATCACGCAGGCGTGCGACAAGGTGCGCGTACATGCGGCTGATGACGACGGCACGCCGAGGGAGGGTTAACCCGATGTCGGGAAACCTTACGCCTTTTCATGCGGGTTTACCCTGGCGCGTGGGGGTGCCGTCATAGGTGGGCGTGAGGGTTAACCCGGAGTCGGACGGCTTTACACTCTCATGTGCGCTGCGCGTGCGGGCGCGCGACCCCCCTCGTAACCCGTTGATTCCATTGGCGTTTCGGGTTCAGGCCCGCCGGATGCGTATGGTTTGGCAAGCCCGGCGCAAACCGGGTGACGACAAGCCCCCGGGGATGCACCCGGGGACGTTAGGCAGCCGGGTTGATCCCGGGCTGGCTGGCGGTCTCTTTAACAATTCGACGAACGTATCGGCAGGATTGTCCCCCCGAGCAGCCCCATTCCGGGGCGGTCGAGAAGGAGAGGATCATGCATAATTGCTATCTGGTAATACGCAACAGTGAGCGGCTGGCTTACTTCCGCACCGAAGACGCGGCGGAGTTCTACGTCAATATCATGAAGGGGATTTTCGCCCATCTGGATATTGACTGGGAAGTCACCCCCTCATACGTGGATGGCCTGTATTGGTGACCCGACGGCCCGCAAGGGCCTGCTCGGGAGGGCAATTCCGCCCGATACGGAGCATGAAATGGCAAAGTCAGACAAGAAGCGGGTCAA
>OFRF01000025.1_pt1 | contig 47352 bp, 59 predicted proteins | sample 1543081 | NCBI WGS metagenome assembly OFRF01 (sample SAMN07774232, study PRJEB24372) | wastewater metagenome
CATCGTGATCCCGAGCCTTGGTATCGGGATCGAGTTCAACGGAATCTGGCACCACTCAACCGCCTTCAACCAAGACCGCAACTACCATCAGAAGAAGACAGAGCTTGCGGCTGCCGCTGGGATTCGCCTGATCCACATCTGGTCGGATGAATGGCTAAAGAAGAAGGATGCGGTCAAAGGTTACCTTCGTCGCGTGCTCGGGTGTCCGCAGCGTAAGGTGTGGGCACGGAAGTGCGAGATCGTGCCGACCACGGGTGCGGAGCAGCGCGCTTTTCTTGAAGCCAATCATCTTCAGGGGATGGGTGTCGGTGGTGCGGGTTTCGCGCTTATCTTCGAGGGTGGGGTTGTTGCCGTCGCTCTTCGCATCGGAAACGAATTGGCGAGATGGTGTGTGAAGATGGACACTGATGTTGTCGGCGGGTTGAGTCGTGTGATGCGCCACTTCAACACACCACTCTTGAGCTACTGCGATTTGGCTAAACACACGGGCGATGGGTATCTTTCTGCTGGATGGCGCGACGCCGGATTGACCAAGCACCCGCAGACCTTCTTCGTGAAGAACCAACGTCGTGTGAGTTGGCAGGCCGCTGTTGCCGAAGCCGGTGGTTTTGCTCGCGCAGTAACCGAAGCTGCCGGATTCTATCGACTCAACGGCTGCCTCCAAAGAAAGTTCATGTGGTGCCCTTGACAACTTGATAGTGATTGGCTATCGTTCGTGCATCGGCGCCCATGTGACGCCAGCAAAAACATCCGACCTTGATGGCCGTGTGACCAACCAAACCATTAAAATCCATCAAGGAGCAAGACGCCATGCCAGGCCAACTTTACGCAACCCAGACCCCCCGGATCGGCAAAGTAAAGGGTGAAATCCTCGCCCGTGCCATCCCCTGCGAAGTCCTGGGTCTCGCTGCATCGAACAAAGAACTTCCGCGCAACAGCTCGACCACGATCATCTTCCGTCGTTGGGTGCCGTATGACGCGACCGTTTCCAACCCCAACATCCTGGTCGCCGACGTTTCCCCGACCAGCACCGTCGAAACCGAAGCCTCGAACCGCGTCAGCACCAAGCTGACCGCCAACCTCGCGGCCGAAGGTACGACCCCGAGCCCCGACACCATCGTCGCCCAGGACATCACCGCTGTGATGGTCCAGTACGCCTGCCTCTACTCCTTCACGGATGTGGTCGCCGACATGTACGAAGACGACATCGAGGATGCCCTGAAGACCCAGGTCGCCGAGCGCATGATGCTCATCCGCGAACTGGAACTCTACTCGAAGGTCCGCGCTGGCACGAACCGCTTCTTCGGCGGCACCGGCACCACGATCGCGACCGTCGATGGCAAGCTCACCGCCAAGATGTTGCGCAAGATCGCTCGCTCCCTGTCGCGCAACTACGCGCGCAAGCCGACGAGCATCCTGGCTCCGACTCCGAACATCGGCACCAAGCCGATCGAAGCCGCCTTCCTGGTCTTCGGTTCGACCGACATGGAAGCCGACCTGCGTGACACCACCGCGTTCCCGAGCTACACCCCGGTCGCGGCTTACGGTTCGCGCAAGCCGATCCACGAGAACGAGTTGGGCTCCTTCGAGCAGTTCCGCTTCATCGCTTCGCCCGACCTGGTTCCGTTCCAGAACGGCGGCGCGGCTGTCGGTTCGACAGCGTGCGTATCCACCGGTGGCACCGTCATCGACGTGTATCCGCTGATCGTCACCGGCCAGGAAGCCTACGGCACCGTCCCCCTGCGTGGCTCCAAGTCGTTCGACCTGGGCATCATCCCTGTCGGCAACCGTGACTCGGCTGACCCGCTGGCCCAGCGTGGCTACGTCGGTTCGAAGTGGTACGGTGTGTCCGTCCTGCTGAACCAGCAGTGGATGGCCGTCGCCTTCGTTGGCGTCGGCAACCTCGCGTAAGCAGCGAAGTTGATCTACAATAAAGGGGTGGTGAGAAATCACCACCCCTTTTTCTTTTCAGGAATAACGCAATGAACTTCGGCGAACTTGACGCAGGGCTGAACGCCCTGGATGTGGTGAAGATTTCGCGTGCGAATGACGGAACGCCGACCGCGCTGATCGTCGATGGTGCTCCACTGGAAATTGGTTCTGGTGGCCCAGCAGGTCCGGTCGGTCCGGCGGCAGTCGCCGACACCTATGCGACAAACGCCCGCTTCTTCGAGTTCGACATCCATTACCAGATGTCGAAGTTCGGCACCATTCCCGAATTTCCAACCTGATCTTGGCCTGAAAGATAACCATGGCGTCCAGAAGCCTGCTTGACCTGAACCCGGAAACCCGCAAGCGCGCGGAGATGTTCGTCGCCAAATGCGCGACGTTCGGTATCGAAGTCCTGATCTATTGCACCTACCGTTCCGAGAAGGAGCAGGAACTCCTTTACGCGCAGGGACGCACGACGACCGGTCCAAATCCGCGGTCCTCGAAGCCGATGGGTAACATCGTGACCAATGCCCGGGGCGGCCAGAGCTGGCACAATTTCCGGGCGGCGTTCGACTTCGTGCCGCTTGTCGGCGGAAAAGCTGCGTGGAATGACAAGGCTCTCTACGAAACCTGTGGTAAGATTGCGGAATCGCTCGATCTTGAATGGGCCGGGCGCTGGACGGGAAGCCTTCGGGAGACAGCTCATTGTCAGTTTCGCGATGGTTTGACCCTGGCTCAAGCGGTTGCAAAGTGGAGGGTGTGAGGTGCGCTGGCTGGTTGCTGTAATCTTCGTCGTGATCTTCTCTATCGCGAGTTACGGCTGGGTCACAACGCTCGGACCCTGGTTGCAGGAACATGGAGTCCAAAATAGGAGGTGTGGTCAATGTTGATCAAAGATTTCTTTCAGGCTTTCACGGCCGGCAAGGAGTTAGCAAATGGCGCCGCATGGAAAGATGCTCAACTCGTCGGATCAAAGCTCGCGATCCTGCTTGGTGCCCTGCTCGCAATCGCCAACGCCTTCGGCTACTTCCCACAAGTCACCACCCAGGATGCGCTTACTGTTGCTGGCGCTATCGCTGTTCTTGTCGGGATGCTCAACAGCACCGCTACAGTTGTCTCAACAACAAAAATTGGCTTGCGCGGTCTTCCCGCTAGTGGGCCTGACACAGGAGGGGGGAAGCCTGTTGCTGAACCAACCCCTACACGCGTACCAATCCCTGTCGATCCACAGCTTGAGCAACCAGACCTTTTTCACAACAGGAGTCTCGGCTAGTTGCCGATTTTAAGGAGAAACGCCGTGCAATACATCATCATCATCCGTACCGTCCTGGCCCTTTTGCCGACCATCATCGACGCGATCAAGGCGCTGGAAGGCGCGTTCCCCGTCGCCGGCCAAGGTGCTGCGAAACTGCAAGCGCTCCGCAACATCATCGCCTCTGCTTACGAGATCGCGGCTGACGCAACCGTGTCGTTCGAAAAGCTCTGGCCGGCAATTCAGTCAGCCATCAGCGCCGTGGTTTCCCTGGCCAACGCGACCGGACTGTTCAAGAAGTAATGCCCGAAAAAGACCCAACATCATGGCACCTTGCTACATGGGCGCTCGCTTTGGCTATGGCCATGGGTGGCGGCTTTGTGAATTGGTACGCCAAGGTGAAGGTTTCTCACACGAGAGCCTTCAACCTCTTGGAGTTGATCGGTGAAATGGTTACTTCAGGATTCGTCGGCATCGGTGTTTTTATGACGCTCGACGGATTCGGACAACCAGCCAGCCTGTGTGCCGCCGGCGCCGGCATCGGTGGTCACATGGCCGCCCGCCTGCTATTCATTCTCGAACGCCTCATCGAACAGAAGCTGAAGAAGGTTGCATCTTGACAGCCAATTGATGTAGGCTATCACCTCAACCCCTTTTCAACAGGAGCACTATCACCATGGTCACCAAGAAAATCATCGACTCCCCGGAAACCGAAGTTCCGAAACCCAGCGACATCACGTTCGATTCCGTCTATGTGCCGGATCAACCGGAGATCATCCAGGTTGCCGCACCTTCCGGCGGCGCCGGCGACAGCAAGCAGTTCGAGGAACTCAGGTTCAACGAAGAAGAAGTCGAAATCATGGTGCATGAAACCACCGACAAGAACGCCGAGGACCCGGTTTTCACCGCCTGCAACGGGACGACGCAATACTTCTTCCGCGGCCACGTGCAGAGGGTGAAGCGCAAGTACCTGGCAATCCTGGCCTCGTGCAAGGAGCACGCGATCAAGACGGTGGAATACACCCAGGCGGACGGTTCCAGGGCGACCAAGATCGTTCGTACCTCTTCCCTCAAGTATCCGTTCAGCGTGATCAGTGACCCGAATCCCAGGGGCGCACCCTGGTTGCGGGCGCTCCTCGCTTCGGCCACGTAATAAAGCGGCGGCTTCCCTCCTCCTGTTTCCGACGCTTTCCCGGCACCCTTGCGGTGCCGGTTTTCATTTGGTACTATCGCGAAGACTACTTCTGAGGTGACGTGATGAACTATCGGCAGCACTATGATAACCTGATCGCCAGAGTTGCCGGCAGAAAGTGTGAAGGGTATGTGGAGAAGCACCACATACTTCCTCGCTGCATGGGTGGTTCTGATGCCGCCGACAATCTGGTAAAACTCACGGCTCGCGAACACTTTCTTGCGCACCAATTGCTTTGCAAAATTCACCCAGACGTTTCTGGTTTGGTGTTCGCGTTCAGACGGTTGAGTACGGGAAATTATGGTCGCCCGTCGAGTCGTGTGCAAGGGTGGTTAAGGGAGAAGATGGCAACAACCGCTGCTGAAAATTCAAGAAAACGTCATTGCGAAAATCCCACCATCCTTGGTACAGGGGCGCATACACCAGAGGCCAGGGCAAAAGCACGCAAAAGTTTTGCGAAAACCTTGGAGCAACCTGTGGTTCGCGCCAAGTGGTCAGCGGCTGCAAAGAAAAGGTGGGAAACAAGAGACAGGCACGCACAGGGCGAAAGATTAAAGGTTTTGCGTGTCACCATGTTGCATCCAAAGAATCGCCCTGTTGTACAATTGCTGCCGAACGGCTTCATCGTCAATGAGTATCCAAATATGATTACGGCTGCTAAAGCCACGGGCCACGACAAACACACGATTTCAGATAGAGTGAAGCGTGGTCACCCGTTTTGGGTTGGGGTCACGGTATGAACTTCCTTCAGTTAGCTCAAAAGGTATTTCTCCAAGGCGGGATTTCCGGTCAGATCACTTCGACCCAGAATCAGACCGGAGAAGCGCTTCGGATTGTCAATTTCGTCCAGGACTCCTACCGTGAAATCCTGAACAGCGACCAATTCACTTTCGGCTTCATTCGCAAGGAAGTTCATAAGCAACTGGTCCCGGGCCAGGGGACCTACACCAAGGCCGAGTTGGATGTTTCCGATCTTGGCCAGTGGGACACCACATCCATGCGGGTGTCGATCAACGAGGATCGCACCGACGAGACCTTCATCATTGGTCAGCGCTGGCCGGCATTCCGGGATTACTGGCGTTTCAGCACCAGGCGCTACACCACATCCCGCCCTCTGAATTGCGCTGTCAATCAGGACACCAATCTGGAAATCGGACCTGTTCCGGACGCGGCTTACTGGCTGACTTTTCAGTACATCGACGTTCCCGCGGACCTGTTGGCAGATACCGATGTCCCGGTGATCCCCGATCGTTGGCAGATGGCGATCGTGTGGCGCGCGCTGCGCCATTACGGCATGTTCGAGTCCGCACCCGAAGTGGTCATGCGCGCGGATGCGGCGTACAACGAGATCATGCTCCGCATGACCCTCGACCAAAGCCCGCAGATCGTGGTTGGTCCTCCGCTATGCTGAGACCTGAAGGGCTCCCCCCGGTACAGTACGAGGTCACCCCGCTTCAGGGTGGCTACGACCAGATCACGTCAGCCTACAACCTGACACCGGGAGCCTTGCGGGACTGCATCAACTTTGCCTGCCGCTCCCAGGGTGGCTATTACCGCATCCCGGGCTATGAGCGTATCGACGGTCAGCCGGCGCCGAGCGACGCCGAGTTCATCGTCCTCGACGTGACGATGAATCCTGGTGAATCCCTGCCGCCAATCGGTTCGGCTGGCAGTTTCGGTAACATCCAAGGCACGGTTTGCTACGTTGATCCTTTCGGCAAATATGTCGCGCTGACCAAGACCACCACCACGTTCAACAGCGCGTTCGTTCCGGGTCCGATCGACATCGGCGGCGGCACGATCGGGCAGGCGACGGCGATCCACACCCAACTGTCGATCAGGGACAACGCGATCATCAAGGCATACGCGGCCAACATCTACCGGGCCGACATCCAGCCGGTCCCCGGGTCAGGCCCGATCCGCGGCGTGCTCTACTTCAAGGATCAGGCGTTCGGCTTCCGGGACAACGCCGCCGGTACGGCCGGAGAAATCTACCGGAGCACCCCGGCAGGATGGGTCAAGGTCGATCTTGGCAACAAGGTCGCCTTCACCGATCTGAAGGCCAATATCAACGAGGGTGACACGCTCACCCAAGGGGCGGTCACCGCCATTATCGAACGCTGGATACTCACGTCAGGCGATGTGACCTCCGGCACCAACACGGGATACTTCGTCCTGAGCAACGTGCTCGGCGGCAACTTCACGGCAGCGGCGGCCACGGTCGGCACAGCGGCCGTCACACTCGGCGGTGCGCAAACTCCGATCACCCTGCTTCCCGGCGGTCGGTACAACTTCAGCATCGGCAACTTCAGCGGCTACTACGACAACGAACGGGTCTATGGCGCTGACGGGGTGAATGACGCCTTCGAGTTCAACGGCACCGTGTTCGTGCCAATCCCTGTGGCCATGGTGGCCAAGCCCAGCTATGTTCTTGTGCATTCCAACCACCTCTTTCTTGCGGTGGAAAGCTCTTTGGTTCATTCGGCCCTCGGCAACCCCTACAACTTCGAGGTCGTCAATGGGGCCGGAGAGATTGGCACCGGCGGCAAGATCACAGGCCTCCTGATCCTGCCTGGCAACCAGGGTACGGCCGCCCTCGAAGTGACATCCCGCAGTTCGACGTGGGTGCTTTACGGCACGTCGGCCCAGGACTGGAAGTTCGTCAATTACAACGTCGGTGTCGGCGCGCTGGACCGCACGCTGCAAAACCTGTTCGACGCCTTCTCGGCCGACGATCACGGTCTCACGATGATGAAGCAATCCCTGAATTACGGGAACTTCGACGCCGCCCGCCTCACCTACAACATCCAGCGCTTCATAAAAAGTCTCGTTGGGCAACTCGCCTGCTCGGCCTTGAGCCGCTCCAATAGCCAGTATAGGGTCTATTACGCAAACGGGTTCGGGATTTACACCACCGTCACCCCGCAAGGAGTCGTTGGTCATGGTGTTGTGCTCTTCCCCGATCCGGTGATATGCGCTTTCGACGGTGAGGATTCAAGCGGGGAAAGCGTCCATTTGTTCGGCACAACCAGCGGCTATGTGATGCACAACGACGCCGGCACCAGTTTCGACGGACGGGAGATCAATGCCTATCTGAACACCAACATCAATACGGCCAAGTCGCCGCGGATTCGCAAACGCTTCCGTCGCTGCGTTCTTGAGTTGCAGGGCGAGGCTTACGTTGAAATGGATGTCGGCTACGCTTTCGAGTGGGCCAGCGAACGCATTTTGCCACACCTGTTCGAGAACGCGCCGATGTCCTTTGCGGCACTGTCGTTTTGGGACAGCTTCGTCTGGGACAATTTCTTTTGGGATGGTCGCTCAAACGACGCGGTGTCGGTCGAACTCAACGGAACAGGGGAAAACTTGCAACTGATGATCGTTCTGGATTCCGACTACATCGAGCAATTCACAATCCCGAGCGCCATCTTTCATTACACCCAGCGTCGTGGCAATCGGTGATAGAATGCCCCAACATTTGAGCGAGACAAGCTGATGTCAAACGAATACTTCCAACCTGGTGCGGTGCCTGCCCCGAATGCCCCAGGCTCGTCAGCCACCATTCGCGGCGAGTTTGCCAGCATCGCGGCCGGATTCGACAAACTCCCGGCGTTGGCCGGTAACGCAGGTGAGTTGATCGCGGTCGATCCGGCAGGCACCCGCCTGATCTCCGGTGGCTTCAACGTCAATGAAATCGTCACGCTCACCGGTATCCAGACGCTTACCAGCAAGACGATCGCGTGGGCGGATAACACCTTCCCGGGATTCGGCACGGCTGCCACGCGCAACGCCAACACGGTTCCAGGCACCGGCGAAGTGCCCGTCATGGTTGGCCCTAATCTGTTCGGACCCATTGATGGTTCGCAACTGATCAACCTGAACCCGGGCAACATCAACGGGATTCTTCCGATTGCCAAGGGTGGTACGGGTGCATCTGATGTTCCTGGTGCCCAAGCGAATCTCGGCATCGACCTGAAGGCGAACATCAACAGCCCGTCCTTGACCGGCACGCCGACGGCGCCTACCCCAGGTACGGGGGATTCCAGTGCCAGGATCGCCACCACCTTCTTCGTCACGGACACGTTGGCTACCATCGGTGCAACCACCCCTGGTATTGCACTTCCTTTGATGGACGGTGTTGCCAGTGCCGGCACACCAGGCAGCTTCGTTGTATCAAAGGAGGATCACGTCCATCCTTCGGATACCAGTCGCGCGCCGGCGAGTGCTGGGACTGCAAGTGGCACTAGCTTTACCCCCGTCGGAGGCGTAGCAGCCACAGACGTACAGGGCGCCATTGCCGAACTAGATACCGAAAAAGCAGCACTGGCGTCGCCGACATTTACCGGCACCCCGAGCGCACCTACTCCGGCACCCATGGACACCAGCACAAGGCTTGCAACGACGGCGTGGGTGCAGAGCACGCTGGCCGCGTTGCCGCCGGCGGGCATGTATCCCGACAATGACATCCCGGAGATGAATGGGGTCGGTAGTGCCGGCACAAACGCCGAAGCCTCGCGCGGGGATCACGTCCATCCGACAGACACCAGTCGGGCACCGTTGGCATCCCCGACTTTTACCGGCAGTCCCGCGGCGCCGACACCGACCGCCGGCGACAGCTCGACCAAACTTGCCACGACGGCGTTTGTGACGGCGGCCGATCTCTTGCTCACCGGCGACATCAATGCCAAGGATGCCCTGAACGTCAAGAAGACCAGCAACACCGGTATCGCCCTGCTGCCGGCGGGCAGCGAGGCCCAGCGTGATGTGACCCCGACCATCGGCGGTATGCGGTTCTCCACCACGCTGAGTGGCTGGGAAGGGTGGAACGGGTCGAACTGGACATCCATCGGCGGCGGGCAGATGTACGGGCAGGCGCTGGTCAAGGCGATCTTCTACAACTCGCAGACCATCGGCGAGGACCTGACGGTCAAGACTGGCGAGAACGGCGGCAGCTTTGGCCCCGTCACCATCAACAATGGCTTCGCCGTCACGGTCGAAGCGGGCAGCGTTTGGACAATCGCATGAGCAAGTACGTCGGTCCAACAACAGTCGTCGGTCCCATCACGATAGGATGATCCCATGAGTCTCATCAAAATCATCAAGGCCCAACTCGGCCTCTCCGGAACTCCGGCCAACAACTTCGTCCTTGACGCCAGCGCCGACAACGGCACGATGAAGCTGGCCCGTGGCAATGCCGGGGCGACGACGCAGGATGTGATGACGGTGGCTGCTGACGGCAAGGTGACATTTCCGCAAAACACATTCAATTCCGGTGCCATTGCGCGTGCCATAGCAGGTTCGGATGTTTCCATTCCAACCGTCACCACATACACAAAAATTCCATTTACTAGCGCGTCATTTGATACAGATAGCATCTTATCTGCCCCTGACGGTGGATTCAAGATCAAGAGTGCTGGGTATTATTTCGTTGACGCTCATGCGTATCTGAATTCATCTAGCAATAATCTGACGATTGGTGGGGTTCTGGCAGTTTATAAAAATGGCACGATTGCCGCAGCGCAGGGACAGGGGGCGCTTAACACGAGTGTGAATTACCTTAGTTGTTCCGGGCTTATTCAATGTGCGGCCAATGACATCATTACAATGTGGGCTTATGTTTATGCCGGTGGTGGTCTTTCCATTAAGGGACCGGGGTATGAGGTTTTCACAAACATGTCCATTTTCAAGCTATGACGGGAGTCACGTAAATGACCGCTAAATTCAAAGCATCAGCAGACGGCACGAAGGTCACTATCGGCACCGCAGCCGAGGACGCCCTGGAAATTGACGCGGCGGCCAATGTGATTAACGCCCTCGCCCCCTACATTTTCCAGCAGGAAGGGGTGGCGGTGTTGGAGTTTGTGACGGTAGGGAATCAACGTGCCATCAAGTTTGCCAACGGCGCACTAGTATGCTTTGGTTTTTCGTCAATGAGCGTCACATGGACTAGTGGGGCGACAATTTCGTTTGGCTCATTTGGCGGGATGAGTAGTTTTGCTGTTCCCTTTGTTGGGACAGCGCCAACAGTTATTCCGTGGTGCAATAACACAGACGTATCGGGCCAGTCCAGTTTCGTGTCGTCAGCAACTGTGGGTCTTGCGGGAATCACAGGGGGATATGTCTCGTCGTCCGGTACTATTTCCGGATCATCCACAAATGTCATAAGTTACGTTGCGCTCGGCAGGTGGAAAGCGTGAAATACCTCGTGACCGACAACTCCCAATAAGCCAAGGAAACGATCATGCCGATCACCACACCCATCCTGAGTCAGGCCACGCAACAGGTGGCGAATGCGGCGACGCTCGATCCCAATCAACTCGCCCAGATGAACGCGACCACCGTATCCGGGCAGGCCAACAGCATCATCGGCCAGGGTGGTCAGTTGATGCAGCAGGCTGCCAACACCGGCAACGCCATGGCGGCCCAGCGCGGACTGTTGAATTCCAGCATGGGTATCCAGGCCGCGCAGAACGCCGTGCTTCAGAACGCGACGCAGCTTGCCCAGGGTGACGCGAATGCGCTGAATGCTGCGAACCAGTTCAATGCACAGTCGCAGAATCAGACGCTTGCCCAGAACACGGCGAACCAGCAGGCCACGAACCAGTTCAACACCCAGCAGGGTAACGCGATGAGCACCTGGAACCTGGGGCAGCAGAACGAAGCCGTGATGAAGACGCTCGACGCCAACAACAAGGAGTCGCTGATGAACATCGAGGCCAACTACAAAGGTCTCATGCAAAATTCTTCTTCCGCTTCCGGCATGTACGAACAGATGCTCAAGAACCTGTCCGACATTTCGGCGAGCAAGGATATGGACGCCGGTGCCAAGAGCACTGCAATCCAGAACCAGCTCACCTACTTGCGCACAGGTTTAACCATGTTGGGCAACATGGGGGGTATCACAGGTATGGTGACGTTCTAGTGAGCTTGACGCCAAACCAGGTTTGTAGTATGATTCAATCTTCAACAGGAGATCGAATCATGCCGCTTTACAAATTGACATCACCTTCGGGAAAGTCCTACATCGGGATCACCCGCGGCGCTCTTCAAGTGCGCTTGAACCATCATCGTTTTGACAGTGAGCGTGGCTCGCGTGGCAAGTTGCACACTGCCATTCGCAAACATGGTTTTGAAAACTTCAAGGTTGAAGTTTTGAATGACTCGACTGCTCCCGATGAGCTTTGCGAACTTGAGATTGCCGCGATTCGCGAACACAACACTTTTGGCAAGGGTGGCTATAATCTTACTCTTGGTGGGGAAGGGGCGCTTGGAACGAAGCTCACAGAAGAACGCAAGATCAACCTTGTGAAATCTCGCGCTCTTCGCAAATTAGAGAAAACCGATGAAGAATTGGCTCTTGAGCGTGCTCGTCGGTCTGTGTCAGCAAAACGTGTAATGGCTTTGGCAACCTACACCCGTAACCAGCACGGTTATGATCACGCCGAGAAAATTGCTGAAGCCCGTGCCAATCGCACACCTGAGCAAGTTGCCGCTGAAAAGGCGAACCGCTCTTCCGCCGCAAAGGCGCGGTGGGAAAAACCAGGTCATCGTGAAAAGGTTTTAGCAGCACAAGCTGAAAGATTTGCCACAGAAGAATTCAAGGCGAACAGGTCAAGTGCTTCAAAAGCCGCATGGTCAGATGAGACACGGGCTGCTCGTGCCAATCGCACACCTGAGCAAGTTGCCGCTGAAAAGGCGAACCGCTCTGCCGCCGCAAAGGCGCGGTGGGCTTCCGGCAATTTCAGAAAGAACTGATCATGTACATCCCGTCCGACGTTCGCACCTACCAGGCTCGCGCTACCCACTACACCGGGGACCGCGGGCCTTGGCTCGAACACATGGTCGAGGATTGCGGCTGCTCGCTCGATGAGGCAATGATGTTCCTGGCCCCGTACCAGGCAATCCCTTATGTCGATCAGAAGCACGGTCACATGGCGACGCTGATCAAGCGGAACAAGGAAGTGCATTTCGCGATCTACCGCAAGTACCGTCGCAAAGCGCAGGTCACATCCGAACGGATCATGGAGTTCCTGCAACCCATCCTGGACAAGGAGAAGTTCCTGGTCACCAAGGTTGCCGACGATGAAAGCGACGCCTTCATTACCCATTTGGGTTTCGAACCCCTTGGCACTACAATGGAGGGGCTTCGCACCTTCATCCTGAACGAGATCAAATATCCGAGGCCCCACTGATGAACACCTTCGAATTACGTGACAACCTGCGCTACTACAACCAGCGCTTCAGCGAGATGCCTGTCGGCGATCCCATGTCGGGCGCCTGCTATGGCGAGTACCTGAAGTCGAAAGCGATCGGCGCGATCATCGGTGTCGTTGCCGCCGTCGCTGCGGTATGGACTGGCGGTGCCACCCTGGCCGCCTATGCCGCTGCCGGTAGCACGGTCAGCATCGGTTCAGCGATTGCGGCCGGGGCCATGGTCGCCGGTGGTGTGATGAGCGGTGTGGGCGCCGTCACCGGCAACAAGAAGCTGATGAAGATTGGCGGCGTGCTCGCCCTGGCCGGCGGCCTGGGTTCGATGGCGGCGTCGGCATTCAGCGGAACATCCACGGTTGCCGGGGAGGCTGCAAGTGCGGCACCTGTTGCTGCCGATGGTTCGGCGGCCGGAGCTTCTGAGCAGCTTGTTGGCAAACTCGCCGGCGCCGGTACATCGGAAGCGTTCGGTGCGGCAGCCGAAGGAATGAATTCAGGGGCTTTGAACATTGACACCCTGGCCGCTGGCAAGGTTCCGAGTCTTGGTTCTGGTCTGGAAGAAGCTGCGACCGTTGCCTCTCAAGCGGGGGCGCCGGTTCAGCAGGGTGGTATTGTTTCTCAGGCGCTCGGCGACACTCCAAGTGCGGCCCTTTCCCAAACGCCAAACGACATTGCAGCTTATACCGGCGCGGATTATTCCAAAGGCGTCGGTGCTGCCAATGTTCAACCGCCCGCTGCTGAAGGTGGATTCCTCGAAAAGGCTGGCGGCTGGATGGAGAAGAACAAGACCCTGGTCGAGATGGGTGGCAAACTCCTGAGCAATCTCGGCGGCCAGGCGCTCAATGGCGGCAATCCTCCGGGCACGGCGGGCGGCGGCGCCGGCAGCACGGAAGCCCAGGATGGCCTCATCGTCGCCAAGACCAACGAGACAAACGCTTCTGCCGATGCCCTGCGCGCCAAGCAGGAAGCGGAAGCCCAGCAGCGCAAGAACGCCAACACCCAGGTCGAGATGATCTCGGCAAACGATCCGAACCGTGATGCCAAGGTTGCCGATGCGGTTGCCCGCGGAGCACCCTACCAGATCATGTTCCAGCCCGCTGCGACCCCTGTTACCATGGGGGGTCGGAACTACGCCACGACCAGCAATCAATGGGCGCCCCAGCGCTAAGGAACCCTCATGTCTATCCTCCAAGACTCCATGCAAAATCCCCAAGCTGGCGCTCCGGCGCCCGCCGCTACGGCCGCGACCGCGCCACAGAACATCCCGGGAGCGCCCGCGGGCGGCGGCCAGCAGTTGCCGCCACCGAATCCCGAGACCACGAGCCCGCTCGTCAAGGCCCACGAGGATGAGTTGGCAAACATGGTCACGGTGATGCCGCCGCAAATGCGCGACGCCTATCAGCGCGTGGTCGTCGCCGGCAAGAAGATGATGTACGCACCGGAAACGGCCGAGGCAATCCATGGGATCATCCTCGACGACAAGATTCCGATGGCGAACAAGCTCGGCGAGGGTGTGGCCAACCTGGTGGTGATGATGGACAACCAGGGCAACGGCACCATCCCGAAGGATGTGCTGGTTCCCGTGGGCGTCACGCTCATGTTCGAGGCGGCCGACTATCTGTTCGAAGTCGGGATGGAAGTCACCGAGGGTGACCTGTCAGACGCCATGGAACTGATGGTCTATTCCATCTTCGAAGCCTACGGTGTGCCCCAGGCCGAGGTGGATAAGATCATCGACAAGCTGATGAGCGATCTCGATCTCGACGACGAGACCAAGGAGAAATTGGTCGGCGGCGTCAAGGAGCGTGAAGCGGAAGACATGGAAGCGGCCGAGGCCGAGACCGCTGCACAGGAAACGGCTGAAGGTCCGGCCGGCGAGGAAGCTGAATTCAATGCCAGCTTCGACGCCGAGCAGGCAAAGCGGAGGATGTAATCATGGGCTGGTCTCTGACTGGAATTCTCGGTGCCGTTGGCAAGGCGGTTGGCGACACGGCCCAGGATTGGGCGAAGCGCGGGATCATCGAAGACGAGAAGATTCGCTCGGAAGAGCGGAGCACCGCGCGCGCCAAGGAAATGGCCGATTACCAGGAAGGGCTTGCATCCGCGCGCGAAGAGCGTGTCATAGCGCTCAAGGAAAAGGTCGATTTGCAGAAGCGCGACAAGGATGCGACCACTGTCGGGGCGCTCGAATGGGCCGCGACCAAGGACCCGGAAGGTCCGCAGCTCAAGAAGGGTACGGTCGCCTTCCATGACTGGATGCAGTCGCAACTCAGCGCCAGCGGTGAAGAAGGTTTGGCCAAGAACCAGGCTGACATGGCCGCCAAGCTCCGCGACGACGTGCGTGCCGATAAAAGCCTTGAGGTACAGATGGCCAACGCCGCCGCCAGCAGGGCGCAATCCGCGGCCAGCCTGGGTGCTGCGCGCGAGGATCGCCTGGCCAATCTTGACCTGAAACGCGAAGAGCTGAAGGCCAAGCAAGACAAGGAGCATCGCACGGAGATGGCGAATCTCGGCACGCTCAAGCTCAAGGACAAGGCGACAGGCGAAGACAAACTTGATTCGTCAGGCTATCCGGTTTTGCGCAAGGTTGATGCGACACTGGAAACCACTTACGGAATGACCGACCGGCTGGATCGTGTCGATGCAATGGCTCAGATCACAGCCAACGCGCGGAACTACTACGGCCAGCAGGCAGTCACCAAGAAGCCGGTGAGCTGGGATGTTGCGTTGCAAAAGTCGGCCGCAGAATGGGCCAGCAAAAATCCACCACCTGAACCCAAAGCGAAAAAGTAGGGTAAAATGATCTCCGTTTTCCAAGGAGATCGACATGGGCCGCAAAGACGACCAATCCGCTTCCACCGCTGACATCTTCGGTTTCGGCACCGGTGGGTTTGATGCACCGGTAGCATCAAAATCCTCGAAGGCTCCAAGCGACCCCTTCGGTTTCGGCACCGGTGGGTTCGATCCCATTGTCGAGCCTGAAAAACCCCGCACTGGATGGGACACCGCCAAGGATGTCGGTGTCGAGATCATGGCCGGTGGCGCCGGCGCCGTCGATAGTGCCCAGGGCATCCTGAATTGGGCGACCGGCCGCGAGGGTGAAGAGAAGTTCGACGCGGATTTCATCTCTTCGGCCAAGGAATACTGGCAGGACATGAAGTCGGACTATCGCAAGCAGCGCGATGCCGAACTCGCTTCTGCAATATCCGATCCCAACAAGAGTATCGTCGAACACCTGATCGAGAATCCGGCCGACATTGGCTATGCCGCTGCCGGCAGTTTGCTGCCGATGATGGCGACTGGTGGTGTGTCAGGTCTTGGTGCCAAGGGTCTCTTGGCCGTCGGTGCGCTGAAGGCCGGATCGAAAGCGACCAACTTGATCCTTGGTGGAATGGCGGGCGCCACGGAAGGTGCCCTGATGGCCGGTGACGTTTATAACGAAACCGAGAGTGGCCTGGCTGCCGCCGGCGCCCTTGGTCTGGGTGTCGCCACGGGTGGTATCGGCGGAAACGTCACGCTCGGATTGGCACGCCGCGCCGTCGGCAAGGAAATTCTCGGTGAGGGTGTCGAAAGCGCTCTCAACAAATCCATCGCTCGGCGCACGCTCACCTCGATGTTCGGTGAGGGTGGCCAGGAATATCTGCAAGAGGGTGGTCAGGCGCTGCTGGAAATGGCCGGCAAGGATGGTGAGATTGACCTGATGCAGGCGGCCAAGCGCGCCACCTTCGGCGCCGTCGTCGGCGCTGCCATGGGTGGTGGTATGCACCCGATCTCCGGCGAAGGTGCGCCTGCGTTCAAGAGCATTGAAGATCGCGACAAGGCCGCGCGCCTGGCCGAAGATACTCGCTGGCAAGAATACCTTGTGGCAAAGGGTGCCACTGGTAGCCAACCCAGCGTTGAAGAGTTCGAAAGCATGTCGGCTGAACCGGCGTTCCTTCGTCGCAACAGCGAAGTCGCCCTCGCAGCGCAAACCCAGGCCAACGCGGAAGCCTGGGTCGCCAAAGAACCGAACAACCCGGCTGCCCAGGAAGCGCTGGCTTCGGCCCAGGCAAACTTCCTCGCCACGAGCAGCATCGAAGAGGAACGCAAGAACGCCGCCAAGGCTGCATCCGAGGGTGCCGCCGCCGCCACGCTCGGCGCCCCAACGGTTGAGGCTGCAACCGCCGCCTTCTCTGCGAACCAGCAGGCTCAGAGCGTGCTGACTACCGGCGCCACCGCGGTCGAGGCAGCAAAGACTGTTGCCACCGGCACCGCGGCTCCTGCCGAACCGCTCCCCCTCCAAGGTGAGGATGAAGTCGGCACGCTTGTTGGTGCGGCCCTGGCTGCCGGAGTAGATAGCAATCTTATCAATTGGGTTGTCAATAACCCCTCAATTGAAAACCTGCGCATCGAATCCATGCTGCACCCCAGGCCGGAAATCAGGGCGCTTGCCAAAGCCGTGCTGACGGAGCGTACCTCCGTCGCCCCCGGCACCCCTGCGCCCGAGCCCGCTGCGACCACACCAGCGCAAGCCACCTTGCCGCTTGAGGGTGGCAAGCTGAACACCTTGCCCCCTGAACTGGCGGGCGCGAAGCCGACCTACGGCACCACCCAATTGACCTTCGGTAGCGACATCGACAGGGCCGCGTACATCACACGCAACGGCGTCAAGAAATCCAGGAACGACGCGCGCTATGTGGATTTCGTAACCCAGGCCACAGGGATGACCGAGGCCGAGGTGCGTGCGCACGGCAACAAGGTTCATGCTGCCATCAAGGCCGGGACCAAGGTGCCTGGCCAGCCGTTCAATGTCGAGCCGATCTGGTCGGCCCCGGCCGCCAGCGCCGCACCGGAACCCAAGGTTGCACCGGAACCAGCCGCTGCACCTGCATCCACGCCGGAACCAGCCGCTACCAACGAGCCCAAGCACTTCAAAGAGATGCGTGAAAAGCTCGGCCCCATGGTTGCGCTGCTGCCGAAACACGTGCAGGAGTTGTTCGCGCACGATTTCAAGGGGTCAAGCAATCGGGTGATCCGTGTCACGCGCTCGGCCCAAATGCACACGAAAACGATCCCGAGCGCATTGAAGCGTGTGGGCTTCACCCAGAACCAGTGGAACGAGTTTCTTGCAGACCTGAAGGAAAAGGTCACCGGGACAAAGACCGAGGGTGTCCAGGCCCAGATCGAAAAGGGTAGCACTGTCAGTGAAATGCTGGACTACCTGATCGCCAACAGCGAGCCGCGCATGGCAAAGCTGGCGGCAGCGTTGAAGCGCTTTGGCGCCGACAATCCCGCGCTTGATCTCCCCTACACCAACATGCAGAATGCCGCAACGGGTCAGCGCGGCGCCACTGCGGCTTGGGAGGGTTCTGGCGAAATCACGGACGTGTTCAACGTCAAGGGTGTTGCCGATGAAATTACCACACTTCACGAGATTACCCACGCCTTTACCTTGAGTTGGTTCTACACCGCTGACAAAGCAAGCCCGCTCTACAAAGAACTGGTCCAGATGCACAAGGCTGCCCGGAACCAGTGGCTCTCAGAGAATCCTGGAAGAACGGCCAAGGATGCCGGCATCGCTGTTCGCGGATTGATGGACATCAACGAATTCATGGCCGAGGCTGTTGCCAATCCCGGATTCCAGGAATACCTGATGACGGTGCGGGCCAACAAATCCCAGAGTGCATGGGACAAGTTCGTCGGCTGGGTCCGTGATCTGCTCGGCGATCCCGATGTCGATCTGCAAATGCTGGGTCAGGCCCTGGCCGCTATCGAGAAGATTGCGAAGAAGAGCACGGCCGTGAATAAGACCGCCGGCGCCAACGCGATCAATCCTGCGACCACCTCCGACGCCGAGCACATGAGCGATGTCGCCACATCGGATTTGCTGCAAAGCATCGTTGCTGACTTCTTCAAGTCCGACGATCCGAACGCCGTCGATGACCTGATCGCGGTCAATGAGATGTTCGGCCAGTTGTCGCTTGACGGCTTGCGCAACGTGCGCACGCGCATCACCGATCCGGATTCCATTCGTCTTCTCGATGCTGTCATTGCCCGCCACGAGGCTGGGTTCGACGACGCCTTCGACGTGATCAACAACCACATCGAACTGCTCGAAGCGGCCGACGCAACCGCCTCGATGAACGAGGCCCTGGGGATTGATGAGGACGACTTCACGATCCCGATGGGTCCCGAAGACACGATGGACGACTTCAACCTTGACCAGGTTCCGGAGTACGAGCGGCGCGCGTTCGAGGCCACGGACAGGATGTTCGCCGCCGGCAGCCATGCAATCATCTCCCGCACCATCGGCCAATCCGAACAGGAGCTGCGGCTGCTTGTGCGCGCCGCCGGCAATGCGGCCAGGTCCGATCTGGCCCGGGCGATGCTGGACTACGGTGACATCTCTGCGGCGCGCGTCGCCGTCGGGAATCACCTGAACGACCTGATGAACAACGACATCCTGGGCGCCGGCCTGGACGATCGCAACAGGAAGGACAGCGATCCCGAGCCCAGCTATGCCAAGGGTGGGCGTCACCCCATCTACGACTTCGGGGCCAGGCTCAAGAATGCCTACATGACCGGGGCGCTCACCAAGTTGGCCGCGTTCTGGGAAACCGTCTTCGAATCGGATGGTCAGTTCAAGATCAACGTCGATTCGAAATCCATCCTTCGCGGGAAGGACAGCACGAATGACGACTACTCGAAGTTGATGCATGCCTACAACGACGCCATGTTCGAGAAGGCGAAGGAGTGGGCCAAGGCGCACAGCTTCCCAGAGCCGAAGGATAGCCCTGCCAACCGTGTGATCGTGTCCCTGCGCGAGCAGCGCAACGCCCAGGGCAAGCCCGAGCTGAATCTGGTGGTGCGTGGCCGCGGTCGCGAGTTCCGTGGGGAAAATCCCTATCTGGCGACGACGAGCGGTGCCGGCGAAGGGTGGATGGACTTCAATCCCTACTCGAAGCAGAACGAAATCCACACGACCGATCTCGAAGGTTTTCCGGGAAGTGGTGACATCGCCTACCGCCTGTTCGCCGATGTCGCCAACGCTCACGGATTGAACCTGCCGACGGCCGACACCCTGATGTCGAACAACAATGTCCGCCGCCCGTGGCAGACCGTCGCCGCCACCATGCGCCTCAAGAATCCCGACGTGCTGAGTCCGATCAACTCCGGCGGTGCGGCGAGCGCCTACGGGATGGATACCGAACTCTGGCCTCACCTGAAGGACCGTGAGCGCATCGGCGCCAATATCCTGCGCCACACCCACAACATGCTGGTCAGCCGCCCGGGCAACCGCGGTCGCTCGTCCAAGATCATGGTGTCGAACGGTCGGGTGTTCGACAACCTGGTGCCGCTGGCTGACGGCACGGGTTTCGTCGCCAAGTTCGAGCCGAACCATCCCAACGGTGTTCCGAAGGGTAAGGTGATCGACTTCGAAGACCTCACAAGCATGATGAAGAGCGCCAACGCCATCGGTGGCAACGTCGATTCCGACGTTGAGGCCGGGCGTAAGGGTGGCAGCGGTACCTCGATGGCCTTCGCCCTGATGTCCCAGCTCGTGCTGGACAACATCGAGAACAATCCTCACATGGATGTGTATGCCCCCCTGGTTGATGTTGCCTCTAGGATGGGTCGCAACCGCGAGGGCTGGTTCTTCGACAAGACCGACGAGCAGAAGAGCCAGCTTCAGGAAGAGATCGAGGCGGTCAGGGCGTTCCTGGCTGACCCAAAGACCAGCCTCGAAGACCAACAGGCGGCGCGCGAGGTCCTGCGCTCGCTGTTGTCCGACGAAATCGACGGCAAGATCAGCGACCTCATGGAAGAGCACCGCTCGCCGATGACCAGCAATGGGCGGCGCGGCGAGATCAACCGTCAGATCGCGACGCTGCGCATGGAACAGCGCGCCAAGCGTGACACCATGGTGGAAAATATCGGGGTCATTCCGGCCGAAGCCGTTTTCGACTCAAATAAAAAAGGGCCTGTCGCCCCGATCCGTATCCGCGGTGAGCACTACTCCCACCAGAAGCGCACCGAGCTGCTTGGCTCGCGCTACGGCACCGGCTACAAGGGTGCCGAGCGGACCCGTATCGCCGAGTCTGACGATCCGCGCCTGCGCAACCGGGTCCATTTCTACGCTGACGCCGGGAACGGTGTTCGCCCGGAAAGCGGTGTCGGTGGTGTGAAGCACCTGGCCAACCTGGCCAACATCTATCCGGCTCACGAAGACACGAGCATCGCCAAGAGCATCCCGAACACGATCACCGGCGACGCCTACCTGAACGCTTTCGAAACGGCCGTGCTCGACGCCGGCTACAGCGGCTACTCCATGCCGTTCGGTCAGCAACTGGCGGTTGTCGTCTTTGGCAACGAGCCGATTCCGGTTCTCAGCGAAGAAGAAGCTGGACCAGGCAACCCGGTTGTCAGCAATGCGCTTGCCGACAATCCCGAGGCCCCGCTGCTGAACGTCGGCTTGGATGTTGGCGCTGGTGCGCGCACCATGAAGATCAACCCTTCGACCGTGAAGATGATCATCGAGCGTAGCGGTGCAAAGATTCTGCGCTCGAACGTGGTAGTGGGCACTTACACTCACGACGGCAATGAGATCACCGAGAACACCTTCGTCGCCGAACTCGACCGCCCGCTGACCGAAACGGAAGCGGAACTGGTATCCACCCTGGCGCAGCAGGAGGCGATCAGCCAGCGCTCGATCAACGGCAACATGCTCTATGGCCCAAAGGCGAAAGAGTGGGGCGCCTTCGATCCGAGCCAGTTCGTTCTGTTGGACGGGACGAAGATGGGTGGTCCGACCATGATCGAGGATCGCGAAGAGCAGATCAACACGCCCGCGTTCAAGAAGTGGTTCGGCGACTCCAAGGTTGTGGATGCTGACGGTAAGCCGTTGGTGGTTTATCACGGGACGCGGAAATCTTTCGATGCGTTTCAGCTTGGCAGGGATGGCGGGATTCATGTTGGAACAGTTGAACAGGCAAACAGCCGGCCACCAAAATTATCTGGCGTAAATTTGATGCCGCTGTATGTTGCAATCAGCAATCCAAAACGTGTAAATGACTTGGGTAGCCATGCAAAACCGTGGCGGGAAGCCATTCGTCAAGCAAAAAAAGAAGGTTACGACGGATTGGTTTATGTCAATCGCTTTGAAGCGGCAGCGCTTGAACAGGATTCATATGTTGTCTTCTCACCCACCCAGATCAAATCCGCCATCGGCAACCGCGGTACGTTCGATCCGAACAACCCGGTAATCACCGAGGATCGCGAAGCCCCGGTCTCACCCCCAGCTCAACAGGTAATCATCCGCCAACCTGTCAGCCCGGCCCACCCGAACGAGGTTCGCATCGCCGCCGGCAAGGCACACAGCGTACTTGAGCAAGTGACCAAGGCGGTTCGCCTGCGTATCCAGGATCAGCACGTCACCCTGGGGCGCATCGTGCAGTCGCTGGGGATCAAGGCTGAGGACATCGCAATGGATGTCATCGGCGCGCTCACGCGCTCGCGCGGCCTGATCCAGAGCAACCTTGACGATCTGGTGAAGACGCCGTTGGCCAAGATCGAGAACGATCTTTTCACGGCTGGGGTCAAGGATCACCTGAAGAAGCTCGACGACTACCTGAAGTACCGCCACGCCGAAGAGGCAAACTTCCAGGCGGCCAAGATCAATCCGTGGAACGAGACCTTGCAGAAGGGCTTCAACCTGACCGACAAGCCCGGCAGTGGAATCCTGACGAGCGTGGCGCGCGCGGAACTGGCGAAGATGGAAGCTGGTCCGGATGGTGCTGCTCTCAAGGCGGCTGGCGCGGCCTACAACCAGATGATCGCCGGCTTGCAGCGGTACGCTGTCGATCGCGGGCTTGAGTCGCAGACCACGATCGACGCATGGCAGAACGTGTTCCCGAACTACGCCCCGTTCAACCGTGATCTCGATCTGGTCAGCACTTTCTCGACCGGCTCCCAGGGCGCTTCCACGCGCGCTGGCGCGACGCAGCGTTTCATGGGTAGCGAGGCCGACATCCAACCGATCCTGGCCAGCACGCGCTTGCTGGGGCAGCGCATCGTCAATCGTGGTGAGGCCGCACGCATCGGCCAGGCTCTGCTCAATCTGGCGACCAGGAACACCCCGATGTTCAAGGCCACGGATGGCAAGTGGTATCCGATGTGGAAGGTCGATACCTATCCCAATATCCGCACGGTCAAGGTGGTGAATGTCTATCGCTTCAAGGACATCAACGGCCAGCCCATCCTGAACAGCGGCGGGGTCCCGCTGGAAATGTACAACCAGGCGTCGGCCGATGCGTACCTGGCCGCCAACACGAACAACCAGGGTGGTCCCAAGGTGGTGGTGGTATCCCTTGGTCCGCAGGAGCGCGTGCAGACCATCCAGAATCCGAACTACATCGCCCGTGACAGCGTGGTGATCGTCCCGGTGAATGGCGAGAACCGCGCCATCGTGTTCAACGAGCAGTCCGAGGATGCGGTCGAGATGTTCCGCAACTTCAAGGATATGGACACGCGCAAGCTGGGGGCCATGCTGGTCTTGCCGGCCATCGCTTCGAGGTGGATCATCGCCACCGCGACCGGCTACAACCCTGTGTTCTCCCTGTTCAACTTCGCCCGCGACATGCAGGCGACGGCGGTCAATATGCAGGCCGAGAACATCCCTGGATGGACGGTCGGCGACTCGGCCGCGCTGCTCGCGAGTTCGTTTGGCAACTTCGGTAGCCTGATGAAGTACCTTGAGCAAAGCTACAGGAAGACGCAAGGCAACACCCCGATGAACATCACCCCGGCGACGGGAACCCCGGCCTGGTGGATGGAGAAAGCCAAGCGGGCGGGTGGCCTGACCGGGATCATGGACTCCCTCATCGGGATCGAAGAGGCCGACGCACAGATTCGCGAGTTGTTCGGTGTCAAGCGCGCGGCCAAAGCCCGGCCCGATCCCGCCATCGAGGCCACCAACGCACTGACCACCGTCGGTGAAAAGCTCGCCGCCGCCCAGGAGTGGGGAACCGCCGTGCTTGAGGGCGAGGCCAAGGACAGGACTGGCAAAGTCATCGGCGCCATTGCCGTGCGCATTGCCAACCTCAACACCGCGGCCGAACTTGCCACGCGCACAGCGGCGTTCAAGGGTGCCTACGAGAAGTTCATCGCCGCCGGCAAGACAGACGAGCAGGCTGCAACCCTGGCCGCCAATATCTCCAAGGGTATCTCGGTCAATTTCAATCGCAAGGGTCAGTTCTCGGCGCAGGCCGGCGCCCTGTTCCCGTTCTTCAACGCGGCTGCTCAGGGTAGCGCGCGCCTGGCCGAGACCATCTTCAACAAGAAGATCATTGACGTGGCTGACGGCAACGGTGGCACCTACAAGCAGCAGATCACGACCGTCACCTCGCTCGGATGGAAGCTGCTCGCAGCTCTGCCCGCGCTCGGGATGTTGCAGGCGCTGTTGCTCTCCGGCTACGACGACGACGAAATCCCGGAAGCCGACAAGGATCGCACGTTCATCATCCCGATGCCCAACGGCGGCTTCGTCAAAATCCCGCTGGCACTCGGCATGAACGTGCCGTTCAACATGGGGCGCGAGGGTGCCGACATGGTGCTCCGTCCGGGCAACCGCCTGAAGCACGCCGGGAATTTGCTGATGCAACCCCTGCAAGGATTCAATCCCCTGGGCGGCGCCGGCAACTTCATCCAGACCATCTTGCCTGCTATCGCTGATCCGGTTGTCGGCCTGATCCAGAACCGTGACGCCTTCAATCGGCCGATCGCCAAGGAGGATTTCGACAAGAGCAAGCCGACGCCGGGCTGGACCCGTGCCAAGGAGGGTGCGACAACCCTGTCCAAGAAGCTCGCCTATGGCGCCAACTTCATCACGGGTGGCGGGGAGTTCGGTATTGGTGCCATCAGCCCGACCCCTGACCAGATCGACTACACCCTTGGCCAGATCACCGGTGGTGTTGGTCGCGAGGTGTCGAAGGGTGCCCAGGCTATCGGCACAGGGTTCAACGCCGTCACCGGTCGTCCGCAGGAAGAGACCCCGTGGTATCGCGTGCCGCTGGTCGGCCGCCTCTATGGCAACGTCGATGAGGTGGGCAACGTCAAGGCGCAAATCTATGCCGCCAAGGAGGACATCAACGCGCTGGACTACGAGCACAAGCAGTTGCTGAAGGCCGGCGAGCGCGAGCGCGCAACCGAACTCCTGGCCAAGCACCCCGAGATCAAGCTCAAATCCAGGATCGACACCCTGCTCCGCGAGGAAGCCGAGTTGCGCAAGCAGCGGGTCAAGCTGCGTGCCGATTCTGACGTTGAGGCGGTGAATGCCACCAACGCCAGGATCGACGAGAAGCTGCTCAGGTTGCGGGATGAAATCCGCAGGGTGAGGGGTTAGACCGCGACCCCCATATTGCGCAGATTGGTCTTCGCCTCTTCGATGTAGCGCCCGACATCCAGGTCCTGCGGGATGGTGTCGGGCAGCTTCATGCAGGCGGTGCTGGCGTTTGCCTTCGGCACCATGTTGTCGTTATTGACGTAGTGGATCGAGCGCTTTTCATCCAGGGAGTAGTACCACCTGGCGACGCGCCCAAGGAACACAGGCTTGTCGCCGGCCACCACCGGCGCCGGGCGGCTCACCCGCTTCAGGGGTTTGCGTTCCTTGCCCATGTCGTACCATGCCTGGCGATACCACGCACCGCGCTCAAGGTTGATCCAGTCATCGACCTCACGTATGTCGGTGTAGAAGACGGCGCCACCGGTCACGCTGCGGCTCTGGGTGAAGTCGGCGAAGTTCTCCGGGGTCAGGTGTTCATGGATGAACTGATCGACCGGTGTGCCGTCGCGCAGGTACGCCTGGGCGGCAAGGGTGCATACCTCGTTCGTCGGATTCTTCATCAGGCCGCCCGGGGCGTAGATGCCCTTGGCCTTGACCTTGCCTTCCGTGGTGACCGCCAGGTAGTTATTGACATCCTTGATGGCGATTGTGCGGTACTTGGTTTCCTCGAACTCGAAGTTGGTCAAGAAACCGTAGAGCCACACCGCGTCACGGATCATAGCCATATCCGCCGGAGAAGCGGCGACGCAGACACCATCCGTGTTGGCCGACACCACATGGCCGCCATGCTCGGCGATGATCTCGATGAGCCCGATCAGGTAGAACTGGCCGGTCACCGTCGTCGCGAGCATCAGGTCGGGTGCATAGAGCTTGCTGAACATCGACCCCAGCTTGCCGAAGGTAGCATTTAACGTAACCTTTTTTGAGTTCATCTCAACCTCACACTCCTTGAGTGCTGCTATCAGACGCGCACGTTCAGCCAGCAATGAATTTTGATCTTGCATCAAACGCCTCCTGTTGGGTTTTGAAAAGTCCGAGATAGTGGCGCACACCGTTCTTTGTTGCGCGCGCAGTGAAACCACCATCAAGATGGGGTGTGACACCCCTCAACCCTGTGCTACTGTTTGAGCGAGCCTTGTCGATCTGAAGCGACGCGAGCGCGCCGTCACGATCCAGAAAGAAGTTCTCAACGAACATGAGCCTTGCTACGATTGCGTCTTCTTTCCTGCCGAACCACCCTATGTTGTAGCGCACGCCGTTGTAATCGAAGCGCGCCAGCCACAACCCATCCTTGGTCACCACACCGGTCTGACCTGACGTGTTGTTCTTGAACCGCCGGCGATTGACGCACTGGTTCGACGGGGTTTCCCATGTGCAGTTCTCGGGGGAGTAGTTGCCATGCACGTCCATGCGCTCGATCCACAAACCCGGCTTGTAGGTGGGCATCATATCTTTGGCGAAGAACCTGAAGTTGTACCAGCGTTCGCAAACAGATATACCGCGCCCACCATAGTTGGCAAAGCCTGTCGCATCTGGGTTTGTGCAACGACCCAACATATTGGCCCACACAGGGTAGAGCGGGTGCTGTTGCACAGCAAAACCATCAACAGGCAGACCCCTGGGATGATATGTCCTATTCGACACGCGCCAACTCCTTGTCGATCTCGTCAATGCGCTTTTTGATGCGTGCGGTGGCACGCTTCGCCGCAAGGCGCTCATCCAGAATCTTGCGGTACTGTTCGATGAAGGCGTGACCCAGGCCGCGCGGGACCAGGCCGGCGTTCAGGATGATGTTGGGGTAGAAGCTGGCCACATCGAAGTCACTGATCTCCAACTTATCGGTGGCGATCCAGTGCTGCTGCCGATCGTGCTGGGAGTGCAGGCCGCCGATGCCCATCTGATAGCGCCCTTTGCCGATCACGATCGGCGCCTCAAGGAAGGGTGGCAGCTCGATGGCCCCATTACCCGCATTCAACTTGAACACCAGGCGCTCGGCGCGTTCCAGCATATCCACCACGATGGCGTTGCGCGGCTGGATGAACTTGGGCGCGGTGTAGCGCACGCCGCTCGGCATATCCACGGCGCCGCGGATGCCAAGCACCTTGGACAGGACGGTCTCGGCAACCTGGGCGTCGGACTTGCTGCGCAGATCGACCAGATAGGCCTGGCTCATCTGCTCGCGCAACTCAAGCGCAGGTTCCAGTTTCCTGAACAGATGCTCCGTGGCAACCAGGTCACCGTTCAAGCAGTAGTCCTTGACCATCGCACGATCCGCCGCGGTGAGGTGGGCGTCGTGGGCGAATGGCAGGTCCGTGATGGATTTCAGGCCCATCCGGGCGGCGTACAGCTTGAGGTTGATCATCACCCCAGGGGCCACTTCGATCAGGTCGATGTGGTCGATTTCCAAGGGTTCCAGCTTGAAGTCCCGATAGGACATCCAGGCCGGCTTCTTCTCCTCGATGATGGTGTTGGCCATGCGCTTCACCCAGGCAAGGGGGCGCTCACCCATGACGGCGGCCAGGACCGGCGCATCGAACTTGAGCCCGTTGAAGGAGACCCACAGGTAGCGCTCGTTGCGCATCAAGGTGATCAGCTTCGAGATGGTGGCGGTATCGTTGCCCTCAAGCGCGATCGTGCGGCCGGTGGCCAGGTGCCTGGCGCCGAAGAAAAAGAAGATGTCGTCGCCCTTTCCCATGATTTCGAGGTCGAAGACGACAACTTCCTTGTCACTGATCATTGCTTGCCCCCCAACACACCTGCGATTGCATGGTTCGCCCGCTCCAAGCATTGAAGCACGGCGCTTATCGGGGAAGGATGGTTGAACTCTGAACGCACGCTGAAGTCAGCTCCGACATGGCTTGTCATCATTGCAATCTTGAAGCTCCAACCGCCTTGCAAGCGATGGAGCGAGCACTCGCCAAGCGTTGCGGCGTGCATCAAGAGGCCTTCCAAGGTGTTGTTTGGATCGCCGTGAATGAACGGGATGGTTTTGATTTCGGTGCTCATTCGCTCACCTGTGACGAAGACGGTTAAGCCATGTGCGGGTCGTGATGTGCTCCCAACCCCCACGCTTGGCCAAGGCAAAGGCCGAGCACCGGGTGTGCGCACGGGAGTTGCGCCACATGGCCTGCTTGCTCTGAATGATCTTGACCCGCATGACTTTCCCGTCCTTCGGGTTCCAGAAAAGCATGGTGTTCATTCGCTCACCCCATAGCGCAGTTCCATCAGCAACCTGATCTCGTGGATCGCCTTGCGCAAATCCTCGACACCAGCCTTCGCTTCATGGCGGCAGATGCGCTTGATGATGCATCCTTCGAGGAAGCGGATGCCGTTCTTCTCGATGAATTCGACCGGCTGGATCGGGAAATCCTTGTAGTGGTCGCCACCGATCTGCTCGGACAGGGCGCCGGGCTTGACGTGCTTGCTCAGGAAACTGTTGGTCCAGTCTTCTTCCGCCGCTTGGGTGTGGTCGCCATCGACCTTGACCCAATCACCGGGGTTGCGCGTTGGCAAATCCTCACCATTCAGCAGGACGTGGCCCGCCTCAGTCAGCGCCCACCCGCCGCCCTGCCCGATGGCCGCAACGAGTCCTTGCTCCAACAGCGGCGTCACGCGAAGACCGTTCTGTTGCGCCATGAATTTTTGCAGGTGCTCTTTGATGTCCATCAGCTTTTTTCTCCGTTAAGTTTCATCAGTGCGTCGCGTTCATCAACGAGCTTGATGATGGAGCGCGCCTGTGTAGAAATGGTGCGCTGCATCCTGTTGCGCTCATTGACGACACGCTCATGCTCAAAGGCGGGCACGGTTTGCCCTGTCTCGAAAGCCTTCAATCTGGCGGTGAGGTCGGCGATAACCGCTACCTGTGAATCAACCCCGGCCCTGAACCCTTCTTCCCAACCGGCCGGATAGTTGTCCATCACTCGTTCCCCCGATTCCTGTTCTCGAAGATGATCGACTGCGCTCCGCGGTCAAAATGGATGTGCTGCAATCCGAGCACATCGACCATTTGCCGCATCATCATCGTCAGGTGGTGGGTGGCGTCCGGGGTGCCGAAGTGGTCAGACACTTCGATGTGTTTGCCCGGATTCGAGATTGCCTTGGCGATGTAGGTGAGAGCTTGGACCGTGCTTCTTCCGGTACGCCGCGACCTGAGTTCGCCAATCTGGTAACCGTGTTCCAGAAAGGCTTCGATCCACTTGCGGGTGTGCAGCGGATGCATCGGCATGTCCTTGAGTTCGAGGATCGCCACGCGCTTCTTCAGCGATGCGATTTCTTGGGCGGCATTGAGGGCGCCAGCCCTGTAGCCTTCTTGAAACGGGTCCATCAGTTTCTCCTGTTGATGAATTGGTGCTGGTTTCTTTCCCACCAGCAAAGTCACCGCAGCGCCTTCGGAATTAGAACGCATCCCCGATCTCCTCGGCGAAGTCGTCGGCAGCAGAGGTGCGGCCGTCGATGCGCTCGCCGCGTTCGAGCAGGAGTACGTTGTTGAGCCCGAACGTGACACCCTTGTTGGTGCCCGTATCGAACCAGAACGCCGTCAGGCTGACCTTGGCGAAATCGCCGCTGTGCGCCTTGTCGGTGGTCGGGTTGAAATCCTGGATGAGGCTCAGGATACCAGGCTTCTCGTTGGCCGAAACGGCAACGACCCAGCAACCCTTGCACTCGGGACCATAGGCCTCGCCGGTGCTCGGCTTCGTACCGTCGCCATCATGGATGGTGCGCGGCCAGGCCTTGTAGAAGGCATCATCCTTGCCCGGCTGCTTGATACGCTTGACCGCTTCTGCGGCGGCCTTCATGCGTTCGATGGTGACCGTATCGGTCTTCAGGATCAGGAGGGTGACCCCGAACTTCATCTCACCCTTGTCGTTGGCTTTCGCCTCGTACATGTTCTGGGCGTAGGAAAGGCGGACCTTATCGGTCTTGAACTTGGTGCTCATTGACTTGCTCCTTAGTGACTTGTTTGACTGAGACTACATGGTACAGGGTCAGATGCTTGATGTCAAGTCTTACCCTGCATTCTTTTCGCCAGGAAGGCGGCGACCACCGTTGTGACCGGCCCGCTCTTTGGCAGCAGCGCCTCCAACCTGGCGGCGAGTTCGAGGACAAGCGGGTCGAGGACGTTGCGGGCTTCAACCTCCCGCAGCAGTTCCTCGTCGCTCAGGTGAGACAGTACGGTGCGCCTCATTGTGCAAGCTCCTCGGCAAAATCGTGGGCCGCCGGCACATACTCGGGCCGCTTGTCTTCCTCGCTGACCAGGACAGGTTTGCTGGCGACAACCTCGATCGCTTTGCCGAGCAGGGTACTGACCTTCAGCCCTTTTTCTTTGACCAGGCGTTCGATCTCCCCGATCCCCAGCAACTTGGGTTCAGCCATTGGCTCGATACCAGCCTCGCGCAGCACAGTGCAGACTCTTACCGGGTCTGCGATCCTACGCATTGCGCGACCGGCCACCCACTTCAACCCATGGACCTTGTGGTCGTGCGCCAGGGTGGCGACGTGACCCTCGATGTCCTTCATCCACTTTTCCAGGGTCGGCAGGCGCAGGAAGATCGCGACAAGCTGTTCCTCGGTGAGGTGGTTCGGATCGTGCGGTGTGCATTCATCCGAGAAGTCGAAGCCGGCCGTCGCCATATTGTACTCAGCGCGCTCCTTGCACACGTTCCTGGCGCGACACCAGCGGCAGTGGGCACCAGGGGTAGCCACGTCGCCTGCAACGGCAGCGTAGGCCCTGCGTGCAGCCTCACGGTTGTCATCCATCCAGGTGACAAGCTCGGCCGCGGTGAAGGTCTTGCTGACGATGTTGTCGCGCCGCGGCTGGACGATATACACCTCGACGAATTGGATGTCCTCGCTGGCCAGCCAGGCCAGGCTGTCGAGCGCACCCCACCCATAGAGACTGAGCTGGGAATTATCGTCGGCCTCGACCAGGACACCCTTGCCACCCTTCAAATCCAGGACGCGCAGGGTGTGACCATCGACGATGATCGCATCAGCCGTGCCGAAGATGTCGAACTCGGCCAGGATGGACAGGCGCTGCTCGACGAACAGGGTGCTTGTCGGGGTCATCTTCGAGAGCACGAAGTCGAGATAGCGCTGCACGCACTCGCGCATCTCCGGGCTGTCGTACTTGTCCCAGAAGTAGGAGGCTGGCGCCAGGCAGGCATCAATGCCGTTGGTCAGGCAATGCTCGGCCATGGCGTGCGCGGCGGTGCCCCACTCGGCGGCGTCGTTGGTGGTATCCGGGAACGCTTCCTCGCGCACCGGCGCCACGGAACAGACCAGCCAGCGCTCACTGGCGGAAGGGGAAAGTTTGGCGTGATTGCTCATCACCGTGCTCCCAAGAGTCTATCGTTGTTGGTATGAAGCTGCGTCTTGGCCGCCATATAGGCGCTGTGCGCAAGTTCGGGGGTAGCATAACGACCAAGGTTGATGGTCTTGTTCATCATACTGATCGTCGCCTGATACCCACCCCGCTTACGATCCAATTGAGCACCGAGAAGTTTCGTACTGCTATGGTTCGGAGCACCGGCGATGTTCTGGTTGTTCTCACTTCTTGTGGCGAGGCGCAGGTTCTCGATTCTATTATCCAACCGGTCGCCGTTGATATGGTCGATGTCCCCCACAGGCCACGCTCCTGTTTCAAGAAACCAAGCGAGGCGATGTGCGCGATAATCGACACCCTTCAACGTGATCACCCGATAACCATCCTTGTCGATCCCTCCTGCAATCGAACCACGGGCGGCGCGACCGTGCGATACACGCCACGTAAAGCTGCCTGTGAGGGGATCGTGGGCAAGCGCCCTCTCGAACTCACCCTTTGTCATGATAGCCCCTCGCTCTCTGCGGGCCAACGTCGCCCTGATAATTCCCACGGTAGGTTTTGTCTGCATGTACCTCTTTCCCCATGCGATGAAACAGGAGTTGCCCGATGGAATCACCCGCATGGAGGCTGATGGCGTGATAGCGCAAGATGTTGCTCAGTTCGAGTGTCAGGTGGCCGCTGTACCCGGGGTCAGCAAACATCGCAAGGTTTGCATCGAGACCCATCCTTGCAGCGGAACTGCGCAAATAGAAGGTGGCGCACATATTCGCCGGCAGGTTCAGCTTTTCCTTGATGCTGGCGAGACAGAATGCTCCGGGATCGAGGACGATCTCATCCCGGACCTCGTTGAACTGCGGCGTCATGCCGCGGATGCTACGCTGCCCGAAGTCGCAGATGTGATGGAAGCCTGCGTGATTGTGCGGGTGGCGCATCTCCGCGAGGAAGGTGTCGGACAGCGTGACGTTGAGGCTGGCGGGGTTGATGTTGATATACAACCCGCCCTCCACAACACCAGCATCCAACAGCCCCGCGATCTCCGCGTGGCCAAGGATGCCGGTATCCATCACGACACCGCGTTCAGCTTGGCGACAAATCCAGCCAGTTCGGTGAGCGGCAGGTCCGCGATCCTGGCGGCGCCCGGGTATTGGGCGATGATCGCCTTCACCTTCTCGGGGCCGAAGCGGCCGGCGGTTGCCACTGCGATCTTCTGGACTTCGGCCGGGGTGTAGGTCTTGGTGTCAGAAGGGGCTGCCGTAGCAGGAGTTTCCGCTGCACCATTCCCTGTCTCTTGGGCAGTCGGGGTAGGTGCAGGCTGGCCTTTTCCCGCTTCTGCCTTGGCGGCGTCTTCGGCGGCAGCAAGCGCAGCTTCGTTCCTGGCTTGTGCCTCGGCTTCAGCGGCGGCGACAGCAGCAGCTTCGGCCGCAGCGATCTCTTCCTTCGTGCGGCGGCGGCGCTTGGGAACTTCAACATGGACGACCGGCTCTTCACGGTTGAGCGGGATGTAACTCGGTTCCGGCACTTCCGGGACTTCGAGTTCAGCCTCGTCGGCAGGCGCAGAGATCACGTGGGCGCCGCGGTTCAGGCCAAGGGCGCTGAAGAAGTTTCCGAGATGCACCAGTTCGGAATCGGTGGTGTGCTCGTTGATGATCAATTTAAGTTGCATTTTGCGTACTCCTGTTGATGAAATGGTCCGGGTGATTAGGGATGGCTCACCCGGGAGGCCACTCTCTTCCTTAATCGACCAGCTCGACTTCCTTGCCGCGCTTGGATTTTTCCTGCTCGATCAGGTCGGCCGCGACCAGGCTGGCCCGGCTGTAGTTGTCGAAGCGGCTCGCATCTTTGCGATCCTCGACGAAAGTGTGCCCACCTTCGATGACTTTGACGAACTTGCGGTTGGTGTGAGTGATCACGACCTGACCCTTGCGAGTGGCGGGATCAGAACCGTAACCCTCGGCCGGTTCGACCGAGAGGGGATAGATACCAGAGGTTTCAAAACGACCGTTCATTGGTGTTGCTCCTAAGTTGGATGGGGGATTCGGTTAGAGGGCCTTGGCCATGTCGCGTTCCCAGATTGCCACACGATCTTTGATCATCTGGCGAACTTCCGGGATCAGGGACCTGGGGATGAAGACCGCGGTCAGGCGGGCATAACCTTTGGCTTCCAGGCGAGCGACGTATTCCATCTGGCGCCGGCTCCCCGGTGTGAGTTCCTTCTTTTTCATGCTGCCTCCGGGGGCGGCTGGACCGTTGCTGCCTTCGCCGCGGCGCGCTCCTCGGCAAGCCGCTCAAGGGCCGTGGCGATGCCTGACAAGTCGTTGAAGAACTTCGGCAAGTCGGGCGTCGGTTGCAGGTGGCGGCGGATCAAGTCACCCAGGCCGATGTAGGTCCGCATCACGAAATCCATGTTGCGCGTCATGCGAACTTCGACCAGGCCATTCTGGTCAGCGGTGACCGAGAACTCCATGACCTCGGCCTCGGGTGTGGGCTCGTGCCCGTTGATCTGGTCGTTCATTGCCCAGCCTCCAGTTTGGCCGCCATGGCGAGAGCCTTCTCCATAGTGAATAAGTTGATGGTTCTCTGAAGCGCCTTGAAGTGGCGCGGCTCGATGTGGGCGTCGCACCAGTCGATGGCGATGCAGGCATTCAGCTTGCCCGGACGGGGCTTCGTGTTGTAGATGCGGATCGTGGCGACCGGGTTGCCGAACTCGTTCTTCACGTCGTCCGGCGCCACGTGCGGGATTTCAGCGGGGTCATCCTCACCCTCAACCTGCATCGTGAGAAGGTCTGCCATCAGCTTCTCGAATGCGCTGGCGATTCCCGGATTGGCTTGCTCCGACTTGGCTTGCACCGACATGATGCTCGGCTTTTCGGCGAGGATCGCCGCGATAGCATCGAGGGTGAGGCGCGGATCGCGCACATCCTGGTTGCGGATGATCTCTTCGATGCGCTTGGCTTGACCACGGGTCATGTTGCTTGCTCCTGTTGTTAGTTGATGGAACAGATTATCACATATTGATCAGGTTGCCGTCAAGTCCTATATGCTACGGGAAACCTGGAACCTGGTTTGAGGGCCACCATCCTCGGGATTTTCATACCGCCCAGCTCGGCACGCGCGAGCGCATCCTGCGGGTTGTGCGGCACGCCGGGTATCGCACAGCGCTTCATCCACTTGGCGGCATCCCGGGCGGCGACACTTTGCTTGTGGTGCCACAGGTTGTAGTAATCCTCGGCGATCGGGGTCTTGCGGCCGGGGGAATGGTAGTTCGCGACAACCGCCATGCTGCCGGCGTGTGTGGTGCGCAGGTTGTAGGTGACATCCTCGACCGGATACCAGCGCAGGCCGCGCTCATCGGTGATGACCCCGGAGACCAACAACCCTGTCTCAGGATCAAGGTTAGGTCGGCGTTCGGCGAACTCGATCTCATGTCCGCAGTGTGGGCACACCCGCAATCCGGCCAGGATTATGTTGTAGCAGTTTTCGCAGATGCGAGTGGGGGCTTCCCCGAGACTATTCTTTGGCGGCCGCCCTTCGATCTCGTCAATGGGTCCGAAGAACTCAGCGTTGTGGGTGAAGTCGGCGACCAGGCAGTCAGTCTTACCCTCGTGCGGGCGCATCCCGCGACCGAGCAACTGCATCCAGACGAGGGGTGACTGCGACGGGCGAAGACAGGCGATGCCGTCGGTGCATGGGGCATCCCACCCGGTCGTAAGCACATCCACGCTCACCACATACTTGACCCTACCTGCGGCAAACTCGGCAAGCCGACGGTCACGATCCTTTTTCAGTGTGGCTCCTGTCACCACAACAGCATCCTGACCAAGGGCCTCGGCCACATGCTCGGCGTGCTGCACACCAGAGCAGAACACGGCCACACTCTTGCGATCTTTGAAGATGGACTTGATCTCTTCGACGCAACGCAGAACAAGCTCGGGTATATCCACGGCAGCCTGCAATTGGCGGGCGTTGAAGTCGCCGCTGCGTTGGTCAAAGGCTACACCATCGGTGCGCAAACGAGTAGTTGCGCTATAGGGTTTGAGTGGGGCCAGGTAACCATCGGCCAACAATTCACCGATACCAACCTTGCCACAACTGCCGGTGAAGATACGGTGTTCTTTGAGCATGTGCAACCACACACCCGCTCCGTTGAAGGGGGTCGCGGTGAAGCCGATCACGCGCACACCATGGCTGACCTTCTGGATTTTGGTGATGAATTCGATGTACATCTTCGAAGCCACGTGACACTCATCAATCAGCACCGCGACCAGGGTGGGCAGCTTGTTCCACTTCTTTGCGATCGACTGGATGTTGGCGAAGATCACCTGTCCGGTCAGGTCTTTCTTGCCGACGCTGGCCGAGAAGATCGTGCCGCGCAAGTGGGCCGGCAGCTTGGCATGATTCTGCTTGACCAGTTCGGCCCGATGGGTGACAACCAGGACGCCACCACCACCAGGATTCTGCTGGATGATGCGGTCAGCAACCGCCGAAATGATTAGCGACTTTCCGGCGCCACACGCAGCATCAACGATTGGTTTTGCATCCGGATTGGTTTCGAGCGCACGCATCGTAAGATCGGTGAGGCGCTCCTGATAGGGCCTAAGTACCATCAGATCGCTCCACAAACAAGATTCCATTTTTTACGCAGCATCGGCAAGCTCCTCGAAGGTTGAGACCGGTAGCGCTTTCAGCTCGGCGAGCGTCGGCACACCGGTCTCGAAGGGGACCAGGGTTTCGGTAGGCGTGATCTTGACCAGGGTATTGAATGCGAAGTCACCCTTGGCCTTGAGCCCAACATAGAGAATCACCTGGTGCCGGGACACGTCGGCGAGCTTACCCTCCCAGCGGGTCAGGGCAATCATCAGTTGCTCCACGTGCTTCGGGAACACATGGAGGCGGTGGCGCTCGCCGGCACGCGGCCCAGCGACGACTGTGAAATCCAGACCGGCACGTGTGAAATAGTGCAGGCACACCTGGTATTGATCGGGGGAGAGTAGGCTCATCAGGCCACCCACTTCCACAAAGCCTGGGGGCGCCAGCCCCGGGTGCTGGGCCTGAGACCAGCGCGCTGCACGAACTGGTAGTGACCCAGCTTCTCCATCGTGTTGTGGATGGAGACAGAGCTGCGCTTCGTGTGCCGGGCAATCTCCTGGGTGGTGGCAACCTGGCCGACCTCATCGAAAACCTTCGACCAGTATTCCTTGGCCTTGCTCTTCCAGGCCGAGATCACCTTGTCGCGAGCGGGCAGGCCGTGCATCTCCGCGGCCAGGATCATGGGTGCAAGGCAGGCCGCCAGCACGCCGCGGGATTTCTCGGCTTCAGCCCAGATTCTTTTTTCGAATGTTTGCATCAAATTGACCCCTTCTGTTGAGCAGCGTTTTGAGCACTGTGCTTGCCTGCCTTTTCATAGCCGTGCTTCACCCCGTCGTACCAGATGACGGTGAGTACGGCGAGTGTTCCAATGCTGATCAGGAGGACACGCCCCACGAAAAACACAATGGATTTCCAGGTGCTGCGTTTGGGCTTGGTCCAGATTCTTTTTTCAAACGGTTCGATCATGCCCCCTCCCTCGCCCAACGGCGCAGTATGCTTCTGTTGTTCAATGACGCACGGTGGTCGCTGCCTGTGACCGACACGACCAGCAGTTTGATTCCGGATGGGGTTGCCACCCTGATCTTCTCGTGCTTCCCGGATCGGGTACTTGTCTCGACGGACAACCCTGGAATCGTCGCTATGTCTTTCAACACGTCATCCCTCAGTGAGCGGCCTTTCATTTCTTTTCCTCCTTGCCAAGGTTGCATCCGTCGTCAGTCCTGACGAAGTGGTTATCCACAGCTGGCAGATGGACCATCGCCACCTTGAGCCAGCGCGGAAGCTCGATGGAACACCAGCCATTCCAATCAACATCGCCGGGCTGAAAGAAAGCACAGTCCTTGCACTTGGTCATTGGTTGATTACCTCCACGGCGATCTGTTCAAGTGTTCCAGCTTCTTGGAAAAAAGCAGCCTCGCTATAGGCAAGTGAGTATCCTTGCATCTGACGGTCCAGATTCTCTGCCTGCATCCCGGCAATGCGGGCTTGGGCAGCGGCGATCAGGGCCAGTGCATGTGCGGTTCGTGGTGTGGTCATGCCGACACCCCGAGCGCGACGAGGATGCAGATCACGAGCACGGCTAGGCCGGCCAGCGCCACGGCACATCCGGGCCGGACGATCTCTTCTGCGAACGGCAGTTGCTGGTGTGGATCGCGGCGCGCGTATTGCTGCGGGCGATAGTAAGGGCTGGTGCAGCCGATGCGGGTTTTCATTTCAGTTGCTCCTTCGCCGGCCACTGGTGTGCAGCCCAATTGGCAAGCTGCTCCTGCGACATTTCCGACGGGCAGTATTCCAGCATCAGCGCATCGACCTCGGCCTGTTTGGCGGCGAGTAGCTTGCTGAGGCTGTCGTTCTCGTCCTGCAACTGTGCATTGAAAGCCATGCGGCGATACCGCATCGGAACAGTTTTCAGCCGTTCGATCTCGACATCTTTGGCGTCGAGCTTCTTGCGCAGTGATTCAATTTCCGCTGCCGCCTCACAGATTAGGTCATCGTGGTAGGTGGTGGTCGTGTAGTCTTTCGCATAATCCCTCACTCTTTCTGCAATGTCTTTGGTCATTTTCCTTGCTCCTTTGCAACATAAGGGCCGCGATTCCCCGCCGCCCATATCCGGTAAGCAGCTTCCGCCAGTTCTGCAACGGAACGGTACTCGCCAGCCTGCGCACAGGCTGGCGAGGATGGCGAAGTATTCAGCGCGCGGACTCATGGCAGCACCCGCCACAGCCACATCACCAGCGAAGCGGCGCAGAGAACGGTGCCGATGATGACGCCGGCCTGGGCCACGCGGTCGGCCCAATTGAAGGCACGACCAGGGTTACCCCACTTGATCCCGAAGATCAGGGCGACCAGTATCAAACCAAATCCAATTGCGAACATAACTTCCTCCTGTTAAGTTGTGATTGCTATTCTACAGCTTCTCGGCCTCGCTGTCAAGTATTGAACCACTGCCGATGTTCTTCAGTTGGTTCGGTGAGAACGGCAACTGGATGACCAGGGTGCCGCCGGCCTGGGCATCGGGTGCTTTCTCGAAGGCTTCGAGTTGGGACAGTTGTTTGCTGGCGCCCAGCTTGTCGGTCGCCTTGCTGTCCGGGTCAAGAAGGATTGCGCGCAGCGAGTTGATGATCTCCTCGCGCTCGATCCGTCCGCCCCAGCTCACCATCTCGTCGCGGACTTCCTTGATGCGGCCGACCACCTCCGGCGTGCGCAGCAGCTTGCTTGCATTCCAGCTTGGATTGTCGGGAACTACCCACTTATCAAGCTCGACATCCTTCACAGCGAAGGCGATCTCGTAGGCCCGGGTCGGCAGGCGACCGTGCAGCACGATCTCCCGGCAGAACACCTCAACCTGCTGGCTGATCAGCAGACTGGACTCGGCGCGCATCACCTGGATGGCGGCAGCCTTATCCTCGGTTGAAACGAGCGGCGCGTTCAGGTAGATGTCATCCGCTGTAATCTGGACTGGTTCAAAAGTTTCCTCATCAAAATCCATTGCGGCTAGGGTACTCATCTAACGGACTCCACATCATTATCGTGCTCGAACATGAGCATTGCCGCTTCTTGAATCAAACGGTTGCGCACACGCTCGTCGTTTTGTTTGTCAGCAATTTCCATTATGAAGTCTGCCTTGGTACTCTGCCACTTTTTATGGGCAAGCTCTTTTGTTTCAAACACACCCAGATGGACGCTACCATTTCCAAGATTGCACTGAGCAGCGAATTTTTTGCCTGACTTCGCGACACCTATTGGTAGTTGGCCGCGAACTTTAGGATTCGTATTGAGTATGGCATTAACATGCGGACTTATGAACACGCAGGTTTCAGGTGAATATAGGCGATTGCCTGGAAAAAGAATGTCCTTGTCCAAACAGTACCCGACTTCCCACACTTGCGCCCCAACCCAAGCGTTGAATGCAACAAAACTGTGCCATCTTGGATCAACACAGCACCCTGCGTGATGAGGGTACTTGCCCCTTTTTCCATAGCACCTTGCCAACATGCCGAGCCATATTCTATACACCGGGTTGGTCGAGGTGTGGCTTGTGGGTTCCGGGTTATCGTTGATCCCAATACCAAAAACAAGTTTCCATTTTTTCAACACCACGGGTGCCCTGCTTTTTCTATTGGCTGGGTACTTTTTACGACAGGTCTCAGTGCTCATCTCTTCACCAGCTTGTAGAACATCCCGTTGCCGATCTTCTCGGCCGTCACGCCCAGGTCACCCATCACACCCTTTGCGATTGCGCGCTTGCCCTTGAGGTCGTCGTCGGCGAGCATGGTGTCGGCAATGAGCCGGCGCCAGGCACGGTTGCTTGCCTCAAGCTCGCGACGCGGAACACCCTCGACGTTCTCACACTCGTACAGCTTGCCACCCGGCATCACCTCGCGGCGCAGCGCCTCGTAGTCGTTGGCCCAGCGAGCATCCACCGGCGGCCCGTCGTTGCGCTTCGTGATCCAGTCGAGCTGGGCCAGTTGGATGACCTCCATCAGGTAGCGGGTGATGTCCGGGTCAATGCGCTTGGCGCTCGGGTCCCTGCCCAGGGTGAAGATGGCGCCCAGCTTGGTCAGTTTCTCGACCTCGCGCATCCGCACGGAATCGAGCAGGTGGTTGTCTTTGACGTAGGGATCGAAGAAGGTCTCGGCCTCGGCCAGGATTTCCACGACATCGAATCCGAAACCGATGTACTGGTTGCTGCGCGGCACCGCCTGGCATTCCTTTGCCGCCTGCTTGTACATGCTTCCCAGGTCGGTCTCCTCACCAGTGCTCAGTTCGATCTCGGCAATCATGCCGGACATCCCGCGCCCGCGGCCAAGCGCTTCGAGTTGAATATCCAGGTCGTTCAGGTGCTCGGCGAACTCGGTGGCGGCCATACCCAGGGCGTTGCCTTCCTCACCGCCGGCAATCTCTTCGAAGTCGTCGAAGCCCGACTCGCCGATATGCTTCATCCTGGATTCCTTGGTCGGCGCCTCGGTCTCGGGTTCGATCCGGACGATGAAGCGTGCGCTGAAACCGTTGGCCAGGAACTCGGGCTTGCCCACGATCTCGGTCAGCTCGGCGGTGCCGATGGCGTGGATGTTCAGGTGCGGTTCGAGGACATCGCTGAAGCCGTTGTTGATCACCTTGCCACCCGTCGAGTAAAGCGGGGGGTTCAGTATCCCACCCTCGTGGCTCTGTGAGTACGCCGTGAGCAGCGAGTTGTGCAGCGTCGCGAGGTTGGCGCCGATGTTACCCACGTGGGTGTCGATCAGGTTCTTGCCTTCGTCGGTGAGCTGAAACACGTTGTGCCCGGCGCGCTCGTATGTCGCCGGCCAGAAGCCGCCGATGGAAAAGCTCATGTTCCCGATGACGCTCGGCCCATAGGGGGTGATGCTCATTATGTGCTTGATCCAGTCGAGGCGCGTGGTCTTGCCGCCACCCGACGGGGCGATCCCCAGGACGTAGAGGTTCAGGCCGGTGGGGTGATGGCGCTTGCGCTGATGCACCCACACCCGGCCGCCCAGGATCACCGAATACATCTGGGCGACGGAGAGGATTGCCATGATCGGGTCGAGCTTGAATTCGTAACTCGGGTCCAGCTCATTGAAGGTTTTGATGTCACCCCGCGTGGCGAACTCGATAACCACGTCGCGCATCCTGCCGAAGCAGGCGGGCATGTTGTGGATGGCTTTCGCCTGGCGCTCGGCCAGGGCCATGCTCTTTTGCTTGGTGGCCTGGCGTTCGGTGATGGCCTCAGCCAGCTCGCTTGGATCGACGTGAGTGGTGGTGCCAGGCGGCGGCTTCTGGCCCAGCAGGCGCTCGGCCAGGGCCAGCAGCACGGGCTCGCCTTCGAGTAGTGCGCCGATACCCTCCGGACTGGACTCGTGCGCCTTCCTGACCATGCCTGCCAGGCCCAGCTTCTTGGCGGCAATGCCGAACAGCTTGCGCCCTTCGATGACCACACAGTTCGGAGAGTATTTCTTGAGGGCGCCCGTTGGCGGGTGCTCATCCTTCGACCAGGCATCCAGCCGGGTGATGATTCCCTGCTCGGCCTCGGTCAGCGTGTTGAGGTTGGCCAGCTTCTGCGGCGTCAGGCCCCAGCCGCGCAGGCCAGCGCCGATGATGCTGATCCAGTGGCCCCTATCCTCGGACCAGGGTTCAACGACCGTCAGGCAGCGCGCAAACAGCTCCTTGGCGGCGTCGTCGAAGGCATGATCCATGGCGTCGAGCAGATCATAGGTTCCGGTTTGACCCTGGCCAGCGGGGGCGACGCCATCGGCGATCGCTTCGAGGCTGTTGAAGTCGAGGACCTGATCGACCGAGCGACCGAACAGCGCCTGCACGTTCGGCTTGCGGCCAGGCCGGGCCTGAAAGAAGTAGCCCTGGCTGGCGGGCAGGATGGTCTTGGGTCCCATCCTGAGCAGTTGCTTGAGGGCCATGGCGGCCGACGCATAGCAATCAACGGCCAGCTCATTGCACGGGAATATTGCCCTGAATGTCATGCCGTCTTCGGTGGCCGAGAAAGAATCGTGAATCAGGACCTGAAGGTTGTGTTCGCGGCAGGCGACGAGCAGCGCGTCGCGATGCACCCGGTCACCGGCTCTGCCGTCGAAGTCGAGGATGATCGCAGTGCAGGCTTCAAGGTTCTGCATGGTGCGGGTCCGCGCACCGTCGGGGTAGCGGCCGAAGTAGATAGCGGGGCCGAGCTTCTTCGTTTCCAGCGTACCCTGGATCAGGCCATGCTTCTCGATGAGGGCGGTTGCAATCTCCTGCCCGACTGGCGGGTAGCCGCCGATCATGTCGGCCAGGGTCTTGATGTTGAAGGTGCGATTCGCCGAGGACTGGCGGACGGTCGGTGCGAATGCGACCTGGAAGACCAGAGGCAGGGCTGTCACTGCGCTTGGTCCTGGGGAGTTATCTGACATGCGTACCTCGAACGATTCGACATTAAAGGGAGGGTGGGGCGCTGCGTCAAGGGATCAATCTTGGCAGCGCCCCGGTGCTGATGTCGAGGCAGCATCGTGGATGTTACCCGATGGGCTCGCTTGGGTCAATACCTACGACGATGATGGTACGGATCGCGCTCCGTGCCGACCGCCTCATAGCGGCGGCTGAACTCGCGGCCATCCGCCTCCATCCGACGCTGGAATTCGCGCAGGTTGGCGGCGTCCTCGGCCCGTTGCATCCGCTCATCCGCCCGGCGTTCGGCCTCGGCCTGGCGCTCATCCGCCCGGCGTTCGGCTTCGTAGTAGTCGAAGCTGGCGGCCGGCGCCGGGGTGCAGTAGGCGAGCAGGCCGATGCACACGGCCAGGATGATCAGCGCAGAGATCACGCGGTCGAGCAGGCGCAGTTCGCGTTCGTCCTCGAAGGGGTCGCCGTTCCAGAGGTCGAAGTGATCGGGCGGGGTGCTGACGCGGCGGCGGGCGGGTTTGATGTTCATGGTTATTGCTCCTTGTGGTGGTAGTGATTGAAAAGGTAGGTCTCGGCTTCGATCCGGAGTTTTGGATAGTGCTCGACGATCAAAGCACAGACGTGCTCCCGGAGTTGGCGCTGCCGGGCTTCCACATCCACACCCTTGCACTCGATGCGTTTCATCAGGTTTTCGTAAGACCCGTGATAGGCGTTGGGTGTGGTGATATTGACGGGCGTCCGGTTCAAAGCCACATGCCGCAGCACGTTGAAACGCTCCCGGTCGGTGGCAGGATAGTCCAGCGACCGGCGCACATCGTTCGGGCTAGGGAACCGCACCGCTGCATTCTTCCTGCACCATAGTACCAGGCGGTCGAGCCCTTCCGGTGTGAAGATGGCCAGGGTGATGTTCCAATTGACAGGCGCGACCATCGCTTCTTCGGTGTCGGGTACGAAGTAAGGCAGCACGACGCCAGCGGCGCGCTGATCCCTGGCGGACTGTTGCCGTAGGCGTTCGACCATGTTCAAATCTCCTTGAAGGATTGCTTGGCATCGCGCAGCAGGTCGCGGATGTCCTCGTTGCTCATCGGGACGCCCATCTCCTGGGCCTGGTACACGATCTCCGACGCCTCGGCCAGGAGCTGTGCAGTGAGGTCGTCGGGCAGACTGGGCTTGGGTGTGGGGCGCATGGTCCAAGGCTTGTCGTTGCCCGAGCCCAGGAGGACGTCGGACAGCAGGGCCTTGGCCTGGCGTGCCTTGGTGGCGAACAGCATCATGTAGATGAGCGAGCTGTTCTGCGACTTGAGGTCCGAGAGCTTCTCGGGCGAGTATTCACCCCGGCGTGCCCGCACGGCGGCCAGCATCTCGCGCTCTACATCTTGCTTGGCCTGCTTGGCCTCGCTCCAGTGGCGGCGGATCTGGGCAGCCAGGGAGATCACCACGGAGGTGGTGTTGGCTGCGGTGGCTCGGGCAAGCGCCTCCCGGCGCTCATCCTCAAGCAGGGTTTTGAGTGGGCGGGCCGACATCAGGCCGCCGATGGTGAACTCCCGCCGTTCTTGAGGTTGGGCGGGTGTTGGGCCAATCGAGAGTCCTGTTGCTGCCATGCCGATGTGTGTCTGGTTGGCGCACCCAGGGCTGGGCACGCAAGGCTAACGTGTTAGCCTATTGTATGGCCGACTGTCAAGGTCAGCAATACCTGTAGACCGATGGCTTGACCTGGCGGACGGCGGGGCTGCGACGGTACATCTCGCCCTGGCCCACGGCGTTGTAGTGCAGGGCCAGGTACTGGACGGAGTCGCCTGTGTGACTGTGGTGGTTCTTCTCGACGGTGGTCGTGCTCACACCCCCAGCCGTCTTCTTGTAGCGGTGCCCCCACTCAAGGGTGTCGATGATGTGGCTGCACTCGGCGTCGATCAGGAACGCGGGGCCGCCGTCGATCTGCTGGGTCAGCAGCCCTTCGACCGCCTGGATGCGCCGCTCGGGGTCGTTGGTGGGTGCCTTGGTCACCTTGAAGCCCAGGTTCATCACGGCCTGCGCGATGGTCTTCTCGTCCACCTGGCTGCGCTGGAAGCACGCCGGGTCGAGCACGAAGATGATGTTCTCGCGCCGGAACCCTGGGAACTTCTCGGCGATGTACGGCACCAGGAGCTTTTTGAGGAATGTCTCCACCCCCATCGTCTCGTCCTCGGGCACGTAGCACTCGCCCAGGATGTTGACCCGCCCCTTGGCGTCTTGCTGGCCGAACGCCGCAGCGGCCTGGAGCCCGTTGTCCATGCCCACCACCAGGGGCTTGTAGGTCTGGGAGATCGCAGACAGCTTGGTCTTGCTGACGTGGAAACTGCTCTTGAAGCTGCCCTTGTAGATGGGGCGCCCCATGTTGCCCGCACCAAACTGGTTCTTGAGGTAGACGTTGATCCAGTCCTCGGTCTTGCCCGCCAGCAAGTTCTCGTAGTAGTCGGGGGCCAGGTTATCCAGGTTCTCGGCGTCCGGGTTGAGCGAGCCGTCATCCAGCAGGGCTGCGGGCTGCAAGAAAATCTCGACGCCGTCCTGCTTGTTTGCTATCAGGTCGTGCCAGAACCCCCCACGTGGGGGTGGGTTGGTCGAAAAGATCACGCCGGGGTACGTCACACCGCCAGCGATGCGTGCGGGGTAGCGGTTGACCCGGCCCTGCAAGCCTGCGAACACCTCGGGGTCCACCTCGCGGGCTTCTTCCACCCAGGCCGAGCTACATTCCAGTGACAGCAGGCGGCGCACGTCGTCCGGTGTGTCGGCGGCCATCAGCACGAACTCGGCGTGGACGATGGTGTAGTCGGGCAGGCGGAACTTGGCCTCGAACACGTTGTCCGACAGCCGCCACGAGCCCATCGTTCCCTGGGTCATCGTGACGAACCAGGTGTCGATAAGTGGCTTGACCGTGGCCTTGAGCTGCGCGATGGTGTTGCGCAGGATGATGTGCTTGGTACGCCGGACGTTGTTGAACGGCGCCTGGCGTACCGAGCGGTTGAGCAGCTCCATGATGCAGACGGTGGACTTGCCACCGCCGATTGGCCCCATGATTCCTTTGATGTATGCGCGGCTGTCGATGAACCGCTGGCCGGTTGGCCCTGGTATGTATGTCAGAGCCATCTCAGATCAGCACTTCTTGCTCATCTTCTTCGCAGCGGGCTTGGCCTGCTTGCGGTCGAGGGCTTCCTCCTTGCGCGAGCCCTCCTTCATGCCCTTGGGCTCCTTGTCCTTGCCGGACTTCTCGAACGGGGGGAACGGAAACTTCTTGGTAGCCATGTGCTTGCCTTTCAGGGGTTGAGGCCCAGGACGGCGTCGATCTCGTCCAGGGTGAGGGGTTTCATCGGCACGGTCATCGTCCGAGGCTTGACGTCCTCCACCTCCAGGACGGGGGTGGGGTCGTTGGGGAGGGCGGGCTGGGCTTGCGCGGTCACGACGTTGTCGATGACCTCCTGGACCTTCTCCAGCACCGCGTTGGCCTGGACCCCGCCGTTGTTGAAGACGAAGTTGAAGATCGGCAGGCCCGCTCCCGCGTCCACCTTCTTGTCCGCCTCGGCACCCAGCGTCTTGGTCACGTGCTCCAGGAAACGCAGCATGTCCTTGGCGTCGCCGCTGGCGTGCAGCTCTGTGACCAGGCGCGTCACCACCTCGGGCGTCGCCGTCCGAAGTAGCTGGTGGTAGTGGTCGCGGAACTCGGCGTTGTCTTTCATCGGTTCTTGCCTTCTGCGTACAGGTACATCAACTGCTGGCTGATCCCCTGGATGCCGTATGCCTCGAACTCGGCGCTGGGTTTTTCCTCGCCGATGACCTTCATGCACTCCTGCCAGATGTGGACAGCCTCGTGGACGAGCAGTGCTGCGATCTGTATGCCGTCGATCTTGTCATCCGGGGCCATGCACACGATGGCTGCCGTGCTCCCGTCCGACCGCTCCAAGAAGTGGGTGGTTGCGTTGGAGCCGCCCTTGACGAACGGGGGCTGCTCGTGGACGGGCACTTTCAGCCGTCGCATCTCCCGACGGAACACGGTTTCCGAGAAGCACGCAGTGAAGCACACGGGCAGGATGACCGCCCCGCGCTCGCACCAGGTGAGGCGGGTTCGGCTCATTTGGCGGCAGCCTCGCGCACCTGGCGGTTGATGTCGTCCACGATGGCCTGGGAAACCGCCGGGGCGATCTGGTACGCCACGTCATTGACTGTGACGGTGCCCTCGAACTTGGCCCTGTCCTTCAGCTTGACCTGGTACTTGACCGCGTGGGTCATCCAGTCCTGTGACAGCACGTGGTGCGCCACGTCCGACCAGGAATAGACATTGGGCTCGGGAACCTTCACGGCGTCCAGGTCAACCCAGTCTTCGGCCAGCATGTCGGTCTGGGAAGCGAGCCAGCCCATGAGGATTTCGCCGGTCGCGGTCTTCATGGTGATGCATGGCAGCACTTTGGCCGTGCCGCCTTGGGAGCGTGCGTGGTCGGCATTGTTGACAGACCAGAACCCGCCAGCGGGCACGTCGCGCACGCCGGGGCCGGACAGCGAGAGCCACATGCCCTTGCCATTCCAGCCTTCACGTGCAACACGGCGTCCGGCCTTGAGTGCGACGAGTGCGTCGCCGAATGTCAGTCCGCCACTCATACGGCACTCTCCTGCTCGTACAGGCGCTGGCGCAGCAGGTAGCCCTCGTGGCCCCAAATCTTCTCGCGGGCGTTGCGGTACGCAATCTCGCGGCCAACCTGGGCGTTGAAGTTGGCTGGGCTGGCACAGGCGCTGTCACCCGTGACGGTGAAGCCGTTGGGCAGCTCGATGCAGCACACGGTGGTCGTGGTGCCTGGGAAGACGTGGTATCGCACAGTCTGGATCAGGCTGTCGATGTAGTTCGGAGTCAGGCGGGGGGCCTGGGCGGTCTGCTGGAGACGCGCTTCGAGGATGTCTTCGTTGGTCTGGGTGACGTCGGGGTTCATGGTCGGCTCTGGTAGTTGCGCAAATAGGGTAACACGTTAGACTGCGTTGGAACAAGCTGTTAGGTATTTAACAGGGGGTTTGAAAACACCGACCAGGATTTTTTGGCGGGGCTTCGTGTTGCTATTTGTAACAATGTTTTGAAAACAGGCTGGCTGTGCGTGCGGAGTGGTTAAGCGGGGTATGGGTGCCCACCCCCTTGGGTC
>OFRF01000027.1_pt1 | contig 45287 bp, 64 predicted proteins | sample 1543081 | NCBI WGS metagenome assembly OFRF01 (sample SAMN07774232, study PRJEB24372) | wastewater metagenome
GGATGCCGAAGGTGACGGTCAGGGCACGGCCCTGCAGATGCGTCAGCAGCGGCGCGGGGATCGTTTTCACTCGCGGACCTCGACGATGGGGATGTCGTTCCACTCCATCAGCAGCACGCCGTCGTCGCGGCGGTGCACCAGGCGGGCATCCAGCCGGTCAATGTCGAAGCGCGCCGGCACGTCGAAGTCGCAGGCGACCTCACGCGCGGCAGCGCCTGGCGCCGAGGCGAACGTGACGACGCCGGTGTCGGTGTTGACGGTGTAGTCGGCGGGCGACGCCTGGAGCACACCGGCCAGCCACACCTGGACGCTTCCGGGCACCGGGCGTGTCAGCGAGCGCACATACTCGAAGGCCACCTCGGTGCCGTAGACCTTGCTGATCTGGAACGTGGTCGAGGTGATCTGCACCAGGCGACCGTTGGCCCGGGCGCACCGGAAGTCCATCCAGTCCTTGAATCGGAAGCGGTGCAGGCGACCGCGTGCCATGTACAGGAAGTCGCGCACCGCCTCGAACCGGCGGTCGTCGATCTGGCCATCCATGCGCTTGACGCCCTGGCTGACGTTCCACCGTCCGCGGCTCGCGCTCCAGTTGGCGATGGCCGTCTCGTGACCAGACGCCACCTCGACGACCGTGGTGTCGAAGAAGGCGTGCCCGCCCGTGGCCCCGCGCGAGATGTACGGGGGGAACCGCTTGGCAAGGAATCCCATCAGGCAGTACCTCGAAGAGAACCCTCGCGGGCACCGCGCGCCGCGGCAGCGAAGACCTGCGCCTGGGTGCGCTTGTCGACCGGGCCGCTGATCACGAATTGCTGGCTGACCTGCATGCCCATGCTGCTGTTGGGCTGCACGGTCACGCCGGTGCGGCCACCGAACACGGGCTCAGGGCCGCGCTCGCCGGTCATGCCCCAGCGCCCGGGCGGGATGTAGCCGCCGGTGGCGAAGAAGCCGCTGAACAGGCTGCTCAGGAAGCCGCCGCCGGATGCACCGCCACCGCCACCCGTAGCCGTGATACTGTCAAAAACTGAATTGCTACCGTTGACGCCGCCAGTGCCCGAACTCGTTGCACCTGCGCCGCCGTCACCAATAGTGATTGAGAGGTTGGCAAGCGGAGTAACGGCGAGCGTACCCGCGCGAACACCGCCCGCGCCACCGCCGCCGCCGCCACAGCCGCCGCCACCACCGCCAGCTACCAACAGGTAATCGACAGAAGTGACGCCTGCTGGAACGGACCAGGATGTGGAGCCAACGGTGGTGAAAGTGACAACGGTAGCCATGACGACCTCTTACGCAATCGTCAAGACACCGTTTGTCCCATCGAATGCCACAGTGAAAGTGTCGCCGCTGGCGAGGGTGACTGCCGAGCCATAATCCCACCACGCGATCAGCGGATCGGCCGGTGAGGTCTGGGTGTCATTGTAGAGCACGGCGTAGCGGAACGGACCAACCGCGCCTGATGCCGTGAACACGACCGACTGCAAAATCCACTTCAGCGTCCCAGAGGTCTGGGTGGAGCTGGTGATCGTGGCCGCGGTGCCGCCGGCTGTATAGCCATTGCCCGCGCTGATCTCGGTGATGTTCGCCTTGATCGTGTTCGTGTTGACCGGCACGGTGTTGGTCAACATGACCTTGAACACATCGGCGCTCAGATTATGGGCCTTGTTCGCCAAGTCCTGGACGAACTGGTTGAACTTGTTATACGTCGCCATCGTCGGGCTCCTGTTTAATCAACCGCGACGGGGATGCGGATGACTTCCAAATAGTTGGCCGTGAATGTCGCCACGACCCAACGATAGCTGCCCGGCGGCAGGCTGATCCGCTGGAGGCCAGCGGTGGCAGTGATCTGGGTGATCGCAGCAACCCAGGTGGCGCCGTCAGCGCCGAGACGCTGAAGGTCAATCGTGCCGGTCCCAGTGCTCTTGGACTGCACGAAGTAGTCACCGCCGCGGAGATCGAAAGCAGTGGTGGTGCCCACGCCAATGTTGGACTGTACGTTGCGGTCCTGCGTGTTCCAGGTCATTACAGCACCGGGAAGTCGGTGCCGCCCTGCGCCGCGGACGGATCAGAAGCGAACAGGTTCTCGAACTGCTCCAGAGCCTTGATCACGTCCAGGCGCGTCAGACCAACGCCGTCCGCGATGCGCAGCTCGATATCATCGCTGGCGGTGCTCGACGTGCCCTTGGTGATAGCGAAGTTGTTGTTCGCGTTCGCAAGGCCGTGGTTGATACTGAAGAAATGGTCTGCCATTGGAAGGCTCCAGGTTCAAAAGAGTGCCCTTGCGGCCGAGGGCTGTATTGAGCGGGGAGGAGCCACTGGTCCAACCGCTCGGCCGCAGGTACTTCGTTAGACGACGAACTCAGCTTCCGCCGTCATGATGCCGGTGCCGGTGGTGACCGCGACCGAAACCACGGTGGCCACGATGTCGAACCAGCACTTCGGATCGGCGGTAAGGCCGAGGGCTTCCCAGAGCGGCTGGTTACGCTTCGCCGCGGTATTGACCGTGCTCTCGTTCACCATGTCGGCGCGGGCGACTGCGGAGGCGCAGTCAACTGCCGAGGCGAAGAAATCCTGGTCGATAGCCGCAGCCGCCAACAGGGCGGACGCAGCAGCCGGACCGTTGTTCGGGCCGGTGCCGTAGTAGACACCGATGTCAAACGTGCCGGCGCCCTGCGCAGCCGACTGGAAGTACAGATGCTTGACCTTGGCGTTCGACGGAACGCGCACGAGCTGGTAGGTCGCGCCGACGCTCGAAGACGCAACCGCAACCGCGCTGTCCTGCACATGCTTCAGGAAGCCAGCCGCACCTTCGCCCGCCGTATTGGCGACCGAGGGAGAGGCATCGAGATTTGTGATCGAAGCAGACTTCACATGATCAACAGCCATTTTCGTGATCCTTCAGGTTTGAGAAAGTGCAGAACCGGGGGTCTTTCCCTGGGGACTGGCCCCCGGCTCGACGTGACTAGATGCTCTCGCTCCTAGCCCTGGCTACCTCTCGATTACGGGGTGATGTCCGCGGCCGAAGTCGTATCGGCGCAGAGGATGGACAGGAGCCGACCGGGCTCCAGGCGAGTGGCGCCATAGGTCACCGAAGTGTAGACCTGATACGGCAGCGACGACAGATCGTTGCGGATCGAGACCTGATTGCTCACGTCCTTCCACATGCCGAGGTACATGCCCGACTTGGCGAACGCGATGCAGTTGCGCACGTTCGAGGCCGAGGCCAGACGCTCGGAGTACACGATGTCGAAGCCCAGGATGCGCGTCACCTTGCCGTCCGTCAGAACCGGACGTTCCTGGAATTCGGTCGAGACCACCTGGGCCGCGTTCAGAAGATCGCTCTCCTGCTGCGAGCCCACGACCAGCGTGATCGGGTCGCTCTCGAAATCCACATGGTTGTGGCGGAAGATGCGCCGCGCTTCGATCAGCTTCGGCACAGTCAGACCGGACGCGGTAGCGCCCGAACCGAAGGTGCTGGCCACCTGATACTTGGTGGTGTCGAAGGTCTCGGGCGACAGGCCGCCGGCATCGGTGCCGATCTGCGCGGAGCCGAAGGCCGCCTGGATCAAACAGTCATCCCACGCACGGCCGACAGCGTTGGCCGCGTTGGAGACGTACTGCGACTTCGGATCGACAATGGTGCGGAGTTCATCGAACGTGTCGATGAGCTGCGGCAGTTCGCCGTCCTGGGGGAATACCCAGCGACGAACGAAGTCGGTATCGACCCGGCCCATCGGAGCGAAGCGGCCCTGCGGCGCACGGAGCGCGACCGGACCCATGTACTGGATCGGTGAAGCCTGCTTGCCGACATGGAAGCCTTCCATGACCTTGCCACGGAGCTTCGAGCCAACCTGCTGCAGCTTGAGCTGGAGGTTGGTGGAGAACTGGGTCGTAAACAGTTGCGGAAGGTTCTCGGACATTTGCCGGTTCCTTGAATAAGGGGTTGACCTGTTTTTCGACAGGGGCCTTATCCACGAACGGGGGGCCGAGCATCTAAGATGAAACCCTAGCGCAAGATTATTACCCTGTCAAGCGAAGGCGCGTAATTTTATTTCGTCAGGTATTTCAGGGCTAAAAGGAGAGAAGCCGCGGTATCTCCTAGCATTCCCAACCCTTTATTACAGGTTGCACAGAGGAGACCACGGATTTCCTTAGTCACATGGTCATGATCCACAACGAGCGGGGCTGGTGATTGGCAGATTGCACAGCAGAAGTTTTGGGCTTTCTCCAGAGTTTCATATTGCTCCCCAGTCATCCCGTACTCCTGCTTCAACCAGGATTTACGGTTGTTTAATTGCTCACGCCGCCGCATTACAGCAGCGTGAGCAATCCGTTCTTGTAAAGTCCGCGAAGCCATTATTTTTCCGGGGTCAGGATGATGTTCAGAGCCGTCATCTCCCGGACTTCGGCCGCGCCGCCGGCCAGATAGCGAGTGACCCAGGCCGTGTCCGCCATGAGGGTGGACTTCTGCGCCATCGCCTGTTCGCGGGTCATGACGCCAGTCGGGTTGTTCGGGTCGTTGACGAACTTCGCCTCGCCCGACAGTTCACCCACGCGGCGCATGGCTTCCATCGTCTTCGCATAGCCCGCGGTGTTTTCGAGCGCGGCGATCTGCTCGGCTGAGAAGCCCAGTTTCTCCGCACCCTTCTGCGCCACGAACTTGTTCGGCTCGAAGTTGGTGCCCCAGTTCTTCTGGAGTTCACCCTTCTCCGTAGCGACCGTCGCCGCCTTCGCGGCAACCTGTTCCGCCGTCTGCGCGTCGTTGAACTTCACCACAGCGTCAGCGAGACGCGCGGCAACGTCCTTCGGAGCATTGGCCGAGGCCGCTGCACCGCGGAGCGCGTCCGCAAGCTTCGGGTCGATGTCCTTGCCGTCCGATGTTTTGACGGTGGAGAAGTCATAGTCCTTGGCATCGGCCGGCGCACCGAGACGCTGCCACATGGCTTTGGTCGCGGCCTCGTCATTCGGATCGGCCAGACGGACCATCTTATCCGCCGGGGCGCCGATCAGCTTTTCGGCATCGCGGTGCGACTTGATCGCAACGATGGCCGCTTCCGCCGGGGTGAGCTTGTCCCAGCCTTTGGTCTGCGCGTGGCCGAGGTATTCGCCATCGAGCTTGCCATCGAACCAGGGCTTCTGGGCAGCAGCCGCAGCAGCAGCCGCAGCAGCGGGGTCAACATTGTCTTCGGGCATGGTTAGTCTCCTGCTTTGATATTTCCGCCAGTGTAAAGGGTCATGAGCTGTTCTGGCGTCAGCATCATGTGCTCTTGGATGCGCAAGAATACTTCCCTCCGCCCCTCCAAAACTCCGGTCATGTAGGTGTCACCTGGGACCACGCAGGTTTCGCGCGCCCGGCAAAAGGTGGCAAGGTCTTTGAATGTTTCCTGTCCCGCCATCGTCGTGAAGGTTTGCTGATAGCAACGCTTCCTAACCCGACAGATGTCGAGAAGTCTCCCCCAACTCAAATCCATATCGTCCTCACTGTGGCGGCTGGATCAATCCAGCTTGTGCCTGTTTCGCTTGCGAACTGTTGAGCGCGGCCTGGGCCGGCGCCGCACGGATGGCCTGCTCCTGCTGCGCCGCCTTGGCGCGGGCCTGAGCTTTGCCGGCCTTCATTTCGGCCGACGCCATGTAGCTGATCGGGGCGCCGTTGATTTCTGCCGAGCTGCGGATGGCGGTGCCGAAGTCGAACTCGTCCATCACCGCAGGGTCCTGCGTGATGGCGAAGACATCTTTCGCTTGATCGACGGTACGCCAGAAGCCAGCGACATCGCCTGCGCGCATCTGGCGCGACATGGGCGAGGTATAGACGATGCTGTAAGCGCCCTGCGCTTCCCGCAGCCGCGGCGGCATCGGGTCGAGCAAGTTCATCTGTGCCATCAGGTCCAGCTCGCGCGGGATGACGTTGCCCAGGTATTCGCTCTGCTGGCGGCCGACTGTCGGGGCCAGAAGGATGCCCTTCTCGGTGGCCCGCTCAACCACTTCGGTCGCGGTCATCTGCGGGCTCTCGGTCAGAATTTGGAACAGGGTGACGAGGAAGGCATCATTGATGAGACCCTTCTCCTCCTGCATCATTTCCTTGCTGATCTGGATTTCGCCAGTCGGCAGGATGTGGACAAGTGACTTGCCATCCGCTGTCACACCGCCGGGGTTCATGGCGCCCGGCCGCATCGACATGTTGGCGATGCCATCGTCATTGGTCAGATAGACCGGGCTCGCGGCGCGGTGACCCTGCACGAGGAAGGTGCGCTTCTCCGCGTTGAGTGTCTTCAGCGCCGGCAGCACCATCATCGCGGGCGAGCGCCCATAGATTTCGCCCGGCGTCTGCTCATAGCGGGAGGCCGCAATCGGGAAGGTGTTGTAGCCGCCTTCCTCCAGGATCGAGAGCCCTTCGACGCAGACATAGGTCGAGGCCCACGCCATCGACTTGTGATCAAGCCGCTGCGGGTCATAGTCGTCGCGCGGCATCACATGATGCAGGAAATTGTACGGGGTCTGGCTGCACGCTTCGAGCGCCGGCCGCAGCTTCTCCGGGAAGGTGTCGGGCCACTTCTGGAACGCCTGCTGTGCCGTCAGTTTGAACCAACGGATGAAGCCGTCAACGAGGCCCTGGTGGTTCTCGCGCAGGAACAACTCCCCGAGCGGGATGCCCTTGTAGCGGATGCCGCGTTCGCCATGCTGGCCGATGAACTTGTCCATGAACAGCGCACAGGTGCCGAAGGCGCCGAGCGACTGATAGACCTGCTGGTTCTGTGCGCTGAAGTTGCCCATCGGGGCGTAGCGCAGCTTGAACAGCCGGCGGTTGGTCTTCTCGAACCACAGCTTGGTGGCGCGATCCTTCATCACATATTCGTCGTCGGCTTCGAGCGTGTGCCACGTCATGTTGCGCGGCGTGAGCAAGCTGTCGCAGATCGCGGCAAAGCGAGCAAGCGCCATCATGCCGGTGGCATCCACCTGCTTGTCGGTCTTCTTCTCGCCGGGAGTATTGTAGCTGCCATACATGAAAGTATTGCGGGAAGTCGGCAGCACCAACTGGGCAACCTCCTCCCACTGTGTCGCAAAATTGTTGCGCCAAAGCTGGAGCTGCGAGAACTCCTGCATGATATGCTGAACCTGCCGCATCTCCTCGTCCGTCTGGACGCGGGGCGGACGGACGTTGTATTGGGCTTTATCCACCAGCGCCTCCGAGCAACATCTGGCTGGCCAAACTCATCGGATTGGCGGCCTGGGATTTGGCGAGCATGGCGAGGCGCTTCTTACGTTCCTCCTCCGTTTCCTGGTCCAACGTATCCCCACCCGAGAGGCCGAGATCGGCCCCCGCGGCGGACAGCGGCAGGTTCTTTTCGGAGATTGGCGGCATAGAGACATCTCACCACGAAAGATTATTGCGCAACAATATTGCGCTCAGGCGAGGATGTCAAGCACGAATATTACTTGTAGGCGGGGCAGTTCAGGTTCGCCCCGACCGCATTCCGCTGGGCCAGTTGAGGAGCCAGCTTCGGGCCGGCGTGGTACTCACTGCCCGGCTTGCGCGCGTTGTACTTGATCGGCCCGATGAGGGCATCACATACGGGCGCATAGCTCTGCGTCGAGCCGGTGGTCTGGCAGCCGGCAAGGGCGAGCGCCATTGCCAAGATCATGATCATCTTCATTCGTCAGTCTCCCATCGGTCGGTCTTCGGGGGCGCGGTGATCGCTTTCTTGACCGCCTTGCCCACGCGCGTGTCCACTATGGCGGCCTTGGCTTCGCAGCGTTTGGCTGCATCACGGGCGCCGATGTACTCGCCTGCGAGCACGAGCGCGATAGCCGCGGCGGCCCACAGGAGATGGATGCGAACCGTCGCCAGCCAGTTGCCGATGATCGGGATCGCCGTGGTCAACTCGGCCGCACCGACCAGGATGATGATCATCCCAATGCCAATGCCCCAGTGCCAGATGAAGGAGCCGAGCCCCGCGAAAGCTAGTTCAAGCCACATCATGCGATCACCCGTTGATCAAGTTGAATTTTGCGCCCAGGCGCCCGCCGCTCGGAAGCCAGCCGACATACCAGAGCACGCGCGTGCCGGTGTAGGACACGAACGGAAGCCAGAGATTAACCGTGTGGATCACTGACCACTTCCAGCCGCGCGTCGGCGGATTGGTGTCGTGCCAGACCGTCAAGAACACCGGCTCCGGCCCGTAGACCTGGAGCACGCGATCCTCGACCCCGACCACATAGCGGAAGAAGTTGAACATGAAATTGCGGAAGAACCAAAAGAGCTTCCGCTTCCACTCTGGCCATGCGGGCATGTAGCCGGGCTCAATGCCTTCGACATTGCCGAACCAGTGCCAGACGTTCATCTTGTTATACGGATACGGAACCGGGCGGTATCCGTTCTCAGGCCAGCGAGAGGGCGTCATAGTTTAATCCTTCATCTTGCAGAGGGCGCTCTCTTTGAGCCGGCGGTTGTGCAGGCCGGGCACATACTTCCCGCCCGCGCGTTCATACCAGCCCACGAACTTGTCGCAGGCCCGCGGGTCTTTGGCGTTGAACGCCTTGACCATCGGGGAACGACAGACCGCGGCCGGGCCGGCGTTGTAGCTGGCGCTGGTGAGCGCCGCCCATTCGTGCGCGGACAGTTCGACCTTGATGCACTTCTCCAACGGCACCTTGTAGCGCGGGATCGCCTCGACCAGATATTCCTGGCACTGCACCTTGGTGAACTTGTCACCGATCCGCAGGTCGGGCTTGTCGTGCGTCGTCATGCCATAGCAGGCGGTCGGCAAATTGTAGGCGAGCTTGTCGGGCTTGGTCGTGAGCCACAGGCCCTCGAACGGCGCGATAGCCGCGGCTGCGATCACCGCGTAGGCGGCGCCGCGCTTGAAGGTCATCGGGGCTCGTGCCATATCAGACCCCAGGCTGATTGGTGAAGCGGGCGATGGCGAACGACGCCCCCGCGATGATCAGGACCGGGCCGAACCAGAACACGTTGCCCATCGTCACGAAGATTGGCGCGATGGTGAGGCCCATACCTACGGCGCCCCAGAACCCGGCGACCCAGGTGCTGGCAAGCTTGTGCGCAACCTTCGCTTCAGGGGCAAGTATCTGCATCGCTACACCGGATATTTGTTTCGTTCGATTTGTCGTTCAGTGACGCATTGCGGCGCCAACATTTGAAAGCCTGGAAACTTCTCAGCCAACTCAGCGCGGCTGTTCGCCATGAACTCCGGGAGCCGCTCCTCACAAACCTGCAGGGAGGGAAATATTTCGTCAAACGTTGCAACCGCAGCGACACCATTCGGTGCCACGATCAAGAACATGATTACTGCAGTCTCAAGCATGTCAGCCTCCGAGCGAACGACCCTTGGTCCCAATGTGGAAACCCTTGGCCTTGATCTGATAGTGGATCGGCTTACGCGGGAGACCCACGAGCTGCCGACACCAATTCATGAACCGAGCGAAGCGCATTAAAACTGCTCCTCGGCCTTTTCATCCACCTTCTTCGCAGCTTCTTCATCGAGCAGCTTCTGGAACTCAGCGTCTTCTTTCGCCTGCTTGGCGGCAGCTTCGGCTTCCGCCATCACGCGCTTGGCTTCCTTGTCGGCGGCGTTGCGCTCGGCTTCCTGCGCGGCACGTTCTTCGAGAACCTGGAGCTGGGCCTGGGCGGCAGCTTCGGCCGCGGCTTCGCGCTCGCGGGCAGAAGGCAGTTTCTTGGCGGCGGCACCGAAACCCATCTCGATGGGTTTGCCATCATCGCCAATCTGGACGTTGGCGCCAAAGACCATCTTCTCAGCCGAGGTTGCTTCGCGGGACATATTGTTGCTCCTGGAATGAATATTGCGCAAGTTTGTATCACCAGTCGAAGGAGAAGTCAACATCCGTCGCTTGGCGGCTTTGGCGGCGTTTTGCGTCGATCCCGACACCCAGGCTGACCGGCTTTGCGAACCGGCGCATCATGACGCCGACGCGGGTGGCGGACATCAAATCGTCCCGGACCTTCACGATCTGGCCGTCCTTGCGGTGATAGGTCCGGTACTCCTCGAACCAGTCAGACAGATGCTTGGCGACCTTGAAGCGGCCGGTGGCGATGCGCTGGTCGATCTCCAGGATGCCGGCCTCGGTTGAGACACTGCCATCCGCGTGAGTGGCGTGCTCGTGCAACATGCGGAGCTTCTGCGCGCGATAGATGTCCGCGAGGGCATCGCCCGATCCCTTCTCGCGCGCCGTGCCATCTTGGGGCCACGCTACAGGGACGCCGGCACCGATGGGGCGCATGGCGGCGGCATGGTTCATCGGCAGCGAAGCCTTCTCATCGTCCTGCATGCGGATCGCAGCGTGGACGTGGATGCAATCGTTGTCAGTGTCCCAGAGCAGGAGCACCGCCGCGAACGGATGCCCAATGCCGAAGTCGATGCCCCAGAGTTTCTTCCAGTAGGCGGGGACGTGCTCGATGCGCGCTTCCTTGATCAGCTCCTCATCGTAGTCGAAGACCAGACCGGAGCCGAGCAGCGGGACGCCGCGCGCACGAGCATCACGCATATGCTTGCGGTAGCCTGACAGACGCTGAGCGCGCTGCTCAGGTGTGAAGTGCTGCGCGTCATCCAACGTCATGCCGACCACGCCGCGGTCATCATCCTTCTCAGAGATGAAGCGGTTAACCAGCGCAGTCGGGCCGAGCAGTGGCGTGAAGGTCGTGAGTAAGCAGCCTTCGCCTGTCAAGCGCGCCAAGAACTCCTCATAGACTTCCATCGGCGGTTCTTCGTCCGCCCAGCCGAACTCGATTGTCTTGCCCTGGAATTTGCTGCGGCCCTGCTCATACGACTTGAAGCTCAGGGTGCTGACACCATCATTGCTCGGCGTCTTGATGTAGGTCCCCTTCTTCACGATAGGGACCGAGTGGATCACCTGGATCGTATCGAACGCATCCGTCACGCCGCGCGCAAGCGAAGGCTTCTCCGCGAAGCGATCCTTCGGGATGAGGCCAGTTCCGAAGTCCGCATCGACACCTGGAGGTCCGCACAGTTTGTTCTGCTGCACGTCGCGCACCACGGTGCTCGTCTCGCCCGCGGCCCATGCGATGATCGGGTGGGTGAACTTACGACCCTCCCACCAATCGGGGTACAGGCCGGTCAGATGTGACGAACTCTCGAACGCCCCGGTGTGTGACTTGCCGACTTGGTTGCCGGCCATGAACAGCCGCTCACGCTTCTTGGCGCCGAGGTTGATCAGCTCCATCTGCTTCGGGTACGGCGTGAAGAACAGGTTCGCATTGAAGCGGCGTCGATCTGACGCCGCCTCCAACATAGCGAGCGTGTCCTTGAGATGCTTACTCGTCATGGGTCATGCGCCATTCATCGACTGCGTTCATAGTGATTGGTGTTCCTTCGTTGAAATATTCGAGAGTGTACTCACAGCTCCCACTCTGGAAAAAGCGGATGCCCGTGACCACTGCTATAAGGGATGGGCACCCGTCAATGAGGACCTTATCCCCGAAGGTGAACTTGGTGGTATGGCTATGCGGCATCGGTCAACTCCGGTTCGACCGGCACGGGCTCCAGCAGCTCGAAGTCGAGCGCCGGGTTGTCCTTGTTCGCCATGAACCAGATGCGGCACTCCGCCAGCCGCGATGAAGACTTGTAGACGTACTCGCCCGCCTCGCCTGCCAACAGCGACAGGTAGTTGGCCTTGACGAGTTCATTGAGCGCCTTGCGGGCGCGGGCGCTCGGCCGGTTGTTCTTCATGGCGAAAGCCACAGTGGTGGCCGCGGGGAACCACGCAGCGGCAACGCACTTCGCGTCATCGCTGAGTTTGTCGAGCAAGGCGGGGTCGTTGTAGTTCATAGGATATCCTCCAGTCCTGTTGCATCATGTTCGGCTACTTCAGTGAACTCCACGTCGATGACCGCCGGCCGATCATGGCCGAGGAGCTTGGTGGCGTCGATGCCGAGCTTGCCAGCGAGCAACTCGATCCGCGCGATCATCTCCTCATCGGTCTTGCTGACATCGTTGACCGTGACCTTGTGCTCCGACTGGTTCGGCAGGCCCGTCCTGTTCAACACCATCTCAATAGCCTTGAGCTTGTCGCTGTCTTTGGCCGCGGACTTCGCCAGCGTCAGCAGCGAGGAGACCGCCATGATCTTTCCGCTGTTCAGCCGGCGGCGTGCTTCCTCGTCCATCGCCGCCTGGATGCCAGGATCGTGCGCGAGCCGGTGCGCCTGGACCCGGAGAGAGTTCTGCGATCCCGCGGCAAAGCCTGCATCCTGCGCGGCGCGGGTGTGGTTGTTGTCGCCGTTCTCCAGGAGCGCGATCACGAAGGCGCGCTGCCGGTCGGAGGGCAAAGCCTGCATCGCCGGCCCCATCGAACTGAGGGCGGGGAGGTCAATATTGAGAGGGACATCGTTTTTCATCATGCTACGGACGTTAGCAGGCGCGCAACTATATGTCAAGCTCGCCGGGTCTTCGCCGTACTTCGGCCAGAGGATCGGCCGGGATCGGGGGAGAATAGCGGCTAACCCATTGATGAACCTCGGTTTTCCATTAGAAGGCGGCCGGCCAAATTTGGGTAATCCCTTGTCCACGCAAGATTATTGCGTCGTCGCCGAAGGAGTTGCTGGAAAAATCGCCGCGAAAGAGGGAATGCCTCCGATTTTAACAGCACGCAGGATGATTGGGTTGCCACCCGGCGGGGGCAGGGGTCTTTTAAGCGGCCTTGCCCGCGGTTCGGCGCAAGAATATTGCGTGTGAGTGGCTGCGCACGATTGTTGCGCGCAATTATGTGTCGTGCATGCCAATTGCCCCGAATAGGAGGCAATAGGTTGAGCTATGGGCGCGATGCCTCGAACCTGAGGCGCAATATTGTTGCGTGCATGCTAAGTGAGGCTAAGCAAGGGGAAAGGGTGGCAAATCACTGCGCATGGAATAGCGTGCAATATCATAGGCTTACAGGCATAGCGTTCGATGTTGGATAGCCGACCACGGGAATTCTTCAATGATTACAATGGCCAGATAAAAGCGTTTGACAAACCTGCCAAGGGTTACTATTGTCGCATAGCTTTTCGACCTGCGGCCGTGCATCGCTAAGGCTCGCAGTCCGGTCGAAGGCGCTGGCGACATATAACACCCTTGAACCTCTGAGAGGATAGGCCAATGACTAAACACCCTCCCCAAGCCTACGCCCTGCTGTGGACAGGCACCATTGACGGATGTGGCCCGCAGTCGACGCTTTGCGAGATCGAAGCGCACGTCATTTATGAGATCGGCACAGCTCTAAGCATGCGCCTCGAAGCGCAGCAGTGGCGCAATCGGTCGAAGGAAAATGGCTGGGCTTCGACCTATCGCGCTGTCCCTCTGCCGTTCACCGGCCCGCTCCCTGAATTTGCGCGTGGCGTCTCATGTTGAAACGAAACCTCCCCGAACTGATCCTAACCGCGTTCACTGTCGCAGTCCTTGCGGCTCTGATCGTGCTCACTCCCACTGCCACCCAATGGGAGAAAGCCAATGGCTACCCGTTCGGTCGCATGTGCTATTCCCTGTTCACCGGCTGGCAAGATACCTGCCCCGCCGGCCTCACCCGTTAGGAGCAAGCACCATGTATGAATATATGGTTTGGGCTTTGGTCCAGCACAATCGAAAGCGTGCCTTCATTCGTGCGGCTTCCAGCCTTGAAGCCCGCAAAGCCTACGCCACTGCGCACAATATTCCACTGCTCGATTGCAAGGCCCGGCGCACAGGGGCTTGACACTGGCCTAGCGTTCTGTTCTATTCAATCCCGTTGCGCCGTTCACCCTCTGAGAGGAAACTGCAAATGCCCAAACTCCTTACATCTAATAAAATCCAAGTGAGTGCCGCAGAGGTTGCTGCATTTAACCGGCAATGGCCGTGCAGCTCCTTGCGTGCATCGCGGTCATATTGGTTTGAGTTTGACGAGGATAATGACCTCGTTGATACCGATTGCCCCGAACATGATGACGGGCCTGCGGCTGTTGCAATGGCTGATGACTGCAAAGCATTTAAGGACGGCACGCTAGCTAATTGGATGTACTAACAGCCGGTCAGCCCAAGCGCCGTGCATGTCGCGGCGTTTGTTCGGATCGGTAAAAATGCCCCTTGTCATTCTGCCTTGGGACCATTTTTAACGCACCAGCGGCCTTCCTAGAGGGTCGTTTAACCGGGCCAAGAGCCCAATTCGGAGAAACTGCCATGAACGCTCGTATCACCCAAGCTGACCAGCATCGCCGCAACAATGATGCTGTTGAAGGCGCTGCACTGTCGCGCCGTGCGGATCAGCTTGAAGCCAACGCGCGCCGCTGGGGTCAAATGGCCGCGCAGTCAATCAAGGCCGGCAAATATCAGGAGGCCATTAACCGCCTGCAGCAGGCTTTGGATACGACTTCGCACTCGCAGTATACCGGCTTCGACTTCAACAACTAATTGCAGCCCATGCCCCAGGCTCACCCTTGGGGCATGATCGGCAATTAGGCCAGAGGAGCTAGACCATGATCGCGCATGCTGAAGCCCGTTCAATCGCCGCATCACACGTTCACCCGGCATCTATCCAGACCTATGACCGCGTGCGTGAACGCATGCTGTTCAAGTATCGCGCCGATGTCGCAGCGGCCAAAGCGGTCTATCATGGGGACATCGCGCACCTTTGGCGCGCCTATGGTCGGCCGGTAGTCTCGGCAGAATGTAAGGCGGACATGCACGCGGCATGGTCCCGGTATCTCGCGCGGCTTCGAGCCACTGGCCAAGAGCTTGACGCGGCGCCGGAACGAGCATTGTCGGCGGCTTCCCTGTGCTGGAGGCAGTAGGATGAAACCGACAAACTTTGCCGAGTTCTATATCCTGCGCAATGGTTCCTACGTTGACGCGCTGGGGAGCGATAGTGTCCTTTATTTGGACGGCCGATGGTCGCTCACCAATAAAAAAATTGCGGCGGCCGATGTCTGCAAGGCTCGCGGCTTCGACGGTTATCGCATTTGCTGCGGCACTCATACCCGACCGTTTTACCTCACCGCTGCAGTGCAGCCCGTTGGAGAAAAGCAATGAAAGCAATTCGCACCTATCGGCTGGGTCAGACAAATCACAAGCCTGCCCGCATCGTGGCCACGACTGGCGAACGGGGGCAACGCCGCGTCTATAGCGTCCCGCTTGTGCCATACGATGCCCACGTTTACGCTGTGCGCCGGCTCGCAGAGGAATTCAAATGGGCTGGCCCGTTTATCGGTGGCGGCTTTCCTGATGGCTCTATGGTCTGGGTTTTCAATACCCCCCACAACAAGGCTCGCGCCTAATGACGCGGCGCCGCAAGATCATAAATATCGGGCTTGCTTTTGCAATCCCGCTCGTTATAAGCTTTTCCTTCATTGGCGCCGTTGCCATGTTTGGCCGTGCGTCCATAACCTCTGAGAGGCCATCCAATGTATGTGTATCACGTCCCGAGAATTGCCGCAGCAATGCGCCAGGATCGCGCCACTTTTGAACGCGGCGTTATGTTCGCAATCCTGTCGGCTCGCGTTCAATTCCCCCGCGTGCCGCTGCAGTGTGCCGAATTGGCAAAGCAGAAGCACAAGGCCCGATGCCTCTGGGGCTGGAAGGCTGACGCCTACGCCTATTTGACGGCCAATGCGCCGCAGCTCTGGCGTGATACACTCGCGGCGCCTTCCACAGAGGAGGCCCTATTCGTGCTCACCCGCATTCCGGGGCTCGGCATTGTCAAGGCCGCCTTTGTCCTGCAGATGCTGGGGCATGATGTGGCGTGCTTAGACGTTCGGAATATTCAACGCGAAGGCCGCCACCCGCGCGCCTATCGCTCGGATGGCCAGATCGGCAAATCATCCGCCGCATTCCGTCGCAAGATCGCGCGCTATGTCGCTGATACTGCCGGTCGCGCGCAAGAGCTTTGGGATACGTGGTGCATTGAAGTCGCTAAGGATTATGGCGATACTGCCATGCGTATCAGTGAAGCCCATCTAACATCTATCGTGCCGCGTAAACTTCGCAATCTCACGTTCACAACTGGAGGGTCTAGCCTTGCTGACACTTTTTGAAATCCAACTGCCCCAGCGCGACAACGCGGGGCGCTTCACTACGCTGGCGCTAAAAGCCTTCGAGCAAGAGGCGCTAACCGTTGCCGGCGGTTTCTCCCGCTGTGCTCCCATTGAAGGGGCATGGCGCGACGGTGCCGAAGGCAAAGACTATTACGATACAATGATCCCCTACCGCATCGCATGCACGCGGCTTCAATTCACTCGCTTGCGCGGCGCCGCGTTCCGTCTGTTCCCAGATCAGATCGCCATCATGGTCGCTGAGATCGGCACGGCCGAAATCATTATGCGGGACAAGCCGCTCCAGGTTCGGGAAAGGGTCACGGCATGAAACCCAGGACCCTCATCATTGACCGCACGCCCTGCCCGCAAGGCCAGCGCGTCGTCGTGACAGCCCCATCCTTCGATGCCTGCCAGTCCGAGACCATGCGGATCATGGACGACATCGAGAGCGGAGCTGCATCCTTCACCTACCCCGTGAAGGCTCCCGATGGGCAGTGGGTCGCCACCGGCTATGTTTTCACGGACGAGCCCCATCCTGCACTGGCGCCAGTATGAAATTTTACATCATCGGCTACCGCAATGATATTTGCGGGGCTCTCTATATCACCTATGCCAGCGGAACTAAATGGGCTTCCCGATCCGAGTGGCTTGTCCCTGGAACATACGAGGAGGAAAAATGACGCCACAACAATGGACCCAAGCGATGGCAGACACCGTGCCGTGGCAGGTCTGCTACCCAGAAGTCGCCAGGATCACGCGGGCATGGCTGGCGGCCTCGCCTGTGGCTGAGATCGACACTCTCAGTTCGCAGGAGCTGGTCGAAGCCATGTTCCCGGAAAACCTTGCGGTCGGCCCTGGTATCACTGCCCGGCGCCGCATCTTCAAGGCGCTTATGGCTCTGGCCACCCGTGACCTGCACGATTGCTGCACGCGCGGCCCGAAGCAAAAGATGTTCCAGGGCGGCAAGAGCGGCCCCGCAATCCATCCTTGGCGCTGGCATGCGCCGCGGAAAGATGCTACTAAACCGAACGTGGAACGCATCGTGCGTTGCCCGCATTGTGGAGAGGAAATCCTGTGAGGAAAACCGTCATCATCGAAGCCAGAGCTAACCTTCGCCCCTACACCTACACCGCACATCTTTCAGCCGCCACCGGCAAACTGCTCAGGATCACGGCCGGCTGTCGCACCTGGAAGACCTTCGAGCAGGCGGAGAACCACTACCGCGGCATCGGCAAGGAATATCCCAATGGGACTTTCCAATGGAAAGACAGCACCATTGATAATCGGCTCCACAGTGCCGCCGGCAGCACTGAGGATTTGAAGCGCGCAGCAGTGATCTATTCCTGCCGGTGCGAAGCCCGTGGCATCCTGTCGAACCTGAAGGAGCGCGTCGAAAGCAAGCAGCACCAGATGAAGATCGCCCGGCGCCGCAAGAAGGCGATGCAACGCTTTATCCGGGAGTGTCGCTGATGGCAAAGACAATCCCGGAGATCAGGGAGCGGCTGCTGGAGATCGCCCTGCACCCATTTCTCCCGCCAGCAATCGGTGCCGAAATCAAGGAGCTGGCGGAGGCTACCAAGCGCCGGCCGGCTGTGCGTCGGGTTGGGCCGCGGCAGGAGTTCACCGATGAGAAGCGCAAGGCTGTCATTGCCTACGCCACCGCATTCCCGGAGGAGAGTTATCACGAGATCGCCCGCGCGCTCGACGTGAACACGGCCAGGATCAGCGAAACTCTGGCCGGGAAGCGCGATGCCACACCCGGTTCATGACGAGGAGGGTGACGTCCCGAAATTTCTGTGCCGGCGGTGTCACCCTGAGATCGGCGCCACGACCCTGACGGTCGATGGCATCGTCCACAAAGGCGGATGCGCTTGCTTGCATGTCCGCTTTAACGAACGGCCGGCCTGCGATTGCGGGGCGGTCGAGAACGAGTTCTAGGGCAATTCTGCCCATTAACGCCAGATCAACGAACATCAACCGAGGAGATTGAACATGGTAGCACTGACAAAAGAGCAAGCGACGGCGCTTTCCACGGAAATGGGCGTCAAGACGGTGCCACGCCGCGCCCTCGACACTACCTACGACAGCGACCCATGCTGGGTGCTCTTCGAGGAGAGTGACAACGCAATCGTTGTCTATGACGACTCCCCCAAAACGAACGTCAGCACCGGCAATCATCCCGGTCGCTTCGTGGATGCTTCTTAAACACGCATTAATGATCAGTCTTTCGTCGGCAGCAGCCACATAAGATCGCGGCCTGACTTCTCAACGTATGCCGCCAGCTTCAACCGCGCGAGCTTCACAAGAGTTCGCGCGGTTTCGTTTACGCGGCGCTGATGGGCCTCCAGCTCCTCGCCCTCGTGCTGCGGCGTCAATTGGCCGGCCAGGACATTTGTAGTGACTGCACCATCCATCCCGAACGCATTGAGAGCCTTCAGCGCGGCGCCAACTTTCTTATTGTCGAGCGCCTGCTCTGCCATCGTCGCGGCGCGGTGCGCCTCCTCCGAGATCGGAGAGAAGACCAGTGAGGGGCCAAGCTGCGCGCCCTCGAACAGATAGGCATTCTCAGGCTCAGGAGCATCCTTGTGATAATCCACCTTCACGGTCAGATGCAGCGACTTCTCATGGCGCTCGACTGTGATGACGGTATCGAAGTTTGCCGGCAAGGCGCTGCTGCCGCGACCGCCGCGCGCTGCGTCCTTGCCGTAGTGGTGAAGGGCGATCACGGGGCACTCAAACTCGTCGCGCAGGCTGTCCGTGAATGCGGAGAATAGACCGCAGTCACCCGCATCATTCTCATTGAGTCCGACCATGCACTTGGCAACCGTATCAAGGACGATGCCGCCGATCTTGTCCCGCCCCTGGCGCAGGCGCACCCTGATCTGTTCGCGGAACTCATCACACTGGCCGGGGTCTTTCACCATCGGCGCCCGCATCACATAGAACGGGAGCTTTTTGTCTTCGAGCCCGTGCGCGAGCTTCCAGGCATTTTTGCGCGGCTTCTTGATCGCGTTGCGACCTTCGTGGGCGCCATAGAAGGTAGGCCCGCTACGAACAGGAGCGTGTCCAAAAGTGGGGACGTTCGCGGCGATAGCCATAAGGATTTCTTGTGTGATGAAGCTCTTAAAGGAACCTTTAGCACCGAGGACGAGGATCGTGCTTGCGTCCGGCACAAGGTCAGGAATGAGCCATACGGGGTCAGGTGCATTGTCTTGCTCCTCGTCGTCCTCTGCATAGAAACGGGATCGCACCGGCTCGTTGGTCTTTTCGTCAGGGAGCAGCCTGTCGAGGTTACCCTGGAAGACTTCAGCGGCCGGTGCGACCGCGTATGCACCGCTTTCGTTTTGGACATAGGCGGCAGCATTCGAGATGATGGTGGCCAGCTCCTCGGAAGACCAAGGCGGCTGACAGTGCGGGTTCCAGACTTCCTCTAACAGTTCCCCAGAAAATTCCGGTGAGAGGCCCAGGTCTGATAATTCACAAGCAAGTTGATACGTTCGATTATTGCCGCCTCGTCCTGTGACTGCAACATCTCCTCGCTGGACAAGAGCAAGCAATAAAGCTCGTCCGCGATCCTTTGATGCTTGTGTGTCAAGGTCCGCAACAACTGATTTGCGCTCATCATCGCGTTTTCTAAGCGCAATCGGCATCCAGTCGGGGACGCAAGCGATAGGTCGATCATGGAGCACCTTATACGGTTTGCCGTCGACAATGGACGGCGGGAGGAGAGCATAGCTGCCAATGCCGCGTGTATCGATGTGAACGCCCAGGCACCGCTTATTGTTCGGTGCCCATGCGGTTTGTGGCAGCTCACCCTGGAAGTAAACGTGCCGGCCGCCGCGCGGCGTCAGGACTTCACGGGTATCGGGGATGTCATGGGTCTGCTTCAGTTCCGCCCAGGCCGCGTCAGCTTCTGGCCCATCGAGATCGACGATGCCGAGCCCGACATCCTGCGGGCTAAATGCTACGTTGTAGTTGGGGTTGGAGTACCACCATCCGTTGATGCTCGCGGCGTCAGTGGTGGCGTCGTGGAAGCCATTTTCGCATGCCGGCTTCTTGGCGTCCGCAATGCACGGAAACACCGGTATTCCGGCTGCGGCGAAGCGCAGAGCTGCTAGGTGTAACGGTGATTTGGCTTGCATTCTTACCCTCGACGCTGTACCTATACGGCTTCCCACTGGAGCCTGTCAAGTGTCCCTGCCGCTCACCCCCGAAAACCTGCGAGCGGCCTATGACTTCCTATGCACCACTGCGCCTTTCAACAAATGGAATTTGCCGGAGGGCGATGATGTCACGTTCAAGGTCAGCCGGTCGCGCACGACTGCGGCGCTGCTGACATACTGGGGAGACAGAACCGAGTTGACAGTTTCTTCAGCTTTAAACGGCCACACCGATACGCTGCTGTCATCCGTCGCGCACGAGATGATCCATCTCCACGAGCGTCAATGCGGGATCAAGAGTACGGGGGAAAACGCTCATGGTCGGGCGTTTCGTAAATGGGCGGCGCAAGTCTGTGACGCTCATGGCTTTGACCCAAAAATATTTTACTGAAACCCCTTGCAACTTTTCCTTCGCCGAGCTATTAAAGCTCCAGAGCATTTGCTCTAGCAACACGGAGGACATCATGAACAACACAGTTCGCGTTGGCTCGCGTATCCGCGACAACGACAAACGCTTCAACGGGCGCACGTTCGAGGTTCTGGAGATCAAGGACGGCGCCGCTTTCTATCGCGCGGCCACCCGCCTTGCGAAGGTCCGCCTCGACCGCATCTATACCGATGACCGGCAGCACTCGAATGGCTGGTCGCTGGTGCGTCTGAACCCGCAGGGCGGCATCTAATGGCCGGCCGCGGGGACAACATCATCGGCGCGGTGGATAACATCCGGCGCTATCTCCGCCGCCAGGGTCTGCCGACTGAGGGTGTCGAGATCAGCATCAAGATGCCCTGTGACCGCAGCCGCCACTTCCTGGAAGAAAGTTTGTGCCGGGACATTGGCGACCGCGATTATCTGAGCATTGTTCGGCCGCTGCCCTGCCGGGGTGAAATGGAAATCTTCGGCATCCCGCTGAAGGTTACCCACCCGCAGCGCCGGCCGGATAAGTCGGACATCTATCATGCGGCGGTGGATGCAATGGTCTACGGTCGCGGTGCAGTCATGACGAACGCGATGAATGCGCCGTATGGTAAGTCGCCGGCAACCGAAGCCCTCTCCGATCTCTCCCAAGAGATCGAGCGTCAGAAGAAGCGTATTATCGAGAGCATGATGCTCTCACCCGCGGCAATCCTGTCACATATTTCGAAGGAGGAACTCAACATGGTTCAGATGACCAACACGACCCCGGCGCCGGCCGAGGAGATCAAAGACCCGGTGATCAAACTGTTGGTCGCCCGGTTGTCGAATGTCGAACTCAACATCGCGACCTACGACACCCGTGCGGCGGAATACCGTCGCTCGATGCAGGCGAACGTGGACTACGCGAAGCCCTTCAAGGCTGAGCGGCTGGCCATCACCAAGGCGCTGAAGAAGCTCGGCTACAAGGGCGCCTGATGCTGCTTGACTACAACCCGAACACCAAGGCTTTTATCGTCCGGGTTGACCGGCAGAGTGGACAGGACATCCAGACGCTCATCAATGAGCACGGGTTGGACCTGTCCACTACCGCCTCCACCGCCGGGGAGGCTGTTCTATTTACCAGGGAGCCCTATGCTGCGGCAGCGTTCGCTTCGACAGCGACCCCGCAAGCGATGGGCCAATTGCATGGCATCCTCAAAGAGATCGAAGCGAGCTGGCAGCCCGACAGTAAGGCGCACATCAAGTGCCCTGCGGATAAAGAGCTATGGCCATTTCAAAAGGCTGACATCGAGTACGCCCTCCGACGAAAAAACACTCTGGTGGGGGACCAGCCGGGACTGGGCAAAACTCCTATTGGAATTTGCTTTGCTAACGAAATCTCAGCAAAGAGGGTACTTGTCATTTGCCCTGCTTCCATCCGACTGCAATGGGCCAAGCGCATCCAGGAATGGACAACCATGCAGTGGGGATATTACATCCACACCATCGTGAACTCGCAGCGAGGGGTGCATCCGAATGCCGCTTGGACAATCTGCTCCTATGAACTCGCTCGAAGCGAAGCAATCGCCAAGGCCCTCGCTAAAGGCACATACGATCTTCTCATTATCGATGAAGCGCATTATCTCAAGACCCCTGACGCCCGACGAACACAAGCTGTGTTTGGCGGTGGTCGAAACCCTGTCTGCGAGCCTCTCGCTGCCCGCTGCGGTGCGATCCTCGCTCTTACCGGAACGCCCTTGCCTAATCGACCTCGTGAGGCTTTCACACTTGCTCGCGGGCTGTGTCCAGAAGCTATCGACTGGATGAGCGAAGACAGCTTTAAGGATCGCTTCAACCCTTCGCGCAAGGGCGAGGTCAAGGACAAGGTAACGGGCAAGACCAAGATTTTTATTGACGAGCGCACCGGCCGGCATTCTGAATTGCAGAACCGTCTCCGAGCCAACTTCATGACGCGGCACCTGAAGCGTGATGTCATGCCGCAGCTCAAGATGCCTGTCTATGATATCATCCAGCTCGAAGAAACCGGGCCGGTGAAGCAAGCTCTGGCCGCGGAGAAGTTGCTCGATCTCGATCCCGACGCGCTCGAAGGCGCCGACTTCTCAGCGATGGGGCAGGTCTCTGTCGTGCGGAAGATGATGGGGATCGCGCTGGCGCCGCAGGTCGCGGACTATGTGAAGATGCTGCTGGACGGCGGCGAGGAAAAGATCGTCCTGTTCGGGCACCACATCGAAGTGCTCAACATTTACGAGCGTGCGCTTCAGCCATACGGCTGCGTCCGGTTCTTCGCGGGCCAGGGGAAGGCGAACGACCGCAAGAAAGAGGAATTTATCAAGAACCCGAGTGTTCAAGTGATCATGGGTAATCTGTTAACGCTCGGCACTGGCACGGACGGCTTGCAATTGGTTTCGAACCATGCTCTTATAGGCGAGCCGAGTTGGACCCCAGGCGACAACGAACAAGCATTTGACAGGCTCGACCGTGGGGGCCAAACTCGGACCGTTCAAGGGGAGATTTTTGTTGCTCCCAACTCCTTTGCAGAGCGGGTGCTCGCGTCGGCACTTCGGAAAAGTCAGACGACCCACAAGGCCCTTGATCGGAGGATCATCTAATGAGTGAGGACAACGAGGAGAAGACACTGGTTTGGCGTCTGCGTGAGGCTGCCAGACTTTGTTCAAACGCTCCATACGCTGCTGCCTTGCGGGGCGCGGCTGAGAAGGTTCAGCGGGCTCTTGACCATCTTTACTCTGTCGAGAACTGCGAAGCAATGCGGACCCTCAACGGTGTCTGGGGGAACGCGGAACGCATCCTGAAGAACACCCCACCCGAAGGCACGCCCGACCCCACCAGCGGCGATGTCACACCAGCGAGGTTAGCAGCATGAAGATCGGTGCAGGACTTAAGGCTGCAATGATGATGATGGCAGTGCAGGCCGGGTTGCTCACCCAGCGCATTCTGGCGAAGCAGTTTCGCACGGGCACTCCTCCCCGCCCACGTCGCAAGGCCCGACGCCAGGACGGTCCCGGTACGCCGGCAACCATTCGCATGCTCATGCCTTCCAACCGCAAGGGCTTCGAGCCGCAGATCACGCCCAATCTGAAGGCTCATGGCTGGTATCGTCGTCTTCACCAGTTGACAACGCCGTTTCAGACGGTGTAGATAACGCTCCTCAACGACCAAAGAGCTGGCCGCAGGAGCGGACAGGATGCGGGGAGAGGGGCCGCAAGCTTTAATCCCCGGACCATCTTGAAGTGGAGGCTACGGCCGGGCCTCCTTGGACACAATGCCAGCGGCTCTTAACGGAGGACTACAAATGCAGATCACAGGCGGTAAGGTTACATTCGGACGCTCGGTTCAGCCGGCGCAATACGAGACCAAGAAGGCGGAAGTCGAGATCACGTTCACTCTCGCGGAAGGCGAGGAGCTGGGCCAGACGCTCGATCAGGCGGCGGCTTTCGCGCAGAACAAGGCGCTGGAGATGGTCGGCCTCCGGTCTTCGACTTCGGTCCCGGCAACTGCCGGCGCCACCAAGCCGGCGGCGGATACCAAGCCCGAGAAGGTTGTGAAGGAGACGAAGAAGCCGGCCGGCAAGACCAAGGCCGACCTTGAAGCCGAAAAGGCTGCCACCCTCGAAGGCAAGAAGACCGTCGAGTTCCCGAAGGATGAAGACGCCCCGGCCATCTCGACCGGCGGCGAGCGCGTCAATCCCGAACAGACCGGCGATGACGATGAACTGTTCGGCGCCAGCGCGCCGGAAGTCAAGACCTACACCGATGCCGACATGACCGGCACCGCCACTCGTGTCAACGCCAAGATCAAAGACCCGGCCAAGATCAAGGCGATCACCGCGAAGTACGTCGCCTTCCCGCGCGGCTGCAAGGACATCCCGCAGGAGCAGCGCAAGGCTTGGATTGACGAGCTGGAAGCGTTGGCCACTGCGGTCAAGTAATCTACGGAGCGGCCTGAACACCCGCAATTTTCGTGGATCAGCGACCGGGAGTTCACAAGGCTCATACCCTTGCCCCGGTCCTGTCACGCATAAAGGAGGATGCCCTCATGACCACAGAAGCCCGCCCCGCCCATAGTCCGCTCGGTGCCTCCGGTGCCGAACGCTGGATGAATTGCCCTGGCAGTGTGGCCCTCCTCAAGCATTACGATCTGCCCGAGAGCGACGAACCTGAATATCGCAGTCGCGGCACCAGCGCGCACGAGGCCGCCTATGCGTGCCTGACGCGCGACGTGGACGCTTGGGAAGTCGTGAACGAGAAGTTCGGCCACCATGAGATCGACGTGGAGATGGCTGACGCGATCCAGATTTATCTGGATGAGTGCCGGCGCATCGTCGCGGAGAACCCCGGCGGCAAGGCCTACAATGAATTTGGTGTTGATGCCCCCGACTTCCATCCCAGCTTTTACGGCACGCTTGACCGTGGCTATGTCATCGGTGACACCATGTTCATCCGTGACTACAAGCATGGCGAAGGCATCGCGGTCGATGTCGAGTTCAATCCGCAGATCATGTATTATGCCTACGGTTTGCTGCGGCATCACCCGGAAGTGACGAAGGTTGACCTCGGCATCGTGCAGCCGCGCATCGAGTGGATGGAGCCGGTTCGCATCTGGGAGACCACGGCCGAACACATCCGCAACTGGGCGGAGACCGAACTGATCGGTGCCATGAACAACACGGCACTGGACAACGATCTCGACGCCGGCAACTGGTGTCGCTTCTGTCCTGCCAAGCTTGCCTGTCCGCTGATGGTGAACCTGTACGGTGCCGCCATGCAGACCGATCCGAAGCAAGTGATCAACCTGTCGAACGACGCGCTCGGCCGCTCCTACCACTATCTAGCTGCCGTCAAGCACTACATCAAGGCGTTCGAGGAGGAGACCTATCGCCGCCTGAACCTGGGCGAGGAAATCCCTGGCACCAAGCTCGTCTTCCAGAAATCGAACCGTGTCTGGAAAGAGGGAGCGGAGGCGGTCTTCAAGACGGAGTTCGGTGCCGAGAAGGTTTACACGGAGCCAAAGTTCTTGTCGCCTGCAAAGGCGGCGGAGATCAGCCCGGCGGCCAAGAAGTTGGTTCATGAGTGGGCTTATACTCCGAAGGGCGGTATGACTGTGGCGCCGGAAGACGACAAGCGGCCGGCCATCAAGGTGACGACAACAATCGAAGCCTTCCCGCAGTCAGTGCTCGACGCCGCAACGGCGGATCAGTAACGCCAGATGACCGAACATAGGGAACCGACGATGCCTGAAACGAAAGCCCCACTAATCGAAGCTGCTGACTTGCTCATGGATATTTCGCACCGGCTGAAATACGGGAAACCAATTCCGACGCCGTATTCGACTTTTGAACGTCTGGCCATCGAATGTCGAGAGCATGAAGAAGCTGGACAGCGATTGTTGCGGCAGGTCGCAACCGCTGAAAATGCGTGCGAAATCATGGGCGATGAAATCAAACGGCTCACTAGCTGAAATTCGCACATAACACGCATTAGGACGAAATCAGATGACCGAAGCATACGAAGAACCGGCGTTTCCGAGCGTGGCCGAAGGCGGCAGCGACTCCGGCCTCCATGCCGAACTTAATCGCGGCATGTCATTGCGGGACTACTTCGCCGCAAAGGTCGCCGCTACCGCTTGGGAGGATGCACCAAAGGCATCGAAATGGGACTTGGATGCTCTTTTTGGCAAAGAGCGGACAGGCATCAGGCGTGAAGAAATCGCAGCGGCTCTCGCCTATCGGCTTGCTGACGAAATGATGGCTCGCCGGGCTCAACGCTAAAATTCGCGTTAACAGGGGTTGTCTGAACACTTGACAACGCCGCCACTGAAGACTAGACATCGAGAACCTGTCCCAAATTTGTATACATATTCGGGACAATACCCGCCCTACGGGGCATCAAGAGGAGACTGCAAATGTCCGATAAAACCGATGGTATCTTCACCCTGACCGTGCCGGTCATTCTCAGCCACCCGCATCTGTTCGAGGCCAAGGCGTTTCAGCGCAAGGGCAAGGCAGCGGGCGAGCCGAAGTTTGGCGGCAGTTTTGTCTTCGATCTGGAGAACCCCGATCTCCAAGCGATCCGTGCGCTGGCTGTGAAGCTCGCGCAGGCGAAGTGGCCCGGCCGCGATGTCGTCGCGGAGAGCAAGGGCAAGGTCGTGGAAGTCGAAGGCGAGAAAGTTCGTCAGCCGGCCTCTTTCAAATTCCCCTGGACGATGGGCGATAGCATTATCGCCAAGCGTCTGGCGAAGCTGAAGGCGGAAGGCAAGGACGACGATGGCAAGGCCGACTTCCAGAAGGGCAAGGTCATCATCAAGACGGCTTCCAAGTATGCGCCCCGCTGTGCGGTGCTGCTGAACGGAAAGCCGACCGACCTGACGCCGGAAACGGTGAACGCCTACAAGTCGCAGTTCTACTTCGGCGTGAAGGTGCTCGCCCAGTTCAACCTCGTGGCCTACGATAAGGTTGGCGAGACCGGCCTGGACGGCGTGACGATCTATCTGAACATGGTCCTCTCCCTCAACAAGGGCGAGAAGCTGGCAACCGGGGCTTCGGCCGCGGAAACCTTCGCGGGCTATGTGGGATCGGCAACGACCGAAGACCCGACCACCACGGCTGACGATAACGAGTTCTAAGCGGAGCTGATGCCGCTTAGGTGAGAGCCCCGCATTCGACGTAGGCCATTAGGTTCGTCCAATGTAGCCGTTCGGATGCGGGGCTTCTTTCAGCAAGGAGGAGTTCGATGACAGAAGATGCTTTCGAACGGAGGGTTGGCCTGCCGTGGCGTATCGTGCTGGTCACCGCCATTTTCGCTTCCATTGAAGCTTACTTGTGGATCACGATGCTTTGGGATATTCAGTGGTGAGGGCCAGATGAGGATTGACATCAACAAAGCCTTGCTGACGCCAATGATCTCGGACCGAGAGATCGGGTTCGTCCTCTACTGTTTCGACAAGGAGTATCGTGGCAACACGCGCAAGGTCTCCCACCGCGTCACCGAGATGACGAAGGAAGAATGGCAGGCCGCCCGCGACATGCTCGCGGAGCACGACCGCATGAAAGCATTCCGCCAGTGAGCGCAATCACCTGGGTTGTCTGCGACTTCGAGACGGCCTGTGCGACCGACCTGAAGAAGGCCGGCGCCTGGAAGTATGCCGAGTGCCCCACGCTCGAAGTCTTCAATCTCGGCTACCAGCACATGGAGAACCCGCGGCGCATCTGGCACCCAGCCGATGGGCTTGACCCCGATCTGCTCACCCTGGTCGAAGACGACACAGTGATGTGGATCGCGTTCAACGTGCAGTTCGAGAAGGCGATCTGGCGCAATTACATGATGGCGCTCGGCTTCCCCGACATTCCCAACGAACGCTGGCATGATATACAAGCCGTGTGCGCCATGAAGGTGCTGCCGCAGGCGATGGATCGTGCCGTCCTCGCCCTGCGTCTGCCGGGCCTGAAGGACACTGCTGCCTCGAAGTTCACCACCGCACTCTCAAAGCCAAACAGGAAGGGACACTATGACCGCTCGCCCGAAGCTCTGGCCAGGGTCGATGCCTATGTCGATGACGATGTTGTGGCTGAGGTTGGGCTGCATAAGCGCCTTGGCTGGCTTCCTCCTGGTGAACGCCGTGTGTGGCTGCTTAACCAGAAGGTCAACGAACGCGGCCTGCGCCTCGACATGCCTTTCATTCAAGCGGCGCAGCGCGTTGTTGATCGCGCGGCAGTCCCGCTGCTCCAGGAGTTTGCCAATCTCACAGGCGGCCTGACGCCAACCCAGAACGAGAAGTTCAAGGTCTGGCTCGGCGCCCACGGCTGCAAGGTCACCAGCCTCGACAAGGAGCACATGATCGCACTCCTCGGTGGTGAGGACATTGACGGAGGGGAAGATGAAGATGGAGAGAGCATCGACTATGATGGCAGCATTAAAGTGCCTGTGCTTACTCCTGACGTTCATCGGGCTCTGGTCATTCGCCAGCTCATTGGGTCTTCATCCGTCAAGAAGCTGGCGAGAATGGAGATGTGTGTCTGCGCTGACGGCCGAGCGAAAGGGCTCCTTCAGTATCACGGAACTGGACCGGGACGTAGCGCGGGCCGACTGTTCCAACCGCACAACTTTCCGCGGGGGACCATCAAGATTGGCACCGAGCCCCCCGACCCGCAGATGATTGTTGACGCGATCCTGAGCGGTGATCCCGAGTTTGTTGAGATGGTCGTGGGCTCCAGGATCGAGGCGGACGGGCGCGAAGTGATGCAGGGTGCCACTGAGATCGTGGTCTCGGCACTGCGCTATGCCCTCATCCCGGAAGACGACCGCATCTTCATGGCGGGCGACTACTCAGGCATCCAGGCCCGCACGGTCCTCGGTCTGGCCGGGCAGCACGACAAGACCGCGCTCATGGCGGCCGGCAAAGACATCTACATCGACATGGCGGAGCAAATCTATAAGCGCAAGATCGACAAGAAGAAGGACCCGGCAGAGCGGCAGACCGGCAAGAACTCAGTGCTCGGCCTCGGCTTCCAGATGGGCTGGCGCAAATTCAAATTCAAGTATGCGAAGGAGATGACTGACGACTTCTGTGAGAATGTCGTCAACGTCTACCGCAAGGAGTGGGCGCCGCTGGTGCCGAAGCTCTGGTATCAGCTCCAGGACGCGGCGGTGATGACCGTCCACACCCGTCAGGCTCACTCCGCCTTTGGCGTCGAGTACCGCATGGAAGACAAGTGGCTGTCGGCCAGACTGCCGAGCGGTCGGAAGATTTGGTACTTCAATCCGCAGCCGATCAACAAGGTGATGCCCTGGGACGACACAGACATCCGGCAGGCGTTCACCTATCAGGCGATGAAGATGGGACAGATGAAGACCATCGACGCCTTCGGTGGCCAGCTCACTGAAAACGTGGTCATGGGGATCGAGCGCGACCTGATGACGGATGCGATGCTCAAGTGCGAGAAGAATGGCATGCCGGTGGTGCTCGAAGTCCATGACGAAATCGTGGTCGAGCCACTGAAGGTTGATGCCGATCAGAAGGCGTTCGAGCAGATCATGCTCGACGTGCCCGACTGGTGTAAGGCAATTAAAATCCCCGTGGCAGTTGAAGGCTGGATAGGAGATAGGTATCGGAAATGAGAGTGATCGCATTCGATCTGGGCAAGAACTTCGCCTTCGCGCACAACCTCGCTGGCAAGAAGCCGACGACCGGCATCATTGTCCTGCCCGGCGCCACCCGCGCGCACCGGCTCGGCGCCCTCTATCCATACCTGATGCAGCAGTTTGAACTTCTGGCCCAGGTCGATGGTTCGCCGGGCTTCGATATCGTCGTGTATGAGACCCCCTTCGCCCGCGGCCGGGACGCCACCCGTTCGCTCTGGGGGATCGCCGGCATCATTGAAGCGGCGGGCACCAATGCTCTCATGCCGGTCCTCGACGTGGCTGTGCCGACCATCAAAAAGTTCGCCGCCGGCAGTGGCAAGGCGTCCAAAGAAGAAATGATTGCGGCGGCGAAGAAGATGGGCTATAAGGGCGTGAACGAGCACGAGGCCGATGCCGTGTGTCTCCTCCGTTACGCCGAAGCCAATCTTGAAAGGACACCGACATGAGCCTGACGCCACTCACAGACGCCGAGCTGAAAGAAGCGATTGATCTTCGCGCGCAGCATCCATCCACTGCCGCGGCTGCGCTCGCTGCTGGCCTTCCTGTCAACACTCTGAAGCACCGCTTGAAGTTGGCAAGCCTGCGCGGCCTTAATGGTTTCGATCCGGTGCTCGAAGGCTTCCAGCTCAAGAAGACCTCGACCCAGACTGGACCGGATGGCGAAACCCAGAAGTCCTGGGTGCAGCAGGTGCCCGAGCCGGGCGAAGTTTTCGTCATGCCCCAGGGCCAGATCACGAAAGGCGTCTCGGCGCTCGTTGACGCGGAAGGCCGCACGGTCCTGAAGTGGATCAAGACCAAGGCCGAAGATGTCGTGCCGATGATGGTCGAGGCGCTGAAGGCGGTCTTCAAGGAGACCGAGCGAGCCCAGCTCATCCCGATGCAGGACGACTTCAGCGATCAGCTTCTCAGCGTTTACCCGATTGCCGATCAGCACAATGGCTTGATGGCGTGGGGCAAGGAGACTGGTGAAGCCTACGATCTGAAGATCGGCATCGACCGGTTGCGCAACAGCATGGAGACGCTGGTTTCGATGGCGCCCAAGAGCTACGAGGCGATCATCCTGAACCTGGGTGACTGGCAGCACACCGACGACGCCAAGAACATGACGCCGGGACATCAGAACATCCTCGACGTGGATAGCCGCTATTTCAAAATCCTCTCCGCCGGCATTCGGCTGATGAAGGACTGCATCGATCTCGCGCTCCAGAAGCACGGACACGTCACCGTCCGCAACCTGCCGGGCAATCACGATCCGCACGCCAGCATCGCGCTCACCGTTGCTCTGGCCGAGTTCTACTCGGATGAGCCGCGTGTCACCATCGACATGGACCCATCCGACTTCTTCTATTATCGTTTCGGTGAGACCTTGATCGGTGCCACGCATGGACATAAGATGAAGCCCGACCGCATGGCGATGAACATGGCGGTCACCCGTCGCGAGGATTGGGGTGCGACCAAGTATCACTACTTCTACTTCGGTCACATCCATCACGAGACCGTCAAGGAAGTAGGCGACGTGCGATGCGAAAGCTTCCAGACCCTTGCGGCCAAGGATGCCTTCTCCGCCTCGCACGGCTACAACGCCGGGCAGTCTCTGTCCAGCATCACCATTCACGAGACGAACGGCGAGGTCGGCCGTCATCGTGTGAACATCTGCAACACTGTTCGGAGGAACAACGATGAACGCGGCACAGCTTCAGGCGCTTAAGAAACCAGTGACAGAGGACCGTTCGAAGACCCAGGAATGGCAGACCCATTGCGTGGCAGATGAGTTGATGGCGGATCAGGTCGTCATCAACGAGAAGTCCGGCAGCAATAGTCTCGGCTATTACATCCGCACCTTCACCGGCCGGAAGCTGTACTGGGATCGGATCGAGGAGCACGATTTCTGCATCGAAGACATCGCTCATGCGCTGTCGATGAAGTGCCGATGGTCGGGCCACACGCGGGAGTTCTTCTCGGTGGCGCAGCATAGCGTCCTCGTCGCGGCGCTCGTGCCGCGCGAACACCAGCTCAACGCCCTCCTGCACGACGCCAGCGAGGCGTATATGCCGGACTTCCCATCGCCGCTGAAGTGGTTCCTGCGCGACATGGGGTTCACCGTCCTGAGCACCATCGAGAAGAAGGTGGAAGCGGCGGTCGCCAAGAAGTTCAAGCTCCAGTATCCCCGGCCGGCTTGCATCAAGGTTGCCGATCTCCAGCTCCTGGCGACCGAGCACCGCGATCTGATGCCGCATGGCGAGGAGACGGCGGCAATGCAGGACTTCCTGCCGAACAAGCTGCTGCCCTGGGATCAGCATTGGTCCGAGGTGCGCTTCATCAGCATGTTCAACAATATCAAGGCGCGGTCGCATGACGTGGCTATTTGATCCGCGCCTGTTCAATTGCATCATCCTGGCTCTCAGCATTGCTGCCGCGCTCCGGTGGGCGCTTGCTGGGAACTGGGGTGATGCCAGCTATTGGGCGAGTGCTTCGCTCATCACTGCCTCAGTGACTTGGGGTCGATTGTTATAATGGAGGACTGCATGCTTAGCATTAAGGATATGGAAAAATTGGAGGAGGCGGCTCGCACTTTTGACCCCAACATACAGACCGTCACGGAGGTCGGCCGGGCGGGGGATGGTGTTGCCGGCGCCACCAAGCTCGACTACGGCAAGGCGCCGATCTTCAAGCTGTTCCTGAAATACTTCCCTCTGGCCATCGGCGCCGTCTCGAACGTCAGCGAGTACGGCCTCCGCAAATACAACCCGGATGGCGACGGCACCGGCTGGCGGGATGTCCCGGATGGTATCAACCGTTATGGTGATGGCCTCGCCCGCCATCTGATCAAGGAGGCGTCAGAAGGCCCTTACGACAACCTGGACAGCGGCCTCTCGCACGCAGCGCAGGTAGCCTGGAACGCAATGGCTCGTCTGGAACTTCTGCTCCGCGCCGGCCAGATCGAGGATCGTCGGGGGAACATCCTGAAGGAAGGGCGCCCGGTCCTGGGCACCGCCCGAAAGGCTTAGAACAGCTTGGGCAGGTGACTGCTCACAAAGCCCACCACCGCCCCCAGGGACGCACTAGCGCCGGCAAGCCAGACTTGCCGGCGTTCGACGTTGACGAGGCGCTTGGAGTGGTCCTGGCGGTCGATATGGCACTGGAGATTATCTTGGGTGATAGCCGCCACCCCCTGCTGGATCAGGGCCACGGAGGTGGCCGTGGCGGCGCTCTGGGCAACGAGGGCGGTGACGCTCCCCTCGATCCGGCCGAGGGCGCGCTGGAGTTCGTTATTGGAGGGGGTATCAGTCTCGGGCGGCATAGGCTTCCTCGAATGTTGGGAGCGAATGCCTTATCCACGCCGAAGAAGACGGTGGGGGCCGATCCCTCAACGTCTACCCCGGCGAGAAGTTCCTGTCAATCCTGTTTTGCCTTGATCTCTTTGAGGAACTCATTCCCCTGCTGGCCGACCCGGATCATGGAGAAATAGAGGCCGTCGATGAGCTGCCGCTTTTCATACGGCTTCATCTCGGTCTCGGGCAGCGCGTCGATGGATCGGATCATCGTGTAGTGGTCACCGATGGTCTTCTTGATCGCGTCGAGCTTGCTGAACATCTCATCGCCGCCGGCCGCCTGGATCATGTTCATAGCGGCAACGTCGCCCTCCTTCGCCTTCAGCATGTAGGAGGCATAGTAGGTCTGGTTCCGGCCGTAGCCCTCATAGAACTCGGTGATCGACTGCGAGTTGGCGGACGGGTAGCGGGCCACGAAGGCTTTCACAATCGGGATGTCCGCCAGCGTGCTCTCCGCATGCACCGGGTCTTCCAGGGCGCCAGTGAGCCGGCCAACCTTGTCCAGGGCCTTGAGCGCATAGATGCCCAGGCCGCCGGTCCAGCCGCGGACGTAGTTCTCGATCAGGATCGGGCTCGACAGCGCACGGGCAACGGCATTGTCATACTCACCGGGATGCCCAACGCTCGCTTCCCGCATGCCAGGGAAAGCCGCCACGACTTGGCCCAGCTTCTTCGCCAGCTCAGTCGTGTACGGCGCATATTGATACTCGGGCAGGCCCTTCTCCAGGGTCGCCGGGATGAGGGTGCGGCCGGTGTACTGCGTCCGGTTGGCGGACTGCTCCAGCATCGGTGTGATCGCGTTCGGGGTCAGATCACCCACGGTGCTCTCGCGCAGCGACTTGAAGAAGCCCTTAAAGGCATCCGGGTTCTGCTGATAGAAATGATCGGCCAGACGCTCGGCACCTGAGCCGAACATGACACCAAGGGAGAATGGCTTCGGCAGGCGCCAGAGGGTGCCGTTGTTGACGAACGTCTCGCCACCCTGGACACGCACCTGATCGCTCGGGCGGTTCGCAGCTTCCTCCGGTGTCGCCTTCTCCCAGCTATCGGTCGGGATGATCCAGAAGACATCCTTCTCCCACTCGGGCAATTCCTTGTAGCGGCTGTCGTCCTTGTTGTAGGCCCAGAGCATGAGCGACGGGATGGTGATGCCGATGGCGACACGCATGCCGGTGCTGACCGGGTTCTTCGCCATCGCTTCCATGACCTGCGTCGTGTCCTGCACCTTGGCATTGAAGAACGCCGAGATCATGTTGTAGCCCTGGGTCTTCGAGCCTATGCGGCCGTTATCCACGCCCGTGTTGCGGCTGATCCAGCCTGCTTCCAGGATGTCAGCCTTGCTGGCATCGGCGGTGCTGTTGCGCAGCGCACGCTTGAAGCCGCCGAGATGGTTCATGTTCATCGCCAGCTCGGCCGTGAGCTGCAGCGGATGGACGACATACTTGCCGATGGCGCTGAACGGCAGGCCGGCAACGGCGCCACCCTTCTGGAGCCATGTTGCGCTGGGGTCGATCACCACGTTCCATGAACGGGTGAACAGGCCGGTGTCGCCATTGAGTTTGTCAAGGCTCTCCTGCAGATAGCGGCGGTCGAGGGAGACCAGGGTCGAGCCCGAGCCTCCGCCCTTCATCCACTCCCAGTAGTCCTTATCCTTGGTGATGAGGCCGACCAGACCACGCGCCGCGTCCGCCGGGCTGTAGAGCCCATCCGGCGTCTTGACGAACGCATAGAGGAAGTCGCGGAACGTGTGGCGCGCAGCGAACTCAGGATTGAGGATCGCGCCGGCACGCAGCGTCGAAGCCATCGGCTCCATGAGGCGCTCGACCAGACCTATGCTGGCCGCGTCGAGACCCTTCATGGCGTTCGCCAGCTCGGCGTCCACCGCGTAGGTGAAGCGGGTGCCGTTGCGGAAGATGCTCAGTTCACCCGGCTTGCTCGGGGTCGCAGCGTCCGCCAACACGGTGGCCAGATCGTCAGCGACTGCTTTGGCACCGCCGTTGTTGCCCAGCCACTTGCCGACCGCACGGGTCTCCGCCGCGTCGATCACTGCCGGCAGGTTGGACATCTCAGGCGCCCGACCGTCGATAGCTTCATGCGCCCGCTGCCGGATCAGCATGTCGATCAGCTTGGTGCCGACTGTGTTCTTCTCCGCCATTGACGTGAGGAGATAGGTGTTCTTGATCACACTCTCCAGCGGGTCGATGACTTCGCGGGTCGAGCCTTCGAGTGTCTTGATCGGATTGCGCGCCGTCAGGTTCGCACCGCCCAGTCGTCCACCGAACGTCGCCTCGTCACCCATCACGCGATGGAAGGGCACGAACAGCTTGTTGCTTTCGAGCATCGCTTCATAGGCGACATCCGACAGCACGCCGCTGTCCTTCAGATACTTCGAGACGTTGTTCTGATATTCGACCAGTTGCTTCATCACTGGCCCATAGGTCTTGATGCCATCCACACCGACCATGCGAACCGCGTCCATATCAAAGCCGTGCGCGAGACCGCGCTTGTCCAGCTCGGCTGCACGAGCCGCGGCAGCAAAGGCACGGAAGCCGTCCAGATCGGCCTTGACCGGATCGAGGATCGTCTTCAGGCCGGGGCCGTTGTTCTTGTAGGTGTGGAAATCATAGGTGCCCTGGTTGAGCATGTGATCGGCCTTGCCGGTCCAGCCTGCATAGAGGCGCGCCAGCTTGTACGGATCGTTTTCTGCGGTCAGCTCGATCCCCTTGCGCGCGGTATCGACAGGATAGAACCTATCGACCACGGCCGAGTAGAAACGGCTGAAGGAGGTTTCCGGCGTACCGGCGCGGCTCTCGTTGATGCTCAGACGGCTGAGAACCTTCTGACGCGCGGCGGCCAGAGAGGCAGGATCGGGCGGAGGGCCGGGCAACTGCAGGGGCGGAGGCCCGCCACCTGTGCCGCCACCATCGCCGCCGGGTACGCGACCGCCAGGGCCGCCACCTTGGAAGCCCTTATCGCCGGGCGGTAAATCCCAGTTGATGCCGTCTGTCTTCTGCGGCAGCGCACGCTCTGCGATGTCTTTGTATTTCTCCAGGAGCGGGCCGTACTCCCGCGTGAAGATTGGCATCTCCTTGCGAAGGTTCGGATTGGAGAGCCACGCGGCAATGCTGTCCGCGACGAGTTCGCGTCCCAGCTCACGATACTCCGGGTTCATCTCCCAGAGCTTCGGAGCGAACGCTTGGTTCGCGGCACGCATCTCATCCACCAGACCAGGAACTGCTTTAATGTCTTCGAGCTTGGTCAGCCGTGCGCCACCATGCACGAGCAAGCTGTCAAGCGCATGCCCGACTTCATGATAGAGAACTTCGTTCTTGCCAAGCCCATACCACTGCCGGAACAACGCATCCGGGTTGTCTGGGATGTAGACCTGTGCGCGAGCTTCCCAGCGCCCATCCGGGAACTGATAGTCGCGCTGAATGAAATGCGGCTGATTGCCATCCTGGAATTTATCCTTGGAGACCGGGCCGACAACAAACTTGAAGCCTGCCTCTTGTCCGAACTGCTGCAGATATGTGGCGACCGCTTCCGGCGCCGGCACGATCTCGCCGTTCTTCAGCTCACGCGAAGCGATCCGACCGCTCTCAATACCTTTATCCCATTTGCCCCAGTCAGTGTTCATGCCAAACTTTGTCAAGCCGGCATACTCCTCCGGGAGATCGGGCGTGCGCGAAAGCATCTGCTGCTTGAGCACGGGATTAGTCTCGGCATCGAGCACGACTTCGGCCGGATGGATACCCTTCTCCTGCCACAGGCGCTGCGCCTTCTCCTCTACAACCGTCCCACGGAAGCCCGGTCGGAGAACCGTTTCACCATTGACTTCCATCGTCATCGAGACCGGCCCCGCAACACGCGGCGGAATAATCCCATCTGAAAGAACGGTGGCAGCATCGGGAAAGTCCTGGGGCTTCGGCAGTGAACCGATCTTCTGATCGACCACGCGCCCATCTGGCCCCATACGCGGCCGACTGATCGGGTTTGAGCCCGCCAGGATCAGCGCGATCTCTGCGAATTTATCCAACTCATTCTTGTTCTTCTCGACGTTCTGACTGCCGCCGGCTTCAGCCGTGACCTGAGCGATGCCGCCGGCAATGCCGCGGGCACCAGCGTGCGTGAGGCGGGTCACCGCGTCGAACCCTGCGGCCAGAGGTCGGATCATCGCTTCGTTCATAGTGCGGATCGGGGACAGCTCGCCCGGCTTGTTGAAGATGCCGAGTGTCGCCAGCTCCTGTTCGACTTGACTGCCCGGCTCGAAGCCGAACTGCCCGGTCCCCAGACCCTCGCCCGCGCCCTGCTTGATGGCAGCGCCGACGCGCTCCAGGGCGCCGTTCAATTCCATACCCTTCGTCAGGCGGTCAATGAAGGGCTGCGGTACGCCGCCCATCTCCATTGACATCATGCCCGCATCGGTCGCGGCCGGGCCCACTACCTCCTTGCCGGCGTAGGCTTCCCAGGGCTTGTCCTCGAACTCTTTCCAGGGTTCATTGACATTGGCGGCGGGCTTGTAGGCTTCCCAGGGGGCTTGATCGCTCACTTCTTCTTCTCCCAATTCGTCTGCTTGGACGGATCGCCGCCCTTAAAGGTCCAGTCACCACGGACGAAGCCAACTGCCGGCACGTCGATCACTTCGACCCCTGTAGTCGTTTTCCCAGGCCCCGTCAAATTGCCCTTGCCAGCCGCGCCGCCGGTCATCTCCTTGATGCGGGACTGCATCGCCTGGGTGGCACTCACGGCGAACTGCCGGGCGCCCTGAACCGCGATGGACGGGCCGGTGCCGTTCGGGCCGGTGTACTCATAGATCGACTGCGGGCTCTTGCCAGCCTTGCGCGCTTCCTCCTCCTTGCCGCGCAGCCATTGCCCGTACTGATCGAGCGCCTGACTGCCGGCTGCGGACTTGGAGCCCAGCGACGTGCGGGCTGGGTCAATGAGCGCCTCAACCGACTGGATCACTTCATGGCGGCGCGCGGCAACAGGCTGGCCCGTCTCGGAGCGGTCCTGGTCGAAGTTGCGCTCCAACTGCTGCATCGCTTCCCAGGTCAGATTGCCGTCAACGTAGGCTTTACGATAGACGGATTTGTTCTGCACCTGCCCATTGACAGTCTGCTCGAACAGGTTGGCTTGCGTTGCACGCGAGCGAGTGGCGAGGTTACGAACGGAGCTTTCGTCCTGCTGAAGGCCAATGCGCTCGGCCCGCGCCACCATCGCGGCAACCCGGCTCGGCTCGGCATTTGGCATGTTGACGATATTGGTCAGGCTCTCCCGGAGACCCGGCGGTGTCACTGGGACAACGGCGCCGGTCTGCGGATCGGTGCGGGTGGTGGACATCTCCCACTGGTTCGCGGCGCGATGAAAGTTGTCGGTGTCGGCGCGGCGTTGCTCCGCCTGATCGGCGCGCTGCTCGGCGCGCATGAAGCGCATCTGCTGACGTGCTGCGTCCGCAAGCTGCTTGATCTCGGCGCCGCTGATATACTGCGGATATTTGGCGGCCCATTCATCTGCGACGGCTTCGGGATTGGCGGACTTGCGGATCGCCCCGATGGCGCCGGCTTTCACGATCTGATCGACCGTGGCCTCGGTCAATTTCGTGGTCGCGTGCGAAGCGTTGACGCCGCGCAAGTTCGGGCTCGACGCCACAATGCCAGCGATGCCGGCACGGGCCTGCTCGATCAGGGCCGGGACCGCATCGGGCGATGTCATCGCGGTATTGGAGAGCGTGTTCTGCACGGTCTTGTAGTTGACGCTCACTGCGTCTGCGGCCAGCGTGCCCATGTCGGCGGTCGTCTTGGTATTGAAGTGATTGCGGATGCTGCCGATCTGGCTCGTCGCCCACTTGCGACTGTTCTCAGTCCAGAAGGTCTCCTGAAGCTTCTCCAGCTCAGGCTCCATCTTCTCACGGAAGCGGCGCGCAACATCGGGGTCGTTCGGGTTTGCCGGCGGATGCACAGTGCCGTCCGCATCGGTGTAGCCCTTCAGTGTGTCGTCCCACGCCTTGGTCTTCTGCTCGGTGAACGCGGCGAGCGCCGCGGCCCCGTGGCTGATCTGCTGGTGATCCACATACGAGACGGCGACTTCACCAGCCCCCTGGATCGAGCTGTTGACCATGCGTGCATTGTCTTTGGCAACGCTCTCCCCGGCGCTGGCGGCCTCATCAAAGAGCTGTCCGCTGCGGCGCGCGGCCGAAGACAATGCACCGATGCCACGGTCGTCCGGGGTCAATCCCTTTTCGGGGTTCTCATAGACTGAAATCTTCGGCATGGGGTTCTCGCTTAGAGGAAGATGGATGCGATTGCGGTGGCGGCCTTGATGCCTGAATTGATATAGCCGTTCCGTTCGGCCGTGTCACCCGCGTCACGCTGGGCGTCCGCTGCCATATGGGAATAGGCCGCGAGCCGAGTGAACGACTGCTGCTGGACCTTGTAGCCTTCCTCGGTGATGAGCCCCTGCTGGCCAATGAGCTGGTGCTGGAGGGCGCCTTCGGAGGCACCCATCCGCAGGAGATCGAGCGCACTGCCGCTGTTGGTGAACCCGGACCCGGAAATGCCGACCTGAGTTGCGCCCATACCCTTATAGATGGCACGGTCCGCCATCGCCTGCTTCACATCGGTGGACTGCCGGGTGAACTCAGCGTTCTGCCCAGCGAGGGCCGCCGCCTCAGTATAGTTGATCCCCTCGACATCGGAGCCCTGGGCTTTCAACCGCAACGCGGAGCCCGTAGCTTGTGATGAGAGCAGATCACTGACTGCGCCGCCTACGCTCTGGAAGGTGCCTGTACCGAAAGCCATTGATCTTAACCTTGCGTTTGCGTGGCGGCGCCGATAGCAGCAACCGTTGCCGGATATGGGCGGCTGATCCGCCAGCAAATCATGCTGCCATTCCGGCTGTAGTCATCCTGCAGCTTATCCCAATGGATGTCAGAAAACAAGGTGGTGACGGGGATGGGGGTGCCGTCCGCCAGCTTGAAATTAGCAGGGTTTAGTTTCCCAAAGGTGGTGCCAAAGGAAATCCCCTGGGTATTGACCAAGAGGGCCATGAGATCATGCGACCGCCGGATGTGGCCGAAGCCCGGTCCAGAGCGTGTGCCAGCGTCCTGCTGCGTGTCAGGACGGACGCACTGCCCATCGGACGTGAAGGTGAAGCCGATCAGAGCTTCCGTTACATTCGCTGCGAAGGATGCTGTGAACAAGCCGGCCGGGTCCCTGCCATAGGGGACGGACAGCGTACCGCTCACAGTCACTGTATAGTCGCCAAGGTCAAGCCCGTTGGCAAAAACTGAGACTGTCTTGCCCGCTAGATGCCAGAGGCCGGCCACCGTCATCGTGGAGACGCCACCAAGAATGACATTCTGGGTCACTGGGCGGATGAGAGCATCATCCAAGAACCACGCATCCAGATTACTTTGGGTCTCATCGAATACCGGCCGCATGAGTTCGACATGACGGATCAAGGTCACCGGATCAACGGTCACCATCGTCAGTGCATCGAGCAAACCATCAGCAGACGAGCCCGTGCAGATGCTCTCGACGGTGCGGCCAGAGCCGAGGACATGGCGATGCCATCCGTTGAGTTTCGGACCCTGCGACGACATCAGGCTGTCGCGCTTGTAGGTCGTGCCGATGAGTGAACCATCGTCACACCGCGCCCAGATGATCGGGACCAGCTCCTGCTGATAGGCAAGCTCGGCAATGCCGCGCACCGCCAAATGCTTCGCCTGTTCAGTCAGGTTCGGCGCCGTCAGCTTTCCAGAGAACACATCCGAAAAGAACTCGATGATCGCTCGTTTGAACTTCTGGATGAACACGGTGGTGTGGTCGGTATGCACCGGCTTGATTGCGGCACAGCCGATCTTGGTGACCCGATGGGCCTGGATGCTCGTGGGGGTGAGCGGTTGGTTCAGAGCCGTGGCCTGCACCAACCATTCGCCACCCTGCGTTCCGCAGATGATGCCGGGTTGATCCGACTTCATCCAGTAGATCGCGTTCACATCCTCGGCGTCGAAGGTGTAGGAGATCGCATTGCTGTCCGACACCGTACCATCACGCTCGGTCGGAGCGAAGCTGATTGCGCTGTTCAGAACCTGCGCCGGCCGTGCGCCGTCGATGCGATTGCCAACCGAACCGGACAGCCAGATACGTCCTTCGTGATAGCAGCCGCATGTGGGCCAGCCGGTGAGATTGTTATAGAGGCCCAGGCGCCATGTGCGGATCGGGGAGGTATAGAGCAGGTTCGATCCCAGAATTTGCACGACAATGCCCGAGCTGGTGCCCGCGCCAGTGGGAGAGAAGAAGGTGACCTCCGCCAAGCCGATGGTCAGATAGGCATTGACAATGCCCGTATCGAAATGAGTGACGAAGGCGACCACCTCGACCCAGATGTAGTTGAACGTGGTCGTCTGATCCGTCGAGATGACGCTGATCTGCCCATTCGGATTGAGCAATGCCCCTGACGTGCCGAGCAATGCCCCATCCGAAGCCGAACTCGGGGCTGTCGCTTTACCGCGTAGATTGAACGTGAACGAAACAATCGTTGGGCCGACATACGAATTGCCACCACTGGTCACGACTTGTGACTGATAGATGATGCTGTTGATGTCGGTCGGCAAGTTGACCGTCGCGAGGGCAACGGCCTTCGCAGCACCGGTATAGTTCTTACCGCTGTAGGCACGCTCGGTGCCGAAAGCGCCCGCTGCCGTGCGGTACGCCGATTGCGCAACGAGCTGCGTTGCCAAGCCATCGTAAGGCGATGTAATGCCACCACCGCTCGTGAGATCACCGATAGCCGTTCCGGTCGCCTGATCGATGGCGTTCAGCAAATTCGTGATCTTGCCCCAGGTCCACACCGCACCTGTTGCGTTGATGCCCCACTTCGAGACATCAATGCCCGGCTGATTGCCCGCGTTCGATCCGACAATGGATGACCAATATTGATCGTTGTATCGAACGACATCCTTTGCCGCATAGGTGGTCCCTGTCGCCCATTCCGGCGGCTCAGAGAGCAAGCGGATATGGCGGCCGATGTCGGAGCCTTGGAAACCATTCGGACCAACCGCGATGCCTGCGGAAACGGGGGTCCATTTCGTTGGGCTCGACGCGGGAGTGTTGCCGAGGTTCTGATCGACCAGTGACTGATAGTTGACACCGGCTGAAGTTACGATGGCGTCTTTCGGATAGGAGGTGCCAGCCACATAAGCCGGGAAAGACAGTGCCATGCTGACGTTGCCCGAGAGCCCGCTGGGGGTCAGCAATGCGCCATTCGAGATCGGGTCATTGTACGGCCCGTCGATGAAGTTGGCAGGGGTCAAGGCGAACGTCGCATCCTGACCGACAGCATCGCTAACTGTTGCTGTCAGGACTTGAGGCACAGTGATGCCGTTAACCATGACCGAATACTTTTCGGCCTGGATCGAGTGAAGCTGCGACCAGCCGACGCTGATGAATGGGGTGGTGATGTCGAGAACCCGCTTCACCGATATCCCAGCCGGCACCGCCCCAACCAGAGCACCGTTGATCGCAGTCCCGTCGATAGCATCCGTGAGAGAGCCAACCGTCCCCGAGACATTCGTCCAAGTGAACGTCCGGTTCATGAGCAGCGGAACAGTTGTATTCGGGAAGAACACTTGCGAGCCAGTCGGCCAACTGGAAGCAACAGCCACGTTCATCGGGCTGTTGCTATCCGCTGAGAGCACGGTCTGACCATCGTTGGTCGTCGCAAGGTTCGGCCCATTGCGGAAACGCAGATGGCTATCCGTAAACTCCATCGTGTACGGGCGAGCCTCTTTAAATTCGAACGGGATCACGCGACCGGGCAGACCGCTTCGGGTCGTCCAAGCATGCTGCGTTCCCGGTCGACGGGTCCAGGCGCCGCTCTCGATAGGCAAGCCGTTCAGACAGATGTTCATCGCTGTCCGGTATTCGGGCTTGTCGATACGGCCCTGCATGGCCTTCGACCATTCGCCGCCATCGAAAGATGACTGAACTCGATTTGCTTCACCCATGATCCGTCCTCAAATTCGGCAGGTAACGTAGTCGTCTTCCGGCGGTTCGACTGGCCCCGCTTCAATTGCATTCACGAGCCGCGCCTCCGTGATCTTCAGTTTATACATCGACGCGATCAACTGAAGCTTAGCCGTGGATTGTGTCAGGCTTTCGCACACTGCTGTTGCGATATTGCAAGCAAGGCCAACGCAGAACATATCGTCCATCGCAGTCACCCGCGTCACATCCGCCACGAAGCGGAAGATGATTGGAGAATTGTCATAGCCGCCCGACACGATGTAGTCGCCCTCGAAATTCCATTGGCTCGGTGCCAAACCGGAAGGCGCCCCCAGCCAAGAACGCGACCCAGCCTTCGGGTCCTGCGCAGCACTGCGGAGGAAGCCTGCCGGCAGACGGTAGACATTGCGGGTGCCCTGCTGCGAGACGGGGCCAGAGCCGAGGGGATAGTGGACAACCAAGTTGGTCATGCGCGCGTCGATGAGCATCCAATTCACATTGGTCGCAGGCGTGGCGAGCGGCAGCAGAACCCAGGCGTTCACGTAGGTGCCGGGGGTCCAATGCACGCCGCCATCCGTCACCGGGTCATGTCCGATGTTGCCGCTGCCGACTGAGAGATAGAGCAGGAGGTTTGAGCCCGTCACCATCTGACTGGCGCTGTAGGTCGCAGTCGCGTCCCACGGCAGAAACAGCGCACCGTCGAACGGAGTGATCCCGACATTGATCTCCGCAGTGCTGCGATATTGCCGGCCGCTGTAAGTCACAACTGTGCCACGCGGATATGAAGCCGCGGCGTCCCAATCAGTCGGCACGTCCGGTGCGGAAGTGTTCTGACTGATCAGGGACATATAGATGTTGTAGCCACCCGCGAAGGCAGTGTCGGTCTTGTAAACCAGCTCGCCCGCGAAGTAGCCCAGGTCGCTATCATATTGCGAGACGGACAGCGGGCCGAAGTACATATCCCAGGCGTCGTTGTTGCCGCCCGGTGAATTGTTGATGTTCTCATACCGCTGCGAAATCCAATAGAGACTGTTTGCATCCTTGACGATAGCGCCGGGCGAATAGGTCACCGAAGCGCTGTAGGTCGCCGGCTGCAAGAGCATCGTCGTGGTGCCGAGTGGACGCAGGGCCGCCTTCTTAATTGCGAAGGTCCAGGAATTGCGGCGCAGCTCAGCGCGGCGCTCCTTGTCATAGGCAAACGAAATCTCTCGGTTGGTCTTACTGACCTCCGTGGGAGAACTGATTTGATCGGCGCCGCAAAGCTGCGCGGCGGCATTACCGATGTCGAGACTGTCAAGAAAAGGCATAGGATCATTCCCCTAAAGTTGGCGGCTCGACCCGGAGCATCCGAAGACGTGCTTTCTCGACACGGATTTTGAACTTGTTGACCGGCGCGATTGCCCGCGCCACGACAAGGGCGATACCTGTTAGTATATACGTCCCCTTCGCTGCGATCAAGCTAATTGCCTTCTTCACCACGGCATCCATGCCCGTCAGGGTATAGGCGCCGGCCGCAGCAATGAGATTAAGAGCCTTCTTCACTTCCGCCGCGACCCCCGTCAGGGTATAGGCGCCGGCTGCAGCGATGAGGGTGAGCCCCTTGAACAGATTGGCCGCAACACCCGTCAGGGTATAGGCGCCGACATTGGCCAGGAGTGTACGCGCCCAGGACAGGACGAGTGCCACACCGCTGTAGGTATATGCTCCAGCCGCAGCCGTGAGCGTGCGAACGGAATTGAGCGCCGCTGCAACCCCCGTCAATACATAGACGCCGGTATCCGCCAGTAGCCCTTTGCCGCTCTGCAGTGAAGCCGCAATGCCTGTCAGGACATAGGCGCCGACATTGGCCGCAAGGGAGTAGGGGGTGGAGTAGGAGATGATCAGGATGCCTGAACCACCCTTGCCACCGTTGCCATAGGCGCCGCTGAAAGAACCGCCCGCGCCGCCGCCGCCGCCGAGATAGGGCGTGCCTGCAGTACCATTGGCCCCTGGCGCGCCAGCCGCACCGCCGCCGCCTGTGCCACCAGCACCGCCGCCGCCAGGACCCGCGCCGCCACCACCGCCACCGTAAGTGACGGATGAGCCGCTCAGCGATGAAGCTGTACCAACGCCGCCGGCTGCGCCCACGGTTGATCCAGGGGTGCCGCCGACCGCGCCCGCGCCGCCACCGCCGCCACTCGCGCCGGTAGCGTAGTTGGAA
>OFRF01000028.1_pt1 | contig 44091 bp, 72 predicted proteins | sample 1543081 | NCBI WGS metagenome assembly OFRF01 (sample SAMN07774232, study PRJEB24372) | wastewater metagenome
GCGTAGGCTGCTACATTGAGGGCGGGTATGGTGGTGGGATCGCGGCGGGCACGACCAACGTGGTCGGCGGCATCGGGTCCTGGAGCGGCGGAGGCAATCGGCTCGAGGGCAACCGGATCAGCGGACTCGAGGCCTTCGGTTCTGACGGTCTGGTCTCCGTGCGGCTCGGGTCTCTCACCGGCGGTGGCGCGCTAACGCTAACGCCACTCAACGACGCTGGGAGCTATCCTCTCCGGTTCAAGTACGTCACGCCGTCCTCGTCGTTCGTCATCGACGTAGGCAACGCTGGCATCGCTCAGGTGCTCCGAATCGGCGCCAAGAGCACGACCCCGACGCTCGGGCTTGGTGGGTTAATTCTAAGGCCCAACAGCGCATTGCCTAATGTCTTCTACAACACCACCGGATATACGGTTCCGAGGGATACGCCGTGAGCATCCTCGACGATCTGCTGCTGGTCCTCGGGCGCATCCACACGTCCCGCGGAGATCTGTCGACGGTCCGCTATTGCACTACCCGCCGATTCGTCCCGTCTGACCTCGCCGGCCACCAGGTCCCCGCGATCGGGATATGGGAAGAGGACTACCAAGAGCGCTTCCTGGCGGGGCACCAGCGGGACGTGACCAGATCGATCCGCATCTATTGCGTGGTCCAAGGCTCTGACGAGCGCCGGGCCCGAGAACTGCGTGACTACCTACGACGCGATATCAACTTCGTTCTGTTCGGTGACCAGCAGCGAAGCGGACTCGCCTATCAGTCCGATGGTGACTCCGAGTGGGCGATCGAATACGTGGGACAAGGGCCCGATGGCATCGTGACGCTATCGATGGAGAAGCTTATAGCTGTGAAGTCTCGCGAGTACACTCTCGACGTCTGATGGGTGACGTTTAGGCTTTACAGCCTATCACCGACACAAGACCGTCGACGCGTGACTGAGGCAACCGATCCACTGTCCTCTCTCGAGAACGCCTGGCGTTCGCTTGAGGGCCAGACGCTGCACCGCGACAGCTACCACGTAGCCGAGGGCCTTCTTGCGGACACTCGCGCTTGTGAGGAACTGCGCGCCGCCGGCGTCGACCCGGCCAAGGCCGAGCGGTCGCTGGTGCTCACGATCAACGACGCCGGGCAGGATCGGCACCGCAGCAAGATCGCCCCGACCGGCTTGGATCTAAAGGCCTATAAGTCCAACCCGGTGGTCCTGTGGGCCCACGACGCGAGTCGCCCGCCGATCGCTCGGGCGCTGGCAACCTACGTCGACGACAGCAAGCCGATCAAGCGGACTCGTAGCGTCGCCGAGTTCGCGCCCGAGGACATGAACCCGATGGGCGAGACCATCTATCGGATGCTCAAGGACGGCTGGATCCGCGGCGTGTCGATCGGCTTTCGGACCATGAAGGTAGGGCCGGACCCTGAGGACCCTCAAGGCTACGTCATCAGCCGAGCAGAGCTCCTGGAGTATTCGGTGCTCCCGATCCCATCGAACCCGCGCGCGCTCAAGGAGGCTCGGTCCGCCGGCATCAATACTGATCCGATCCTAGAGGAGGCTAAGCGCGTCCTCGACGGAGAGGCGGTCATGGGGTGGATCAAGGACCACGCCCTTGATGTCTACAGCATTCTCGAAGGGGCACGGACGTCTATCGTCGTCCCCGAACCAATCGTCGCTGCCGCACCGGCGGTGGCGCAACCAAGTCCCGAACAGATCAAGGCGGCGATCGCTGACACTCTGCGGGCGGAAGTGGCCCGCATTATGGGCCGAAAGGAAAGCTAAGCAATGTCTGAAACTTTGGATCTGAAGGAAGTCCAGAAGATCGTCGCCGACTCTGTCCGCGGTCTCTCTGAGGAGCTGCGCGGCGGCATGAGCCCCGAGGACATCGGGACCCTGGCGGCCGACGTGAAGGCCATCAAAGCGGCCCAAGAGAAGTTCGCGGCCGTTCGTGCTAGCGACGAGTTGTCCGACAACCGCAAGGGGTCGGCTTCCGTTCGCGAATACGAGAAGGCCACCGGCATCTCGCTGGACAACGACGCCAAGAAGGGCAAGGGCCTTCGGGCTGGCGCCTACCTTCGCGCGCTCGCGGCCAGCTATCGGACCGGCCGATCGCCCCAGGACATCCTCTCCGGCTGGGGCCACAAGGCCTTGGCTGAGGAGGCCGTCAACGTCCGCGCTCTCCAGTCTGGAGCGGCCGGCGCTGGTGGCGAGTTGTTCCCCGGCGGGTTCCTCAACGAACTGATCGAGCTTCAGCGGAACATGTCCGCGGTCCGTCAGATCCCCGGCATCCGGACGCTCCAGATGCCGAACGGCACCCTGACCATCAAGAAGCAGACTGGCGCTGCTTCCGTGGGTTGGATTGGTGAGGGCGCGGTCATTGCGTCCAGCCAGCCGACCACCGGCAGCATCACGCTGAACGGCAAGAAGCTGGCGGCCCTGACCGCGGTCAGTAACGACCTGCTCCGGATCGCTGACGCTAGCGCTGACGCGTTTGTCCGAGACGACCTCTCGGCCGAGATGGCGCTTGGCGAGGATCTTGCCTTCCTTCGTGGCACCGGGCTCAGCGGCCAGCCCCGAGGCATCCGCAACAGCGTGGCATCGGCCATGGTGGTTGCTAGCGGTGGCGACTCTGCGGCGCTGAAGCGGAACGACCTGGTGAATGCCGTCGCTCGTCTCGCTGCTCGGAACGTGCGGTTCAGCGCGGCCAACGCGGCCTGGCTGATGTCTGAGCGGACCAAGTACCGTCTGATGGCGACTGTCGACGGGAACTCGAATCCGAGCTTCCCCGGCCTCGAGACCGCAGGCACCATCCTCGGGTATCGGGTGCTGTCGACGAATCAGATCCTGAACACCACCGGCGACGGTGATGAGTCGGAGATCTACTTCGTGTGCGGCAGCGAGTGCGTGATCGGCGAGGTCCGAGGGCTTGAGCTCGCGGCCCTGGACGGCGCAGCGTACTACAACAGCACTGCCGGTGCTGTGCAGTCCGGATTCAGCCAGGACGAGACCGCCATCCGGGCGATCCTCGTCGAGGACTTCGCCCTTCGGAACGACAATGGCGCCGCCATCATCACCGAGGTCGACTACACCGTCAGCTAAGGCGCTCTGAGCCAATAGGAAAGGAAAAGGAAAGACACGATGTTCAAGACTTCTCAACAGGGCGCCAACAACCTTGGCGCTCTTGGTCTCTACCCGGCGGTTCTCACCGCCGACGGTACCGGCCTCACCATCGACCGCATGCAGCAGACCAGCGGGCAGCAGGGCTACGACTCTGCTACCGCTATCCTGGTGACCGGGGCCTCGGTGGGCTCCGGCAACTACGCTCGGATCACCGTCCAACAGTCGGCCAACGACAGCGACTGGGTGAATCTCGACGACCCGCAGACCGGCACTCAGTACGTCTCCGGCACCATCGGCTCTCAGTCGGCGGTGTCGATCGACGTGGATCTTAGCGCGGCCCGCCGGTACGTCCGGTTCAACTGCGACGTGACCATCGGTGGCACCTCGCTGGCGTGCGCTGTGGCAGCGGCTCTGACCGGCGCCAAGGTCAACCCGCTCCTGTAATGCGGGTCGTGGCGTCAGAGTCCTTCGTATGGGACGACCGAATGGTATCGGCCGGAGAGGCCGTCGATATCGACGACCATCACACCATCCGAAGGCTCTACGCGTCGGGGAAGCTGGAGCCGTCGTCCGAGATCGATCGGGCGATGGCTCCAGCGCTACAGCCTCAGTTTACTGCCGGCGATCGGTCCATCGGGATCCGTCGCCCATAGACGGGCCGGGGAGGGCCCTCGCCCATGCCTGTCGATTCTACTCTAGCCCTCACCACCTACGAGACCGCGCGAGACGTCATCGGGCTCGGCAACGACAGCCCAACCGCGTCGCTGGTGCATATCGAACGTATCATCAACGCGGTCTCCGAGGCCATGGCTAAGGCCGCAGGCCGGCCGTTCGTGCGCGCCACCGTAGCCTCCGAGGCGCACGGGAGCAACTGTGGCCCGCGGCTATTCCTGCGACGCACCCCTGTGGTGTCGGTGTCTGCGGTGACCGAAGTATCGACCGACGGCGTGACCGTGGCTGGGACCTTCGACACGAGCTCCTATTACATTGAGGACGCCGAAGCCGGCTTCTTGACTATGCGGTCCGGGTGGCCGGGGACCCAATTCTACCCGTCGTCAGGTGGCGTGGATATGCTCTTGCCGGACGAACCCGAGCGCAGGATCCGCGTGGCCTACGTAGGCGGGTACATCACGCCTGAGCTAGTGCGCTTGGACGGACTCGAGGTTACGCCTGAGGGGCTCGTGCGCACGCTGCCCTATGACATCGAGGAGGCGTGCCTCGCTAGCGTGGCCAGCGTCCTACGCCGCAGCGGGCAGGATCGCAACATCGTCAGCGAAAACACGCAGACCATCGCCAAGAGCTGGAGGGAGAGTAGCGATCTGCTGACTGCCGAGACCCTGAAGGTCTGCCATCGCTACGCTCGATACGTGTAGCCATGGCGTCTAATAACCTTGTCGAGGTGGTCGAAGCCCTGGCCGATGACTTGCGCCAGGTCTCTGGCATCAATCGAGTCACCACGGAGCGCGACGTCCCTAGCTCGGTCCCGGGCCACCTTGTGCCTAGCATAGGCCTCTACGAGGAGGCGCTGGCCGAGGAGTATCTGGTGGGCCGCCGGCGGCGGTGCACCCTCACGGTCCGCCTGGACATGACCATCCAGGGCGAGTCGGAGGCCCGCGCCCGCGAGCTGCGCGACGACCTCCGGCGCCGGGTGAACTTCGCCCTCAACGACAACAGCATGCGGGACGGGTGGGCGACAGTCACAGACCCTGATGTGACCCAATGGGTGATTAACGTCCTCGAAGATCCACGTATGCTCCACGCGCAGAGACTATGTCGCATCACGTGGATCGAGCAGTGCGAGGAGCGCTAAGGGCTTGACACCGGGGCGCGCTTGGCGTAGCTAATAGCATGGCCCTTAGCTTCGATCCCGTCGACGACTCCCGGTTCTGGTACCGCCCACAGGTGCCGGGCAACATGGACCCGGACGACCCTAATCCCTTTGCCGTCCTAATCTCCAGCCTCAGCGCCCAGGATCTCCGAAAGCTTGAGCGCGGCAGCATCCAGACCACCAAAGGCGACGGCTTCAACTTCATCGCCCGAGCGCAAGCCAACGCCGACAAAGCGTTCAAGGACCACGTGCACAGCGTGCGCGGCTTCGACCTCGCAGGCAAGGCGCCGGAGAATGGAGCCGAGCTCCTGGAATCGCTGAAGAAGATTCCGAGTGCTGCGGCCGAAGCGATCCTCGCCGACATCCTCGAGGCGATCCGAGACGCCAGCGTCCTGAAGGCAGGCCTCTTGGAACAGCCCGGGCCGCACTCCGAGTCCTAGCCGACGACGCGGATCCCGCACGCCGATGGGGCTGCACCAAGTGCGGGCGGCCTGAATCTGAATCCCCTGATGAGCCCGAGGAGTCACGTCGGGAAGCGCGCGGGTGCGACCGCGACGGCGGGCGGTGCCCGTGGCCGGCCATCCCCGAGGAGGCCTGGACGCTGTTCGGCATGTGGTCCGACTGGAAGTCCTGCGGGCTGCTACCTGAGGAGGGCCCCATCGGGGCTCAGAGGGCTTGGGTCGTCGAGGCTATCCAAGGACTCCAGTCCGAAATGGACGCGATACAGGCCCAGGCAGCGCGCCCCAAGGCGGCTGTCAAGCCGGGCACCTCGGCCAACGCCATGCCCCCCACCAATAAGGCGCCACCCAAGATCACCGGCGCCAAGCTGCCGCCGAAGTCCGAGCGGCGTAAGCGGCCGGACGGGTGAGCGCTTGGGCGGGGTGAGTGCTTGCCAAGCTATCACCGTCCGTGCGTGGTGCTGACGTGGCGCTGACCGAGGTCCTTAAGATCGTCGCTGAGGATCGGGCGTCCGCTACCCTGGCCCGAGTATCCACCAACGCCCAGAAATCCTTTGGTCTGTCGGCGCAGGGGGCGGACCGATTCTCCAAGGCTTTGGCAGGGTACGTCACCGAGTCGGTGGTTGGTTTCGCCAAGGTCGGCGCGGCGTCCTTCGTCGCGCTGTCGACCGCGGCGGTCGCTGCCCTTGGCGCAGTGACGTACAAGCTCATTGAGCACCGACTGGAATACGACCGGATGGTCCGAGCCTACAGCGGGCAGACGTCGCCGCTGCTTGGGTCGGTGGATAACCTGAACGCGAGCTTTGATCGGTTGTCGGGAGTCCTCGGTGATATCGTCGTCGACTCGCTGAACCTCCCGGACAACATCAATCGGGCAGCGGACGCCGCTGAGCGGATGTCCAAGGCCCTGACTGCCGAGTCGCTCAAGACCGCATTCTCATCTCTGACCGGACTCGCTCCGGTCCTCTCAGCATTCGGGGCGCCCGGGCAAGCGCTTGGCGGAGCGCTGAGCTTCTTGGGTCAAGGAGCCGCGGCCGGCAAGCTTGGGGCCAAGGCCTTGGGCGCAGGCGAGCCGACTGCAAACGACGGCGTGATCCGCATGGCCCCGGTCGGCATCAAGGTGCGTAGCCCGGAGGAGATCGAGAAGGCCGCCAGGGCTGCTTCAGACCGGTCGCGCAGCTTTGAGGCCGAAGGCATCAAGGCCCAGCGCGAAGCCGAGGCGGCCATTGCTGCGGAGGCCGAGCGGCTTTTCCTGGAGTCCGAAAAGGAAAAGGACCAGCGCGACGCGATGCGCCTTGCGAGACTGAACCGCGAGACGGACGAGCGCAAGAAAGAGATGGCGGTTCAAGACCAGCTGATGAAGGTCCAGGCCGACAACGAACGGTTCTTTGCTGAGCGCAACAAGGTCGCAATCGAAGAGCAGAAGCGCGCCGCTGCCGAGCTTGCGTCTGCCTATCGACAGGTGGGGTCCGAACTCGGCGGGCTATTTAATGCCATCATCGCTGGCGGTATGTCGGCCGAACATGTCATGATGCGGCTGGTTGGGACGATCCTTAGCCTGGCAAGCAACTTCATCTTGCCTGGCGCAGGAGCCGGAGTGTCCGGGGTCTTTGGGTTCCTTGGGTCGATCTTTGGGTTCCAAGATGGCGGAGTCATGCACGCGGCCAACGGCATGCGGGTCCCGGGTGTCGGTTCCGGCGACCGTGTCCCGGCCATGCTCGAGCCCGGAGAGACCGTAGTGCCCAAGAACGGATCTCACCCCAGCTTCCTGGATGAGGTGGCCCGAGCGGCCGGCGCAGGTGGCAGCAGCGTCACGGTCAACCTGAGTCAAAGCTATCTCGTCCCGCCAGACTCGGTTACCGCTCAGCGCAACTATCAGCGCGGGCTCTTGCCTGTGCTGGCCGACCTGGGTGCCACCAACCGTGGCGTCGTGAGCAATCCCAGGATGCGCGGGAGCGGCGCAGGCAGGAAGCGGGGCTAGGCGTGGCGTGGTCTTCTGCTGCTTTGTCGGCCGGCCTGGTGTCGGCACGTGCCAGCGACGCCCCGCTGCTGGTGGCGCGCAACGTGGTGCGGGACGCTGCGGTCTTGAAGTGGACCACTGACGGCCAGGCTGCATCCGCCGATATCACCGTCAGCACGGCCCCGGCCCGGTGGGTCTACGACGGCGAGTGCCGGTATGGAAGCACCCGGCAGGCCGGTTCGGCATCGATCCACTACTTCAATCTCCAGTGGACTGCTTCGACCAGCTTTGACGTGGTCTGGATCAAGCTACTGGGTAGTATCACGCTGACCGACATCGATGTCCTGATCGATGACGACGGCAACTTCAGTTCAGGTGCTACTACGATCGCCTCGTGGTCGGGGTCGCTTAGCCCGTCTGGCCGGTTCATCGCCCTTGAACTCGGCGGAGGCAGCAACCGATACACTGGCACCGGCTATATGCAAGTACGACTGACCTATGGGTCTAGCGTGGCCGCCGGTCAGATCGCCGAGCTGGTGGTGGGCCAGCGGCGCCAGGTATCGCGCCGGCCAGACCAGAGCACGGACTACGACGACGGCCCCATCGGGTCCGCGTATACCGATCTACAGTTTCGCGGCCGCGACCGGCAGCGGTTCGTCGAGGCGTACGGGTTCACCGACTGGCGTGCCGGTTGGACCCCGGACGGGTCGGACCAGTTCGGCCTTGATGACCTGGCGACGTTCCGCGGGATGGTCACCGACTCGGAGGGGCTCCGGTATCCGGTGCTGTGGGTCGACCAGCCGACGACCGCCCCGGAGTTCGCGACCTGGGGGTTCCTGTCGTTCGGAGATGCCGGGCTGCGGCTCCCGTTTAATGGCTGGGCAATCCGCGACGTTCGTGCTACGCACGAGGAGCTACCTCCGTTCGCATTGAACGACACCTGTTACGATCAGGATTGACCAATGACCTGGAGTATCAACAGCAACTGGATTGCGGCATCCGAGCGCGCTGGCGTGCGGGTGATCGGCATCGTGCGGATTGAACTCCAGCAGACGACCGCGCTCCGCATCGACGACTACTCCGCGATCAACGGGTCGACGATGACGGTGATCCTCAACATCGGAGGCGTGCTCTACTCGGTCAACGAGGGGTCCGACTACGCGGCTACCGGTAGCAATCAGACTACCGCCGCCAATATCGGCGACGCAATCCTGGCCGCGGTCGGCACCGACTGGACTGTGCGCTACCAGGTTGAGGACGATGCCAGCGGATCGATCCTAACCTTCATCTTCGGCGAGGCGGCCAGCGCCACCACGTCAACCGTATTCCAGGCAAGCGTCACGGACGAGCCGAGCGGATGGGGTGTCGACCTGGGTAACGGTCCGACCGAGGTATCCTTCTGCAAGTCACACGAGCCGTTTGAGGGCAGCGGGGGGACGTACCCCAACATCGTCACGGATATCCGAGGACTTGAGATGTCGGTGGATCCGCTGACTCGAGAGGTCTCGCTTAGCACTCCGGAGATTGACTTCGCCGATACTGGCCGCGATGGATACGGCATCCGAAGCCTGATGCGGCGATACATGCTCTTCGGCAAGTATGTCGACATTGAGGTAGGGTTTGAGGGCCTAGCCGAGTCCGACTTCGAGCCGTGGCCGCGGGTCTACATCCAGAAGGTCACTCCGCGCCCGGGAGGGGCTGTCACCGTCGGTCTTGGCGACGCGCTGTATGAGCTCACCACCGGAGTCACCGATGGTGAGTGGGTGGCGATGCACCCGCTTGAGGTCGTCGAGGACATCCTAAGCCAGACGATCCTGCCCGACAGGTACAACGCCGCGACGCTGGACCCAGAAGACAGCGCCTACGACGCTATCGGACACTGGAACGTGAGCAGGTACAACGACGAGGAGTTCCAGCTACTCAACGGGATCAACGATCCTACTCAGTCGCTGGAGGTCCTCAACAGCGTGCTGGTGATGCTCAACGGAACACTTCGGCCAGACCAGGATGGGGTATATCGGTTCGATCTGCTTGACGAGGACGCGGCTCCGGTCCGGTCGTTTGAGAACACCGACGCATCCACCACCGGCTACGCTTGCAGGGTGACGAACTACACCGACGCCTTTGAGTCTATCATCAACGGCGCCACGATGAACTTTGCCCAGTCCAGGGACACCAGCTCGGGGGTGGCGACCTATACCGAGATCGACAACGCCAGCGTGCGGGAGTCGCTCCGACTGGTGGAGACCAACCTGGATCTTGAGTGGTGCAACGGGGTAGCCGAGGTCTACGGCAACTATATGGAGCCCGGAAGCGGCGGAACGAATCGCCGCATGTTCCCCAACACCGAACAGATCGTAGTCCGATACGCCCCTCGGCAGGGGTTCTGCGGGACGCGGCAGGCCTACGACTCTACGGTCTCTGCTTTCGGTCCATACGCAAACAGCGGTCTAGCGTCCGGACGTGAGGCGTTCTTTCGAGTAGAAGGCCGGGCGTATGCTGTGGCTTCTAGCTACGCGTACACTTCGGATCCGGAGATCATCGCCTTCGATGCCGTGAGCCACTACTTCACCCCACAGCGCTATGACGACGGCGTCGGAAACCGTGAGCGCCCCACCACCTACATCAACCAGTACAGCGACATCGCTAGGACTACGACATACGAGCGGCTCCAGGACACATGGACTGATGCCCAGTTTGATATTGCTACGACCTATAACGGATTTGACTTCACCAGCGGGCGCGGTGGGCTTGGGACGTCGGTCGCTGCGGCTCGAGATGGCGGGATCAGAGTCGACGACGACGGCAACAGTTTCTATGACGGGTTCCGGATCGTAGATATCACGATCCCGGTCGACATCGCCAAGCGGTGGCTGCGTCGCTGCCGATTCGGGATGCCGTCTATGACGCTCGAGGTTGGCGCCAGGCACTACGACCTAGAGATATCCGACGTGGTAGCCATGAGCTCTGACGACGTGCTGTTGGCCTTCCAGCAGTCTGGTGTCGAGGCCGGAGTTGACACCGCATTCGAGGTAGTGCGCAAGCGGTGCCGGCTGTTTGAAGCCGACCCGTGCATGGAGTACGACATTGCGTTCATCCGGTCGACGGCCTACCCGGCCGTTGACGTTGTGCCGCTCTACGATCCGACCGTGTCCGTGCTGGAAGTGTCGACTACGGTTGACTTTATCGTCACTAACGCCAACGACCCAGTTACCAACGATGCCGATGGTGACGGGTTCGCAGAGTCGTTCACGGTGACCGGGTAGCCATGGCATACGTACCGCACAGCACCCTGACCGGGGCCAACCTGCACTATAACCAGGGGGACTCTAGGTCGGCTACGGCATGGACCCTGGCTGCCGGCACCACCGATGCGCTCCTTATCGAGAACAGCAACGGGAACGATCTTTTTTCGATCACCACGTCGACCACGCCGGGGCTGACGACGATCGCCCTGGGCAACGCGACGGACCTCCCTCAGGTCGAGGTCCAGAGCACCGCATTCCAGATCGTGTGTCCCGACGATCAAACGGTATTCAGCATCGTCGCCAACGGCGAGACGCCGGTCCGCGTGGAGTCGAGCTCGACGACCAGCCACGTCCTGCGGCTCAACAACGCGTGGGTACGCATGGCCGAGGTCAGCGGCACCCCGACCTTCGTCGCTGGGTCCGGGTTCCTATACACTCGGGACGATGCAGGCACCACCCGTTGCACGTTCATGCGGGACGACGGATCGACCGTCGACCTCGACAACGCAGGTGGTGGAGGTAGCCCCGGCGGTAGCGACACCCAGGTCCAGTACAACAACGCGGGTGCTTTCGGCGGCATGGCCAACGTCGTACACAACGACGGAAACCTCGCGTTCACCGGCGACGCGGCGCCCACCGTTGCCGCGTCGGGGGACACTGTTCTCTATGCGGCCAGCGAGGTGCGTCCAGAGCTCGCGCAGTTTGCGCCCGGAGAGATGGAGAAGGCGCTGCAGACGGCGCTCTTCCGGTCATCGATCAAGTACTGGTCGACCAGCACCGGCACCAGCGCCCTCAACCTAATTGGGTGCGTAAATCTGATCGATAGCGGATCACGGTCGACCCCTACGATTGCCGATACCAACCTAGCCACATCGATGCGGCGGACGCTCTCTTCGAGCACTAGCGCCGCCAATTCACCTTGTGGATCGTTCGCTGGCGTTGCATACGTCCTGATCGGGTCCTCTGGACGCGGAGGTTTCCGTTTCAACACCAGGGTGATCCTCGAGACGGTTCCGTCCGGGATGCGCGTTTTCGTGGGCCTGAAGGGCTCGACGTCTGCGCCATCGTCGACTTTGAATCCGTCGGTGATGACCGGTGAGAGTCTCCTCATTCTGGCTGCGGACGCGGGGGATTCCAATCTCTCGATCATGCACAACAGCGCAGGCGGCACCGTAACGACGATCGCGTTGGGGTCGTCCTTCCCGAAGTCTGCTGGGGCTGTTTATGATCTCGACTTCTATGTTTCGATGAACGGGAGCAAGAATGTCTATTACTCGGTGCGCCGCTTGGACTCGGCGGCATTTACTAGCGGAACACTCAGCAGCAACATGCCCCCTGCATCCACCGCGCTGGCCCCGCTCATAGGGGCGAATTCTGGGACGTCGGCCTCTGTGGCCGCGATCGCGTTCACCCACCTGTACCTGGAGCCGGGGATTTAAGATATGCCCACTGCACACTCTACCCTTACCGGGGCCAATCTCCACTACAACCAGGGCGACAGCCGAAGCGCATCGGCTTGGACGCTGCAAGCTGGTACGACCGATGCTCTGCTGATCGAGAACAGCAACGGCAACGACCTGCTGTCTATCACCACCAGCACCACCCCCGGCCTGACCGTGGTGACCCTGGGGAACGGGACTGATCTCCCTCAGGTCGAGGTGCAGTCGACGACCTTTCAGATTGTCTGCCCCGACGACCAAACCGTCTTCTCGATCACTGCCGCCGGAGAGACCCCGGTACGTGTCGAGTCGAGCTCAACCACGAGCCACGTCCTGCGCCTCAATAACGCGTGGGTGCGTATGGCCGAGGTCAGCGGCGCTCCGTCTTTCGTCGCGGGCAGCGGATACCTATACACGCGTGACGACGCTGGGACGACCCACCTCACCTTCATGCGGGATGACGGGACTACCGTCGACCTTGACTCCGTATCGGCTGGAATCGGCGGATCAACCGGATCCACCGATAACGCTGTGCTCACGGCAGACGGCGTGGGTGGCGCTACGCTTCAGGCCTCGCCGGTTACGATCGGATCTACCGGTGCCATGGCTGGGGTCACCGACTACCAGCAGACGAGCGGACCGCTCTCTTGGACCGGCAACGGTGCACTCACGCTTGGGAACAACGGCACGTCTACGATCACCGTCGCCCCCGGATCGGGCGGGCTCAACATTGATCTTCTAGACAACGATGCGGCCAACCTCAGCATTGCCCAGGGGTCCGACGAATATATCCGGGTCGACACCACCAACGGCAGCGAGCGGCTGGTGCTGGGCACCGCCATCGCCACACAGGATACCCAGATATTCGCTGGCAACGACGCATCGCTGAGCGTAGGCGGGGACGTCGACTTTCAGATCGCAAGCTCGGCGGGCTCGACGACCGCGTTCCGCATCCGAGACGGCGCTAGCCTGACGGATGTTTATCTGGCGGTCGACACTTCGGCCGGGGTGGTGGCGGTCGGAGACCAGGGCATCACGATCCCGATGTCCTCGAACGACATCCAGATGGTCCACCAGGGGGCGACCGCGATGCCGGTGCATACCTGGCAGCGATACAGGGTGACGCACAGCGGATCGGCGGATGACGTCTTGACCTATTCGGTCGCGAGCGGGTCGGCTCTCTATGTGGAGGTCCGAGCTGTATGGAATCGGTCCAGCGCGACGACGGGCGCGGCTACCGCAACGGTTTTCGGTGGCGTTTGGAATGATGGCGGGACTACCGACGAGATCGGCGGGGCCACGATCACCGGGACCGCACTGCGGAGCGGACAGGCGTCGACTGACGCTGTCAACATCCAGATCGTGGCGGACGACGGCAGTGATGAGCTCGTGATCCGATTGACCAAGAGCGGAAGTTCGGATTATACCGTTGACCTATTCGTCCTGGTGCACGCTACGGCCTAGTGCGACCATGTGAAGTCGATCGGCACGCCGCGAGTGTCGTCCCGCGGGATCGGACCCGACCAACGGAGCCTGCCTTCAATCTCGATCCCCTGACCATCGTCAACCCCAATCTCCACGCCCTCATCTGTGAGCCACAGCCCCTGACCGAGGTACGGCCCGGCTGAAGTCAGGCCGCCGCCGGCGATAGGTCGGCCTAGCGTCAGAGCCATGCGACGCACCGGGCCCGGATCGGCAGGGTGCCCAGTCAGCACCAGGACGTCGCCAAAAGCCTCGAAGTCGGGCTCCCGGCCCAGAGGGCCCGTGGCGTATCGGGCCGTATGGAGTACGTCTAGGACCACGCCGTCCTGGCGCACCTCGATCCCTTCGACGCCACAAGCCATGGGGGCGGTGATAATGAGTAGAGCTGTTAGGTATGAGTAGCGCATACCCCACTAATAGGCACGCACGGGCGTAGGTCAATAGCCCTTGACACCGGGACGAAGATGCTTATACACTGGATGCATGACGAACGATATCGAGACCACCTACACCGGACCTGAGCCCAAGTGCTCGGCTTGTTTTGACACCGGATTTGTTGTGACCGGCATCAAGTGGGACTTCGACGGCGAGGGCGCTCAGGATGTGTACGAGTCATGCGATTGCGGGTGTCGGCCCGATGAGCCGGAGATCCGCCGCATCGTCCTCACCGACGAGCCGATCCGGTTCTAACCCGCCATGGCGTACGCCGCCCGTAGCTGCGCCCGCTCCGCCTCCGAGTCGCAGGCGTACCGCCGGGCCCAGTCCTGACGCGCATGAAACCGGTCATCGTCCCATACATCGCCTGCGTTCTCGTGCTCGATGATCACCCTCTCCGCCACCAGGTCCGGCCGATCGCTCACCGAGTAGCCCACATCCAGCGATCCGAATGCCCGGGCCATCCAAGTGTCATGGTCACATAGCTGCGGGATCCCCGCTGCCGCGTACTCGAAGGCCTTGTTCGGCGCGGACCCGCGCCAGCTCGTGAACCCGACCTCGGCGAAGCTCCAGCCGACCGAGCCCATCGCGATGACGTCGAGCATCGTCAGCTTATCCAGGTTCCACGGCCACGGATAAGGCAGCGTGTCGACGCACAGCATCGCTGTCGCATTCAGCATCGGCTCGATGTCCTTGGGCACGGTATGCGGCGGAGACAGCGCCAGGATGCGCCAGGTCGGGTCCTTGGCCTGGAGACAGAGGATCGTATTGAGCAGCAGGTCAATACGCCGGTCCGGAGTCATGTAGCCGCAGAAGACGAGGAACTTGTCATCGGTCCGCACGTACTCCCTGAGCACATCTCGAGCGACGTCGGGCCGCGGGCGGTAGCCCTCGGGCAACGTCGGCGGTGCGTTGTGATTCACGAATACCTTGCCCTCGGTCTGCGGATACCGGGCAAGCATGACGTCGCGCAGCATCTCGCTGGTCTGGATATGGGCGACGGTCCGTGGGTCGTCGACGATCTCGGTGACCCGATCCTCGCGGATCTGCCGGAGCCTCGGGCTGTCCCACTGGATCGACCGGTCGAGCTCCCACTCGTGGTGGTCGACCACGATCGGCACGTCGGGCAGCGGGACCAGCGCCGCCGTCAGCGGCTCGTGCAGGTGGATGACGTCCGGTTTGAGGTCGGCGATTGCTTTGCCGATAGCGGTCTTGCCGACGCACGACCGGATGCTGGCCACTGACGTGGCCCCGTTGAACTCGCCCCGATAGACCAGCGGATCGTCGCCGGGCTCATAGTTCGTGCCGAGGATCAGGGCGTGATCGTGCTCGGGCGTAGCGAACGCCGCGCGCTGGGCGCGGATGCAGTTGTGCTTCTGCCCAATGTGAAGTATGCGGGTCATCAGTCGGTCTCCTTTTTGGGGCCCCAAGATCCTCTTGCCCTACGAGTGACTGCAATCTTGGCTTTGTGTTCTTCGGTGATCTGTCGGCCTTTAAGCGCAGCGCTCTGTTTTGCTTTTGTCTCTGGTGTTGCTCGGTAGCCCTTCTTAGAAGCTACCATCTTAGCAATCGCTTCTGCCGACATCTTGCGACCGGTCGCGGCCATCCTTATGCGTTCACGAGTCTCTGGCGATCGCTTACGGCCCTTCAACTTAGCCTTGTGTTCGCTGCTGAGCTTGCGGCCTTTGTGTGCAGCGCTTATTTTGGCGCGATGATCTGGCGACATGTTCCGACTCGCCTCACCGATTTTTGCTTTAGCTTCCGGTGTGTGCCGAAGGCCCCTGGCGGGCACCTCAGCGCACCGAGCAATATTTAACTCGCTCGTCTCTGGATCGTCCAAGTAGGCCTGTTCAAGGTCGTTCAGCAGGTATACTGGAGCCAGGATCAGAGCCTCGAAGGCAAAGGCATCTTCGCCGTACTTGGTCCATGCGCGTTGGAGTCTAGAGTTTTCGTGCTTGCCTTTGCGTAAACTGCTGAGGTGTGCGACCCTCCGCTTCCGGATGTTCTGGCTCTGTCCAACGTACCAATGCCCCGTATGGGTATTGATGATGGCATAGATTCCGGAGGCCACCCTTAGTCCTCCACCACCCATCCGACGATCGCGCCGATCGCGCCGGCGAGCAGAGCTCCGCCGACCGCACTGAGGCCTACGGCCGGGGCCGGCACCTCCGAATTCGACGCAAACGCAACCCCTACGCCGGCGCCGATGCCAGCGCCAAGGATCGCCCCGAGGACCCTCGGCATCGGGTCGACCGGAGGCGCGACCGGAGGCGGGTCGGGCAGGGCCATAATGGCGGTCGTCGCGGTGCTCACCTCGGCCAGCACGGCATTGCACGCCTCGAGGCCGCGGACCACAGGGGCGAGGCGGGCCGCGCATTGGTCCTCGGACATCAGGACCACCGGGCCCGCGGCGCCTGGGATCGGATCGCAGACACACTGAGCGAGGATAAGCAATAGGGCCGGGATCACTTCCGCCACCGGTCCAGAGCCTTGTCCGCCCTGGCCTGCTCCTCAGCGAGAGTCCCGTGCTCGGTCTCGGACCGCTCGATCTCCGTCTTGGCCCGGAGCCTCACCGCCTCGATGCGGGGCTTAGATCGCCTCAGAGGCTCCTGCGCGGGCTCGTGCTGGACGATCACCGTCTGCCGGCGCCTGAGTCCCACCAGGGCAAGACAGGCCACCACAAGCCCTCCCAGGGCCATCAGGATGCGCTTGAGCCAGGTCACTTGGTCGGAGCCTTGACGACCTGGATCTCCCGGCATACGCCTTGAAGGGTCATCCCGTATTTCTCTAGGACCGCCAGGATCTCCCGACCGCACTTCTCGACGGCCGCCTCGCCGAAGGCCCGACGCTCCCGGTGCCGGGCCTCAACATCGGCGCCGTCACTGGGCTCGGGGTCCGGGTCGGGCTCAGCTTGCGCCTCGGGCTCGGGCGGATGGACCGCCTCGACCTTGTGGGCCTTGGCCCTGTCGGCCTTGTCGATGAGGTCCTGCATTGCCTTGGCTCGGTCGGCTTTGGACGCCTTGCGGTTGGGGTTCGCCATATCAGGCCACGCTGCCACGATAGGCCGGGCGGCGTCAAGGGTCAGTCGATCGTCGATTCGAATGTGGCCACTTTGGTCAGTAGGGCCATCATCGGGACGCCACCCTCGCCGGTGCGCACCATGACAGCATCCGACCCACCGTCGCGTAGCGCGATGTAGTCGTCATCCTGGCCGGTAGACTCAGCTACCTCCGCTGACTCCGACACGCTGACACCCCCCCTCCGCCATGTTCGTCAGCTGGCTCTATAGCACCCTATTGTGTGAGCTCTCTATACTCTCTCTATATGTATTTTTATGTAAAAATATGTATTAAGTATATAGAATCATTGGACAAATCCCGATAAACTAGCAGAAACCCTCCCCGTTTATATGGGCTGATTGCGGTATGTTACGACCCCCCTAGCAGAATCCCTCCCCGTTTATATTCAGGCTGGGTGCGCTAGGATACCCTTGCTAGGCGGTGGATATAAGAATTCGTACACGGGGCGCTTGACCCCGGTCGGTGGTGGCCGTATAAGGAATACAGGCGACGGGGACACCGGGCGCCGATGAGGAGAACGATATGAGCCAGTACGAAGTAGCGATTGCGAATGACCCCTTTTACATTCTGCTCGCCGTCGAAGCGCCGGACGCCGAATCCGCCGAGCTGAAGGTAGCCGATTGGCTGGCGACTCCGGAGGGCCAAGCGCTGGGCGAGGACGATGCCCGGGAGGGGAAGATCGTGGGCCTCGCGGCCCGTTTCGCCTACAGCGTATTCCGTGTCCGGGAGTGCGACGGGGACGTGGGGGTGGGCGACACTTGCGGGCCCTTCGGCATGATCGGCTCCGGCGGCAACGGCTAGCCGCTCCCGGATCCCACGGGCCTCCGACTCCGGTCGGGGTCCCAGTGGGGCGCGCGAGCCCCGGAGGATGCCTATCATGACCACACACACCGATCTCGAGACCCTACACACCTACGACGTGCCCGAAGGCAAGGCCCATATGATGGCCAAGGCGGATGGCACCTTCGTCCTGGTCAGCGACCTCGGCGAGCCTATCGCCCGAATGTCGGACCTCGGCGAGGCTATCCGTGACCTGGCCGGCATGGGCCTCGACCCGGCCCCTGTCGCCGACGCGCAGTGGGAGCGGATCAAGCGCCGCAAGCTGGCGCGGTCGCTGGCGCAGGAGGCTCGGGACGAACTGTCGCTGTCGCTCAACCAGATCGGTGTGACTCACGCTGCCGGAGTCGAGGAAGGCACTGTGATCGTCACTCTGACGGTGGAGGAGGCCCTGCAACTGTGCGACCATCTGAGTGGGGAGACCCAGCGATGATTGTCCGGGCTGACAAGTACAATGACGATCCTCGAGTCGAGTGCACCGGTGGGATCCATTTCTTCCTGACCCGCCAAGAGGCGGAGGAGTACTAGATATGTCAAACGCGCCCGAATTGATCCGGCTCGCCAGCCGGCTGACTAAGCAAGACATGGACGCGGTAGTGCTGATCCTCGAGGTCAGCAACCCCGGCCTAAGCAGGACCAGTGCGCGTACGGTGGTCGAGAGCCTTGCCGCCGCCGGGCGCAAGCTGAATAGCGGGGAGCCGATCTCCGCCGCGGATAGGATCGGTGCGGTGCAGTGAAGATCACGAAGTCGACTCTTGCCGGCATGCGGGCGGCGATTGCCGCGCAGAACGGCCAACCCCAAAGGAATGTGGTGGTCTACGCCGGCGACCTTCAGTCTATCCTTAATGAGCGTATCGCGCTGAGGTTCGCGTTGGCCGAGATGCTGCATTGGACTGAGTCAATACCGGGTGAGGAGCTTAGGGCCGACGCTCTTCGGGAAGTCGTCGCCCTCGGGGAGGACGAATGACCAGCCACCAGGACCCGCAACCCATCAGTCCGTCCGACGCCCGGGCAACGTTCGGTCTGCCGGCAGGATGGTCAGACGAGGCGGTGGAGGTGTATCTTATCATCCAGCGTCTGTATGCGCTCACGTCTCCGGAGGCCTCAACCCATGACTGATCCCACCGACATCCCGCGGATCTCAGTGTCCGGGGTGCGCACGTACCTCAACTGTCGTGAGGAGTACCGCTATGCCTACGCCGATCGGATCCGTCCAATCAAGGGCACGCCCGAGCAGGACATCGGTACCGCGATCCATGCAGGGCTCGCCGTGTGGTGGGAGATCTCGGGACGGACGTCGGGTGTCGACGCAGCGCAGACCGAGGCAGTCAGGATCGGGCTCGACGCCTACGCCCAGGAGATGGTCCGCGTGCTGATGACGGGCTACGACGCGGCCTGGGTCGCAAGGCACCCGTACGGATACGCCAAGTCCGAGGTCCGATTCCGAGCTCTGCGCCACGGCTATCAGTGGTCCGGCATCCTGGACGCGCACGTCGGCAAGACCATCCTGGTCGAGCATAAGACCACTAGCCAGGACATCAGCCCGGGCTCGGACTACTGGGTCAAGCTGAAGGCGGACCTTCAGGTGGGCCTCTATTGGGAGGCGAGCCGCGTCCTCGGCTTGGCCCCGGAGCATATGGTATACGACGTGATCCGCAGGCCGGACATCCGGCCCCACAAGGCCACGCCACCGGAGAAGCGCAAGTACACCAAGACCGGGGCACTCTACGCCAACCAGCGCGAGACCGACGAGACTCCGGAGGAGTACGGCCAGCGGGCCGCGGAGATGATCGCCAAGGACCCGGACGCCTACTACCAGCGGGCGGAGATCGTCCGCCTTGAGCACGAAGTGGAGCGCGCGTCAAGTGACCTGGACTCGCTTGCCAGGGACGTGCTCCGCGTGGTACCGGGGGAGCCGCAGCCTCGGACGGGTGTCATGACCGGTGCGTGCCGGCGATGCGCGTACGTGGGGCCGTGCCTGCACGGCGAGGAGATCTCGCCGGCGCGATATGTGAAGGAGGAGAGACGATGACCCCAGAAGACATCGCCAAGATCCAGGCCCGGCTGGACGCGACCAACGACGCACGCCTAAGCCATCTCGAGTGGTATCACAAGATCAAGATCCTGGAGGTCAACGCCAGGCGAGACCTATCCAGGCTGCTGGACTATGTCGGAGAACTCCAGACCATCGTCCATGAGATCCGTGACCGGGCCGCCCGGACCGAATCGCCGACGTCGTACATTCAGATCCGCCCAACCAACCACACCATGGATCTGCCGAGGACCGAAAGCACCGGGGACCTTGGCCGTCCGGCCGGACTGAGGGCGAGCCCTCCACCCGTCCCTCGGATGGATACGCAGATCCGCCGGCCCGAGGACGCGCTCCGCGCTATCTCGCAGCTACTGGATCAGTTCAAGGCTTGACACCATCACGCCGGAGGCGCAGGCTGACCGGCCCACCAAGGAGGGAATCGAATGAAGATCGTAAGTGGAACCCTGGACTCGCCCGACCGGACGCTGCTAGTCGGCATCGAAGGCGTCGGCAAGTCGACATACGGATCTCGTACCCTGGAGCCCGTGTTCATCGAAACCGAGAAGGGTTCAGATGAGCTACAGACCCAGCGCGCTAGGTTGGACGAGACCGACCCGTTCCCGTTTCATGGGCAGGAGCGCCCCCCAGAGGCCTACGAAGAGGTCTGCTACATCTTGGATGCTATCCCAGCCGCTTTCCCCCAAGCCAAGACGATCGTGATCGACACGGCCGACGCGCTGCATCTGATGATCGAAGCGTACCTCATCGATCGCGACAACCAAGGTAAACAGGAGGCGGACAAGAAGACCTCGATCGAGGACTTCGGCTACGGCAAAGGCCACGTCATGGCGGCTGAGGAGTGGCGGCGTTTCCTGGCGCGTGTGGAGCGGGTGCAGGCCAAGATGCGAGCGGACGTGCTGTTCCTGGTCCACTCCACGACTAAGAAGTACAATCCTCCTGACTCGGAGCCCTACGACCGATACGACCTCAAGATCCCTGAGCGGTCCGCTGCCGTGCTGCGCGAGTGGTGCAAGAACATGTTCCTTGCTCAGCACGACGTCTCCGTTAAGAAGGGCGACCCGAAGAAGATGGAGAAGAACAAGGCCTATACCGGGAACGGGTGCGTGCTCCGTACGCGTGAGTCGGCGGCCTATCGGGCGAAGAACCGCTTCGGTCTCCCGCCCACCATCCCCTTTGATGCCGACACCTACGACGTGATCCAGGCGGCACGGCGCGCGACCTTGGCCGCGGACGCCGAGCTGGATAAGCTATTGGTCGGCCACCCAGACCCCGCGAAGGTCAAGAAGTGGTTCTCGGCGCAGGCCGATAAATCCGCGGCGCTGGACGCGCTGCGCAAGAAGGCCGAGGCCAGCAAGACCGCGGCGAAGGAGACTCAGCAGTGAGTGGATTGATCCAGCAAGGCAAGCACCCGGCGAAGGCCGACCCGACCAGCTACGAGCTCGGCGAGGACCAGAACGGGAAGCCGTTCGCGTTCCTCTCGTTCGACATCGTCGACGGTCCCGACAAGGGCCGGACGATCGGCGGTTACTTCTACCTCACCGACGCGGCGAAGGACTACTCGATCGAGAGGCTACGCAACGCAGGCGCGACGTTCCCCGGTGGAGACATCTTCGACCCGGCCGGCATCGGCTCGTCGGACTGTCAGATCGTGGTCGAGCACGACGAGCACAACGGCAAGACCTCGGCCAAGATCAAGTTCGTAAACAAGCGTGGTGGCGGCGGCGTCAAGGCCGAGAACAAGCTCAGCGACGGAGGCAAGCAGCGCTTCCGCGACACGTTCAAGGCCGACCTGCTGGCGACCGGGAGCAAAGCCAAGGGACCCGAGGCTCAGCTGAAGATCGACGACGGCGACATCCCGTTCTGATCCCTCCCCCGGATTTACCGGAAGGGAAGGCGCAGCCGCTATGCCGATCAGCGGTCCCCGAACGTCGGGGGTGATGCCAGGCCCGGAAATGCCCGTTGGGCGTGAGTAAGGCCGAGGACGTGACAGCCGGGAGAGACCGGCGCCTATCCTCCGCGCCTAATCCCATGCTCCGACCCTACCAGATGTCAGCGCTTGCCCAGTGTCGCGCGAGCTTCGCCGCGGGCAATCGGTCGGTGCTCCTGGTGCTTCCGACCGGCGGAGGGAAGTGCCTCGGCCCAGATGTCCCGGTGCTCATGTACTCTGGCGAGATTAAGCCAGCGGCAGCAGTGTGCGTCGGAGACCTGTTAATGGGGCCGGACTCGCGGCCCCGCGCTGTACTGACAACGTGCTCCGGCACCGGGGAGATGTACCGCGTTACTCCTGTGAAGGGAGATCCTTGGACATGTAATGACGTGCACGTCCTGACGCTGGTGCATACCGAGACCGGATCGGTGATCGATGTTCCGCTGGACCAGTGGTCGCACTCTACGAAGTGGTTCAAGCATCTACACAAGCTTTTCCAGCCTGAGGTGATCGACTTCCCGCCCCAGCCCGAGCCAACAGTGTCGCCCTACTTTTACGGGCTATGGGTCGGTGACGGGACTAAGTCTCTGCACTCTGTCGCCGTCAGCAAGCCGGATCCCGAGGTGTTGGCTGCGTGCCGGGCAGAGGCTGATCGGTGGGGAATGGGCGTGAGCACGCGGGTACATGTGATCGGCAATGGGTCCTGCCCAACACACACTATCACAGCACCAAGGACGCGATCGGCGAACGGATCTTTCGATGCTAGCAACCCGCTGCTGGTAGAAATGCGCCGACTTTGGTTTGACCGCGCTGATACGATCTATCTTCGAGGGAGCCGCGAGATTCGGATGGAGTGGCTTGCCGGGGTCCTGGATGCTGACGGCTATTTGCACCATGGGTTCTTCGAGATTGCTCAGAAGGACACTAGGATCAGGGACGCCATCATGCTTGTGGCGAGGTCGCTGGGGTTCCGTGTCACATGCAGAGAGAAGTACGTCAACGGTGACCTTTACCATAGGATGGGCATCCTCGGAGACGTGGGCTCTATCCCGTGTAGGATACCTAGACGCCAGTCCGGACCGCGTCTTCAGAAAAAGAATCCGCTTCGGACAGGGTTCTCTGTTGAGCCGATCGGCCAAGGGCCCTACTGCGGATGGGAACTTGATGGCGACGGGCGATTTCTGCTGGGCGACTTCACCGTAACCCACAACACCGTGCTCGGGGCCGAGGTCGTCGCCGGCGCCATCGCCAAGGGCAGGCGGGTGCTGTGGGTTGCAGGCCGGCGCGAGCTGATCGACCAGGCCGCGGCGCGGATGCCGGTGCCCGCTGGGATCGTGATGGCCGGACGCAAGCCGGACCCATCGTCTCCGGTCCAGGTGGCCAGCATCGACAGCGTCGGGGCCCGGGGTGAGTATCCGCCGGCTGACCTGGTTGTGTACGACGAAGCCCATCACGTTGTCGCTCGCACGTCCCGCCAGCTCCTAGAGCACTATCCTAAGGCCCACGTCCTGGGTCTGACCGCCACGCCTGAGCGCGCCGACGGCACATCTCTGGGTGACGTGTTCGACGACATGGTCGTGGGGGTTACGGTCCGAGAGCTGATGGACCAGGGCCACCTCGTGGAGTGTGATTGCATCGGCCCAGCGGATGAGTCGGCGGCGCTGGCACAGGACCCGGTCAAGGCGTGGCTGGACTACTCGGGCGGCCGACCCGGGTTCGTGTTTGCGAAGTCCGTCGCACACTCGCAGACCATCGTGGCCGGGCTCGAGTCGGCCGGGGTGCTGGCCGCCCACGTCGACGGGACCACCGCGAAGGGGACGCGGGACCGGCTGATTGAGGACTTCCGCAGGGGCCGCATCGACGTGCTGAGCTCGGTCTACGTGTTCACGGAGGGGACCGACGTGCCGCGCGCGGCGGTGTGCCTGATGGCCCGCGGGTTCAAGCACGCGTCTAGCTGGATCCAGTGCGTTGGCCGCGTTCTTCGGCCGTCGCCAGGCAAGGACCGAGCGCTGTTGATCGATCTCGTTGGCAACGTGCACACCCACGGCCTGGTGGACGACGAGCGGATATGGAGCCTCGACGGCGAGCCTCACCGCTTGGCGTCGCGCGCGATGGCGCTGAGCCAGTGCCCGTCGTGCGGTGCGGTGTGGCGGAGCAACGGGAAACCGTGTCCGGTCTGTGGGTTCGAGTTGCCTCCTCCGCCCCCGCCCAAGATCGAGGAGCGCCCGCTTGAGGACCTGCGGGAGCGGCTCCGTCCGGCGCTGATGCCAAACGCGTCGCCGGAGAAAAGGGACGAGAAATGGGCCGAGCTGGTTGCGTTGGGGCGGGAGAGAGGCTATAAGGACGGGTGGGCCAAGATGCGCTACAAGGCGATCTTCGGAGAATGGAGGCATGAGTGACGGCACAGGTGCACTGCGGAGACAATCGGAAGATTTTGGCGTTGGAGCTTGATAACAGCTTCGATGCGATCGTGACTGACCCGCCTTATGGCCTTGGGTTCATGGGCAAAGCGTGGGACCACGAGGTCCCCGGGGTGGATTTCTGGGCGGAGTTCCTCCGCGTTGCCAAGCCCGGAGCGCACCTGGTCGCGTTCGGTGGGACGCGGCTATGGCATCGGATGTCGGTTGCGATCGAGGATGCGGGCTGGGAGATCCGAGACTCGCTGATGTGGCTCTACGGGACGGGGTTTCCGAAGTCGCTGGACGTCGCGAAGGCGATCGACAAGGGGCGTTCGATCACTCCCGAGGCCCAGCGATGGGCCGGCTGGGGCACCGCGCTGAAGCCGGCGTGGGAACCGATCGTGCTCGCGCGCAAGCCGTTGATCGGCACGGTTGCTGTCAACATGTTGGAGCACGGGACCGGCGGACTCAACATCGACGGGTGCAGGATTGGTAGCGACACAGCAGGATGGGGAGGCGGTGCCGCAGGAAGGAATAGCGGCTCAGAGTGGCGAGACAATAGTGGTTTAGGCAAGTCCGGAGATCCTCGCCCCGTGCTCGGCCGCTTCCCCGCCAACCTGATCTTGGACCCTGAAGCCGGGGCGAGACTTGATGGGGAGGTCATCGGCGGCCCCTCTCGGTTCTTCTACTGCGCCAAGGCCAGCAAGGCGGACCGCGAGGAGGGCCTTGATGGGTTCGAGACGTGCGCTCCCGGCGAGATGGTCGAGCGGGACCCTGAGTCAGCCGGGGCCCAGAATCCGCGCGCTGGAGCGGGGCGCTCTTCGGGCGTTCGAGCCAACATCCACCCGACGGTCAAACCGACCGAGCTCATGCGTTACCTGTGCCGGCTGATCACACCGCCGGGCGGGACGATCTTAGATCCGTTCTGCGGTTCGGGGTCCACCGGCAAGGCCGCGGTCCTTGAAGGGTTCAGCTTTGTCGGATGCGAGATGGACGAGACCTACGCCAAGATCGCGCGCGCCCGCATCGCGTGGGCCGAGGCGAACCGTGACCGCTGAGCGCGACATCCAGGCCGCGGTCAGGCTGGCCCTGGGTTCGGACCCAGGGTTGGTCCTGTACCGTAATTCTGTCGGCTACGATGCCGGAACCAGGCAGCACTACGGCTTGGCCAAGGGCAGCGCGGACCTCATCGGTGTGTGTGACGGCCGGTTCATCGGGCTGGAGATCAAGTCCGAGCGTGGCCGGTCGTCGCCCGAGCAGAAGCGGTGGGCTGAGCTCATCCGGAGCAAGGGCGGGTTCGTCGCTGTGGTTCGAACTGTTGACGAGGCCGTTGCGGCCGTGGCCCGATGCAGGGCAGGAGGGATGGAATGAGCAGACCAGACGGCAGGATCGAGATCGTCTACGGAGCAGTCGAGAACAAGCGCGGGGGTTGGCGTCCGGTGGCGACGGTCAACGGCAAGAATCTAGTTGACGAATACTGGCCACACGGGCTCAGCCAGCATGACGCCGAAGAGTGGGCCAAGTACTGCGCCGAAGAGGAGGCCGGCCGGTTCACTGGCGACTGGGATATCTCTATCGAGAAGGCTTGACCCGGCTAGTTCGCCCACTCAGACTGAGAGACCCGCATGAACGAATTCCTCGAAGCCGCATTAAGCTACGCTAGAAGAGGCTTTCACGTCTTCCCCACTCGCATAACCAAGGCTCCGTTCTGCGCACACGGGGTCAAGGACGCGACCACCGACCCCGAGCAGATCCATCGGTGGTGGGAGCAGTGGCCGAACGCCGGCATTGGCCTGGCGTGTGGCGCCATCAGCGGGGTATGGGCCCTCGACATCGACACGGACAAGGGCGGGAGCCTTAGTCTCGACGACCTCGAGATGACCCACGGTGTCATGCCAGACACGCTGACCAGCCTTACGGGCGGAGGCGGGCGGCACCTATTCTTCCGTGTGCCGGTCGGCGTCCGGATCCGCAATAGCGTGAGCAGCATCGGCGCGGGCATCGACTGCCGAGGCGACGGCGGGTATGTGGTGCTCCCGCCGTCCAGGCATGACTCCGGTAACCGCTACGCTTGGGCGGTCGACGACGACCATCCGATTGAGGACGCGCCCGAGTGGCTCCTCCGTGCGGTCACGGTGGCCGCTGCGCCGGCTCCGGGCAAGGACTCGGACCAAGCGCTGCCGACCGGGGTCCGCAACCCGGCGGCCTACGTGAAGGCGGCGCTGAGCTCGGCCACGTCGGCGATCGCCAATGCGCCACCGGGCACCGCCAATAACACGCTGAACACGCAGGCCTTCGCCTTCCAGAAATTCATCAACGCGGGGTGGGTCAGCCGACAGACCGTTGAGGACGAGCTATTCCAAGCGGCGGAGGCCCGGGGCAAGCCGGCCAGAGAGATCCGGGCGACGCTGGCCAGTGCTCTGGGCACAGCCCGGGAACCGGCCGAACCCGTAGGGCCGACGATGGTCCTCGAGCGGAACGGTGACGAGGCCAAGGCCCCGGCCGACGGTGCAATCGTGCTGCCGAGCGCGGCGCCGATGTGCCTCGCCCATCACTACCTCGACAGCAAGCGCGACGGCATGGGGCGGCTCACCATCCGTCGGTGGCGCGGGTTCTGGTGGGGCTACCAGGACGGGCATTATGTACAGATCGGCAAGGACGAACTGGAGGGCGACCTGTGGGCGTGGCTCCATCGGGTGTTCGTGCCGGATAAGAATCGGGAGCCGAAGAGGCTCGACCCGAAGTCAAGCACGATCGACAACGTGACCCGGGCGATGATGGGGTGCGGGACTCTGGTTCCCGACGACATCGACCCGCCGGCGCACCTCGGCAAGGAGCAGGCCTTCCGCGATATCGACACCGCGGTAACGACGAACGGAATGCTGGACCTAGCCACGGGCCAGCTTAGCGCGCTGTCGCCGGACCTATTCGCTACGACCGCGCTCGGAGTGGCTTGGCCGAAGGACCCACCGCCCGCGCCTGTGTCCTGGCTGGCGTTTCTCGAGTCGATATGGGGGGACGACAGGGAGTCGATCGATCTGCTTCAGCAGTGGTTCGGCTATTGCCTGACACCCGACACCAGCCAGCAGAAGATGCTCTGGTTTCTCGGTCCGCCGCGGGCGGGCAAAGGGACGGTGGTCCGTGTGCTCCGAGCGATGCTCGGCGAGCGCGGCGTCGTGAGCCCCCAGCTGTCGTCGCTCAGCGGAGCCTTCGGCTTGCAGCCGTGGCTGGATAAGACGCTCGCCATCATCCCCGATGCGCGGCTGGGTGGCCGGTCGGACCAGGACGTGATCCTTGAGAACCTCTTGAGCATCACGGGTGAGGACCACATGACGGTCCAGCGCAAGGGAATTGCATCGGTGACGTGCCGGATCCCGGCGAGGATCATGCTGCTGTCGAACCTGGCCCCGAGGCTCGCCGACTCGAGTGGCGCGCTGGCGTCAAGGATCTTGATGCTGCGGGTGCGGAAGTCGTTCCTTGGTCGTGAGGATCGGGACCTATCGACGCGGCTGATCGGCGAGCTCCCGGGCATCTTGGCGTGGTCCATTGAGGGCTGGCGCCGCCTGCGGGCGGAAGGCCGTTTCGTCCAGCCGGAGACCTCGCGCGAGGCGCTGGCGTCGTTCGCCGCGTACGGGGCGCCGGTGGCCTGTTTCGTTGAGGAGTGCTGTCAGGTGGCTGAGGATCAGTGGGTTGAGAAGACCGCGATCTTCGAGCGGTGGCGCCAGTGGTGCCAGGACAACGGCAATGAAGCCGGGAGCTTGAATAACTTCACCAGACACCTTGACGCGGCGTATCCGACTGTGCGGTCCGTGGCCCGCAAGAACGGGCGCCGGGCCCGATTCGAGGGCATCACTATTGACGACCGCGCGTAGGCTGGTATAAGAAAGCGGTGCAGGGCCTCGCGGCCCAGAAGTGGAAGCGATGAAGATCACGAAGGCGATGCTCAACGACCTGTATGTGAACGCGGCCGAGGACGACCTCTACAGCCGTAAGACCGAGGTGGACCCGGAGGTGTTGCTGGCCCTACTCGGCGAGCGGAAGGCGCTGAGGGAGGCGCTGCGCTCCTGGCGAGACCAATTCGGCATCACGCATGACGAGGGGTCGGTCGCCCTCGCCCTCGGGGAGGACGAATCATGAGCGATGCGAAGACGGGCGCGAAGACCAAGCCGTGGACAGCAAAAACGATGATGGAGGTGCGAGTATCCTCTCTTGAGATCCGCCTGGCAGAGATGGATCGGCGCCTGACGCGATACGAGGACGACTCGCTGGAGCGGACGGAGCGGCGCGTGGCGGAGATGGAGGCGGAGCAGGCCAAGCCTAAACCGGTGGTCGGTCCTATCCCGGATGGCTACGTGATGTGGGATGGGAAAGCGGGGGACATTGTTCCGGCGGGGGCTGTGACGCGGTTTGGTTACGGCTGGTTGCGACCATCATGCATTGGCTATCCGTGTCGGCCTCAGGATGTTGGTAGCTACGCCGTCCCCGCTCCCACCCCCGAGCCCGAGGTCGAGGTGACCGAGGAGGACCGGCTCGAGACCTGCCGGCATTGGGCGGCGCGGATGATGGCGGTGGCCGGCGGGTACACCGAGGCGGACTGGGCGGACTACCGGAAGAACTACGCGCCCGGCGTCGACCACCTCGCCCGCATGATCGTGCGGTACGACGTTCGACTCCCGCCTCTGTCGATGGCCGAGGAGGTGGACGGTGAGTGAGCACACGGCGGGCGACGCTCTCGGGCTGAGGAGGGGTCCATGACGCTATTGAACATAGAAGAAATTCAGCGGGTGGCCTCTGAGTGGGAATATGAAAAACGTATCCCCGCGCCTCGCGCCGCCAGGCTGCTCCGCGAGTTGTTGGGCCGAATCGACGAGTTAGAGCGCGGCATCGGTCAAATGCGGCTACTTGCCCGCCTTCCCCTCCCGCCTGACGTGGTCGCCGCGCTGGCCGAAGCCGACCGCCTCCGCAAGCTGTTCGACGACGCGGGCCATGGAGAGCACAACATCTTGGCCCTGGTCGACCATTATCAGAGCATGGCGATGGACGCGAACGAGCGAGCGGCTAAGGCCGAGCGGCGCGCCCAGAAAGCCGAAGAGGTGGTGATGCTTGCTAGGCAGCTCGGGTCGTACGCGTGGGAAGACCGCCTGGACGACAGCAAGGTAAGCGATGACGCCAAAGAGGACGCGCGAGAACTTGGTACTGCGGTCTTTTTGTACGACCGCGCGGCGAATGGCGAATCATGAGTTCGTGCAGAGCTACAAATGAGAACCATGACCGGCCCCGCGCCAGGCTATTACACCGCGGTCGAAGGCGGCGAGGTGGACGCCGAGGGGCACTTTCATCCGTACGTGACCGAGGAGGACGTCGTGCGCACCTATCACTTATGGGCGCGGCGCCTGCTCGCGGCAGCCAGTGGTGACCGGGTGCCCTACAGGCAAGGCCAAGGCGGAAGAGCGAGCCGGTGGCTACGTGGCATGCCGTAAAGACCATGGGATTACCGAGGAGGATGACCAGCCATGACCGAACAAGAAATGACCGAGGACGAGCAGGAGTTGATGCGGCTGGTGGAGCGTTTTGACGATGCATCCCACGCGCAAGCGGCCGGCCTAAATCCACCAGGATCGTCAGCCTGCGGAGAAGCCGTAGCCGCTGTCCTCGCGCACTACCGCAAGGCCAAGGCGGAGGCGACGGACTGCCCCACGTGCAGCAGGCTTAATCGCCTGGCCGAAGCGTCCGAGTGCGTCTCGTGCGGCTACGACCCGTGCATGTGCGATCAACAGTAGGTCTCGGGATTGAGAAGTGAGGCTTTGACTATGAGTGACTGCAAGAACGCCTGGCACAGGCTCAACGAGGCGTACCTGCCTCCCGATCGGTCGGAGCCGTGCCCCGACTGCAAGATGACCGAGGTGTACTGGGACCACTCGGGCCACGGCGACACCCGCGAGGGCTACGAGGCCGACCTTCAGGACGCTTACGCGAAGGGTTACGAGGACGGGTGGATGTTCGGGGAGTGCGGTCGAACAGGTTGCCCCAACTGTCAGGATTGAGAACTGGAGATTCGCAATGAGCATCCAAGACACTTTGGTCGAGCTATTGAAGTGTGCGCTGACGCACGACGGCAGCACCCGCCTGGTTGGCAACGTTACAGCGAAGGCGACGGCCCGCGCGGCCGCGACCTTCATCATCAGATGTCCAGTTTGCGGCGCCGAGGCGTGGTGCAACATCGATTGCACACTGTGCGCTGTCTGCCACGACCTGCTCCGGGATTGAGAAGATGAGGATCGCGCGATGAAGGGGACGAGTGGACGCACCACACCTTCAACCCGTGGTGGGGATGCCAGAAGGTGAGCCCAGGCTGCGCGAACTGCTACGCCGAGACCTTCGACAAGCGGGTCCACGGCATCGGCAAGGGACACTGGGGCCCCGACAGCGAGCGGCGGTTCTTCGGCGACAAGCACTGGGCCGAACCGCTGAAGTGGAACAAGGCGGCCGCCGCCGCCGGAGAGCGTCACCGGGTGTTCTGCGCCTCGATGGCGGACGTGTTCGAGGATCACCCCGACGTTGCCGCCGCCAGAGCTCGACTCTACGCACTAATCCTCGACACCCCCAACCTTGATTGGCTGCTGCTTACGAAGCGACCCGAGAACGTTGAGCGGCTGTGGCTGCAAGCCCGCATCGACGCGTTCGGAAAGTGGACCGACACCGTGACGGGTCCGCTCTGGCCTGACAACGTTTGGATCGGAACATCGGTCGAGAACCAGGAGCAGGCTGACATCCGGATCCCGATCCTCGCCACGATCCCGGCGGCCGTCCGATTCCTCTCGATGGAGCCTCTCCTGGGGCCGGTGGTCTTGCCGGTTGGGTTGGCGGGGTTCGCGGTCGACTGGGTCATCGTCGGTGGGGAGTCTGGGCCCGGAGCCCGCGTCATGTATCCGGAGTGGCCGATGAGCCTGCGCGATCAGTGCCGCGCGCTGGGGATAGCGTTCCATTTCAAACAGTGGGGCGAATGGGCCCCAAAGCCTGGAACCAACCTGATGCATCGCGTCGGCAAAGCGATCGCCGGGCGGGTGCTCGACGGGCGTACCTGGGATGAGCTTCCCTCTGGGCGTCGGGATCTAGCGGCGCGGCCAGCGCGGGTGGCCAATTCGTAGGAGAAGCAGCACTTCGCCATGCGCGGATGATCAATTAATTTGATCATCCGCTGAATGTCCGATCATCACACCACCACCACGCTCGACTCGGTCGAGTATGTCAGCGCTACCGCATCAGCGTCGTCTGGCGATCGGCCGATCCGGCGCTTCAGGTCGTCCTTGGCCTCGATGGTGATCTGCCCCTTGCTGTTGGGCTTCCACCGGATCGACGTCACCTGCCCTGCGAAGTCATCATTGCTGATAGCGAGCTCTCCGCGCTCGATAGCTTGACGCATCAGCCAGTAGCACTCGCCCCGTTGGTTGGCATACTTCTCCGAGTCCTGTGCCCCGGCTCCGAAGTTCACGCCGATCGCCCACGAGTAGCCCTGCTCCTTGAGTCGGTCGACCACTCCAGCGCCCACGCCGATCTCGTCGATGTAGACCCGGTCCGCCCCGGTCTCTTGCTGAGCTCGGATGATATGGCCAGTCACGACCATCGTGTCTGCCCCGTGGTACTCGGCCACTTTGCGGCACAGCCCGTCGCGGCGCTCGTAGATGATCGTGGAGTCGGACCCGAACCGGGCCACGTCGACCCCAAGCCGGACCACCGACGGGCGGTAGCTCGCCCAGTCCGCAGCGCGGTAGGCCTCCTCGGACGCAGTGACCCAAGGCAGCGGGACCAGCGAGTCGTCGCCGGCGACCGGAAACTCGGCCATGACCCGGCCCAGCCACAACGGGCTATCCTCGCCCCACTTGCGCCAGCGGTCCGCAACCCAGTCGGGGGTCACCAGGTAGGGCCGGGGCAGCGGCCGGCCGGCGACAAGGTCGACCCACTCGCCCGATCGGATGTGCTCGAGGGTGATACCGAACGCGGTGAAATTTGGGGTATCAAAGGCGGATATCTTGAACGCACCGGGCGCGGTGTCGAGGAATGACCGAGCGAACTCGGTGTTGGCGTCGGTTGGGTTGCCGATGCTGAGCAGTCTGCTGTTACGCTCGGTGAGACATGCCATGACACCTTCGTCATAGATCATCTTCGATAGGCCGCACGCCTCATCTATGATGACCAGCATGTTCGGCGAGTGGTGGCCCTGATACCTCGTAGGGTCGTTGGGCGGCGCAGTGAATCCTTCAGCCTGCCAGTTTGCCCCGTCAATAACCCACTTCATGGTGTCGGGGCTGCGTTCGCTCAGGCGCACTCTGGACCGGTTGAACATCTTCCCGATCTCGCCCCATAGAATCATGCGTACCTGCCGGCTGGTCGGCGCGGTGGTCACGACCTTGGCGGGTGTGCGGGTTGGCAGCCACCAACACGTGGCCATGGCGGCAACAGAAGACTTGCCGACAGCATGACTGCTGCGGACCCTGGTGTGTCGGTTGGCGACGATGGACCGAAGTATCGCCACTTGGTAGTCGGTAGGGTCCGTCTGCAAGACATACCTAGAGAACCATGCTGGGTCATCCCGGCCTCTGGCCAGGACCTCTCGGCGGTCGGTCACAGCAACCCGAGCGCTGCGTTAGTCTGCCCAAACGTGGGCCCATGCAGCCTGATACATGCAGCGTCGTAGGCCAGCGCGGCCTCTCTTTGGTGGCCTTGAGATAACTCCAGCTTCATCATGTCGACTCATGTTGCGGTTCTTGCAGCGCTAAGGTCAACTGCGCCCACGCGTCAGCCTCGCCCTCCCGGTCCTCCTTGGCCTCGGGCTGCTCCCTTGGCTTCAGGTAGCTGTGGACTCGCTCAAGGAGGAACGCCGCCGCGCGCCAGTCCCGCCTGGGTTCGTTCTCCCCCTGCTCCTTGCCGCTGGCCGCGTCCCGCAGGCATTCGGTGAGCTCGGCCGTGGAGGCCACGTAGCCACGCCTGAGGGCCGCCACAACGCCGGCCTCGAGGCTGGTGGGGTCAGCCTCCCCGACGGAGATCCAGCCCTGTAGCGTGGCGAGAGGGACGCCCACGGCATCGGCGATGCGGTGGAGGGTGAAGGCCTGAGCGGCAAAGCGCTCGGCGTCGACCATGGTCTGAGGGGTGATAGCCGACCTCAGTGGGGCGGCAGCGGCCACGGACTAGCCCTTGGGCGCTTCGGCTTTGGGCTGGGCCCGGCGACCGTTGCCGAGGATCTGGCAGATGCGCGGCTGGCTCAGGCCGAAGATCGCGGCGAGCTCCTTCTGGGTCTTGCCTTCGTCTCGGGCCTTGCGGATATCTTGGTCGCGGTCGGGGTTACGGGTCTTGGCCATAAGATAAGCTATCATAAGTCAAGGGCTTATGTCAAGGATTATGGGGGTCCGCTGGGGGACATCGCTTGGCGAGGTACGCCTCCAGCCTGCCGAGTTGCTCTCTGGTGGGCCCCATAATCTCGATCGCCACTACCGCCCCGCGGGAGATCGCTGATTCCACATGCATAGCCATCACAGCCAGCAAAGCTTTGTAGGCGTGTCATCGGTTTCGGGCAAGGTCAACTCGGTCACGTTGTCGTCATTCATACGTAGGGCACCTCTGCCCGTGACGTTGACGGCGGACTTTGACCGAGTCAAGTGCTGTTCGATGGAACCGGGCGGAGTCGAACCGCCGACATCCTGCTTGCACGGCAGGCACTCTCCCGTCTGAGTTACGGCCCCGAGTTGTGGTCAGTCGGCTTCGCCGCACGCGATCGCAGCGTTCGCGGTATAGACTGCTTCGCGAACCTTGCGCACCGCTGCGGACTGGTCAGCACCGGGCGGGGTCAGGTCGAGGATGGTAGCCGCGAACGCCTTGGCCGCTTCGCGTAGCTGATCGTATCGCTGCACCTGATCGTCGCGGGGTGCGTGGTAGGCGAACAGGTTGTCGAGGTCGAGGCTGGGAATCATGACCACGGATCCTACGCGGTGTAGATCCGTCCGTCAAGCCCTATCATCCGCCCGTCGTGGATCCGCAGCGTGACCGCGTCGCACAGTCCCGAGGTCGCGGGGTCGAGGCTGAACTCCGCCACGCCCTGTTCCCAGGTTGTGGGTCGACCCTGCGTGTACTCCTGCGCGGGCAGCGCGAGCATGCCGCAGGTGACTCCGTACGGCTTGAGCAACCCCCAGCGCTTGGCGGTGAACGTCGCCCGCGTGTGCACGTGCCCATAGATCACGGGCCCAGCCCACGGCATCATTTCCGCGGTCATCTTGGCGCTGTGCATCGGGCGGCACCCCTAGGCAGCGCAATTGCTCGGCCATCAGATCACGTCGGTGGTTGATTGCTTCCGTCATTCTCTCATCGTTCATTCCATCCTCCTCAGTGTGTCCACGATGGGTTGGGCTTGACCTCAAACCGTATCGGCCCCACCGATACGCCGGGGATCCGACAGCGCTGCATCTCGAACATGCGGATCCACTCTCGGGCCTCATAGGGCAGTGGGGCGTCGTCGGTACTGTCGGGCGGGAACCCGCGCGGGATCAACGTTCCGTACCCCGCCAGCATCGGCCGGCCAAAGGCGCGCGACGCAGCCACCATCAGCGGGCACGGGCGGCCCCCGTTGGCGAGCGACTCGGCGATATCCTCGGCGGTCACGTCGACCGTCACCGTGATGTCAGCGCTGTCCATCTATCTCTCCCTTCGTCCATCGCAAACCTAAACCCCAGGTATAGATCCGTGCACGGTAGCCGGCATGTGTCGCCTGAGCACTCCACCCCGCAGATCGCGCATCGGTTGACCCACCGCTCCGGCACCGGCTCGCCGACGACCAACGCCCCGGGGAACGCGTCGAGCAGGGCCTGGACTGCGCGGGGGCGTGGCATGGGTCAACGGAGCAGGCTCAGCATAGCGTCACTTAAAGGTAGAGTGCACCCGTCTTCCCCTGCGATCTCCTCGGTCGATCGGTTCCGATAGAACCAGTCAAACACCCCGTCCCCGGCGTCGATCTCGAGGTGATGATCTCATCGATCCCAGAACAGCTGTAGGCGACCATCGACAGTCGGCGCAGCCGATGGCGTCGAAATCCACCATGGGGCCCCTGAGTCTCTCGCTGCGATCACGATCGCCCGAGCGGTCTCGAGGACAGGCAACGGTAGCCGTTTGTTCGTCTCCATCATCGCCAGGTAAGCTTCCCAAACCCCCATTGCGCCACCTCCATGACCCACCCTACTCCGCGATCGAACTGAAGTCGACCCCGGCTTCGTAGCACGCCGACAGGATCAGTATGCTGAGCTGGTCGCAGAGCCGCTCCTCGGGCTGCGTCAGCGCCCCGGACTTCGAGCCAGCGAGATCGGTCGCGAGGCTGGTATAGTCGTGTAGCCTGGCGTGCGCGAGCTCGTGGCCGATCGTCTCCTTGCGCTCCTCGAACGTCAGCCCGGCGAACGCCGGATAGATCTTGAGCCGGGCCGACGTCCCATAAAAACTGATGTCGGCGAAGGTGTTGGACTGGCTGTCGTTGTCGTCGGCGTGCGCCGCCTGCTCGATCGTCACCTTGATCGTGTATGCGATCCCGCACGCCCTGGCCATGTGCCGGACCGTCTTCTGAACCTCTGCCGCTTTCATCGGTCCTCCAGTTTCATCAGCGCGTCGATCCTGGCGACCGCCTCGGCAAGGACAGCCTGGGCTTCGCGAATCAGCTTGGTGCGCGTGACCGTATGCGACGCCTGCCCGATCTTCTTGGTGATGTCGACGTGCAAGATGCGCCCCCGCATCTCGGTCGTCACCAACCCCATCGTCACCGCGTCCGCGATGGTGCCCTCAAGCGTCGACCGGCTCATCGCCAGGACCTTGGCCAGGTCCCGCTTACGAGCGGTGCGGTGCTCGTTCATGTAACTCATGAGCCGTTCGATGGGTGTCCCGTCTGGGTGGTTATAGGCCACGGTTCACTCCTTCACCCGGGACCGATACACTCGGCCATCCGGTCCGATTGCCTGACCGTCGAAGATCCTGATCACGTCCACCCGGTAGACCATCGGCGACCGGTGGGCGAGATGGACAATCGCCATGCTCTGCTCCCACCCGGTGGCCCGACCCATCGTGTAGCCCAGCGCCAGCTTCGACAGCGTCCCGATGATATGCGCGCTTGGCTGAGTCCCGATGCCCCACCGTTTCGAGGTCTGGCTTGAGATGCGGTGTGCGTGGCCCGCCACGATCGGCCCAGGCCATGGTGACATGTCCGCCGTCATCTTGGCCGCGGTCAGCGAGTGCGCCCACCCGTGGACCACCGACAGACCGGGCACGGGGAAGTGGCTCGGCTCGTCGGCGCGGTACACCCTCGGAACGATGTTGCCCGATGCCTGGTCCCATACGAACCGAAGGACTGCGCCCTCGGAGTCGCACGGGATCCACGTCGCCTTACCGTCGGCAGTGACGCCCAGTCGCTCGGGCAGATTGAACAACCCGCGCAGCTGGGGGTGCATCCCCTCGAACTTCTTCAAGCGGGTCTCGTGGTTCCCTTCGAGTTGGTACCACCGGGCCCGCGGGAACTTCGCCCGAGCCGCCTTGACCAGGCGGCGGAGCACGGCCTTCGCTCCGGCCCACTCTTCGTCTAGGCTCACATTGACCAGCGCCTGCGGCTGACCCTGGGCGAAGCGGCTGATCGACTCGTGGTCGACCACGTCGCCGACCTGGACGATGGCGTCCAGCCGGGTGGCCTCGAGGATCTGCTCGACCACGTCCAGAGCTCGGACGTCATGGTCGGGCACGTGGATATCGGGGAGGATCGCAACCGCGTATGTGCTGGGCGGACGAGTCACTTAGCGGCCCTCCAGTAATACGAATAGCCTTCCATAAACCATTCGCGCTGGATTGAAGGAATGCAGTCTGGCGCCGACTCAAGCACGTCAGTGACCCCCTCACACCGATCCTGGTATGCGTGCATCAGGCCGAGGTTAAACGCATTCTTGTCTTGACTGTCTAGGTATTGGATCTCAGTTTTGCCTGCGTGACCGTGAATCTCCTTAAGGTCTGCGATGGAGTCGTAGACGCAAGTTGAGGCAACAGCCGTTCGCCACCGGAGTGCGCATCGGCCGTCCACAAACTCAACGCCGTCAGCAACATGACCAGTTCCGCTCACGCCGGACTCGTCTTGGTTTCGGATCAATCGGAAACGGAACATCATCGGACTCCTTTGATCGTATACGGCTGCTTCGGGTTCGGATGCTCGTCTAATATCCGCGCAGCCTCGGCGTTGAGTTTCTCGATCCAGTCGGGGTCCGCGGCGGCCGGTGGCCTGTCGTCCTGGCACATGCCCTGAATCATCGCGTCACGGAGCACCGTGAGGCTCGCCAGCGCTTTGGTGATATGGTGGAGGCCGGAGGCCGGGTCGGTGTCCTGACCTTCCCACCAAGCCGCGAGGTGACGGTGGGTCGCATCGTGGTAGACGCTGGCACGCACGCCGATCGCTCGGTAATTATGGGCACCATACTTGACCGCGCCCTCAAGCATCGCGAGGCCGACCTCGGCCACGACTTGTTGTGGGACTAGGCCGAAGGGGACCTTGCGGCTGCCGATGGCGTCCTTCGGGTTGGACTGCTTGATGTCGGGCCGTGGCTCCGACGGCTCAGGCGCCACGTCGCCATTCGGATCGTCCTTCACCGGCACGAATGCATCCCCATGACCGATACCCTCAACCTTCGCGACTCGCATCATCCTCTCGCCTCCGGGCACGCCGTCACCAGACGGGCCACCTCTGTCTTGGGGTGGCGCAGACACCACCAGTGTAGAGCAATATCAAGCGTAGTGTCGGTGACCACCGTGCCGGCCCCGAGATCTTGGTGGACCATCCTGTCCTCCATCGACACGCCACACCGCACGCACTCGTGGGACTTCGGCGAATCGGCGTCCTCGACCCACGAGTGCTGCCGCAGGACGACCGGCGCCGGATCGGCGGTCCGCTCGGCGGAGGCCTTGATCCATGGCGCCGCGCACGCGCGGTTGGCCCGGAGTGCGTCGGACGCCCCGCTCACTCGACCACCAGCCCATGCAGCCGGTCGTAGGCCTCGGAGACGCGCGCCAGCTCGGCCCGGTGCTCAGCGGTGGTCCAGGAGTCATAGGGCGCACTCAACTGGGCGCGGATGAGATCGGACATCCGCTCGGCCAAGATCCGATCGCCGATCGCGACCAGGTCACAGACCAGTTCGTCCGCGTCCGCCGAGACATACTCCACCGTCGGGTGATCCAGGAAGATGTTCACCGGGTCGCCGGTTTCACTATCGCGGGTCAGCGTACCGAACAGAACCACTGGGACCCCGGAGCCGATCGCGATGCCGATCTCGGTCGCTGTCCCATAACGCCCCTGGAGGCCGACCACCAGGACATCGGCAGACTCGACGCCCATCTGCTCCTCGACGGCCTGCTCCTTGCGGTGGCGGTGGCGCTCCGGCCCACCGTCTGGCGGAACGTGATCTGGCCATCGGTACGTGATCTTGAAACCGAGCCTGGTCACGACCGACTCGATCTCGGCGTACAAGTCGCGGTCGACGTAAGAGCAGGCAATATAGCAGCGCAGGTCGTGGGTCATGGCTATCCTTATCGGGGCAGGACACCCCTTGTGTCAAGGGGTAGAAGTACTCGTCAAGGTGCATTTCACCCCATCGTCGCGGCAGAGTGTCCATGTTCCTTTGAGGTCCAGCTCGTCCGCCCCATTTCCGATGATGCGGAACCCGCCCGAGAACACCACCGCGTCGCCATACCTGCACACCAAATTGCCGTCCCGGGCCAGCGGCGCCGAGTCGATGTTGACGCACGCGGAGACAGCGGCGGCGCAGGCGAAGGCCAGCGCGACCCACGCCAGCACCGCGGCGGCATAGGCCTCTTGCCGGCGGATGAAGTCGGCGATGATGGAGCGGATCACCGTCGACCCTTACTGCGCTGCATAGACGAACCGCCGTTCTTCCTCTTGGTTATGCCTTCGCTCCGCTGGTGCTGGTATTTAGTGGTCTTCTTAAATTTGGTTTTGTGGCCCCTGCTCGGCTTCACCGCGCACCCCCGTCGTACCACGCGCGCAGCGCGGCCAGGTCGGCTTGCTCGATCTCGGGTGCGCGCCGTGGGGGGATGGCCAGCCGAGGGAACATCAAACTCGCCGGGTCCGCGTCGTGGTCAAGGCCAGCGGCGTGGCCGAGCTCGTGCTCGACGACGAATCGGGCCGAGGGATACAGCGCCAGGTCGGGGTCGTCGGGCAGTACGATCGCCATACTCACCACCTTGCCGCCGGGCAGCACTCCGAAGCGAGTATGCGCCTTGCCCTCGGTGCTGGTGAGGACCGGGACGATTCCGAGCTCGTTGTCCTCGAGGGCGCCGGCGACGCGCGTCGGTTCCTCCGCGACGCGCCACAGGTCAAAGCCGAGCTGGTCATTCCATGCTTGCGCAGCCTCTTGGACGTGGTGGGTCCAGATCCGAGCATCCTCATCCACGATCACCAGGAGAGGGGCCGCGTCGCGCGGCCACCGCACGGGGTATCTGTGGACGACCTGCCAGGTGACTGGTTCGGGCTGCGGCTTAGGGTCGGGCGGGACGATGGAAGCAGAGCACCCGACGGCGAGCAGCGCGAGGCTTAGGACGTTCATCGTCAGCACCGACAGGCGCAGCGCGGGCCAGCGCTCGACATGCTGGATCTGCTGGTAGGCCGAGGCGAAGCACAGCAGGGCGAGCCAGATCCGCGCTACGTCTGGGAGGTGCGTCACAGATCGGTCTCGCTTGCGAGCGAGCGCTCCCACTCTTCGCAGGCCTTCATAAGCTGGTCCTCAGACCAATCGAACGACTTCCACCACTCTAAGGCCTGTAGTACATCCTCAAGAGCACTGAGCCGAGATGACAGCCGTTCCGCCTCCTGTGCTATGGAGAGCAGCTCTCCGGCCGCCTGGAGCGAGTAGGTCTTCTGCTTCAGGGTGTCGATAGCCCGATCCAGGTGTTCGTTCGACAGTGCTTCACTTAGGTTGCACCGGCATAGGTAGTTGAAGCTTCCTCCGCTCATAGATCCTCCGAACACCACGCTGGCACACCTGACCGACGTTTGGCAAGCCGGGTTGACTGGTCCTTGACGCCACGTGGGCGGTGGAGTATAAGCGGGGGTATGAGAACCGAAGAGGGCATCAGCCCTAAAGGCCACGACTACGCCCGACTCTCCACGGGATGCGTGCTGGTGGTGCCGAAGGGCGCCCCCAAGCATGCGGCGATCACGGTCCTGACGGACCTCATGCAGGACCCTTGGCTGGGGGTCTATGCCAAGCTCGCCCCGCCGTGTCTACCGCTCACCGTCCAGGGCGAGTCGGTGGCGCTGCTGGTCGACGCAGCTATGAGGATGCGATCCGAAGAGATCTTCTTGCGCAAGCGAGAGGGAGGGGCTAGCGGCGCTTGACTGGTCGACAGCGGGTCCGCTGGAGTCCGGCCGCCACGAGTAACGCGTGGATCACGGGCTGAGAACATCCGAATCGCTCCGCGATCTCGCGCTCCCCCAGGTCCGGGTTGATAGACGCACACCGCCGGATCGCGTCCTTGGTCTCGTCGTCCAGGAAGTACCGAGCGCCGCGCCTACCGCTCATCGTCGTCCTTGCGCTTGCGTCGCTTCGCCTTGTGCGCGACCCGTCGCTTGTGAGTCCACCTCGAGGCCAGCCATTCGACCAGCGGAAGAATGGCTGCGCGGACCGCCGCGTTTCTAGCTACAGCGCCAGCGACCAGCACCAGGCCGGCGACCACCCCGGTCAGCTCACCGTCGGATATCTGCTTGACCGCGAAGGTCAGCGTCTCGGTCGTGGTCGAGGTCTCGACATCCGCGCCGAAGGCCCGGGTCGACATGAGCATCACCGCGCCGATGACGCATGCGATCCAGGCTACGAGGCATTTCTCGATCAGGGTCATCTACGGCTTCACCTCTCTGAGGGTCACGTCGGTCGACCCGCTGATCCGCTCGACCCGCTCGCGCTTCAGGTCCCGCTCTAGTGTGTCCACCTGGGTCTCGAGCTCGGAGATCCGGTCGTCCTGCTTCTCAACGTGGGCCAGCAGCTCCTTCACCTGGCGCTCGAGCCGGTCGACCATGTCCTGATAGTGCTTGATCACCTGGTCATGGGCCCGGACCGCGTCGCGCCGGTCCTGGCTGCCCATGCGGCGGAAGTAGCGCACGGTCGCGGCGATACCGCCGAGGACGCCCGTGATCAGCGTGACCAACGATGCGATGATGCTGGTCTCGCTCACTCGCCACCACCATTGGACCATCGGGCCCGCGAGAGGCCGGCGACGGTCCGCACGTCAAAGTGACACATGGCCGGGAACTGCGCGTAGACGCCGATGCCTCCGTCCGGGATCCGCTCGTCCTGAATGAGTCGGTCGATCTTGGCCGCAATCTGCGGGCCGCTCAGCCCGCCACACTTGATGTCGACGGCGAGGCCGGTGAGATGAATCGACTTGCGGGCTCCGCCCACCTTGGCGTTCCGCACCGGGCATCGGTACCAACTGGTGATCTTGATCGGCTTGCCTAGGTCCAGCCGGACCACCTCGAGATGCTGCGCCAAGATCTCCACGTTGGCCCGGACGTCCGACGGCATGACACACTCGCCGCACTTGCACTGCGCCTCGGCCCAGGAGAAGTGATCGCTGAGCCGGCTCATACGACCGTCGGGCTCCGAGTCACATCGATGTAGTAGGAGGACGAGAAGCCGGTGAAGCCGGCCGAGGTGTCAACCACGTACCCCTGGACCGCATACCGCCCAGCAACAGTGAACGACCCCGCGGTGCTTAGCGCGTAGACCGCGCCATCGGTGCCATCAGTGGTGAAGGCCGCGGTCGTCAGGACCTGCTCCGAGGTATCAGGGCGAGTAAGATAAATATCTACGGTAGACGCACCAGAAACATCCCTTTCGGTTCCGTCGGGGTTGAGGAAAACAACATCCAGACGTTCGCCAATGGCTCCGACCGTTGCCACGGTGCCATACTACCCATGGGGGTGTACAAAATGTCAACCGCTAGATGTTGGGCTATTGATCGAAGTCGACCATAATGCTAGCCGCAGCCGACCCGCGACCACACAAGAATGCGCCCCTCTGCTTATCACGCGCGCCGGTCCCGGTGTAACAGGTCTGAGATCCGGTGCATCCGCCGTTGACGAAACACGGACGGCCGAAGGTGGCCCCGGTCAGCGTGCCTCCTGAGGTGCAGACGCCAGGTGCATACCCAGCAGCGACTGAGGTCGACCCGTCTGGTGCAGTCCGATCGCTGAACACGTTCTCGAGTCGCTTGGTTACTCCGTTGATCCCGTTGGCGGAATCAAGCCTGAAGCACGCGCCGGCACCGTCATTAGCCGACCCGCTGCCCACGGTGACGACCTGGCCGGTGGCGACGGTGATGCTGGTCTTGAGCGTGCCTCCCTGGACGAAGCATAGGACCACCGCGGTCGAGCTCGACACAGTGAGGCTGGTACCATAAGGAATGAAGGTCGGGGCCGCCCCGCCGCCGAGACATCCGCCGCTAGTCGTGGTGGCCATCCGCATCAGCGCAGCGGGCGCACCGGTGCCCTGGCGAGACTTCTCGGAGCTCACGATCGGAACGGACTGAGAGAGGACAAGTGCGGCGAGTAGGGGTCCGATCATGGTCGGACGGTGGGGGCGGGGTGATAGGCTGTCAAGGATCCATGGACGAGTCCTTAGTGCCGATAGCGCGCAGTCCATATCACCACGCGGGTCTCGGCCCCGGTGCTTTGCCACGGCTGAATTTACCGCGCGACCCCAGCTTGTCGACTCCCAGGTGTGCCCGAATGGCGGCGCTTACTGCGCCGTGCTGGCGCCGTAGCAAGCGGGCGATCTCCGTGACCGCCATCTCCGCCTCGTACATCTTGACGGCCCGCTTGACCTCGTCCTCACTCATAGAGGAGTCACGCTTCGGATGCGCCGATAAGGTGTCCCGCCTTGGCCCGGTGGGCATTGGCATCAGCCCGAGCCCTACTGCGATCCCTCTGGCCGTCAGGCCACAGAGGAGGTAGCGATCCACCAATCCAGCCTTGCGCGCCCAGTCAAGGTACACGTCGGTCTGGTGGTGCGAAAGCCCCATAGCCTCGCCAAGGTGCTTGGCTTGGGTCGGCCCTCGGTCTAGCAGCAGCGCGATCATCGCGGCCCGGCGTTCGTGGGCGATCCTCATCCTGTCGATGTGTGTCACCGATGCGGTCACAGCTTCTTCCCGCCATGCCGGATCGGCCGGAGCCGGTTCTTGTTGTGCTTGGCCACGACCTCGCACTCGATGTCAACGCCCATCGACTGCGCCAGATCCATCGTCCGGATCACGATGTCCGCGAGCTCGGCCCCGAACGCGTCGCGGTCCAGGTCTCCCGGCTTGCGCAGTTCCTCCAGCGCCTCGGAGCACTCGGAGACGATGAGCATCAGCCGCTCTGCCGGGGTGACCACGTGGCCGTCCTCGTTGGGCCTGTAGAAGCCGTGCGCCACGGCGTTCTCGTGGACGGCGTAGGCCATATAGCTCACGCGATCGAAGAACCGGATAAGTGGGATGTCTTCGGGGTCAATGTCAGTCATCGGTGGTTTTCCTCCGGGGCTCACGCGCCCCATGCATCCCTTATAGCGACCCCTTGCACCCGAGTCAACGTAGCGCTAACCCCATAGCTATAAATAGGGTATCTGCTAGCGTGTACAAAACAACAATGATTCCGGTATGTTCATCTGCTAGGGTTTCTGCTAGATGGGTATTATAGTTCAACGATTATATATACTTACTACATTTTTACATAAAATACATATATAGAAGAGTATAGAGAGCTCACACAATAGGGTGCTATAGAGCCAGCTGACG
>OFRF01000031.1_pt1 | contig 43497 bp, 63 predicted proteins | sample 1543081 | NCBI WGS metagenome assembly OFRF01 (sample SAMN07774232, study PRJEB24372) | wastewater metagenome
AGCGAGTCCGGCAAAACCACGACGGCTTTCAACCAGTGGCGCGCGCTGATGACGGTAGCCCCTTTCCCCTCCCGCATACACAGGCAGGCCGGGAGGAACCAAAGGCCCCCCTTATGCCCTTGACCGGTGCCTCGGTTTGATGGATCGCGCTGGCCTTGGACCGACTCAGTGGCGTCGACCCTTGCGCTCTCTGCCTTGCCTCGGCCACAAAAAAATCGCCGTGGCTTGCGCCACTCTTGAGCCACCCCCCCGTTCCGCGCGCCCCCCCTCCAAAGTCACGCACCATCGTCGTCCTCTGGCTGGTCCAGCAAGGCAGCAGCGTTGAGGCGTGCCTGCGTGCGTGCCTGCTGCGCCATGCGCACCAACCCTGCCTGCCAGCGTTGCCATGCCTTGTGCCGCAGGCAGCGCGCCTGCTCCGTGATGGTGCGCCAGCGGTGTCCCTCTGCTCTGAGCCAGACCAACAGCGCAGTGGTGTCGTCCAGCACAGCCAGCAGCAGCACCACCTCGTGCAGCGCCTGCACGTCCTGCTGCGTGGGTGGCAGGCGTGGTCCAGTCTGCTGGGACAGGTACTGCGTGCGCGCCTGCAGGATCAGTGGTGGCCAGCTGGTGTGCTGTGCCAAAGCCTCTGCGTCCAGCTCCAGAGGCAGGCTGCGCAGCGTGTCCACAGCACGCGCCACGCTGGCTGCAACGTCTTGGGTGGTGATAGCCATGGTCTTGTCCCTCTCGATGTTCTGGGCGTTCAGCAGGCTGGCGCACGTCCCGCACCAGCCTTCGCCTCTGTTGGTCTCGCAAAGCTCACACAGCGCCATCCTGCTCCACCTCGAATAGGTCTGCCTGATCGCCCCAGCAATGCCAGCCTTCCCTGCGCTGGCGCGAGAACAAATCCATGCGCGTGGCGTTCGGCATCCAGCGTTCTGCCTCGGCGTAGACCTCGTCAGGCTTCCGGCTGTGCTCGCGCACCTGGCCGAAGATCACGGAGCGCGTGCTGCGCGTGTTCTTGGGATTGCCACGCTTCCCGATCAGGTAAGGCTCGCCAGCGCCTCGAAACACGTAGCCTGTGCCGAACGCCAGCTTTCCGTTCTTTGTGATCTTCGCCCAATGCCCTCCGGTCGAGTAAGTAAAGCCCCAAGCCGCCATTACCTCGAGCGCCTCGGGAATATTCGGGTTCGCGCACCACAGCCAGAGGTGGCAATCCTTGGCCGCCAGATCAGCCACCGGCATTGCCTTGATCTCTTCCAGCGTCATTGTGCGGTATTTTGCCTGCGGCGACTTTGCGTCACCCTTCTTGGACCGTGTTTTGAAGTGCCAGGCCGGATCAGCCATGATCAGGCTGTAACCCTCCGGTGGCCGCTCGCGACCGAATGCGTCGACCAGCTCGATCATCTTGTGCGCTCGACGGACAGCGGAAGGCGCAGTCGGCTCCACATGATCCGCGCCTGCGTCAGGCTGACGCCCGCAACACCAGCCCATGCCGCCAGCTCGCTGTGGCGACCGCCTGTGGCCACCAAGGCCGCGTGCTGCTGCTCTTCCCTCGTCAAAGGCACAGGAGGCGTGCTGGCGCTCGCCAGATCGTCGCTGGCGTGCTTCGGCGGCAGATCGGCCGGAATGGTGCCGGGAAGGGATATGTTGGCTGCGTGGCAGGCACGAATGACTGCTGGCGGCAGAACGCCGAAGCTGTCCGCAATCTGTCGCGTGGTGCGACCCTGCGCCACCAGCCGGATCAATCGCGGAGTGTCGATCTTGCGACCGCCTCGTTGTGCAGCGCCCATCACTGGCCCCTCTCGCGAAGCCGAGCCTCGGTGACCAGCTTACGCACCAGCAGGAGGTGGCGCGTGGCTGGGCTGATCGAGTTTGGCATGATCTGCTTTTCGCCGTTGATGAACTCCGACCAGAAGGCCAGCACATCGTCCTGCTTCGGAGCCTCCTTCGCAGCGTTCTTTCTTGGCTTTTCCCGAGCAGCTTTCTGCATGGCGCGATCAAGACCCTTTGGCCCATCAGGCGGTTCGGGATGGTCGTGGCGGGACTTCTCCGCAACGTCGAGGATCCTGTCCCGGCTCAAACCCAAGTCGACGGTCCATCCCTTGACGTGCTTGCGAGCGGGATCGCCTTGCCACCATCCCGGCAGATCGTCGCCGGGTTTGAAACCAACCGCGAAAAGGAGGGATTGAAAGAAAACCCCAAATTCATCGCGCTCGCGCGCCTCCTCCTCCTTTACAGGTTCTTTTATAGGTTCTCTTACAGGGTTAGTCTCCAAATTCTGGAGTCGGGATTCCGCGTTTTCTGGAGTCGGGATTGGCGCTAATTTGGAGTCGGCTTTCACTTCGCCCACTGACTTATCCACAGGTTTATCCAGCGGCGTTTCCTCCGCATCCGGCGCGTCGTCGCCTTGCAGTTGTTCCCGAGTCGTTCCGTCCGATCCGTCTCCAATATCTGGACACGGTTTTGGGGTGAAGCCTTCCTCGAAACCCAAGATGTAGCGGGTTGACAGCTGCTTTCCCGTCTTGCGGTCAACTCGTTTCACGCGCCGGATCAAGCCAGCATCCTCGAGTGCATTGAGGTGCGTGTTGATCGAGGCGACGGACATTTCCGTATCAATCGACAGCGTCGCCTGCATTGGGAAACAGCCGTAATCCGGATTATGCCGGTCTGCCAAATAGAATAGGAGCATCTTTGGCGCGGGTTTTAAGCCTCGCAATGCCAGCACCCAATTTGTCGCTTTGTGGCTCACTCTCGTCTCCCTTTTATTTCCGCACGAACTGACTCGCACCATTTACGAACACGGTCGATTAAAACCCGTAAAGCAACCAGAAGGTGCGCGTCAGCCGCCTTTGATCCGCGTCGGGAAGTGGTTGTCGGACAGCGCCTTGAGAGCGTCGTCCAAGGAGCGCACCAGCGCCCATGCGTGGCCCTCGCGCACCACGAACTCACGGAACTCGACCTGCGCGTCCGAGAGGCGCCCGGTTTTGCTCTTAAGCTCGAGGAAGAGGCATCGACCAGAACCGAGCACCAGCAGATCGGAAAAGCCCGGATGCACGCCCATGCCTTGCGCGATGCCTTGCGCGACACGTCCGTCCTCGCCACCGCGCCGCACCTCGTTGGCGGAGTGGTGGACCACGAAGCCCTTGGGAAGCACCTGGCGAAGCGAAGCGACAACCACGCGCTGCAAGTCAGCCTCCGGGTTGCCTCTGCGCTTCCTGTCCGCGCCCGGTATCTTCCTGATGAATGCTGGTGGCTTCATGTCCGCGCGCCTCGGAGAGGGACGACAGTGCTCCCTTGATCATGTGGTGCAGGATCCGGAACAATGTCCGCAGGCAGATCGACAGCAAGGGACATGGGCCAGCCAAGCATGGCGACAGCACGATCCTGCGCGCCAAGGGACCAGAGGCGCGGCTTGCCTAGATCGGGATGCGGCTCGATGGACGCCAGCACGCGCCCGATTACAGCCTCGCGGTCCATCGGCCACTTGACCTGCGGACCAATGACCAGATTGCGCTTCAATCCCTCGCAGAACTGGCGCAGCAGCGCAGGCGACGCTGTGGCGCAGGCAGTCGCCAGCTCGTCCAGCTGGCGCACAGGCAGGCCGAAGGGAGCGAGGTAGCGCGAGAGGATCCTGACGCGTTCCTCTTGGCCTGGCGGGTCCAGCTTTATCTGCAGGTCGAAGCGTCGCCAGATTGCTGCGTCCAGCCTGTCGCCATGGTTGGTCGCAGCAATCACGAAGCCTTTGTAAGCATCGAAACGCTGCAGGAGGACATTCACGACGCTGTTCATTTCGCGCTGGGCGTCGCGCGCATCGCTCTGCCGCTTCTGCGCCAGCGCCTCAAACTCGTCAAAGAACAGCACCACGGGCCCTTCGCCACCTTCGTCCTTCGGTCGCGCCAGATCAAAGAGCGTGCCCAGCGCGCGACCAGTGCCTCCGAGATAGGCTTCAACGATCCGGTCGGGACGGACGCAGACCATAGGCAAGCCAAGGCGTGCCGATAGGTGGTGCGCCAGCGTCGTCTTGCCGGTGCCCGGTGCGCCGTGGAAAAGCGCGCGGCGTCTTGGCTGCAGGCCGACAGCCTCCAACTCCTTGACGGCCCATATCTCCGTCAGCCACTCAATCAGGGACGACCGAACGGAGCGCGCGAGGATTGGTTCTTGCGCCTCCATCGGTTGCAGCACTTCGCCGAAATCAGCGAGCGTTGCTGCGTCCAGGTTCCTCGGGCCCACTAGCGCGGACCCATCCCGTCGCCACCATCCTGATCGCGCCAGCCCTCGTCCCAGCGCCGACGGCGCGCATCGTCCCATTTGAACGGGTTGGCGATCACAGCCTCATCGTCCTTGCGTGCCTCGCGGCCAAGATCAAAGGCACCATCTTCGTCTACGTCCGGAGCATCGTCCGTAAGGTCTGGTGATGATGCAGGAGCATGCGCAGCAGGCAGAACCACCATGTCGCTCATTTCCTCGACAGTGACGCCGTCGCGGTTGCGACTGATCCGCATGCGTAGCCCAGCGCCGACCTTGATCGTCAACTCGCCGTCCATCGGAGCCAGCAGCTTGAGCGCCTCGATCACAGCCTCCTTGCTGGTCACGTCCACGCCCATGCCCTGCACATGGCGGAACAGAGGCAGCTCGTTAGACATGCCGACCGCCGCTCCGTACAGCTGCATCATCGCTTCATCTTCCTCGCGCTCGGAAGGCTTCTTCTTGCGCAACTCGACCAGCGCCGCGAGGTACTTGGTCCCGTAGCCGCGCCCTTTTGCCTCGGCCATGACTTCTTTGCGACCGTCCTTCTTCTCACCAATCTCGCGGTCGAACCGCTCGAGGCGCTCGAGGAAGGAGCGCAGCTCGTCGCCGCTCACCATGTTGGTGCCTGGCGCGACAGGTTTGTACATGGTCGAGTTGTTCTCTTCGTCCTGCTCGTGATCGTCCAAGGGTTCGCCTCCGGTTGATGTTGATGGTTGGGAATTGCTGCGCATCCGCTTCATGCGCCAGTTTTCCAGCGACTCGCCGGGAAGGATGCGGACCGTCCTGCGCCCAACATGATCCGGGCCAGAAATAATGCCTTCGTCCTCCATTCGCTGAATCAGCTCGGAGGCGCGGACGTAGCCAATCGAAAAGCCACGCTGCACGAAGGAGGTGGATGCCTTCGCCTCTGCTGCGATCAGCGCCACAGCGCGAGCGTAGATGCTTTCGGGGTCTTGCGGCTCATTCTGCATCTGGCACCTTCAGCTCTGGCCTTTCCGCGAGGCTAAACGCTGCCTCCACGAGGCAAGCGATATCGTTCCCATCGGAGGCGATGCGGATCGTCCCGCCGTCCGCAGCGCGCAGCGCCTGCGCACCTGTCCACAGAGCGTTCGCAAGGCACGATGCCTCGTGTGCGTCGAGTGGTGGCAGCTCGTAAGAGGATCCCGGTGGCGCAGCCATGATGTTCCTTTCTGGTTCGGCTGCAGCGATCATGCTGCAGATGGTTTCTTGCGCTGGTCAGCAGGGTGCGCAGCCATGTAGGCGCGCAGCTTGGCCGCGTCCTCCTGGGACTTCACAACCCGACGCTGCTCGCGCTCTACAAAGCGACTGTTCCCCAGCGCCCAAAGGCCGAGGCTGCTCGGGCTGATTCCAGCCTCTGCACAGTAGCGAGCGATCTCTTGGAGTAAGCTGTCGTTTTCCATCCCGCATAATTCGCCGTTCGGCAAAACTTTGTCAAGGACGGACGGCAAACGGGACTTGATCTTTCGCCGTTCGGCAAATATCGTGATGGATAAGGCGCGCAGCGTTCAGACCTTGCAGATCGCGGTTCGAGGCTCGCCGAAACAAACGCCCGCCAGGGGCAGAAAGGCACGAGCATGAACCCGACTCACTCCCTCAAAGACGAGGTGGCGCGAATCGAAGCGATACCGCACCACGAGCGCCACGACGCTTTGGAGGCTGCTGTCCTGCGCAGCTTCGGCCATTACGCAAAACCCGGATCGGGAAGCCACCTTTTCGAAGTCTCGCACATGGGTGTCCACGCTCGCGCGGACAACGGCGAGGAACTGGTTTTGAACTGGCTTCGTGCTGCGCGTAATGTCTGCAAGAGCATTGAGCCGGAGCAGAACATCAAGCTCGATGCTGCGCGCGTCATGCAGCTGGTCGACCGCGCCCGCGCGCTGGCCATGATCAGCTGCAGCGACCATATCCCAGCGCCAGCGCTGCTTGAGGCTTGCCAGCTTATCCTGCGCACTTCCGATGATCCGTTCGAGCGGACCTGCGCGGAACAGATCGCCAAGACGCTCGCTCAGGCAGCGTGAGGCAGCAATGGACCCTGACCAGTACCTTTGGGCGCGTTTCCACGCGCAGCAGCGTCGCACCCTTCGCAAGCGCATGATCGCGCGCACAATGCGCATCATCCTCTGGATTGCTTTTGGCGCGGTCCTCTTGGTCGTTGGCTATGCTGTCAGCATGATCCCGGCGAAGATCGCAGCAACTGTCTATGATGCGCAGCAAGAGCGGCCAGCATGGTGAACGCTGTGCGCAGGCCGTCCAAGCATTCACCGGCAGTGATGAAGCATGCAGACCACCTCCGACTGTGGAGGCTGGTCGAGGGAGCGGTTGTCGATGCCTTCCTTTCCCATCCCAGCTATTTGACGGACCACGGCGCGCAGAGCGCGGTGGCGAGCGTCACGAAAAGGGTTGTCGGCCAGCTGGTCGGCAATGCCAAAGGCACCCGCAAGGGTGGTCGCGCAAGCGACTGTTCCCCGGCAGCTCCTGCTAAGAGCTGTCGGGCGTCAGCTCGTTTCCCAGAGCAGGCGGAGGACGCGCGAGTTTTAAGCGCGCGTCCTCACTGCTGCTCGGAAGGGAGTGGCAACCAGTGAGCGCGAAACTGAGCACAGCGAAGGTCAAGGCTCTGGTCGCAGCTGTCCGCGAAGGCGGAGCGACCATCCACCGCGTCACGCTCTTCGCGGATCCCGAGAGGATCGTGATCGAGACGCAGCCGGTGGCTCCGCTGACCTCCGGCTTTGACGAGGTGGAGTTTGGCAATGGCGCAACTTAGCATCCCAGGCTTGCGACCGAAGCGTGCCAAGGGACGCACCTATTGGTATCTCGAGCGGTTCGGATCGCGCATCCCCTTGCCTGCTCCGTCAGAGGCATCGTTCGCGCTGGCGCTGGCTGCAGCACAGCGTGGCCAGCTGCCAGCGCACCAAGGCGCTCGGACCTTCCGCCAGCTCGTCAGGCTTTACCGCGCCAGCTCAGCATGGACGAGGCTGGCAGGACGGACGCGCCGGGATTACGACACCGTCCTTGAATGGATCGTCGCAAAGATCGGGAGCCTGCGTCCCGAGGATATGAAGCGACCTCACGTGATCCGCGCCGTTCAAGCGAACGCCAGCCGGGTCCGGTTCGCAAACTACATTCGCCAGCTGCTGTCCATCCTCTGCGAGACAGCGATCAGCCTCGGCTGGATGGACCACAATCCCGCCAAGGGTGTGCCTGCTGTGAAGCGCCAAGGCGATCCGCTGCACAAGCCTTGGCCGGAGGTGATGGTCGAGGCGTTCGCAGCTGCTGCGCCACCAACAGAGCGGACCATTCAGGAACTGGCAATCGGCACTGGCCAGCGGATCGGCGACGTCCTTCGGATGCGCTGGGACCACATCACAGCTGCTGGGATATCTGTGCGCCAGAGCAAAACCGCCGCGCGCCTGACCATTCCCTTGACCGAGCGCCTCCGCGCGCACCTTGCGAGCCTGCCGCGGACGAGCCTCACCATCGTTTCCGGCCGATCTGGCCAGCCGCTCTCCTACGACGCAGCAGCCAAGCGGGTGCGACGCATCCGTCGCCAGGTCGGCGCTCTCGAATTCACCATCCACGGGTGGCGATACACTGCTGCAGACCAGCTGGCAGCTGCTGGCTGCTCCGACGAGGAAGTGCAGTCCATCACGGGTCACAAGACGCGAGCGATGGTCCTCAAATACACCGGCACCGCTCGCCAGCTGGCGCACGCGGAATCGGCTCAAGCCAAACGAGCGAAGGGATAGGAAGATGAGTTACGACAACATGGACCACGGCGGGTGGGTGCAGAACAACATTGATGCGGTGCGGAAGCGGAAGGCCAAGCTGACCAAGCGGGATCAGATCGCGCAGGCGAACCGCAAAGGCTGGCACGGCGCTCCGGAAAAGCTGAATGCCTTTCACCACCGCGCGTTCGGGATCCTCGGCGTTGTCGGCGGCGGGATTTACAACGCTCCGATTGTCTGGGACTCGGTCCTCTGGATGCCGGAATCGCTGGTGCTCGATTGGGGTCAGTCCTTGGCGACGCGCGACTTCCGAGGTTTGACGGACCTTGTGCTGCTGGCACACGACGCAGCGATCCGGATCGACCTCGGGCCGAACATGCGGAACATGCGGATCATCATGCACCAGCGCATCCGCCCGCCAGAGGGTGGCAGCGTTTGCATGGGGCACCCCACTCTTGAGGAAGTCGCAACGCAGCATCGCCTGCGCTTTCCCGTCGGCCATCCGCTTCACCTCGAGAGCGCCTTGCAGGTCATAGCGTGAACGTGCCTCTCCGATATCTAAGCGTCTGCAGCGGCATTGAGGCTGCGAGCGTCGCGTGGCGCCCACTCGGGTGGAAGCCCGTCGCGGTGTCGGAGATTGATCCCTTCGCCTGCGCGGTACTGCAAACTCGCCACGACGCAACGCCGCCTCTGTTCATGCCTGATCCAGAGGCGAAGGGACTCAAGCTGAAGGACCAGAAGCACCGCAGGAATGCGCTGGCGACGATCAACAAGATGCGCGGAGGTGGCTCGCTGGCCAACTTCGGCGACATGGAACGATTCAAGGAGTGGCCGGATGCAGCTGTCGATCTTCTCGTTGGTGGAACGCCCTGCCAATCCTTCTCCGTCGCCGGGCTCCGCTCGGGCCTTGACGATCCGCGTGGCAACCTGGCCCTCGTCTATCTGGGCGTTGCTGATCGATATCGGCCCCGCTGGGTGGCGTGGGAGAACGTGCCCGGTGTCCTGTCGAGCAGCGGAGGACGGGATTTTGGTGCCTTCCTCGGAGGGTTGGCTCAACTCGGGTATGGGTGGGCCTACCGAGTCTTGGACGCTCAATACATCCGAACACGCATGTTCACCGGAGCCGTTCCCCAGCGACGGAGACGTGTGTTCGTTGTCGGATATCTTGGAGACTGGCGACCTGCCCACGCGGTATTATTTGACCGCGAAAGCCTGCTTGGGAATCCTCCGCCGCGCAGGCAAACGCGGAAAAGCACTGCCCACGATGTTGCTGGGAGCCTTGTCGGCAGTGGCAGAGGCACCGAGCGCGCCGGAGATACCAGAGGCCAAGACCCGGTCGTCGCGGTCCAAGCGAACAGTGGCGACGCCGCCTATTGCCTGACCGCCAGCGCGCAGCAGAGCCTCGACGCAGAGACAGAGACGCTCGTGGCGCACACGCTCCGTGGCCGAGGCTTTGACGCGACGGAGGACGGCTCCGGGAGAGGCACGCCTCTGGTTGCGCATCCGCTCACAGCCGGGATGCACAAGAGCGCCGCGCGCATGCCCCACGAGCAGGGAACGCTGGTGCCGATCGCTTTCGACTGCACTGCTGGTGGCAACACCGGCTTCGCCATTGGAGAGGTGCCAGGGACGCTGCGAGGCGATGGCCACGGGAACGGCCACACAGCCATCGCGTTCTCCGTCAAAGACGATGGATCGGACGCTGGTGTGGTTGCGCCTACCCTGCGCGCCATGGGCCACGGAGATAGCCATGCGAATGCAGGCGGCCAAGCTGCTGTGGCGTTCGATCTGCGCGGACGCGAAGGCGGCGCGATGCTTGAAGGTCCACACGACACTGCCTCCGTCCGGTCGGCAGAGGGAGGATCGACGCGCTCCTACGTCGCTGCACCAGCTGCTGTCGCTTTTCAGGATCGCTTCCGAGGCGACGACGGACGAGGCTACGACCGCGCACCGCCTGCCAGCGAGGAAGTGGCCGGCACATTGGAGACGGTCAAGCCATGGAACGTGGCGCTGCCTTGGGCAGTGCGTCGCTTGATCCCAATCGAGTGCGAGCGCCTGCAAGGGTTTCCGGACGATTACACGAACGTCCCATACCGAGGAAAGAACACTGTCGCGGACAGACCTCGATACAAGGCAATCGGAAACTCGATGGCGGTCAACGCGATGGAGTGGCTCGGCCAGCGGATCGAGCTGGTCGAGTCGGTGCTCAGGGAGGGCAAGCTATGAAAAGGCGCCCGCGATCCGCCCTCGCCCGCGTGCTGGGCTGCCTGATCGTCACGGACTTTCTGGCGATGGGTTTCACCGCCGCGAAGATCCTCGGGATCAGCTGGTGGTGGGGTTTCGGGCTGGCCTACTTGCTCGGCGGCTTTGTCGGGATCGCGGCGATCCTGATCGCGGTCGCCCTCGAGCGTGATTGAATCCGCGCCCGGCGGTTCCGGGCTTTGAAGGAGACGAAGATGGAACACATCTTGCAGTTTTTTGCCTACGCCCACCTCCCGGCCCACCTCCAAGAGGTGAGCAGGCCATTCAGTGAAATGGCGCACCGGATCGTGGAAACCCTGCCGCGCAACCCGGAGCGAACCGTCGCCCTGCGGAAACTGCTCGAGTCAAAGGACGCCGCCGTGCGGGCGCTGGTCGCCAAGGAAACCGCAACGGGCTAACGCCCAGCGCCCGGAGGGATCAGCTCTCCGGGCCACCTCAATCAAGGAGAACGACATGGCCGACCAACCTGATCCGCACGCCGAAGGCGCTCAAGCCTGCCTCGATGGGCTGCCCGAAAGCGCCAACCCCTACGACCTGATGACGCAGGAGCTCGATCACCTTTCATGGAATGACGGGTGGGAAGACGCGCAGGAGGACCACGCAAATGGCAAGTGAGGACGACGACTGCACGGATTGCGAAGGCTCCGGCATCTGCCACCAGACCGAGCGGTACTGCACTTGCTCGATGGGCAGGGAACTCGCTGCCCTGCCGCCTGAAGGCGCAGCGCCAAACGGATGCCCCATCTGCGGCGCGTTCATGCACCTGGAAGGCGCAGGCTGGGAGCATCCGCACAGCGACACCTGTCCGCTCGACTCGATCTACATCGAGCAGCGCCACGTCGAGGCTTGGAATGCTCGCGCGCACCATGTTCCCGATGATGGGAAAAAGGTCGAGGCAGACCTGCAGATTGCTGTGGTTGCGCTCGCCTACGTCGCCAACTCCCATCGCGGCCAATGCAAGGACACGAACAGCGTCGTCAAGGTCTCGACCGAGGCGCTGGCGAAGATCGGGCGAGGCACCAATGGCTGACAAATCGATATCCTTCTCTCCCGCCATGGCGACCGCCGTCCTGACGGGACGCAAGACCCTGACGCGCCGCCTGCTCGCCGACGGCAAGCCTCTGCCTTATGCGCCAGGCGACACGATCTGGTGCCGGGAAACGCACTACCGGACAGGCTATTGGGAGCACCACTACAAGACAGAGCAGGCGGCGCGCGACAACAAGCCAAGCTGGCGCTTCGTCGGGATCGCGGACGCATCGACCTTCGAACTGCCTCGCTTCTGCGCGGAGCCTCCGCAGGGAGTGCCCCGGGATAACCACCATGTCCCGATGCTCTACCGGCGAGCCGCACGCTTCATGTTCAAGGCTCACGCGCGGCTGCACCTGGAAGTGGAGGAATGCTACGCCCAGCGCCTGCAGGACGCGCCTGATTATGACTTCGAGGCAGAAGGGATCAGCGCAATCTCGAAGGACGGAAAGCTGCGAAAATTCGGAATTCCGGATCGCGATGGTCTGCCAGGTCGTGACAACGTCGGCTGGCATTGGTGCGACTGGCAAAAGACGCCGCGCCTTGCCTTTCGCCGCCTCTGGGATTCGATCCATGGCGATGGTGCCTTTGACTCCAACCCGCTGGTCAGCGTGACACGCTTCCGGCCGATTTTCTGAAAGGACAGATGATGAACAATCCGCTCTCTCACGCGCCGGAGGCGACAGCAGCAGAACTGCGTGGCCGCTGCGGCTCGTGCTCGCACACTTGGGTGGTGGCGCACCTTCCGCTGGGACTGCGAGAGGTGGCACGGCTTGCAGCACGCGCAGCCTGCCCAAAGTGCGCATGCACAAAGGTCTTTGTCGACACGCAGCCATCGCCCATCGTCGAGAGCCAGCCAGCAGGCGAGGTGAAGCATGGCTAAGGCCAGCCACATCATCATGGCGGAGGCGATCCTCGAACGCGCGGTGCTCGGAGCACTCTGCGACGGACGCGCAGAGCAAGGCGACGAGTTTTACTTCAGCTCTGCCTACATCGAGCGCGCGACCGGGATCGGGAATGAACTGGTGCGCGCACTGCTTCGCCAGCTCGTGGATCGCGGTCTTGCCTGCTATTGCCGCGGACTCATGACGGAGGACGGACAGCTCGCGGGATCGGGCTATGCGGCCACGCTGGGCGGCGTCGCTCAAAGGAAGGTGGTCTCGTGAAGTGGCGCACCCTTAAGACAGCCTCCGTCCTTGCGACGCTGGCGTTGTTCATCCTCACAGGCCTGGTGTTCGCTGGCTATGCCTCCAACACCTTCCTGATCGTCGCGCCACCTCTGGCGCTGGTCCAGTGGTGGCCAGACCTCGTCAGCTGGTGGAGGAATCGCTAATGCCGATCCGCGCAGAGAACCGCGACCGCTATCCTGCCGACTGGCCAGCCATCGCCCAGCGCGTCAAGGAAGCTGCTGGCTGGTGCTGCGTCGGATCGCCTGCCTATCCCACCTGCAGAGCAGCGCACGGCGCAGCGCATCCCGCCACGGGTGCGCTCGTCGTCCTGACCGTGGCTCACCTCGACCACCAGCCGGAGCACTGCGACGACGCAAACCTGCGCGCCTGGTGCCAGCGTTGCCACAACACCTACGACGCACCGATGCGAGCGCGCGGGATCGCAGAGCGCAGGCGCGCAGGGAACGCAGCAGCTGACCTGTTCGCGGGAGGCAGCGATGGCTGACCACACGCTGCATGGCAACTGCGAACGCTGCACTGCCTGCGCTCTGCGTCGGGAAGGTCTCGATCTGGCTCCGTTCGACCGCGCCAGTGTGCCTTGCAACAATTGCGGCGGGACAGGCCTGGTGGCGATCAGCGAGGCGGAGATTGTGCGGATCGCGGTCGAGCACGCGCGCCTGCATTACTGGCCAGCATTCGAGGCTCGCTGGCTCGCCCAGAATGGCGAAAGGCCGGGATTGACTCCCGGCCTTCGTGATTCCGGATCCTGCTTCTTCAGCCAGCAGCTTTCGTGGGCTTGGTAGCCTTCTTGGCAGCGGCGGCGTCGGCTGCGACATTGGCTGCGTGAGCCTTTGCGTTCGCCTCCGCTTCGGCTGCAGCTGCTTCCTCGTCGGCGACGCGCTGGCGCTCTTCCTCTGCAAGCTCGATGGCCGCTGCCTCCGCTTCCGACGACCACACCGTCTCGACGCGAACCACCGTGCGCGCGGTGCCGGTGGAACTCGCATGCTGTTCTGCCAAGGTGCGTGCCTTGGTCTCGTCCTGGTAGTGGCCGTATGCGCGGCCCTCGTGGTCCCGGAGCTCGTAGCTGGCTGCTGCAGGAACTGGATTATCATTCATCGTTGTCTCCTTGGAGAGGTTGCGTTGGCCGCCGAAGCGACAGGATGATCTTGCGACGATCCGCAGCACTAAGCAACTGGCACCAGCGCAGGCCGTGAAAACCGACGTGAAAACCCGTAGCGCAGCGCAGTCAGCGCCACTCTTAAGCACCTACGATTCAAGAGCGATTCCGCGCGCCAAGAGGTGGTGGCTTGCGGATTGCCAATCCGTAAGAACTGGCAGGCAAATCAACGGTCGCGGGTGAAAACCGGCGAGCGTTCCGGCCGGAAATCAGCGAAGCGCAAGAAAAAACCACGCCCGAAGGCGTGGCTCTGGTTGTTTGCACTTTCCGCAAAGAAGGTGGCTATTTCGGCTCGCCATACTTGTTGAGGATCGCCAGCGCGTATCGCTCAATCAGCGTGTCCAGAACCCCGTCGCCAGGCGTCAGCGCCTTGAGCGCACCCGGCACCGACTCGCGAAGGTACTGAATGACGTGCGCCTTGACCGTGGCCAACGCGACGTCGGGACCGAACTTGTAGGCGCTCGCGACACCGGACTGGATCGCCTCGTGCAGCGCCTCGCGCTGGCGTGCCTCGATCTGGATTCCGGTCAGCGCGGTGAACGCAGCCGCGACGCGAGCAATGGCGTAGGTCAGGAACAGGCCGAACAGAGACAGGATCGCTGTCTGCAGCTCTGCGTTGCCCAGAAGTGCTTTGATCAGGTCCATTGCGTCACTTCGCTTTCTTGGAAACTGCGGCGTCCGCTTCAGGAGCGTCGTCCTCCGGCTGCACTTCGCGCACCAGCAGGTCTTGGCCAGCGTGAACGAAGGCCGATCCGTGCGCGTTCGCAGCGATGCGAGTTGTTTCGCCGCGGACTCCGTCCGGACGGCTGATCGGTGTCACGTCCACCGGCACGCCATGGCTGGCGAAAATATCAACTTTGGTCGTCATGGTCGCTCCTTTTCAAGCTTCGTTGGTAGAGATTGTCCCGTTGCCGACCATCGCTGGAAGTGGTCGCGTGGTCACAGGATAGGTGAGCGGATAGCGGCACGCAATCAGCCGGCTCTTTGCGACGCGAGCGATGGTGACCGCGTTCGACTGGTTGCCGCCGAGCACGAAGAAGTTGGAGGTGTCGTAGCCCACCGCGAATCCGACGTGACCGCCGCCGCCTGGACGAGAGAACACCAGAACCGCACCATAGATCGGTTGGACCGGCTTTCCGAACAGCGCCCAATTCTTCGCCCAATAAGGATTCTCGTCCAGCGCCTTGGCGAACGGTTCAGCAGGCAGGCCCAGCTTGATCGCCGTCTCCACGAAGTCGCCGCACCATGGCAGCTTGGAAGGATCGCCAAGCGTGCGCCCGTCGAGTCGCAGCCACTTCTGCAGGAAGGTCTTGTCGCGCGTCTCGTGGCGTCCGAGCACCTTGCGTGCCTCCACCATCCAAGGCAGGTCCGGTGGCGCTGGCTTCAGGACGCGCGGTGCTGGCGCTGGCGTGAGGGTGAAGGCAGTCAGGCTGGCAACCACCCGCACAGGCAGGCCGATGCGCCGCAGGTAGGCTTCCAGCGCGCCAGCGCTCTGCGGTCCTCCCTTTCCGTCCAGCGGACCCGGATTAAAGCCCTGCGCCGCGAGCGTCTTTTGGACCTGCTGCATTTCCTCGTTCATCGTCCTCTCCCTTACGACAGCCACAAATAGATCAGGCCGACCGCGATGCCGACCACCCAAAACCAAAGCTCGCGACGGAGCAGCCTATGGAGAGTCATCCGGTCCACGCTTTGCCCTCCCAGCTTTCTTCGCTTGGGTCCGACGTGCGCGAATGACGTCGATCAGGAAGCCGGAAAAGCTGATGCCACCCAAGCCAACCACAAAGGCAGAGAACCCACCACCGTCCGAGCCAGGCGCAATCTTCCCGATGAAGGGATTGAGCATCGGAGCCACCAGAGGCCCGAGATACATTGCGCAGATCGCGCCGACGAGCAGCGACGCCAGTCCATCGGGCCAGTGCTCGCGAAGCGTGATCCAGCGGACCATTCCGCCCAATGCACCAGCCACTGCTGCTCGCCCGTCGCCGGAAAAGAGCCATTCCAGGAACTCCGGAGGTGGTTGCCCGTTTGCCATGCTCGATTCCCCGGTTAACCGAGTTTTCTGCTCGGCATATGCTCAACTCACAGTTGCCAGAAATTCGACCAGGTGTCACGGGCTTACCCTCAATAGTCGGTTCCGATTTAGGATTTCAGAAGAACAACATTCTCGTCGCACTCGATTCTGAAACCCCGATGACCAACGCGCTCTATGCGCACTCGCTCTTTTGCCAGTTTCTTTTTCAGCTTTCGGAATAAGTGGTCTAGGCGCGATCTTTCCATGTCACCATCTTCGCTATCCATGAACATTGCTGTTAGGATGTATTCTTCTGAAACGTAAGGAACTGGTGCGTTAAGGATTATTGACAGAAGTTGCGCTTCGATTGCTTCGAGTTTGTACCGCGCAGCCAGTTTGATCAGATGATATAAATCAACGCCACAAGCCTTATTCCTATGGATTGATCCAGCATCAAAATGAGTCTTTGAGACCATCGTTTTCCCAGCACTTGTCGTTTCAAGACGAAGGCCGGCATCCGGAACATAAACTATAGTATATGGCGAACCTTTAAGCTTTTTGCGGCATTTATAAAGAGCGACGGAAACGCTTTTTGCAGAAACAAGTCTACCGTAGCTGCTTGAAACTAGGTCCGAAAGTATTTGAAAAGTAGTGTATGCTCTAGCTTCTTTTAAAGCTTCAAAAACACACGACTCCAGTCGTGTTAAACGAAAGTGTGCAGAATTCGAAAGGATTCTGTTATCTGCCAACGAAGCAAGTAATTCCTGCTCGTCGCATTCATAGGTGTTATCAACCAGAGAGTGCTCATGCGAGAAATTTCGCGTAGGAGAGTGAGCGTTTTGCAGTATCAATCGCAAAATCGCCTTGCCGGAACGTCCAGGCAAGCTGTGTTGTTTTTCGATCTGCTGCATCCGACTTCCCTTAACCAAAATGTCCTCAAGGAAAGCTTCTTCCCATTCCCGCAGAAGCAACGTGCTGCGTTCATGCATAAAACGCCAAGCTGTCAAGGCTTCCGCCTCCGAAATGTATCCTCGTGCCAAGTAGTAGAAAATGATATCCATGCGATTAAACTTACCATAAAGAGAATACTTGCGAAACAGTTGTCCCGGTCAGCAAAACGCGAGAAACGCGTACCGGAAGCAAATCTCCATCGCGAACAGGCATGGTTACGGTTTGCTCCCCTTTGGTGATAAATGCAATTGTTCCAGTGCCAACGATTTTAAGCGCGCGTGACACGAACGGAAGGTCTGTAGTGTCCGAATAAACAATGATTTGGACGTTGGACGCTGGTGACGAGTTGTCTCCAACAGTATCGGGTGCGTTGTCGATTGCAGGCATAGTTAATGTTCCTCAATAGTCGGTTTCGATATAGGCGCTCGCAACATCTATAGCACAAGCCAGCGCCGACGCATTATTCGTTCTGTAGCCCCATGGACCGAGCAAAGTCGTTGCAGCAGGAAGCACCGTGCCAGCAGCGCCAGAAAGCGTGCCCTTGGCCACGTCGCCAGTGTTCAGCCTCGTCACCTCATACTGGACTGTGGTGCTGTTCGGTGCAGCGAAAAGCGCCAGCTCGTACATGTCCACGTTCCTCGTGTTGGCCGGGAAGCTGGCACCGAGCGCAATCGGGGTCTGTGCCGCAGAGCCACCATAGTAGAGGCTCAAAGTGGTGTCCGCTGCGCCACAGCCAATCCCGATCACGTTGACCAGCGTGCTCGGCTCAATGTTGGTCGGGACCAGCGTGCCGACGCCCATGCCCATAAACATTCTGGCGTCCGCGATTGCAGCAGCATCGCTGATCCCGAATCGAATGATGTAGGTAAACCCGCCAACTCCCGAACCGTTCCCCACGGTGAACTGCGAGACGCCAGTGCGCCAGTGTCCCACAGCTGCTGCCGTCGCCGCAGACACAAAGCCGATGCGGCGCATCCGAGTGAACACGTTTGTTGCAGCGACGTTTCGTGCTGTCTCTGTGAAGCCTGTTATGACGGGCGCAGTAAACCCGAAAACACCTGGCAACACAGCAGAGTTGCCTTGCGGATTCCAATAGCCGACCTTGTTGCGCGCCAGCAGCGGCTGCAGCGTCGAATCCAGACCGGAAGGCCCCATGAAAGCAGGAAAGATGCGACCGGCAATTGAGCGCCCAAACATCGTCACTTTGCCAGCGCCGGGGTTCACTGGCACTGCGACTTCGGGCAGCACGAACTCCGCGCCAAGCGTCATGACGCCTGTGGCTCTTGCGACCGTGAAGGCTTCAAAGAAACTGGACCCGTTCGGACTGACCTTGAGCGTGAAATCATCCGAACCAGCGAGGCCAGCGATAGCGCGAGCACTAAAGCCAGTCTTGAAGCTCAACGTCGCATCATTGCCAGCGGCGTTCTTGTTGAATGTCATGTCGATGCTGGTGCCAGCGTTGTTCAGCAGCAACGAAGGAGTGTTGATCGAGAAGCGGTTGTAGGAATCAGCGGTTGCACCACCAAGACCGAGGTAGAGCAGCGTTGCGTTCGTGGCTGTGCCGGTGAGCGCGGTGGTGCCAAGGATGCTGATCAAGGTGTTGGTGGCAGCGAAGGTGACGGTTGGCGAGGAAAGCGTGGTGGTGCCCAGCGCGCCAGCGGTCGCAGAGCCGATGTTGATCGTGGTCGTGGATCCCGAAACACCTCCGGTCCCGACGTTCACTGTTTTGGAGACACCATTGAGCGTGGCGCCCGTTCCGATCCCGAGCGTAGATGCTGCTGTAGACGAGCCGAGCGTTGCTGTGGTTGCTGTCACCGCAAAGGTGCCGGAGAAGGTTTTTGCTCCGTTGATCGTCTGCGTCGCTGCCAGGTTGACCAGCTCGCCAGCACCGTTCGGGAACAGAACAGTGCGCGTGGTGCCTGTCGAGATGTTGGAAAGGTCGAAGTTGACCTTCTTGGTAGGGTCCACGTCGTCAAAGAGCGCGAAGGCTGTGTCGAGGAACTCCGGACCTCCATAGGCAATCCATGCCGATCCGTTCCAGGTGAAGTTGCTGCTGTCTGCGACGCTGTAAGCGTTCCAGCCGGGACGAGGCACGAGGCGCGTCCATGCGCCGTCTGCAAAGTAGGCGACGTTCAAGTCCCAGCCAGCCCAGATGCCGGTCGCGCTGCTGGCGACGATGTAGCGATCTCCATCCACAGGCGAGCCGGGAGGCGCTGTCAGCACACGACTGATCACAGCCAGCTGCACTACGCCGTCGAGCAGCTTTATCGCCTCGTTGTGCGTAATGTGCTTTTGCGCCTGGGAGGCTTGAATGTAGGGAAGGATCAGGTTCGGCGAGTCTGGCATGGGAGCACCTCAAAAGAACAGGGTTGTGGCGAAGCGCGACCCTCGACCAATCCTAGCGGAAATCTGGTAGATGCGCACGCTCAACGATTGGCCGCTCGCCAAAGGCGCACCCCAATCGGAAGTCTGCATGGCGGAGGTGTAGAGGACCGACTGGACCGACGAGGCAAGCGTGCGCAAAACCGAAGCGCCGCTCATGATATCCACCTCGTAGCTTTCCAAGGTCTCGCTCATTGGTGGGTCGCCGACGTCCCAAGCATCCGCAACCAGCGCGCGGTCGCGCCGCTGCCACTCGATCAGGTAATCGCCTGGCAGGCGCGCAGTGCGGTAGGGCTGTTTGAACAGGCTCGGTGCATAGGGCTTGAGGCCCGTTCCTGCAGGCGTGAAGCTCTGCGCGTTGTAGCTTGGATCGCTGACCGGCTTGCTGGACGGACCAGTGCGCCAGTTGAAAGGCAGGCCGACGTCCACCTCCTTGATCGCCAGAGGATAAATCCCAAGGTCCAGCACGACAAATCGCGCTCCGGCCGGAGTCGGATTTCCCATGTTCACTTCGGTGCCTTTCTGGCCGCGCAACAGCCGGGTGAGGCGATAGGTGAGCGGAGCGATCAGTGTGCAGTTGGCTGCTTGCAGCACCTCCCAGACACCCGGAGACGACTCGACTGCAAAGGCATTTGCACCCGCAAAGACTGCCTCGTCAGGGACGCTCGCAAGGCCGCTGCTCGCGAGAACCACCTCGAGCGTGTTTGCCATGTCGAAAACGCTGTAGGCACCTCGATAGAAGTCCTGCGTCAGCCTGCCCGTGGTGGCGCGGCGATTGATCGTTGTCACCGGAAGGAAGCCGTCGAGAGTCGGGCTCTTGAATGTCGTCACTGATCCCGGCCAAGGCGTGGCGTTCACCGCAGCGTAAGGTTCGAATGGCGGTGCAGTGTCCACCAGCTGCGGCAAATCCAAGAAGATCACTTCTGGCGGCCCGAACGTCTGTGCGCCGCGGACGTTGCTGGCGCGAGGATTGCCTCCCGGCAGATCGTAGGCCATGCGATCTTGGCGCACGGACTCGACCTTTCGATCCTGCGCGTCGCTGATCATGCCGAGGCGAAACTCCAGCTGGCGTCCATCGTGCTCAAAGAGGATCACGTCGTTCGGGTCTAGCGCGAGCCGCGACGGCGGAATCGCGAATGTCAGCGCCTCAATCCCGACCCATGCTTCGAGAAGCGCGCGACGACAGCGCCGCTCCGCTTCCTCCGGTGGAACTGCCAGAGGGAAGGACTCTGCGCCGATCCGAACAGAATCAACGTTGATGCGCCGCGCCTCGACCACGACAGAGTCGTAGTCAGCATCCGCGCGCACCAGGTTCCACTTGAGGGACAAAGGCAGATCGTTCGTCTGGCTGCGAAGCAGCTCAAACATTTCTGCTTTTTCGTCCGACCCAGCGACCATGTCGTCAGGCAGGAGCGTGGCGACCGGAAGGCGGCCACGCATCGAGAACTTCACGTTCCCTTCCGTCTCAACTGCATCAAAGCCGAAGTGCCGCGCAAGAACGCTGATCGATGTGCGCGGCGACTCAATGCTGCCAATCGCGTAGCCCTCGACCGCTCCGTAAAGGTCGGACACGTCGATCCGCGACGGAGGGAATCCTGCTCGGATGCAGAGCGCCTTGACCAGCGCACCAATCGACACCGCGCCAAGGCGACCTGTCAGCCAATGTCCAAGACGCCAATTGACAGAGTCCGTCCATACCTCCGTCAGCTCGGGAAAGAACGGATAGGGCCGAGCGTCCCAGGTCCAGACAGCGCACTTGGCGACGTCCAGCATTGGCTGGCCATAAACTGCACTTGTCGGATTGTTCGCCGGATCGTTCCAGAAGCCATAGGTCGCTTCGAGGTAGCTGCGGGAGATGGCGTCGTCACGATTGCCACGCGAGAAGTAGGGATAGAACGACTCGGAACTCTTGGGATCCACGAACACGTTTGGCTGGTTCGTGCCGCGATCAACTGCAGGACAGCCAAGCTCGGTAAAGCGGAACGGCTTTGATTGAGGCACCCACGCAGTCGGCGATCCGCTCTCGATGCCTGCAGGCCGGTTGTAGTGCTGGTTGAGCCACCAGCTACGCAAATCCTTGTATCGGAACACCCACGGTTTGCCGAGGCCGTCCGTGATGGGCGTTCGCACCTGGTTCGCGCGATCCGTATCGTTCAAGTAGAACCAGTCAAAGCCTTCGCCGCCTGCGATGTTCGATGCGAGATAATTCTTGTCGTAGATCGAGGACCAGAGCAGCGCGTCCGCGTGCGAAAACCCGTCGCGCCAATCGGAGAGCGGCATGTAGTTGTCGATGGCCACAAAGTCGATGTTGGCATCCGACCATAGGCTGTCGAGGTGAAAGAAAACGTCGTTCGTGCCGTCGCCTGGCTGGTGGCCGAAATACTCCGACCAGTCTGCCGCATAGCTGACCTTGCAGGATGGTCCGAGGATCGCGCTCACGTCCGCTGCGAGCGTCTTGAGCGCAGCCACAGTGGGATATGTGGACGCGCCGCTGCGAATCGTGGTCAGGCCGCGCAGCTCGGAGCCGATCAGGAACGCATCAACGCCGCCCGCTGCAGCGCAGAGGTAGGCATAGTGCAGGATCATGCGCCGGTAGCCCCACTGCGAAGGAGAGCCAGTCCAGTCGACCTGCGTGCCTGCCACGGAGAACTGTCCTGCGGTCGCGGTGCCAAAGAAGGTGGAGACCTGCGTGGCTGCAGCTGCTGTCTTGTCGACCGTGCCGGTAAAGCCAGCAGCAGGCGAGCAAGTCAATCGACCGCGCCAAGGATAGACCGCCTGCCCATTGGTGGCTGCGTTGTTGCTGTAGGGGTTTGGCAGCGCATTCCCGTTCGGGATATCCATCATCACGAAGGGATAGAAGGTCACGCTCTTGCCGCGCGCCTTCAGCTCTGTGATCGCCTCCACCACACTGGCGTCTGTCGGCGTCCCACCGAATGCAGCCTTTCCTGCGACGCTGCTGACCAGAGGCGCGGCGGCACGCAGCACGCCATTCACGCGCCACTCTGGCGTCGTGCTCTTTGCAGGCTGGTCCACCTTTGGTCGGATTTCGCAAACGCTCGCGCGCAGGTCGGTTCCGAACCAGCTGACCACCAGCGAAGTTTCATCGACTGCTGGCGCGAGCGACTCGAGGCGATCCAGCGAAACCACGAAGTCCGCCGTGCCTGCCACCGCGTTCGAGTTTTGCGTCACGCTGGCTCCAGCTGCTGCTTGGCCGAGGCCGCCGCCTTGCGTCAGGCTGATCACGCTGGTGGCATAGGCGAACTCTCCGGACGCAGGAATGATCGTCACGCCCTTGACCAATCCTTCTGCGGACTCGTTCGTGGCCAGCGGACGGAACACCTCGAACGTGATCTGTGGCAGACGGTTTCCAAACTTCTCCAGCGGAAGGTTCTCAAAGACGACGTAGGCGGTCCCGCGATAGGCTGGCGTGAAGTCTGCACCGGAAAGGTTGATGATCAGCGGATCAGGCGTTTGGCTTTCGCTGCCGAAGTAAGTCCGCATGACCACGCCAGTCATATCCATCACGTCGCCGTCAGCCCACAAGCGCCCGATGCCAGTGATGGGCCCTTCGCAAATGCCAATGGCGAACGACGCGGAATAGAGCGCCGTGGTCGTGGTGACGCCGCCGCCGCCACCTTTGCCACCGCCCTGCGACTCCGACTTGAATGTTTCTGCGAAGTCCGTGGCCCAGATAATGTTTCCGCCGATCCGCATCCGGCCGAAAATCTGCGGGATGATCGCTCCCTCGGTCGAGGACGTGATGCGCAGGTTCTCCAGGCGCGGCCCATCGATCCGCTGGTTTGGCTGCAGGCTTGCCACGATCCACGAGTCGACAACGGAGCCGACCGCCGAGCCGATAAAACCGCCGATCGCTGCACCAGAAAAACCCAAGATCGTGCCGCCAAAACCTGCACCAAGTGCGCTGCCGACTGCGCCAAGAACAATTGCAGCCATGATCTACGGTTCCTTTTGGTTTTCTCCCGGCTCGGGAAACTGAAAGCTGAAGGCGAGGCGACGCTGCCACGCTCTGGTCACTTCTTCCTCTATCACGCCGAGGCCAAAATAGGCGTGAACGAAAGTGCCCTCGCCAGTCAGGATCCCGACGTGCTTGGCGATTGCGTTCGGCACCATCCGAAACAGAACCACGGAGCCGCGTCCAGCGCCTGCGATAGGCTCTTGCACCAACCAGTCCAGCGCACCCAGCGCCAAGACCTCGTCCGCGCGTGTCTCGCCCCAATCGCGCGTGTAAGGAGGCACGTCGAGCGGCTCCGGACCTATGACCTCGCGCCAGATGCCTCGCGCCAGTCCAAGGCAGTCAGCGCCGACGCCTTTGATGCTCGCCTGATCGTGGTATGGCGTGCCAATCCAGCTCCGCGCCGCCGCCACCACTCGCGCCTTATGATCAGCCATCACTGGACCTCGCCGCTGTTCGCGCCGCTCGCAGTGGCGTAGCGCATGATCGAGTCATTGCCCGGGATCGTTGGAAAGCCGCGAAAGTTTGGCACGTTTGCGAACTTGGCTGCACAGGTAGCGATCAGCTTGTCGCATCCAGCACGCACGAAGAAGGTGTCGCTGGCAGCGATGGGAAGCACAGGCACCTCCAAGAGCGCAATGGTTGCCGCGGACCCCGACCGCGTGTGGCTGACCACCTCCACCTTGCGACCAGCGTTCGCGCCTGTCAGCCACTGGATGGAGCCTGCTGCAAACCAGTTTGAAACGAACAGGCCGAGGCCAGACGCCACGAAGGTTCTGCTGTCCCGCAGCGCTGTGATGGTGCCCGACCCTTTGAAGGCGCCCGATTCCAGATTGACGCCACAGCGAGCGTCGCCCAGCTCTGCGTCGCAGGTTGCCTGATAGCTCCGCCCAACCGTCTGGTTCAGCACATGAGTGATGCTGCGCATTTCAGCCACGAAGGAAACGCGACCGCGACGCAGCTGACCAATGGTGCCGCGACGGAGCAAAACGCGCTGCGCTGTGTTCGACCAATTGACCCGCCAAGCCTCGACGTCGGCGCTGTCCCAGCGTCCGTCCAGAATGTCCGTCTCTGTGATCCTGCTGGACGACAGGACGCCCTCTGCCTCCTGCGCATCCGCTGCCAGATCGCTTGAGGCGCGAATCTCGCTGGCGATCAGGCCGGACTCCGGCTCAAAGGTGGTGCCATCAAAGGTCAGGTCTTTGTCGTGCTCGGTGAAGCCGAACACTGTCCCGTCCTTGCGCGTGATGCGCCAGCACCAAGCCAGCGTGGTGGTGCCGTCACTCAAATGGCTCTGCAGGCCTGGCGAGAGGGATTTCATCGGCGCAGCTCCACGAGAGGGATGGAATCAATCGATCCAAGGCGCTCAAAGTCGAGCGTCACGTCCATCGTCTCGGAGTCGAAGCGAACTGGCACGTCAAACTCGAAACCAGCAGACACTGCGACGCCATTGCCGGGAGCAACTGTGAAGGTGACAATGCCTGTCAGCGCGTCGACCGTCCATCCGGAGGCTTGGTTTACGCCGTTCAGCGCGACGAGCAGCGTGCCAGCGACTGGCTTCGTGATCGTCCGCGTCCAGGTCTGCGCGCCGGAGGTGTAACGCTTGACCAACTGAAAGGTTGTCAGTGCGCCTGTGCCGGTGCCGATGCTTTGATCCGTGCGGCTGGTCGCGACCGAGGGAAGCGAGGATTTATAGTCCGACCAGTCCTTGAAACGGAAGCCATACAGCCTGCCGCCGCGCGCCTCGAAGAAGGTCACGACCGCAGCCAGATCGTCTGCCTTCCGGATCCCGTAGGCCACGTCGTAGCGACGCCGGGAGTCGGACCAGGTGGCGTTGCGTTCCTCGTCGCCAGATGCCAGCTCCACGATCTGCGTACGGCGCTCGGGACCGCCGCGAGCGCCTCTGCTGATGTTCACCGGAAAGCGTGTATCGTGAAAGGCCATCAGCGGTTCCTCGATCCGGCGCTGACGATGCGCGCAGCATCCGCAGCCATCTGGGCGCGGCTCTGGCGCATCGACTGCGCGTCCTTGACGTTGAAGTTGACCACCATCGGGCGTTCGTTTCCGCTGCCGTAGGCTTTGTTCTGGGACCGGCTAAGGACGCGCTCACCCCGCTGCAGAATGGCCGGCACCTCGTCCGCGGCAAGTCCGAGGTTCACGCCATTGTGGAAACGAGGCGCACCAGCGAACAGAGCAGGGTGAACTGCGCGACGCTGGCCGCCACCGCCCACGCTGCCGCCTTCGTGCAGGATGCTGGCCAGTGCCTGCCCGACGATGCTTTGGCCGCCCAGCGCGCCTCCCAGCAAGCCAGCGAGCGGACCAAAGATATACTTCTGCGCAGCCAGCTTCGCCATGTCCGCAAGGAAGCTCGTGATCAGGCTGGTAAAGCTCAGCTTGCCTGTCTTTACGAAGTTGCTGACAGCGTCCGATCCTGCCTCAAACCCACCAACCAGCGCGTCGCCGATGCCGGTCGCGATGTTCTTGGTGCCTTCCGCAAACTCGATCAGCTTGGTTTGCAGACCGCCAAGTGCGCTGCCTGTCTGGTCGTACTTCTCCGCGAGTGCCTCCAGCTGCCGGTTGTAGGTGTCGCCTGTGATCAGGCCAGCAGCTTTGATTTCCTCCAGGCGAGCCAGCTCGGTCGCGTACTGTTCAGCCTTGGTGCGCGTGCCTTCGAAGATGCGCTGCGCTTCCTGCTCGAGCGCGTTCGTCTGCGATCCAGCGCCGCTGCGAACACCACTCGTTCCTCGCGCGGCAGCTTCTGCCGCTCTTGCCTGCGCAGCAGCTCTATCCTGATCACGCTGCAGCTGTGCTCGGAACCCGTAAGGATCAAGCGCTGGACCCTGTGGTCCAAGGCCGCGTCCTCCGCCGACGCTGGCAGCGTAGGCAGCATCTGCTGGCGCTCTTACTGCAGCAGCGGCTGTCGCCGCTTCCCAAAACTTCGCGGCCAAGTCCTTTGCACCAGCGAGTGCAGCGTCCAGCCAACTGTTCACGCCAGTGCCTTCAGCGTTCAGCTGGCGCAGTGCGTCCTCCGCATCCAGAAGCTCTGCATAGAGTGCTGTGGTTTCCAACTTGCTATCTTCAAGAAGGCCAGCAAGCCTTGCCGTCGCGTCCGCCATTTCCGGAACACTGTCTGCTGCGCGCAGTTGGTCGAATGCGATAGCAATTTCGCGAGCACGAGCCAGCGTGATCCCGTACTCTTCGTTCAGGTTCTCCGTGACAACTTGCAGCGCCTGCTGCTTTTGCGCAGCCACATCGCCATAGTTGTTTCGCTCAATCAGCGTCATGACAGCGTCAAATTCGCGGAGCGAATAAACCACGTCCGAGACCTCCTCTCCAAGCGTAGCGGTCAGCGACCGTGCCGCGTTCATCGCCTCCGTCTCTGCAAGGTTCTGCTGGCGCTCGACCAGAAGGAGGACAGCGGCGTTCGCCTCGCCATATTTGTCGATAAGGCGCTGGATGCCGTCAGTGGAGTACACCTCGTTTGCTGCTTTGAGAGTGCTGATTGCGGAAACCAGTGTTTCTATCTTCTTGGTCGTGGTTTCTGCCTTTTCGCCCATGTTAAAGATTGCAGCACCGAGCGGAATCAGGATTGCTGCTGCAGTACCTGCCAGGACGCCGAACAGGCCGAGGCCGGAGAGCAGCTGTGGAAGCTGCTGTGCAAGCGCCTGCGTCGCACTGGTCCCGCCGCCGACCTGCACCGCGAAGTCCTGCACCTGATATCCGACGTTCTGCAGCGCAAACTTACCGGAGCCAGACGAGCGAGCAACTTTTGTGAATGCCTGCTCGCTCTGATCGCCGAGGCGCTTCATGGCGTTCGCGCCGCGCGTGCCCAGCTGCTCAAACTGAGCCTCGACCTCTTTGCCACCGACGATCCCGAGGCGAACTGATACCTTACGTTCTGTCAATTTCGCCTCCCTCTAGTTGCTTATTAAGGGAACGAACCATCACAGCTTCTATTCCCGGCAGAAACTCAGCAAGCGCCATCGCGTTGACGCCCAGCGCAGCGCCCATCGTGAAAGCTGCATTCATATCCAGACCAGTGATCGCGCCGAGGCCGCCGACACGCATCTGGCCGTTCAATCGCTGCACCAAGTCCCACGTTTGCGCTCCTTCAATCGTTTGCGGTGCGTTCAGCAGGCTGGGGCAGTCGTCGCATCGTTCGGCACAGGCGTCGCAGTATCCAGCACCACCGCCGAAGTGCCAATCGGCGAGGGTGCAGAGGCGTTTCCCTCCTCACGAAGCAGCAGGAACGGCCCCACAAACTGCGTGTTGAAGGAGTCGTAAAGCTGCCAGACGTCCAGCATGGCATTGATCCCGACTGCGTCCGGATCGATCACGTTGCCGTCGGCGTCGCCAATCCCGTCCCATTCCACAATGGTCCGTCGTGCAATTGCCTTGACCAGCTCGTTGGTCACCAGCTCCGTGTTTTGCCGATCTTCCTCCAGCTTCGGAATCGTTGCGTCGTTGCGAGCCGCAGCGAAAATGGCGGAGGTGAGCGGCTCGCAAGTGATGCTCACGCCATAGCCAAGGTCCAGCTTCTGTTTCTCTTTGGTCAGGTTCAAACGGATCATTTCAGTAGCTCGCGACTGTGTTGGTGAGGACGGCGGTGCACATGCGGAACGGTGTCAGGACAGCCTTCGCAGCCTGCCAGTCGAACGTCGCCTGAATGCCTCCGGGCCCTTCAATGGAAACGCGCGGACGAGGCAGGTAAACCTCGTGCGCCGTCAGGGTAAAGCTGGCGTTCGCGGAGAGCGTGTGCGTGAACACCAGCGTGCAAGGCGTCCCAGCAATCGCCTGGTTGAACAAGGTCAGATCAGCGAAGCGCGCCTCGAGCGTGCCGGAGAGCATCGCCATCGCAGGATCCAGACCGTCGATCTTGCCGTCCGCGCGAATCGCGTCGATCCGCTCGAGGCCGTTCTTGTAGTTGATGCGTGCGCTCGTGATGTTGGCATAGGCGACAGCGTCGCGCGTGATCGATCCGTTGAAGTGGCCGAAGCGTTGCAGCGCCTGTGCGGTCAGCGTGCCAGCAGCAGTGGTGCCGACAACTGACTCGCCTTGTGCAATCAGCTTGGCAGTCGCTGTCAGCAGGCCGGAGCGCCGCATTTCCCAGCCGATTTCGTCCACCATGCAGCCTGAGTACATCGCGTAGCGAGGCACCTCGGGCATCTGCGTTTCAATCGACATGCTCGGCAGCGTGAAGCCACCGGACGAGAAGGTGTGGATTTTGGGCGTGGTACCTGTCGTCACTGGCTGGCCAAACGCTGCCTTCAACCAGAAGCCAAAGTTTTCCACGTCGATTGGGATCACGACGTCACCGTCGACGTTCAGCGCATCCTTGATCGGTGCCAGCGGATCGCGACCGAAGCCAAGCAGCTCGCTGTCCAGCAAAGGCTGCTCGCCGCCAAGGCTGGTGCTGGCGAACGGCACCTGCTTAAAGCCCGAGACAGGCGACGTCCCGTAGACCGTTTCAAAGACGAGTGCCATCTGCGACCGTGCGCCTTGTGCTCGTGCCATAATCGAACTCCTTCAGAGTGGATGGGTGGTGCTGTAGACCAGCATAACAGGAACAACAGCGGCCTTCATAGGCTCGCCGCCTTCAAGGTTCAGCTCGACGGGAGCGGGAGCCAGTCCCTCGCACCAATCGCAAAGACCGCCCAGCGTCCGGTTGCTCTCGATCTTTGTGCCGATCGCAACAGTCAGCGTGTCAAAGGCTGCGTCTTGGTTTGTCTTCTGCTGGACCAAGACCTCAATCTCTGCGCGGTGCTCGTAGTGGTAGGTCAGAGGCGACAAGGTCACCTCCGGTTCGCCGGGATCGCCGTCGCGCAGGATCAGGATGCCTCCGGCCGGAATCCGTTGTGGCAGCGCATCGTTGCGCAGCACCTTTGGACCAATGATCGTCTGCAGGCTGGTGAACAGCGCAGCAAGGATGGCTTCACGGGTGCTCATGCGACGTCCTTCCAGTTAGCCACGATCATTGCTGGCAGCATCGCCTGCGCCTGCGCAGCTGCACTGGCAAGGTTCAGCTTTTTTGGCATCTTGACCTGCGGGACAAGAACGAAGATCGGGATCGTCACGTTCTTGCGACCGCGACCGCGACGTTTATGCTCACCTTTGCGGTTCATGTAGTTGGTTTTGACCACGTCTCCGGTGTCGACCAGCAGCGGATGGCGACCCTTGCGGTAGATGAATGTCAGGCGACGTCCGGTCTTTGCCTCCCAGCCTCCAGGCGTGATCCGTTTGCGACCGAGTCCCTTGGCACCAGCTGCTGGCAGAGGCACCGCGAGATAGAACCCATCCGACGAGCGGATGGTCACGCCACGGTCGAACGCGTCCACGATGTTGCTGGCCTTCGACCAAACGAGCGCCGCCGCGCGGAGCGAAGTGCCAGTCTTGGGATAGGTCTGGCGACGGATGGTGCGCGCGAGGTTTGGCCCCAGGCCGGAGCCTTGGACCTGTGCGCGCCAGTCGTTCTGCAGGAAAACACCCGCGTCTGTCACGCCTCTCGTGACCGCCCGCTTCCCATCCGTGATGGAGGCGCGATAGATCGTCCGGAAGTCGCCCTCAATCTTGATCACGGGTTTCAAAGCGCACGCACCTCCGCTGTCCAGATCAGTCGTTGCGGATCCCGGAGAGGATCGGAGCGGACCTCGTAGACCACCAACCCGATCTGGATCGTGTCTCCGGTCGAAAGCAGCGGAAGGTCTGCGGTCTGGACGTCCACCAGCACAGTGTCCGAGAGGAAGCGTCCCTCGCCGAAGTTTGCGAACTGGTCCGGTGCGCGAATGATCGCACGGACAGGCACGGAAACGCCGGAACCCCCGGCGCGGAAACTCGCGCCGGAGGCAATATTGGTGTCGGCGAAGATGGTCCGCGCCGCTTGGTCGAAAACCGACATCAGGCAGTCACAGCGATGCCGTTGAGGCGAATGCGCCCCACGGTGGCGCCCGAAAGCTCCGCACGCGCTGCGCAGCCGATCAGCTTATTCGTGGCCACCACGTTGGTCACGTTCGTGCCAGACCAGTAAAGCAGCTCGCCAGCGGTCCAAGCCTGTCCCGTCTGCTTTGGCAGGTCGTAGACGCCAGTCGTTTTCAGCAGCACCTCTGTGCCATTCGCGGCGTCGCCGCTGGCAACACCGAACAGCGAGCCGATCAGGACGCCAGCGCCGGAGGCGACCGTGGCCGGAGCAATCGCTGCGATGGTGTCGCCTGGCTGGATATAGTTTTTCATCGAGTCTCTCCTTGGGATTTGAAGGGAATGGCCCGAGCGGGATGCTCGGGCCTAAAAGGCGTCAGACGCCAAGGTTGCGGTACAGGCCGCGCCAGTCGATGGCCTTGGCCGCAAAGTCGTGGCGTGCCTTGATTTCGATGCCGTCCACTTCGAAGCCCTGGCGGGTTTCGGTGAAGATGCCGTTCGAGCCTTCGAGGTAGGCGTACTCGACGGTGTCAACACGGGACGGATCGGCGGCCAAGAACCACGGATCGGCACCAGCAGCAGGGATCAGGCGCGGTTCTTCAATGGGCTCGAGGCGACCAGCAAACGCGTTGACGCCAGCCACAGCCGACGGTGTGGTGGCCGTCACGTTTTTGCGTGCTTCCACCGAGCGCGAGCCGGGAGGTGTGATCAGGAAGCGCGGCTGCACGCTGACCTGGCGGCCCTCGATGCCACGCTGGTTTCCGAACGCACGGTAGGCTTCCGCCAGCGAGGTTTCGGTGATTGCAGCAGCGGTGCCGATGTTGCCGTGGCCAGCCACGAACAGCGCCAGCGAGTCACTCATGACCGGGTTGCTGGTGAGGATCGCGTAGACCAAGTCCGACTCAAGGTCAGCCGCGGAGGCACCGAAGGCAGTCGGAACGCGAGTGAACGCGTCCAGATCGTCATTGATCAGCGTCTGGCGCGTGATCGCGATGATCCGACCATAGGTGGTCAGCGCGTAGACCTCCTTGCCCTCGCCGATGGTGCCGTAGGAGAACTCACCGGACTCCGGAACACGGATCAGGTCAGGCGCACCAGCGATCTGCGTCCGCTGGACCTGCTTGAAGTCCGTCGCGGTCGCCTGGCGTGCCCACGCCATGAACGTGCGCGGCGTCGACTCGTAGGCACTGCGCAAGGTCTTGTTCGCCACGTTGGCCAGCAGGCTCGGGAAGTCGCTGGTCGAGTGGTAGCCCGGGCCAGCGCGCGTGCGCAGCGCCTCGGTGGCAAGCTCCATCTTGCTCATGCCGCGAGTGGAGATGCCGCGACGCTCGAGCGACTCACGACCCATTTCCAGCAGCGACATGCCACGGAACTGGCGGCCCTGCTCGGTCAGCTGGTGTGCGCCCGGAGAGTGGCGATGCATCAGCGCGTTGGCGACGCCGTCGCGGTAGGCGACTTCGTTCGCGTCCTCGCCACGAGCCTGCGCAAAGGTCGGCTCAGTGGTGCGACCGCCAGCGTTGTCGCGGGTGGCCAGCTGGTCGAGGATCGCCACGCGAGCAGCGTCGACCGTCACGCCACGACGGATCAGGTCAGCCGAGAAGGCGTTGTCGAAGCCGTGGCGGTGGCACAGATCGAGGATCGTGGCAGCGCCAGCGCCAGCCTCTGCGCGAATGGCAGCAGCGTCAGGCGCAGCAGCCGGAGTTGCAAGGACTGGTGCGGCAGCAACAGCCGGGGTTGCGGAGCGGATTTGATCTTCGCCGCTCGCGTTGATGTCGTCAGGCATTGGAGCCTCCTTTGGTGCCGACCGTGCGGCGGGATCAGCGTGTCGAACGAACACGCACGTATTCAGCCCGGTGTTCGAGCCGTTCTTCTCCGAACGAATGTGGGAGCCTGCGTCGGCGGGAATCGCCACGGCAGACACCTCCATCGGTTCCCAATCGACCGCGCGCCACAGCTCGCGCACGCCCTTTTGTTTCGTGATCTCGTATTTGTGGACGCGGTAGCCCACCGAGACGAAGCGCACTGATTTCTCAAGGATGCGCTGAACGATATCAGCCGCGTCAGCGGCGGAAGTCAGCTTGATCGTGGCATAGCCCTTGCCACCCTCGATCCGCGCCGATCCCTCGACCACGGACCCGAGCACGTTTTCCAGCCGATAGGCCGAATGAGAGTCGAGGAAAGGAGCGCCAGCGTTCATGCGCTCGAGGCGAATGGAGGTGGCGTCCACCACCAATTCCTCGTCGTACTCGACGCGGTCCTCCGAGCCCTCCCAGCGCACGCGCTGAACGATTGCGCCTGTGGTCCAGACGATATCGACGGTGCGTGCCTCGACGTTGATCGAGTCTGCCATCAGCGTGGCAGCACGCGCGATCACTGGCAGCTCCAGTATATCCTTCACTTCGGCTCTCCTTCTGTTTTTGCGCCTGGCGCTTTATCAGCCGGCTCTTTTGTGACCGGCTCGCCAGAGTCAGGATCCAGAGGGTCCGTCGCCTGTGCTTGGCCGCCTTTTGACACGCGCCGCGGATCGCTGTCAAAGACCAGCTCCGCTGCATCCACTTCCTTGGACCACGCCAGCCATTCCTCCATCACGAGGCGCGGGTCGTAGCCACGCTTGGCGATCATCTGCTGCGGTGTCGCAAAGCCGCTCCGGACCTCGAGAAGGTCAGTGGTGGCATCCTGCAGCGGGTTGACGGAGTCGAACTTCGGCGGTGCCCACTCGACCGGGATCGTCGGCGTCGCAATCAGGCCAGCGGTGAACGCAGACTCGCAAAACCAGTCCCAGATCGGCTGGCAATACATCGGAATGATCAGCTGCCACTGCATCGCCTCGACCATCCGGCGAAACTCGTTAAGGCCGACCCGCGAGGAACTGAAATTGACCTGGCGCAAGTCGCCCGTCAGCAGCTCGTAGGGCACGCGGAAGCCAGCTGCCACGATGTGGAGCATGACGGAGTGCCACTCGTAGACACCAGCTGTGCTGGCAGGCGCGTTGAACTTGATATCCTTGCCGCCGCGCGCATATGCGATCATGCCCGGTTCGAACTGCTCAATCACGTTGCCGTCCGAGTCCTCCACAGACGGCGCAATCGACTGCTGGTCCTCGTCTGCGCCAAGCACAACGCCGACAAGGCAAGCCTCGGTTTTCTTGCGGACCAGCTCCGCCGCCTGCCAATCGTCCACGTCGCGCAGCGCACGCAGCGCAGGAGTGCCCCAAGGAACGCCACGGGACTGCAGGCGCTGGCGCTCAAACACATGGGCGATCCGGCTCGCCTCAACCCGCTCGGACTCGAAGCGCCGGGAGAGCATCGGAAGGTTGTCGCCCGGGTGGTCGCGGTAGAGCCAGTAAGCGACCCGACGACCAATCGCGTCGTACTCAATCCCCTGGCGAACGCGCGTGTTGCCACGATCATCGTTCTTGCTGGCGTCGAGGTGGTCGACCTCCATCAACTGGATTTGCAGAGGCACCGGCAGGCCGTCGCTCGGACGACGACGACGACGCATCGCGAAAGCGTCGCCTCCCTCGATCATTGAGCGGATCGCCAGCGCCTGCTGGCCATAGAAGTCCGTGTGGCCGTCGGCGTCGCAGACCTGCGACCAAGCCTCGAACAGCGCGTCCACCTTCTTGTTTGTAGCCTTGCTCTTGCCAGCAGCACGCGGACGGATGCCGGTCCCGACCATGTTGTTGACGAGGACAGCGACAGCGCGAGCTGCGGTCGGGTTGTTGCGCACCAGATCGCGCATGCGGTCGCGCAGCAGCGCAGCAGACGGAGCAATCTCGGAATCGGCAGAACCACTGGCAGTTTTCCAACCGTCCGTGGTGCGTCCCTTTTTCGCGCCGTCGTAGGCTCGCTCCATGTTGCCAATGGCGATGCGAGCGGCGTAGCGGCGTGCGGTGGCTTGCGGAGAGAACTGTCCAATGAGCCTGTCCACCAGGTTCAGGCGCACGTTCAGTGGTTCCTTCTTGCGCATCCCTTAACCCCGCCGAAACCCTGCGAACCCTGCCACCGGACGCTGTCTGCCCGTGGCGGTCGCTGCGATCTCGGCTTCAATCACGCGGATGCGCTTCAAAAGATCGTCTGCATTGCCATATTCAACAGTTTTTCCCTCGAATGTCACGCGCAAAGCGCCAGCAGCGAATGCTTGCTTAAGCGCATCCAGCTCTAGTTGCGAAAAGGCCATGTCAGAACCATCCTTTCTTGCGTGGCCCCAGGAAGCCCGGTGTCCGTGGCTTGGGTGCCTCTGTTTTAACCCTTCGGCTCGGTTCGCCCGCAGGACGCTCCTCCTTCGGGCCCTTGTCGATCTGCGCTTCAAGCTGGGACCAGCGCCTGTCGTCCCATCTATCCACACCCATAAGCCAAGCCGCAGCTCTCGCATAGACACGGCAATCGAGCGCCTCGTTGCGCTCGCGCATCTGCTGCCATTCCAGCCTGCTGAATCCTTGGCGCGTCTTGACCGTCGCCAGCTGCTCGGCAGTCAGCTGCTTGAAGAACTCGGCAGTCGTTCCGGCCGGAAAGTGAATGTAGCCGTTGGGCCAGCCTTTGCCTTCCGCCAAATCCTCGTCCGTGGGAGATTTCAGGCGCAGAAAGCGATAGGTCTCCGTCTTGAAAACGCTCACAGCGACGTTCCAAAGCTGGACGCCGCGACGCAGTTTCCGCCCGTTCTCCGTCACCTCCACGAAGCTCGGACCATCCACTGGCGTCGCGCGGTCGAAGCCACCGCGTCCCTTGACCGCAACCACCTGGCCGCGCCCAGCGCCGCGCACCCAAGCGTAGACGACGTTCGTGGTGGCACCATCGCCGGAGTCGATGGCAAGCCGCGCCAGCCCCATCCGACTGCCCGAGGCGTGCGGCCAAGTCTGCGAAAGCAGCTCCGTCAGCTTCTTCCAGACCTCTGGCTGGCTGGTGTCGCCGTCCAGAACGACGTGCTCGACCAACCACGAGCGCAGTCCCTTGCCCCACGCCCAGATTGACACCTCGATGCGGTCGCGCTGAACGTCGGCTCCGCCTGTGAGCACGAGCGCCTCGTTCGGCACTTGGCCGATATCGCGCGCCTCCCGTCGCTCGTACATGCGCTGCCAGTCCGGTGCCTCGCCCTGCTCCTGCCAGGTCTCACCAAGGATCGTGTTCTTGAGCGTCTTGAGCGCAGCCTCGTTTCCCTGCGCTTCCTCCCATTTGAGTGCGATATCTGCCCACGAGAGCCAGCCCAGCGGCGAGTAAAGGCCGGAGATATGAAAGCCGATCCGTCGCGCCTCCTTTGCCTTTAGCATCGTTTCCTCGTCGGCGGTCGGAATCCAGCACGCGCCATTTTCCTCCGCCATAAACTCCGTCTTGAAACGCTCCTCGATCCGCTCTTCGCAGTGCTCGCAGATATAGGCCACGGTCTTTGGCTGTCCCTTTTCCCAGCGCAGGCGCTCAAACTTCAGCCATTGCAGGCCGCCGCAGTGCGGACAGGGAATGTGGTAGCGCCGCTGATCGGACATTTCGAATTCCCTCTCGATCCGGCTCATACCCTTGATCGTAGGCGTGCTGGCCAGAAATATCTTGCTGCGATGGCCGAAGCTGATTGTCCGCGCCTCCGCCAGCGCCACCGGGTCACCTTCGCCGCCGACGTCGCCGGGATAGGCGTCCAGCTCGTCAAGGAAGATGTAACGCGCTGGCATCGACCGAAGTCCGGTCGGGCTTTGCGCGCCTGTCAGCTGAAGCAGGCCGCCGGGAAACTTCTTGCCGAAGGTGGTGTTTCCCGAGTCGCGCGACTTGGCGCTCTTGACCAGCGCACGCAGGACTGGACTGTCCTCAATCAGCGGATCGAGGCGCTGCTGGGACAAACGCTTGGCCATACCGTCGTCAGGCTGCACAGCGAGGAACGGACCTGGCACTTGGTGGATGCAGTAGCCGATCCAGTTGTTGCCAGCCTCGGTGGCGCCCACTTGCGCAGCCTTCATGAAGCAGACCCATTTGTTCGGATCGCTGGCGGAGAGCGCATCCATGATGCCGCGCATGAACGGCGTGCGCGCAGTCCGGTAGGGACCAGCCTCGGAGGCACCACGCGACGAGAGGATCCTGTGCTGGTCTGCCCACTCGGACACTTCGAGGCTCATGTCGGGCGTCATGCCGGAGAACCACGCTTGGCGCAAAGCGTCTAGGCCGTCAGCCTCAACGGAGCTCAAGTTTGACCTCCGCAAGCGTCGCCAAGTGGACGCGCAGATACTTCTCCAGCGTTTTCTCCACGAGGTGGGCGTCGACACCCAAGTCCGCGGCGATGTTCGCAGCCACGCGCGGCGGCCAATTCTGCCACGAGTCGCGCTCCTGCCGCGCCAGATCAAAGACCATCGTGATCGCCTTGGCGCGGTCGACAAGCTCGCCGTTCATCTTCGCCAGGCGCACCTTTGCGGTCTGCGCCTTGATTACCTCGTTTGCCATGCGCGCCCGTTGAAAGCTGACACCGTCCTTGTCGGCTCCTGGCGCTCCCGGCGCTGGCTTCGGCTCTATCCCTTCCTCCTGCAGTATCTCGGACACCGCCTCAATCGCAGCCTTCGGAACAGCCTTGTAGCCGCCGCGCATGATCGCTGCAGTCTCGATTCCTTCCTTCTTGGAATGGTCGCCACGCTGAAATGCAGGGTCTGTCTGCGTGCTCCACTCGCGGTTGGCGGTTGCTGGATCGATAGACCCGTCCGGAAGCGTCGTGATCCGTCCTGTCTGAATCGCCTTGCTGACCGCCTGGTGGCTCACACCGCGCATTTCAGCATATTTCCGGCGCGAAACGCCCATCGCTCGATTCCTCGTTCTTGGTCTTTCGGCAAAGATAGCACGCGCCACGGTTGCAAGGCAAAGCCTCCGGCGATTGATCATAAAGCAATGATCTTGCTGCGATTTCCCTACACTACAAGCGTCACCGGAGCGAAAGTGATTAAGCGGAAACGCAGCAACTCACGCCCGGAGACACGATCATGCCAAACTTGACCTTCATCGAGGCGCTCAACAAACCGAAAACGCGCGCCATGATCGACGCCATTGAAGACTTGCGCGCCTCCCTCGACGGGAAGGAGGACGACGTGATCCTGCAGGACTGCCTGCGCTACGCCTGCGCAGAATTGATGGCCGCCACCGGCATTGACCTCAACTGACCACGGAGAACGACGATGATCCACGACACCGAAGAACAAGTCCGCGCATTTCGCCTCGACACCGCCGTCATGCGCAACACCTCCTTCTCCAACTTCGCAGACCTTTTGGAGACCTGCGCACGGACGCCTTACTATCCTTCGCTGCGCCGCGACCTGATGGAAGAAGGCGAAGCAGACCTGATCGGCGACGCCTTTGACGCTGCGATGGACGCTATTGGCGACAAGCGCCGCGCGCACCGCTCCTGACCACGCCAGACGACCAGCGCCGCCAGCCAACCAGCTGGCGGCATTGATCATAAAGCAATGATCTTGCTGCGATTTCCCTACACTATAAGCGCCACCAGAGCGAATGTGATTAAGCGGAAACGCAGCAACTCACCAAGGGAAACCAGACCATGAACACGCGCAGCCACCCCGCCACCAAAATGGACGCCTTGAACGCCTTTATCGCCAAGAAGGCAGAGATTGACGCGATGCTGGCGCGGATCGCTGCCTTGAGCGCGGACCACTTCGACACCACACCGGACGCGATCCATTGGGGTCATGTCGGGATCCTGAGTGTTTACGCAAACACTCTGCGCCAGATCACGGACGCAGCCTTCCACGAAGGTGAGCACGCCGAGTAACGCAACCAGCCCCAGCATGGTGCTGGGGCACCAACCACGGAGGACGACAACATGACTTTCTGGCAGGAAACCATGGCAAAGCGCGCACCGGAATTGAACCCGTTTCACATGGAGTCGCTGGCCTTCGCCATTGGCTCGACGCTCAACGGGATGCCGAGCGAATTCTTTGACGAGGTGGCGGCGCTCGCTCGCCAGATGGGTCCGGAGAGGCTGGCGGAGTTTCACGCTGGGGAGGTGGTTTGATGTTCGCGCAGATAGACGAGGACCACGGAGTGGCACAGCTGATCGGCAAGGGATACTTCCGCCACTTTGCGACGATCTCGGACGGACAGATGAACGTCGAGCACTGGCGCGGTATGGCGCACAACGGTGCCTGCCTGCGGATGGTCGATCCGGACGCAGACGCTGTGATCGGGATCCAGCACTACGCCACGCCGGGACAGGCAGTCCAGACCTTGCGCAGGGATTACAAGGTCGGAGTCGATTATCAACCGATTGCCGATTGATCATAAAGCAATGATCTTGCTGCGTTTTCCCTACACTACAAGCGCCACCAGAGCGAATGTGATTAAGCGGAAACGCAGCAACTCACCAAGGGAAACCAGATCATGCCTTACGCCTTGCCGACCGACAAAACCCGCATCTTCCTCGACCGCCAGACCGTCGAAGGCTTCACTGATATCCACCTCCTGCACCGCTGCCTGCACACGCAGGGAATCGAGGACTTCGAGGTGTTCGCCATGGCAACCAGCATCGGGATCGACTGCCGCACGCTGGACCTGCTGAAGGTGGCGGGACTTCTGAAGGGACTCGAACTGATCTGAAACCAAAGCGCCAGCGGAAGCTGGCGCACCAACCACGGAGAACGCAGATGACCAAACTTTCCGAAACGCAAAGCCTGATCCTTTCCGCAGCCTCGCAGCGTCCCGAGCTGATCGCGCTGCCTCTGCCTGCCAGCCTGCGCGGAGGCGCTGCCAGCAAGGTGGTGGCTGCGATGCTGGACAAGGGACTCCTTCAGGAGGTGGATGCCAACCTGCGCCAAGGCGAGCCTGTGTGGCGCTCGACCGGCGAAGGTCACGGGACCACGCTGATCGCCACGGACGTGGGCCTTGCAGCCATCGGGATCGAGCCTGCTGGCGCGCAGGACAGCGCCACACAGGCGAAGGACGCGCAGACCTCGCCTGACGCTGCCACCAGCGCACAGAACGCGCCCAAGGCGCACACGCAGCGCGAAGGCACCAAGCAGGCCACCCTGATCGCCATGCTGGCTGCACCGAGCGGCGCGACCGTCGCGGAGATCATGGCGGCGACTGGCTGGCTGGCGCACACGGTTCGCGGCGCGATGGCAGGATCCCTGAAGAAGAAGCTCAGAATGCAGATCGACTCCGCCAAGGAGGAAGGACGCGGTCGCGTTTACCGCAGCCAGCCAGCTGCGAAGGAGGTGTGAGGATGGACGAACGCTTCGAACAGCGCCGCAAGGCACTCCGGGCCGAGAAGCTGGCAGACCAGCTGGCGCTCGACCTTCAGGCATCCATCAATCGCGCAGCACAGCACGGTCAGCCAGCCAACTGGATGGAGCAGCGCGCCTTGAACGTGCTCAATCTGCTGCGCGAAACGCGGAAGGGAGCCTGACATGGCGCATCCCTTCGAGGCACGTCGCGACCGGGAGGCAGAGGCGAGGCAGCTGCTGCAGGAAGTCTGGGACAGCGAGCGCGACAGCGACGGAGACCTCTGCATCTACCTTGACGAGTTTGGCGACAACGATCTGCTGGATCGCATTGAGGCGTTCTTGGCGACAAAAGGAGCGGAAATAAAATGAAGGTTACTCTGGATCAACTGACGGGCGCAGGTTCGAACGCCTATGAAGCCAAGCAGGCTTGCAAGAAGGAACGTCTCCACGCTGCTGCCGACCGCGCCCGTGAAAGGTCTGATGCTGCCTACAAGAAAGCCGATCTGCGCGAGGAAGTGAGCGGCATCCCCTTCGGCCAGCCGATCCTTGTCGGCCACCACAGCGAAGGACGGCACCGCGCCGCGATCAAGCGCGCCGATACCGCGATGCGGACCAGCATCGAGGAGGACAAGAAGGCCAAGCGCCTCGAGGAGCGCGCGGAGGCGGTCGGCACGGGCGGGATCAGCTCAGACGATCCCGACGCGATCAGCAAGCTCCGGGTCGAGCTCGAATCCGCCAAGACGGTGCAAGCCTTCATGCGCGAGGCGAACAAGCTGGTGCGCGCCCAGATCAAGAAGGGCAACACGCCCGCCACGATCAGCGGCGACGATCTGCTGGCCTTTGCCGATCAGCTCCGCGCGATCCCGGGCGGCGAAAAGATCAGCAACCAGCACGCCGCCGATCTGCTCAAGCCCGACTTTGCAGGTCGGCAGGGCTTCGCAGATTTCCAGCTTACCAACAATTCGGCCAACATCAGGCGGATCGAGAAGCGGGTGGCGATCCTCGAGGCGAACGCCCAGCGCGAGACGAAGGAGGTGGAATTCCAAGGCGTCTGCAAGGTGGTCGAGAACGCGGAGGACAACCGCTTGCAGCTGATCTTCCCGGGCAAGCCCTGCGATGCGATCCGGGCAAGCCTCAAGAGCCACGGATTCCGGTGGGCACCCAGCGCGAACGCATGGCAGCGCCAGCTCACCAACTCGGCCCGCCACGCCGCCAAGATGGTCCTCCGCGAGCTCGAGGTGGTGTGATGGCAAGCGGATACGAGAAAGCCGAATGCGGCGTGAAGGAAGGAGGCGGCTGGGGTGTTCCCTGCCGCCTCGAATCAGCTCTCGTCTTGGTGTTGGCGCTGGGCTTTGCCTTGGCGAACTGGTGGTGGCTGCTTGCTGCCATCGTCCGCTGGCTTTTTTGACCAACCGCGGTTGAATAAACGCCGCACAAAATAGGACCGAACGAGCGAGAGCGCGGTGAACAGCACTGCCATCGCGCCCGCCGTCGGCATTGAGACTTCCAAACCGAACAGAGGCAAGGCGTAGTAATTGGTCGCAGTCGATATCGACAGGCCCAGCGCCGTGCTGACCATCACTTCCAGCAGGCTCTGGCGTCTGGTCTGGCTCGTCATGCGACGCGCTCCGCTGTCTGGCCCGTGGCAATCTCCCAGCGCCGCACCGCGACGTCGCAGTAGATCGGGTCCAGCTCCATCGCAAAGCATCGGCGGCCTGTCCGCTCGGCTGACACAAACTGCGTCCCGGATCCGCAGAACGGCTCATAGACCAGATCGGCCGGATTGGAGAACGCCTCGAGCACGAAGTCCACCAGCGCGACCGGGAACACAGCAGGGTGCGAGCCAGCAGCGCCAAGGCCGCCTTTGTGGCGCATGATCCGAAACACGCTGTCAGGGACGCGGTGGGTCTGGATCGCCTGCCCTGCGTGCGATTTCTTGGGCACGACGCCGTCGACGCTTCGAAGGCCGCCACCTGTCAGAGCCTCGCCAGCGTGCTTTGACTCGACCGTCTTGTTCGCCTGGCGCGAAACCCGGTTAAAGTGAAAGACGAACTCGTGCGAGGGAGCGAGGCGACCGGACCAGTTGCCAGGCAGACCGGGCCCTTGATCCCAGACATACCATCCGAAGCGCCTCCACCCTTGCTCGCGCATCCACGCGATCCAGCTTTCCCAATATGGCATCCACTCTCCGTCGTTGTGAACCATCCCCAAATTGACCAGCAGCTGCGCGTCGTCGGCCACGCCAGCAGCAGCAAAGACGCCTTGCATCAGCTTGTCCCACTCGCCGACCTTATCCTTTGCTGCGCCATAGTCGCGCTGCTGGGCGTAGGGCGGAGAGGTGAACATCAGCGTCGCAGCCTCACCCTGCATCAGGCGCGCAACCGCCGCGGGATCGGTCGAGTCGCCACAGCATAGCCGGTGCTTTCCAAGCTGCCAGATATCGCCACGCTGCGTGATCGCCTCGCGTGGCGGCTCCGGCACCTCGTCTGCCTCATCAGGCGTCAAAGCTGCTGCAGCGGAAGCCTCTGGCTCGCGAGGCGCTGTGGCGCCCGTTTTGCCGAGCACTTGGCTTGTCTCCGATCCGAGCGTTCCTTCCTCCAGGCCGTCGAACAGGCTGGCCACCTCGTCGTCGGAGAAGCCGATCACGTCCAGGTCGAAGTCCAGCTCGCGGAGCGCTGCCAATTCCTCGGCCACCATTCGCTCGTCCCAGCCAGCGGATTCCGCGATCCGGTTGTCCGCGAGCACCAGAGCGCGGCGCTGCACCTCGTTCAGATGCGCCAGCACGATCACTGGCACCTCTGCCATGCCCAGCGCCTTGGCGGCCAAGAGGCGACCGTGGCCAGCGACGATCACGTCGTCGTCGCCGATCAGGATCGGGTTGGTGAAACCGAACTCCGCGATGGAGGCAGCGATCTGGCTGACCTGCTCCGGAGAGTGCGTCCGAGCGTTCCGAGCGTAGGGGAGCAGGCGCTCGGTCGCGACCATATCAATCTGCATCACTCACCCGCTCTTTCAGCGCAGCGCGCAAAGGTGGCTCCGTCACCTTGAAGAGTGGCGGCCTGGCCCGTGAACTCCTGCCAGCGTTTGACGATCACGTCGCAGTACCGTGGATCCAGCTCGAGCAGGAAAGCACGGCGCTTGTGCATCTGCGCAGCAATCAGCGTGGTGCCGGAGCCTCCGAACGAGTCGAGCACGATCCCGCCCTCGTTCGTGTTGTTCAGCAGCTGGTAAGCGAACAGCGCCACCGGCTTCATCGTCGGGTGCTCTCCGTTCCGGCTTGGCTTGTCGAATTCGAGGATCGTGCTTTGCGTCCGGTCGGAAGCCCAGAGGTGCGCCGCGCCGTCCTTCCAGCCATAGAGGCAGGGTTCGTGCTTCCAGTGGTAGTCCTGTCGACCCATCACGAAGGAGGACTTCTTCCAGACCAAGCACTGCCTGACCCGCCAGCCCACGTCGCGACAGGCACCACGAAAGTTGAAGCCTTCGCTGTCAGCGTGCCAGATATAGAACACGCCGCCAGGCTTCATCACCGCGTCCGCTGCTCGATAAGCGCCAGTCAGGAAAGCGCGAAACTCGTCGTCCTTCATGTCGTCGTTCTTGATCGTCAGAGCGTCGGCAGTGCCGCCCTCGTAGGCCACGTTGTAGGGCGGATCGGTCAACCACAGATCGACCTGTTCCCCAGCGAGGAAAGCCACCATCGCAACTGCGTCCGTCGCGTCGCCACAGCGCAGGCGGTGCTCGCCGAGGATCCACACGTCGCCGTCTTGCGTGACAGGATCCTCCTGCGGCTCGGGCGCTTCGTCTGCATCCGTCAGGCCAGCGACAGGCTGCCGATCGGCTGGGCCCTGTTCCGCTCCGCCGCTTGGCGCTGGGCGTGCCAGCACGGAACTGCCGTCGACGCTCAACGTCCCGTCCTCCAGGCCGTTGAACAAATCCGCCACCTCGTCCTCCGAGAAGCCGATCACGTCCAGGTCGAAGTCCAGCTCGCGGAGCGCCGCCAATTCCTCTGCGACCTTCTGCTCGTCCCATCCAGCGGATTCTGCGATCCGGTTGTCTGCGAGCACCAGCGCCCGACGCTGCACCTCGTTCAGATGCGCCAGAACGATCACTGGCACCTCCTTCAGGCCGAGCAGCTTCGCCGCCATCAAGCGACCGTGGCCAGCAACGATCCCGTCGTCGTCGCCGATCAGGATCGGGTTCGTGAAACCAAACTCGCGCATCGACGCAGCGATCTGTTCGACCTGCTCCTGTGAGTGCGTGCGAGCGTTCCGGAGGTAAGGGATCAGGCGATCCGGATCGACCATTTCAATCTGCAGCATATCGGCTCCTTAAATCATGACGCTGCGGTGCAGCAGTTTGGCGGCAAAGATGGAGTGGCAACCGGCAACTCCGAGTGGCAACCCCGAGGCGGCAACCCCGTTTTTTCCTTTGATACTGGACACTTAATGCGCTTTCGCCTCCAGAT
>OFRF01000033.1_pt1 | contig 42644 bp, 61 predicted proteins | sample 1543081 | NCBI WGS metagenome assembly OFRF01 (sample SAMN07774232, study PRJEB24372) | wastewater metagenome
TCCTTCGATTTATCGCGTTCCCCCAATTTCCAGCGGTATTTCCTCCCGCGCGCGAAATAAATTGCATAAAGACTTGCGCAAGTCGGATTTCTTTGTTATAAACGCCGCAACTGGACCGCGTACACGCATAAATCCAACCTCGCTTGCGCAGGCCACGCCGCCTGCAAACCAACTGGTTATCAAGCGATGGCAGTTAGGCAGGGCAGAGAATCATTCTTTAATAGTCCCTGTACTTAAAGTCTCAAGCCCTGCACCCAATATGAAACCAACCCCATCCTGGCGAACTGCTAAGGGGTCGGCATCTGATCGCGGTTACACATACGCCTGGACAAAAGCACGAAACGCATTTCTGCGGGAATACCCGCTGTGCGTTATGTGTGAAGTCGAAGGCCATGTAACTGCCGCCACTGTGGTGGATCACATAATCCCGCACCGTGGCGATGAAAACCTGTTTTGGGAACGCGACAACTGGCAGTCGCTGTGCAAGCTGCACCACGACTCAGACAAACAGGTGTTTGAAAAGTCTGGTGAAAAACTCACCAAATTCACATCAGACGGAAAAGTAGTCTGGTAAATAACGAAGCCCGACAAGCGCTCTAACGCTTCCGGGCTTCTGGCCTTTGCAATATCTGAGGTATCACAATGGTTGATGGCGATTATGTCAGGCTGAGTGCTGCCTGTCACTGCGGCGTATTGTTGCCGAAGCGTTTGGGGCGCGGTAGACCGCTAAAGTCCTGCGAAGAACATAAGGGGAAGCAGCGGCAAAAGTTTGAGCCACGCAAGTGCCCTGGATGCGCGGCTGAGTTTTCACCGTCCAAGTATGACCAGCTTTATTGCACCCGTAGGTGTGGGGCGCGAGTCAGGCGCGGTAGCAAACTAGCTAAAGCGAAAAAGCCGAAAACACTAGCAAGACCAATAAAGATTGCGCCAGAGGATGTTGCTGCATGGGTTTGGTACGCGGAGCAAAAACACGCAAGGGCTGCGAAAAGTATTGAGTGTGTTGATTGCGGGGCGAAGTTATGCCCCCTGTACGGTAGCAAAATATCCACCCGCTGTCCCTCTTGCTCAGACGCAAACGTCAGAGTATTGAAAAGCAAATATGGCGCAGTTCGCCGCCTAAGAGTATTTGACTCGCAATCAGAAAACGTAGACCCACATAAGGTATTTCATGCCGCTGGCTGGAAGTGCCAGATATGTGGTGTAGACACCCCACGCAGTAAGCGCGGAACCTATGACGATGACGCCCCTGAACTGGATCACATCAGGCCGCTGGCGAAGGGTGGCGAACATAGTTACACCAATGTCCAATGCGCTTGTCGTAAATGCAACGCAAAGAAATCAGATTCATGGCAAAGCGAACCCTCGACTCCAACAGCGCTGCCATCGCCGTGAAGGCCATGGAAAACGCCGCCAAGGCGATCCCGCGCCCACCGGCTCACGTTGCCCTGCGCCAGCAGGACGAAGCGTTCTGGCCGGGTATCTACAAGGCCAAGTCGGTGGACGAGTGGACCGACGCGCATCTGGTGGTTGGTGCGCAGCTTGCCCGCGCCATGGCTGACCTTGAGAAGCAGCAAGAGATTCTGGACACCGAGGGGACTGTGCTGGAGAACGCGAGAGGCACGATGGTTATGAACCCCCGTGTTTCCGTTTTGGAGGGCTTGGCACGCCGGGAAATGGCCTTGATGCGGGCGTTGGGCCTCACCGGTAAGGTGAACGTAGACCCCCGTGACTCCGCAGGCAAGCGCAAGATTGAACAGCAGTCCCGCAAGCTCCGCGAAGAACTGGAAGACGACGAACTGTTGGCGTAATGGCTACCCGCAAACCAAAACCCGTGAGCAAGATGACGCGAGGGGAAAAGGTCATTGCCTTCGTGGAGGGGTTTTGCCTTGCCCCAGAAGGCCAGCACATCGGCAAGCCAATCAAGTTGGAGCCGTTCCAGAAGAAGTTTCTGCTGGAAATCTACGACAACCCTGTAGGCACCCACACCGCGATCCTGTCCATCGCCCGTAAGAACGGCAAGACCGCTTTAATCGGTGGTTTGCTCCTGGCCCACCTGTGTGGCCCGGAAGCCGTGCAGAACAGCCAGATCGTTTCTGGTGCGCAGTCCAAAGAGCAGGCTGCGGTGGTGTTTGAGTTGGCCCGCAAGATGATCGAAATGTCGCCCAAGCTGTCCAGGCTGGTGCGGATTCAGCCATCCGGCAAGCGGCTGATCGGTCTGTCCAAGAACGTGCTGTACCGGGCGCTCTCAGCAGAAGGCAAGACCGCCCACGGGCTTTCCCCCATCCTGGCGATCTTGGACGAAACCGGCCAGATCGTTGGCCCAACAGACAAGTTTGTTTCCGCAATTACCTCTGCCCAAGGTGCTTACGAAAACCCGCTTCTTATAACCATAAGTACTCAAGCACCCACGGATGCTGACCTTTTGAGTACATGGATTGACGCCCAGCGCAATGCACCTGACCCACGGGTTGTGTGCCATGTGTATGAGGCACCGGCAGATTGCAAGCTGGATGACAAGAAGGCGTGGGCCGCAGCCAACCCAGCAATGGGCAAGTTCCGCAGCATTGATGACATAGAGAAGCAATGCAAAGCGGCAATGGAAATGCCTGCCAATGAACCGGAGTTCCGCAACCTGATCCTGAACATGCGGGTCGAAGCGGTCAGCCCGTTTGTGAGTCAGTCAGTGTGGCAGTCCAACGGTGCTGAATGTGGACCGATTGAGAAGGCTAGGGTTTGGGGCGGTCTGGACTTGTCCAGTGTCAACGACCTGACCGCGCTGGTGCTGGTCACAGAAGATGGTGGCGTACACCCTGAGTTCTGGCTACCGGCAGAAGGCTTGGCTGAGAAGTCACGCAAGGATCGTGTCCCCTACGACCTTTGGGCCAAACAAGGGCACCTGAACACGACACCGGGCAGGGCCATCGAATATGAGTTTGTGGCAGAAGCCATGCGCGGCCTGTTTGACCGCTGCGATGTTCAGAAGATCGCGTTTGACCGGGCACTGTTTGAACACCTGAAACCCTGGCTTATCAAGGCCAATTTCAGTGAAGATGAAATTGAAAAGTTTATTCCCTACGGGCAAGGCACCTTGAGCATGACCCCCGCGCTACGAGCGTTGGAGGTCAAGCTGCTAGGCAAACAACTCCGTCACGGGAACCACCCCATTCTGGAAATGTGCGCAAAGAACGCCAAGGTAATTGGCGACTCAGGCGCACGCAAGTTCGACAAGAAACACCAACGTGGCCGTATTGACGGAATGGTCGCCCTGGCAATGGCCTGTGGCGTCATGCCACTAGACGAATCGGAAAACATTGATGACTTTATCAACAACATCGTCGCAGGCTGAACGTGGCTAGTTTCTGGTCCCGGTTCGGATTCAACTTTGCGCTTGGGGAGAACCCCGGCAAACAGAACCCGGTGCCTGGGATCGCGCTCGTCCCTGATTCGGCAAACATTGGTCCCGACACCGCCCTGCAAATCAGCGCGGTATGGGCGTGCATTGATCGTCGCGCCAGCACCATTGCCAGCCTGCCGTTCTTTGCGTACACCACCAAAGATGGGCAGCGTGAATTGGCCCGTGACAGCAGGCTCTACTCCCTACTGCACGAAAGCCCCAACTCGCGCATGACGCCCTATGAGTTTTGGCGGGCGATGATGCTCAACCACGACTTGCGCGGCAACGCCTACGCCCGCATTGACCGCGATGGTCGTGGCGAAGCCATGGCACTGTGGCCGATGCCAGCCGATCAGGTGGAAGTGGAAGTGCTGGCCGATGGCAGCATGGTCTACAAATACCAACTTGGCGACGACATTGCGGTGCTGTCCGAAAAGAACGTCCTGCACCTGAAGAATTTGGGCAACGGAACGGTGGGTTTGAGCAAGCTGGAGTTCATGCGATCCACCACAGATGAGGCCGCAAAGGCCCAAGGAACCGCCTCCAAAGTGTTCGGAACCGGGGGCAAACCCACCGGTGTCCTGATGATTGACAAGGTTCTGAACCCAGAACAACGCAAAATCATCAAAGAGAGCTTCGCGGGCATGGCCGAAGGCAGCGCCAGCCGCCTCTACGTGCTGGAAGCCAGCATGAAGTACGAACAGTTGAGCATGTCGCCTGAGCAGCAGCAATTGCTGGAAACGCGCAACTTCACAGTCTCTGAAATCTGCCGTTGGTTCGACGTTCCACCCGTTTTGGTACACCACAACGACACGACGACCTGGGGCAGCGGCATTGAGCAAATCATGGACGGTTTCTACAAGCTGTCCATCAGGCCCATGCTGGTGTCCATTGAACAAGCCACCCGCAAGCGCGTGATGACGGCCACCCAACGCTCGTATATGAGTTGCGAGTTTTCGTTGGATGCGCTCTTGCGTGGCAACCCCACCCAGAGGGCTGAACTGTACGCCAAGAACGTCCAAAACGGAATAATGACCCGCAACGAGTGCCGCCAGTTGGAAAACTTGCAGCCTGTTTCTGGTGCTGACGCACTGACCGCGCAGAGCAATCTGCTACCCCTGCCCATGTTGGGCGCCGCCGCCGCATCCGGTGGCGCAGGCGCGAACATCGCGCAATAGGAGGCTAAATGCTGATCCAAAAAACACTGAAATTTGACGATGTTGCACTCAAAATGCAGGGCGATAGCGGCACCTTTGAAGGCTACGCAAGCAAGTGGGATGGCGTTGATAGCTACGGCGACACGATCTTGAAGGGCGCATTCACTGACACCCTCAAGGCCACCGCCCCAAAGATGTTCTTCAACCACCAGTGGGACATGCCGGTGGGCAAGTGGATTGACTACGGGGAAGATTCCACCGGCCTGTACGTCAAAGGCGAACTGACACCAGGACTCGCTATTGCTGGTGACGTTCGAGCCGCCATGAAGCACGGCACCTTGGACGGTCTGAGCATCGGCGGCTTCTTGAAAAAAGGCGACTACGAAGAAAAGGATGGACGCCGCATCATCAAGAAGTGGTCAACGCTGGCTGAAATCAGCCCCGTTGTGTTCCCCGCTGACAGCGCTGCCCGCATCGACCTGTCCACGGTCAAAAGCATCGACTTTGAAAACCTCTTGCCCGAGTGCAAGAGCGAAAAAGAGATTGAACGACTGCTGCGTGATGCGGGGTTGGGCAAGTGGGAGGCAATGGCGATTGTTTCCCGTGTGCGTGCGATTGTGAAAGGGAGTGATTCCCCGCAAGGCACGGACAACACGGCATTGATTTTGGAGCGTATCCAAAAGCTCTGCGCGTAAACCACGCAATTCCCTGCATCGGCCCCTCACGGGGCTTTTTTACTTTATAGGAGACTTAAATGTCTGAAGCAATCCTCAAAGCCCTTGACGGCATCGAAGCCAAACTGAAAGCCTTTTCCGACAAGGCAGATGGCGAAGCAAAAACAGTCGGCCAAATCTCCGCCGACACCAAAACCGCACTGGACGCCATCGGCACCCAGCAGCGCGAATTGGCTGACCGCCTGTTGACCATCGAACAGAAGGCCACTGCGCAGCCCGAAGAAAAAGGCGTGTCCTCTTGGGGTGAGCAATTCATCAAGTCTGCCCGTTACGCTGACTTCGCTGGCGGCAACATGGCAAAACTGCGCGTTGAAGTGAAAAACACTTTGACCGGCTCTGACACTACCGTCTCGCCACAGCGCAACGCTGGTATCGTCGGTGGTGCGTTCTTGCCGTTCGCAATGGAAGCCTTGCTGCCCAGCACGACCACTTCCAGCAACGCCATCGAGTTCACGAAGGAAGCCTCGTTCACCAACAGCGCTGCGGAAGCTGCTGAAGGTACGCAGAAGGCTGAATCCGCGCTCACATGGTCGCTGGTGAATATGCCCGTGTCCACCGTGGCCCACTGGATCAAGATTTCCAAGCAGTTGGCCGCTGACGCTCCCGCCTTGGCCGCATACGTGAATACCCGTATGCGCTACGGTGTGAACCAGAAGGTTGACACGCAATTGGTGGTCGGTGACGGTACTGCCCCAAATATCTCGGGTACATACGACACTGGAAACTTCACTGCGCACGGCATCGCCAACGCGGCTTTGGGCTCCACGCTGAAAAAGCTGGTGTTGATTCGCAAGGTGATGGCCGACCTGTACGCTGCTGGCTACCCAGCCGACGCCATCGTGTTGAACCCAGCCGATTGGGCAACCATCGAAATCGAACTGTTCACAACTGCTGCCGGTCAGACCCTGCACAGCGTGAATGAGGCTGGTCAGCCACGCCTGTTCGGTATCCCTGTTGTGCAAGCCATCGGCATGGCCGCTGACACGTTCCAAGTGGGCCGCTTCTCTGAGGCTTACATGCTCTACAACCGCGAAGGCGTGGTGGTGGAAATGTCTGACTCTGACGGGGATAATTTTCAGAAAAATTTGGTCACTCTCAGAGCCGAACGACGCCTCGCACTCGCCACAGAGAAGCCTGCCGCTGTTCGCGGTGGTGATCTGACACCGGCTTAATAGCCACTCAACCAAAAAGGCTCACTCCGGTGGGCCTTTTTACTGGAGGCAGCTATGCAAGTTCAAATTAAATTCAAGCGCACAGGATCACACAGCGTTTACGGCAATTTTGCCGCTGGCGATGTGATGCGCTGCGATTCTGCGCTGGCTGAGTTCTACGTGCGTGACGGTGTGGCCCGCTACACCGAAGCCCCACAAGCTGCGCCAGCCACTACACCGACAGAAGAAGCCAAACCCGCAAAGCGCAAGGCCAAGTAAATGTCCCTCAAGCTCGTCACCGCTGCCAGCACGTACCCCGTCACCCTAGCGGAAGCGCGGGCACACCTGCGTGTGGACAGCACCGACGAAGACACCCTGATTACCGCCCTGATTACTGCCGCCACCGAAATGTGCGAACAGAAGACCGGGCGGGCGATCATGCAGCAGACATGGGACGTTACGCTAAACAAATTTCCAACGTATTTTGAACTGACCCGCGTGCCGGTGCAGACAGTCACCTACGTCAAGTATTACGACACCGATGGCGTGCTGCAAACGCTCTCCAGCGCTCTCTACACCGTCAGCAGCGCCGACGACTTTGGCTTTGGCAAGATCACGCCCGTCTACGGAACTAAGTGGCCGTCCGCCATCGCACAGCCCGACGCGGTTGTGGTGCGCTACGTTGCCGGGTACGCCAACGCAGCCGCAGTGCCAGAACCTATCAAGGCTTGGATCAAGCTGATGATCAACACGATGTTCGACAACCGCGAGACTGAATCCTATTCCAGCCGCGCCGTGTCCACCACCGTGCAAATGTCGTTCGTGGATCGCTTGCTGGACCGCTACGTGGTGCATTCGCTATGAGGGCTGGGCCGCTCAACACCCGCATCGTCGTGGAGCAGCAAAGCACCACGCAGGACGCCTTGGGCCAGCCCGTGCAAACGTGGACGACCTACGCAACCCTCTGGGCCGATGTGAAGCACAGCAGCGGCATAGAGGCCATCAAAGCGGGTGCAGAAGCATCCATCGTTCGCGCCAGCATTCGCATCCGGTACAAGACTGGCGTCACCAGCGCCATGCGCGTCACCCACGGCAGCACCACTTACAACATTCTGGCAGTGCTGCCGGATGTGTCAGGCAAGCAATACACCGATCTGGTGTGTGAGGTCAAGAATGCTGACGTTTGATTTGAACCTCAAGGCTCTGGAAGCCGACCTCGACAAGCTCAAGGACAAGTCGCAAAAAGCGGCGCGCCTGGGTTCGCGGGTCGGGTCTGAGACTTACTACCAAGCGGTCAAGGCCACGGTGCCAGTGTCCAAGCACGGCCACTGGTTCCAGGGCACCACGGCAAAGAAGGCAGTCGGAGCCGCAGCAAAACGCGCAGCGTCCTACTGGTTTGAATCCGGCTCCCTCAAGGCTGCGGTCTATCAGGTGTACGCCAAAGAATCGACGCCCAACCACCCTGAATACCAGATCGCATGGAACCACCGCAAGGTGCCCTACGGATTCATGGTGGTGTACGGAACCAAGAAGCCGACCAAGCCAAACAAGTTCATCAGCCGCGCCGAAACCACTGTCAAGGAAAAGGCTCTGCGGGCCATGAATGCAAAGTTTCAAGAGGTATTGAATGAGCGTTGAATCGGACCTGTTCGACACGCTCAAAGGATTGGTCAGCAACCGCTGCTTTCCAGACTTTGCCCCGCTGGGCACCGTGCGCCCGTTCATTACGTTTGAGCAAACTGGCGGCGATGCGATGCACTACCTTGAAGGCACTCTGCCCGACAAGAAGCATGGCCGCTTTGAGATCGGTGTCTACGCCGACACCCGCGCAAGCTGTGCCTCCATTGCGCTGCAAGTTGAAACCGCGATGGCGGCAGCAACCGCATTCACCGCCACGGCCATTCACGCGCCGATAAGTGACTACGCAAGCGAAGTAAAGATTTACAGCAGCACCCAGAATTTCAGCGTGTTCTCTACCCGGTAGAGCACACAACCCCAACCAATCAAGCCCGCATCACGCGGGCTTTTTTGTGCCCGATAAGGGCGTCACCAGCCGCAGCAATGCGGTTTTTTTTCGTCCATACAGGAGCATTACATGGCCCAAGTCCCGACTGGCTCAACCTTTTACGTTGCGTCCACCATCGCGTCTGCAAAGACCACAACCATCGTTACAAACGCTGCCGAAGCTGTTGTAACGTCTGCCGCCCACGGCTACACCAACGGTGATTTCGTCATCGTCACATCAGGCTGGGGTCGTATCCACAAGCGTTCGTTCCGCATCAAGTCTGCCACCACTGACACCTTCGTGCTGGAAGGCTGCGACACATCCAGCACGACTTACTTTCCAGCGGGCACTGGCGTTGGCACAGTGAGCAAGGTTTCCACGTTCACGCAAATCACTACAGTGATGAACCCATCTAGTTCTGGTGGTGACCCAAAGACCGTTGAATACAAGTTCATCGAGTCGGAAATTGCCTACCAGATCAATGACGGTTTCTCCGCTACCAGCTACACGCTGGATTTGGACGCTGACTCCATTGGCACCGCTGGCTACACCGCGCTGAAAGCTCTGACCGATGTGCAGACAGACACCGTGCTGAAGATCGTTACCCGTTCCGGTTCGATCATCTTGGTGCCCTGTACCGTTGCCCTGAACGAAGCCATTTCGTTCACTGACGGTCAGATCAACAAGGTCAAGGCCCAGTTCGCCGGTAACAACCGCGCCGTGCGTTACGCAGCTTAAACAAGTTGCCATAGCCAGCGCACTGCACGGGCAGGGCTGGCCTTTTAGCCCACGGGTAGCTCCCGGCACATGGGCCTTTTTCTCCAAAACAAGGACAACATCATGGCAAAGATCAAATTGGGTTCAACTCCCAAATCATTCAAACGCACCATCACAGTGGACATGCTGGATGGCACCAAAGGCTCCATTGACGTTGACTTCCGGTATCGGACACGTACCGAATTTGGTGCGTTCTTGGACTCCATCTTCAAAGATGCTGGCGTCAAGGCCACAGACGAAGGCGAGAAGGTTGCCATCGCTGACCTGATGGCACGCACCCGCGACACCAACGCCGATTACCTGCTGCAAGTCATCGAAGGTTGGAACCTTGATGACGAGTTGAACAAAGACAACCTACAGCAGTTGTGCGATGAATTTCCCGGTGTTGCCAACAGCATCATGGAAACGTATCGCACTGCCGTTACAGAGGGTCGCCGGGGAAACTAATTGAGGCCGCTACTGCCCTGTACACGCCACAAGTCACCGCAGCATCCTTAGAAGGCTCAGGCTTCGCGCTTGAAGATTTTGAGGACGACTGGGTTGAAGTGTGGCCTGAGAACCATGAAGTGTTCAACCTATTTAGAAGGTTTGGAACGCGATGGGCGCACGGCATGAGCGGCCCTGTCGGTTTGCGATATGAAACGATATATCCTTTGCTTGACAGGATGGATATTTCAGCAGAAAAGTGGGATGAAATACTGCTTGATATAGAGTTGATGGAACAAGCGGCTCTTGTGGAGATACACAAGAAAAGTTAAAATAGGCGAGCCGGTAAAGCTCTTGCAAAGCGATACCGGCTCTAACCAAACAACCTGTACTAGAGGTCATCATGGCTCACTCAATTATAGACACCGCCAAAAAACAGGCGTTCGACTACGACACCCCGCGCATATGCAAAAAATGTGGCGTTCTATTTTCAGGTAGGGGGTGCAAAGAATGCCGCAACGCAGCAAGACGAGCGCGAAGAAAGGCCAACCCAGAACGAGAGAAACCCTATGCAATGGCGTACAGGGCGAAGCACAGGGAAATGTTGGCAGACGCTGCTGTTCGGTATAGGCTGGACAACAAAGAGCGCGTCAAGGAAATAAAGAAGCGGTACAGGCTAAAGAACGTAGGTCGCCTTTCCACGTTGGATAAAGCATACCGACTTGCAAACCGAGATTCGATGCTGGCAAAGGCGCGTGAATACAGAAAAAAATCAAAGCCAAAAAAGCGAATTGCAGCGCAAAGATACCGCAAAGAAAACCCGGATAAGGTCAAGGCGCAGTTTGCTGCATGGGCGAAGGCGCATCCCGAAGCGAACAAGGTGCGAGTTCAAAACCGTAGGGCTAGACGAATCGCAAACGGCGGCGTTTTATCCAAAGGGCTGGTTATAAAGCTACTGGTGCTACAAAAATGTAGGTGCCCTTGCTGCGGGGATGAACTCGGTGATGACTACCACTTGGACCACATAACGCCACTGGCGAAAGGCGGTTCAAATTCCGACGAGAACATGCAATTGTTGAAAAGTCTGTGCAATATGCAGAAGCACGCGAAAGACCCAATTGAGTTTATGCAAGAACGTGGGTTCTTGCTCTAATCCTCACTGCCAACACAGAAGCCAGCGCTAATCACGCTGGCTTTTTTCATTTTCTAGGATCACCAGCGATGCCGACCCAATCTCTACTGACTGAAATCCACCGCAAGAAAGACTAAATGTCAGATACCCAAATTAATGTCGGGATGAACGTGGATGGTGTCGTTGCTGGCACCAACAAGGCGAAGTCCGAACTGCGCACGCTCCAGGCCGAAGTCGATAAGGTCGCCCGTGCCTCAAAGGAGGGTGGCGCGGCACTGGGTAAGGTGGGCGAGGGTGTAGACGCTGAGAAGGCGGCGAAGCAACTGTCGCGCATCGCGCAGCAGGTAAAGCGGGTATCGGACGAAGCGGTACTGGGCCGCAACTCGGTTGAGTTGTTCGCGGAAAAGCTGGCAAAGACAGGTGTTAACGCAGAGGTCTACCGCCCCCTGCTGGACGCCTATAGTCAGGTCAGGAAGTCAACAGAGCAGACCAACGCTGAGTTTACGAAATCGGGTCGCATACTCGACCAGTACGGCAACACCGCCAAGGGCACAGCGGCAGCGTTGCGCCAAGTCCCTGCGCAGTTCACCGACATTATTGTCAGCCTACAAGGTGGTCAAGCCCCTATGACTGTGCTGCTGCAACAGGGCGGTCAGTTGAAAGACGTATTCGGCGGTGTCGGTAACGCTGCGAAAGCGATGGGCGGTTACATCGCCGGGTTGATAAACCCATTCACCTTGGCGGCTGGTGCTGTTGGTTTAGTCGGTTACGCGGCTTATAAATCGGCAGAAGACGCCAAAGAACTAAACAAAGCCCTGGCACTTGCCGGTGTTTCATCTGGTACAACGATTGGCGAATTGTCCAAGGTGGCAGACGCAATCAAGGGCACCGGCACAAGCGGGACCGTTGCTACCGCTGCTCTCGTTGAGTTTGTGAACGCTGGCGTTAAGGCAAACAGCAGTCTCGGTGATTTTGTAAAGACCGCTATTGAGCTTGAACGAGTCGGTGGCCCCGCCGTAAAGGAAACTGCGAAAGCGTTTGCAGAACTTTACAAAGACCCACTCAAGGGTCTTGATGACCTGACGCTGGCTACCTACAAGCAGATCGAAGCCCTGCTAGAGCAAGGTGACAAGGTGGGGGCTGCAAAGGTTGCACAGGACGCCTTCAACGATGCAAGCAAGAACGCTGTCGTTCAGATCGAAGCGCAGTTCGGTCCCCTCGACAGGGCTGCGAAGTATTGGAAAGAAGTCGGTGTTCAGGCATTTTACGCAGCCGGTGGTGTCGCGCAGGCGCTCGGCCTTGGTAGCCTGACCGGAAACCAAGAACGTGCAAAGCTGCAAGCCCAGCGTGACAGCTACGCATCAGTGGGCTACGACACAACAGAGCTAGACAAGCGGCTTGCGTACTTCACCCGCCTCGACGAAGCGCAAAAGCAAACAGCCGCAAACACGGCGCGGGAATTGGAACTTAAAGGTCTGCTTGCGAACTTCGACAAGAACGATGAGAGCAATAGGAAACTTCGTGAGCGCAACCAGCTAATCACCGACAACACCAAGCTGCTGCAAGCAAACCAGATCACTCAGCAGCAGTTCAATGCTGCGCTGAAAGCGTTTGATGCAAAGGGTGCCAAGGCACCAGTAAAAGGCGCGAACCCCTATACCGCAGACCAAGACGCGGCTAAGGCGTGGGCCAAATACTTCCAAGAATTTAGCAGCAACGCGGCGAACGCGGAAGCTGAAACAGCGAACCTCACTAAATCACAGGAGACACTGACCAAGTTCCTGCAATCACCAGCCTACGCGAATATGGGTGAAGGAGCGCGGCAACTTGCGCTCCAACAGGCTTACGCAGCCATTGCCGGTGAACAACTGAATGCCGTTAACAAGCAGGCGACAGCAGAGAACAACAAATACGTTGCGAGCCTGAACGAGTCTGCTGCCAGCATTGAAAAGAAACTCACTGCTTTAGGTGACGAGACGAAGGCTTACGGTCTTTCTATAGAGAAGAACCTAAGCCTTGCCGAAGCCATTGACTTAGTGGCAATCGCACGACTTGAAGAACAGAAAGCCATCGAACTTAGTTACGGCGACGAAAAAGCTGTTGAGGCCATTGAACGCGAAATCAAGGCACGCAAAGAGCTTGCCAAAGAACTGAACAAAAAGGCCAACCACACAGCAGAAGTCGAAGCTGGCAAAGCCGCTGCGGCAGCGACACTAGCCGAATGGAAACGCGGCTGGGAAGAAACCGACCGCTTGGCGCGGGACGCATTCACGTCCTGGGCTGAGAACGGCACCAGCATGGCCGACGCCATCGGCAAGGCGCTCAAGAAGGCGCTGCTGTCTGCCATCTACGAAGCCACGCTCAAGCCCATCGCATTCCAGCTCTACACCTCAATTGCTGGCAACGGTGGTGCGGCGGGCGCTGTGCAAGCGGCCAGTGGTGCGGGTAGTTCGCTCTCTGGCCTCTCAAACGTATTCGGCACATCTGCCAGCCTGTTTGGCGCTGGTTTCAAAGCGGGGCTTGGATCCATACTTGGCGAGTCGGGTATCGCTGGCGGCATTTCCGCTGGCACCACGGCCATAGGTGCTGGCAACGTTGCCGGTGGGCTCGGCACCCTTGCCGGTGCTATTGGCCCCGTCGTAGTGGGCCTTGCCGCCCTCAAGTCCGCAATGGACTACACCGTCAAAGACCTGGGCAGCGCGTTGGTTGCCAACCTGGGCGGTGGAGTCACCAACGTGGCAAACCGTCAGGACTTCCAGCAAACCGGTGGCCTGTTCGGCGGCGGCACCACGCAAAACAGCGAATGGAGCGCAGCCAGCGCAGAGCTGACCGCCTACATGGACGCGCAGGTCAAACTGGTGACCGAATCCGCCCGCGCCTACGGCACCGCGCTGGGGCTGCCCGTTGCTGACCTCGATAGCTTCAAACAGCAAATTGAAGTGAGCCTGACCGGCCTAAACGCCGACCAAGCCAAGGAAGCCATCAACAAGGCCATCGGTGGGTTTGGTGATGCACTGGTGTCCGCCAACTTTGGCCCCGCGTTGGATGGCTTGAAACGCTCTGGCGAAACATCCAGCGCAACACTGGTGCGCGTTGCCACCGAAATCACCGCAGTCAACAGCACCCTTGGAATGCTGGGCGGCAAGCTCTTGTCGGTGGACGCTGCGGGCATCAAAGCCGCTGACGGGCTGGTCCAGGCAATGGGTGGGCTTGAGGCATTCCAGCAGCAGACCGCAAGCTATTACAATCAGTATTACAGCCAGGAAGAACAGCGGATGCAAACCGCGCTGTCTATCCAGGCGCGGCTGGCGCAGGGCGGCATTGATGTGTCGATTGAGCAAGTGCTGAACGGCACCCGCGAGCAGTTCCGCGCACTGGTGGACAGCTTCAAAGACGGTGGCGGTTTAATGGACGAGGCTGGCCAGAAGGCCGTGGCCGCGCTCATGGCCGTGGCCGGGGCCTTTGCCGGTATCACCACCGCATCGGCCAACGTGAGCGCCAGCAGCGCAGAAGCAGCGGCAACCGAATCATCCTTTGGCGCGGGCGTTGGCACCAGTGGCCCAAGTCAATCCGGCTGGTCCGGCCCCGGTGGGCCTGATGGCGCATCCGAAGCGGCAAACGCCATCCTGCAAGAGCGCAAGACCCTGCAAGACGAGCTGGACAACCTGACCATGACCAGCACTGAGTTGCTGGAAAAGCAGCGCAACGCCTTGGACGAGTCCAACCGCGCACTGTTCGACCAAATCCAGGTTGCCAAAGAAGCGGCACGGGTGGCAGAGCAAAACAAGAGCTTGCAAGACGAATACAACCAGCTCACCATGACCAGCGCCCAGCTTCGTGCCTTGGAGCGTGAAGAGATCGCAGAAGCGAATCTGGAGCTGTTTGACCGCATCACGGCACTCAAGGCAGAGCAAGAGGCGATCACCACCGCAAACAACGCCGTGGATGCTGCGCTGGCCGGTGTGCAGCGTGCTATCGACGCAGAGAAAAAGAGCATCGAAGCCGCACGCCAAGCCGCGCAAGAGCGCGTGGGCATCCTCAAGTCCATTGTGGACAGCATCGGTAGCGCAGTGGACAACCTGCGCGGCAATGTGGACAGCACCAAAGCCCAGGCCGCACGCCAAGCCAATGCGTTTATCGACAACGCGCTGGCAACCGCACAGGCCAGTGGCTACATGCCCGATGCTGACGACCTGAAAGACGCCATCAGCAAAGCCACCGCAGGCATCAACCGCGAAGGCTTGAGCCAGTTTGAGTACGAGAAACAGCAACTGATTTTGGCTGGAAAACTGGAGGCATTGGGGGCCATTGCAGACCCCCAACTCACCGCAGCGGAAGAAGCGGTCAAGGTGGCAGAGACACAGCTCCAGGTGCTTGACGACATCATGGAAGAGGCCCGCAACCAAGTTGACGAGCTGCGGGGCATTGATACCAGCGTCAAGAGCGTGGAAGCGGCCATTGCAGCGCTCGCAGCGGCCATTCTGGGCGTGGAGGCGGCAACCTCTGGTGGGGGTGGTAGTGCAGTCACCATCAACCCCGGCGACTATCAAGCCAATGGCACCAGCACCGGGGCGCTGGAATACATCGGCGAATCCACTGGGGGCCTGTCCAACGATTTCTGGAAAACGTGGGCTGGCCACATGCAGAACGTGTATGGCGAGGACGCGGGCTACAAGGTCTACAACATGGCGATTGAGCGGGGCGTCACTGCTGCCCAGCTTGAGCAAATTTTGGGTATGTCGGCAGGCCACGCAAATGAATGGGCCATTGCCCACGGCCTGGCCGCATTCGATGTTGGCACCAACGTGGTCCCCCGCGACATGGTGGCCCAAATCCACGAAGGCGAAGCCATCATCCCCAAGGCTTACAACCCCGCAGCCGGTGGTGTCAGCGGCAACGCACGGCTGGAATCGCTGGTCGAAGGCTTGACCAAAGAAGTGCAGCGCCTACAGGCCATCGTCAACGATGGCAACAAGTCCAACGAGCGCATCGCCACCGCAGTCAACGGCCAGCCTGACCGACCCATGTTGGTGGAGACAGTCACATGAAAATCCTATTCCCCATCACCATCACCGCCGCCATGATCAAGGCGGGCACCACCATTGCAGAGCCTGACACCGGGCGCGGCGAATCGCTATGGGTATCGGGTGGCACCTACACCTTGGGTCAAGAAAAAATCTACGACCACAAGACGTTTGAGTGCGTGGTGGGCCATACCGGCATTACCACGACACCAGACCTCGACGCAACGCGCTGGCTGCAAAACGAGCGCAAGCCCAGCAACAGGTGGGCACCGTTTGACGCCTACACCGACACGTCAGCGGTAGCCACCACCACCATGACCTACGTGCTGGAGCCGGGGTTTTTTACCGGCATCAGCATCTACAACCCGGTGGGCACCACCATCGCGGTCACAGTCAAAGACGTGTCGGGTGGCACCACCATCCACAGCTACACATCAGACCTCTATGACCCGGCGCTGGGGCTGTATGAACTGCTGTTCATGCCCCTTCGCCAGCGCACCAAGATCGTGGTTGACGACATCCCCATGAGCCCCACCGCAGAGCTGACTGTCACTATCACCGGCACCGGCACGGTGGAAATGGGCATGTTAAACATCGGCCACTGGCGACAGATTATTGGCTCGGGTGATTGGGGCGGTGTGCAGTACGGGGCCAGCGCAGAGCCCAAGACTTACAGCTACATCAAATTTAACGAAGACGGCACCAGCCAGATCAAGCGCCGTGGCAAGTCCACCGACATGCGCGGCTCAGTCGCCATGCCAGCAGCCAACGCGGATTACGCAAACCAGATGGTGCAACAGGTGCTGGACGTGCCTGTGAGCATCGTCAGCACCGCGGCCAATGGTTACGACTACCTGAACGTCTTTGGCCTGATTAGCGGCAGCGTCAAGGCCGACTCCTTTGGCACCGCCAGTTTTGACTACACAGTGAAAGGATTTTTGTAATGCCAACCAGCCCAACCGCACCCACAGCGGTGCCCGACTTCCCGGCCATCGGGGACGCCAGTTACAACACAAAAGCCTACAACTGGGCGACGCACATGGATGCGACGTACCCCACCGAAATGCAGGCACTGGCGACCAACGTCTACAACAACGCCGTGGAAGCAAACGCCGATGCCGCCACTGCCACCACAAAGGCCGCAGAAGCCACAGCCGCCGCCAGCGCAGCCACCGCCACGGCCAATGCTTCATCATGGGTCAATGGCGGCACCTACGCTATGGACGCCAATGCCATCAGCGGCATTGACCATCAGACCTACCGCAAGAAAACTGCCAGCAGTGTGACGATCACTGACCCCAGCGCAGACTCGACGAATTGGGTTGGTCTTAGTGGGCTTCCGGCTCAGTCTGGTAATAGCGGTAAATATCTGAAAACGGATGGTAGCGTTTCAAGCTGGTCTGTAGTCCCATCTGGCCTTACCCTACTTGCAACGCTCACGCCAACCGCAGCGTCCAACGTAGATTTCCTAACTACTTTCAGTGGAACATACAACAACTACTTAATAGCCATTGAGGGCGTCAAACCCGCAACCGATGATGCAGGGTTACGAATGCGTTTCGCTGTGGCAGGGTCAGTTGACACGGGTTCCAACTATTTCATCGGCGTGGATGGTTCATCCGCTACAGCAACTAGCGCGATAAATACGTCAAACACCACTACGGCTGCGGGGGCTGGTGCCAGCGGATTGGTGCAAATCCAGAACGCTAATGGTGCAACACAAATAAAAAACGGGTTTGTTACCGCTGCTTCGCAACTGTCTGCAAACGTAGAGATGCTTTGCAAGGTATTTGGCTACACGGCATCAAACGCAATAAGTGGGTTCCGTTTGTACTGGGCTACTGGGTCCAACTTCACAACAAGCGGGACTATTCGTGTTTACGGCTACGCAAACACATAAAGGATACAACCATGACCTACAAAGTTTGCTATTGGGACGCAGAAACCAGATCCCAAAAAGAGCGCGATTGCACACCTACTGAGATTGCCGAAATAGAAGCGCGAAAGACTACACCAACACCAGTTCCGCAGTCTGTCTCCATGCGCCAAGCGTGTCTCGCTCTAGAAAGCGCTGGCATCTTGGACGATGTGGAAGCCCTCGTCGCAACGCTGCCCCGCCCTTATCAGATCGAGTGGCAACGCGCATCCACTGTAGAGCGCACAAACCAACTTGTCGAAGTGGTGTGTCAGCAGCAGAGCATGACGGTGCAGCAGATTGACGACCTTTTCATTCTGGCTGAAACGCTGTGAAACGCATCATCAACATTCTGCTGGCGCTGGACTGCTTTGTCTTTAGCTTGCTGACGCTGGGCAAAGCGTACCCCGCCGAATCTTTCAGCAGTGCCGCCTACCGAGCTGAAACGATGGGCAAAGTCTACGGCAAGGCGCGTCCTGCAATTGACTGGCTGTTCGGCTGGCTGGGCCAAACCGAACACTGCAAAAAAGCCTACGAGGCTGCGAAATTTAATCTCCCCGAGGACATGCGATGACAGAACATCCAGTAAAGTTTTACCACGGCCCCGAGCGCCGCAATGATTGGCATACCCCGAGTGATTGCGAAAACATGATTACCGTTCAAGAAGCAATGAACGCCGTAAATACCCGGCTTGAAGATGGCGCAGCACGCATGTCACGCATTGAGGAATCGGTGACTGAGGTGAATGCTTGCATCAAAGCCAACAACGATGCGGCGCTGGCTCACCAGATCAAATTTGAAAAGGCGCTCGAGGAAAACACGCAAGCCACTGCTGACATTCTCGACATTATCAGCGCCGCCAAAGGCTTCTTTCGAGTCGCTGGTGCTATCGGCGCTGCCATCAAGTGGGGAACCGGTATTGCGGCTGCGTGCATCGGCCTGTGGGTGACGATCAAGGGGCAACTGCGGTGAATGACGCATTGATCCTGATTGGCTTCGCAGTGGCTGGTGCGGCTGCTGCGGGAGCCATCATTGCCGTGATGTTGTATGACCAAGGTGACCAAGATGCAGATTGACCTAATCCGCGAGCTGGGCACCGAGGGCTACACGATTGGCACCATGCGCATAAACAATGCGTATGAATGCTACACATTGGAAGACCAAGTTCGCCCCGAGAAAATCTACGGCGAGACAGCCATTCCCGAGGGCACTTACAAGGTGATTGTGAGCTACAGCCCACGGTTCAAACGCGACCTTCCGCTGCTGCTGAACGTGCCCAATTTTGAGGGCATTCGGATTCATCCCGGCAACAAAGCAGATGACACGCACGGCTGCATCCTGGTTGGTGTGAGTAAGGGCCACGGGTCCATTGGTGGCTCACGTATTGCTTTCAACTTGCTGTATGAGCGCATCTTGCAAGCATGGTCCAGTCACGAGGACATTCAGATAACGATTACCGGAGTGCAGAAGTGACACCCAAGGTGCGCGACATGATCGAAACGTCTGGTGGCCGGAGGTTCTTGCTGGCGCTGGGCTCTGGCGCGGCCACAACGGCGCTCCAGTGGTTTGGCAAGCTGGACCCCGCTGGCAGCACTTATGCGATGGTCGTGATCGGCACTGTTGGGGCTTATGTGATGGGCAACACGTACCAAAAAGTCAAAGCTCCCGAGGTGACCAAATGACACCACAATTGATCATTGCTGGAGTGCTTTTCGCAAGCGGTTCTGTTGCTGGATTCGGTGCCGCGTGGAAGTGGCAAGCCTATCGCATGGACGCAAAGGAATTAGAGCATGTACAACAACAACTGGCGAATGAGCGATCTGCGGCAACGACGGCTATTCGGCGCACTGAGACAGTCATCCAGGCGCAGAGCGCAGCGGCGATACGTGAGCGCGGTTTGCGCAATGACGCTGATAGCGCTCGCGCTGCTGCTATCAGCTTGCACGACGCAGCCGCAGCAGCCATGCGAGACGCCTCAGTTTCCCACGCGGCCTGCACTGAGCGAATCGGTGCCATCGGAGAGCTACTCGGAACAGTGGAGGAAGCTGGCCGAAGCATGGCGGAAAAAGCTGACCGTCACGCCTTAGACGCCGAAACGCTTAGTGCTGCGTGGCCCAGGTAGGAATCCCCATAATTTCCCCATCGTATTAGAAAAACCCTTATCCCATGCGGTTCTCGGCCCCGGTCATCGGCACCACCCTGAAAATGTCAGACCTTGCGCGACGGATGGGGTGATTCACCACGCCGCTGCCACAGGTTGCTTGTACGTCCGCCACAGGAATGGATTGTTCCCATCCGGCCCCGGCCCGATTTCTTTGCGCCCAGCGTCTGACAGCTCGTAGACGTACTCGTACAGGTTGCCGTTCTTGCGCTCGCAGCGTTCAGTCCATCCAGCCCTGTGGACCTGCGTAAAAAGCTCACCCACCGTCCGGTGTTTTTTGCCCGTGGCGGTGGCAAGCTCCATCGCAGTTGTCGGCCCGTAGCGCATAGCCTCAAGGATTTCTCGTTGTCCGGGTGTCATTTCTGCGTCCTTTCATGCTATTTTTAGATGAGCAACAAAGCTAGTGTTTACGAGGGCTAGAGGCTGTTTTAATGTCGCAAGCTGCCACATTAATTTGCAGGTTTTGCGGTCTATATCGCGTTATCTGGCATCTCTTGGTTTGCCAAACACAAAAATACTGCCATTTCCGTAGTGGCCCCTTGCGCCAAAGCCGGGTGCCGTGCATTCAACTTTCCCAGTGTTTGTGAGTTTCATTTCAAACACCATGTCTGCGTCGTCGGCTTGGTCTGGGTCTTTTGAGCCCTTTGGCGCTTTGCACTGCGGCCAGTGACCAAACGCAAAATCCTGCATGATTGCAGCACCTACTTTTATTCGCCCTCGCATTTCGTATCCTCCGTGTTCCAGCCCGATAACCGGGCAATCAGATTCAGTTGCTCGAAAAATTCGAGTACCTGCCAGATCACAGGTCATGCCGTCCACTTGCCACCAGCGGCAGTGATAGCCGCCTGCACTTTTTCAGCGTCGGCCCTACTCACTTCCACCGTCATAAAGACAGTGGTTTGCTTTTTGCGCCAGCTTTTGAAATACGCCTCTAGCGTCGGGCCGTTGGTCGATTCCTCATTCAAAAATACTACGCCACCCGAGACTGTGACCCTTGCGTTTGGCGGCAGATTCGCCGGGTCAAACTCTAGGTTATCGACCTCAGCGCCATCTACAGTCACTGTCTCCTCTTCATGCCACGCATCCTCGGGCCAGGCGCTTTTGTCAGCGTAGAAAGCAGACCACTCAGCACCAGTTGTTTTAGTTGTCATGTGATTTCTCCGGTAAAAATTCGGTTTAACTCAACGCTCGGCGCGGATGCTCCGCACCGGGCAGCTATGCGTTATCTGGCACTACCCGCAACAGCGCAGCGTTCACCGAGTAGTTGCCTTGCTCCATGCACTTGCGCATTGGGTCAGTCGTGGTCTTCACCGTCCACGTTTTTGTCTTGTCAATGCTGCAAAGGTTGTGGCTGTCGTTGATCGCGCCGACGAAAAACCGCACGTTGTCATCCTCGACTTCCATGCCTACGCTGATGCCCATGCCGCTGCTCATTTCGCTGACGGAATTTACTTGTGTCATCATTTCTCTCCTGTTTGTGTTCCAGCCCGATAACCGGGCAATCAACCGGACAAGCCGGTTATTTCTGCGTTATACGTCTTGCCATCTTCCACTGCAATCGCCATGCGAAGCCGTTCGTGGCAGCAAACCGTGTTGCAGCGACAGGCAAGGGCTTTCCCATCTGGCATACGGGGGCACTGCCCTGGAACTGACGTTGGCCAGCGTTCGTGCCATGCAATGACCGCCCGTGCTGCTTCAAGTAATTCATTCACTGCTTATCTCCGACGTTAAATGGCAAAGGGTCAACCAACCCAAAAAACGCTTTCGCCTGCTCGCGTGTGATGTACACCGCTCCCTCTGTCGCGCAGATCGTCATCAAGTCGCCATATGACTCGGGGTTGGTGTGTATCACTTGCACTGTGTAATCGGTTTTACCTTGGGCCAGTGCGGTAAATTCGCCCAAGTGTTTTGGTATCGTGTGCATGTAGTTCTCCATCATCTAACCTGTCATTCAAGAGCGGACGCCTTCGGCTCCGCTTAATTTGGCGTTATCCGCACACGCAGCCACCCCGGCTGCGTGTGCGGCTTTGCTCACGCTATTCAAAATCTCTTTAAGTTGCTCAGAGTCAAGCGTGTACGTCGGACCGTCTTTCAATAACACACATGGATACCCCGCACCCAGCTTCGTAAGCACAGCAGCCCCGATCACCCGCATCGTCTGCACAACGCTGCGCTCGGGCATCGCCATTGCGGCGTTGTAGATTTCTCGGCACTCGTCGTCAGTGAGGATAGTCATGGTTGCACTACCTTCAGTTGGTCGCGTTGCCCCGTCCAGTCGCATACCAAGCATCTCGCTTTAGCATCGGAGTCATGGGGCTTTACGCTATGGCAGAAATGCTTAAACGTATTCGCGTAAACGGCATGCTCTTCGTACACGATCACCTCATCAGACTCGCACTGTGGGCAGACAAGTAATGGCTCAGTCATAGTCATTCCCCCAGCTCTGTTTTGATTTCGTCATCGACCTCTGCTGCGGTAGGCAAACCGGCAACACCCGGCGTCCGGCACTCTCCGAAACACTGCCAGCGGATCACCGACCACGCACGGCGAATCAGTGCGTCTTTACGCGCCAGAATTTCCCGCAGTCGCTCAATCTCAGCAGCTTGCGAACGCAACACAGACGCCATACGGCGTTCAAACCCTGTCGTCTCTTCGCTTCGATCAATCATGTCTGCGAGTTCGATTGCTTCTGTTGTCATGTCTTTGCTCCTTTAATCCAATACCACCCCCGCACAGCCAACTCCGCGAGCTTGTATGCAAGCCAACAGGCCCAGAGCACAGGGATGCCGATTAGAAATGCGATGGCTAGGCGGGCGGTCATACATCACATCCGTTCCGAGCCACAATGGCGCTTGCTTTCTCAAAATCAGCCCGCGTGCTGGCCTCAAGCTGGGCTTGACATATCTGCACCAAGAGCGAGATAGCTTTGACCTCAGTAGCTGTGGCCTGCACCTTCTTCCACTTCACCAGCCTCTCGCGCACGGCAGCTACGGCATGGGCACCTGTGCGTATCTCTTGCTCATAGTCGCGTCCAAGGTCGATGTTCTTGTAACCCGTCGCCATGTTGCTCGCGCTGATAAGTGCGTTGAGGTCGTGGGCATCAGCAGTGCCCCCTTGCAAGGCCACCACCGAGCCGTGGATGCGGGTGACGATCCGCATGTGGTTGTCTGTGTCCGCAGTCAAGGGTTCGTGGCCCTGCTTGATCCAGCTCATGACGTCTTTGATGACGGCACGGGGGCGGTAGTTGCTGCGTTTGCGGGTCATACGCACCCCCACGGGCATGGACCCCAGCCTTGGTATGTGCGGCCACATTTGCCGCAGCGTAGGGTCATGGTCATTTCAGCTCTTTCAGTTCCAGGCGCAGGGCTTGGATGGTCTGGTGCATCTGCACCAGTTGGTTGTGATAGTTGGTTGCCGCAGCTACGAGTTGGTCGTGTGTCCATGTGGCATAGGCTGGTAGATCGGTGCAGGGGGTGAAGGTCATTTCGTCACCTTCGGGTGCTGTGAGCAGACCCAATGTCGACCACCCAAAACCTGTTTTATGGTTCCACCCAGTTGGGGCTTATGCGTTCCACAGATCGCACACCACTTCTTGATGTTCGTGTTGAGAAAGCCGGTGTGGTCTTTAGGCACGACCTCGCCGGGGTAGCGGTGGTAGTCAAGCATGGCGGCTGACTTTCCAGGCTTGTTTGATGGCGGTGCGCAGCGACCAGTTGTTCTGGCGGTACATGCGCAGGAGGCGTAGGAATGTCATTCAATTTCCTTCATGTAATAGGGGGTTTCAAATCCATCGCCGCGCAGCAGCAGACCGGGTGCCCAGGTGATGGGCAGACCCATAAGTTCTTCTGCCAACTTGACATCGCGTGGACCGTCAATCGGTTCTTCGCAAATGATTTCGTCATGCACAGTGGTCAGCGGGTGGAACCCTTTGGCGTCAAGCTCCAGCATCGACTCGCGCAGGCAGTCCCGTGCGATGGCCTGTGTCAAGTTCTCCACCAACTTGCCGCCATACGTTGACAGGCGGGTCCACTGTTTGGTCTTCTGGTCTTGGCCTTCGTAGGTCAGCGAACCGGCGCGTGCTACGACAAACTTGCCACCGTTGGCCAGTTCGCGGTAGAGGTCTTCAGGCTCAATGCGCGGCTTCACGTAGAACAGCTTGCGGCCACTGGGCAACTGGATGGTCAGGAACCCAGACTCATAGGCAAACACCAGATTGGCGCGGCCACCGGCCACCGGCAGGGCGACTGCGGTCTTGGTCTGCACGGCAGTCTTGGCTGATCGTTCGCAGGCATACCAGAGTTGCACAATCTCGGGGTTGGCATCACGCCACGCCACCTTGATAGGCTCCAGTTCGTCTTCGGTCAGACCCATGTTCAATGCGCCCATCGTTATCAGCGCATTGGCTCCGCCGCCATAACCTAAAGCCAGTTCGGATATTTTTCCTTTTTGGCGAAATGGCGACTTCTTCGTCACCGACCCGGCAGGCAGCTTGAACATTTGTTCTGCACTGGCCTCGTAAATCTTGCCGTGGGTGGCAAACACTTCCAGACGCCACTCGCACCATGCCAGCCATGCGATTACCCTGGCCTCAATGGCTGAGAAGTCAACCACCACAAACTTGTGGCCGGGGCGGGCGATGAACGCTGTGCGGATCAGTTGCGACAGCGTATCGGGCGCATTGCCAAACAGCAGTTCAAGCGTTTCGTAGTCACCCGACTTGACCAGATTGCGGGCCAGATCAAGGTCAATCAGCTTGTTCTGGGGCAGGTTCTGAACCTGTACCAAGCGGCCAGCCCAGCGGCCCGTGCGGTTGGCTCCATAGAACTGCGTGAGGCCGCGCACTGCGCTGTCAGCACACATCGCCCTGGCCATCGCCGCGTACTTGGCCACAGAGGTCTTGGACAGTTCCTGGCGCAGTTCCAGCACCCGGCGCACCACTGCGCTGTCAGTGTTCTCCAACAGCTTGGGCACCGACTTCTTGGTCAGGTCAGTGATGGTGTCATCGTCTTCGGCCTCTTGCAGCCATGCCAGCAACTGGTTGCGGCTGTTGGGGTTGTCCAGGCCGGTCAGCGACACGGCCTCTGCGGTCAGACGCTCCTTGACCTGGGTGTCGCACTCCATCGCGTTCATCACCAGCTTGGCGTCAACCGTGATGCCGGTGGTGTTCATGCGCTGATCCAACACCCACAAGTCATGCTCGACCTGGGGGATAGGGAACTTGCTGATCTTGGCGTCCACATCGCGCTCGACTTCAACGTCCCGGGCGCAGTAGTCCTTGAACAGTTGCCACTTGGCCGGGTCGTGCTTGGGCAGGTTGCGGGTGCGGCCACCATTGGCCTTGGTCGGTTTGCAGGGCAGGCAGAAGTAGCGGATCAGCGCCCAGCCAGAAGTCATCTTCTGCTTGTCTTCGGCCAGCCCAACCACCTTGCCCACGTCAGCCAGTTTGGCAGGCAGGCCCAGGTAGAGGGAGTGCACACTGGTGCAGCGCCATTGGCGTGGGTCAAGCTGCTGGCCCAAGTGCTTGGACAGGCATGTGATTTCAAAGTTGGCGTTGAACGCCTTTTTGATGGTGGCCGGGTCTACCAAGTCCCGCAGCACATGCTGGGGGATTGCCTCGCCCTGGGCCAAGTCAATCACGTTGGCTGGGCCATCGCCATAGGCGTACCCAAACAGCATGACCTCAAAGTCAGGGGCTTCCACATACCGCGCAACGCCGCATTTAATGAGGTCGGTGCTGGAATGGGTTTCAATGTCGATTCGTAGTGTGGTCATAGTGTCCTTCTTTGGAGAGGGGCGAACCCTCTGCAAAGAAGCCCCAGTGGGGCGGGTGGTTAGGCCAAAAAGTCTTCTTCGACAGCGGTGAAGTCGTCTTCGGCACGGCTGCGGCTGGCACCCAAGGGTTCGCCATCGGCCAGCTTCTGGACGTTGTTCAAGCCGAAGCTGACGCCACGGTTGCCGTTTGTGTCGTAGCAGTAGGCGTTGATGGAAACCCGGGCGTAATCGCCAGAGCGCACAACGCCGGTTTCCATGATTGGCTGGAGCGCAGCGTCCACCAGACCGGGGCGGGTCTTGCTGGCTACGGTCATCACGAAGTGGCCTTTGCACTCGGGGCCATAGGCTTCGCCGGTTTTCTCCTTGACGCCATCACCGTCATGGAGCGTGGAGGCCACCTTTGCGGGGCGTTTGGGCCACTTGGCTGCAATGGCGGCTTCCTGCGCAGCCTTGATGGCGGCAAGGGTCTTGGTGTCTGATTTGGGAATCAGAATGGTGGTGGAGAACTTCGGCTCTGCGCCGGGGTTGTCCTTGGGTGCGCGGGCTTGGTCAAGGGTGGCGTAGGAGAGGCGCACGCGCCCGGTAACGACTTTGGTAGTCATGGTTTAGGTTCCTGTGGTTGAGAAATCTCCAACAGCGGCGGCTGTTGAATTGATGGCCTCGCGCTTGTCAGCGACAGCAACGAGTACGGGTTTGCCAGTTGGCTTTTCCACCAGAGTGGTCAGCAACTCAGCGAACTTCTTTTTGCCGATGGCTTTTTCCATGGCAGTGATCCCAAGCAGGCTGCGCTCAAAGATCACGGCTTCTGGAAATCCGGCCCCTGTAAGGGCTTCGGCCACGGCGTCTTGGTTGACGTATTTGCGAACGCTGCGGCCTTCGACCAGCTTGAAGCCGATGTAGGCTTGGCCGCGCTCTGCCTGGGCAAGCGCGTAGCTCTGCACATCGTTCAGCCACTTGATCGCCTGATCGGCCTTGGCCAGCACCTTGGCAATCTCGTCGTTGGACAGTAGGGCAGGGTCCATGAAAGCAAACTCAGCCTTGGCGATTTCCATGTTGGCCTTGGCCCGGGCAGCGCATGTGAACCGGGCTTTGCAGAAGCCACTAGAGCAGTGTTCGCCCGGTACAAATTCGCCTTCACCAGCCCATGCCAGCTTGGCGGCGGGCACGACAACTTCCTTGGCCCAGGCCAGCAGTTCTTCAACGCTCAGTTCTTCACTGCTGTAGTTGTGCAAGCGTGGCTGCAACACCGTGCCGCGCAGCATCTTGGCGTCATAGAGCGACCCGAAGGTGTGGTACGCGCCCAGTTGGTACAGCCTGAACTGGCTGTTCTGGTACGCACTCACCGGCACGCCAGAGCCGCCCTTGAGGTCAAGCACTTCGATGCAGTCGTCAGTGATGATGACCATATCGCCTGTGCCAAACCCACCCGGCACCCAGACGCTGTAGTCCAGGCGCTGTTCCAACAGAATCACCGGGTCTGCGCATACTGAACGCGCATAGTCAATGCGTTCAATGGCCTTGGCCACCGCGTCCTGCACGCTGTCACTCAGTTCCTGATTCCAGAACGGGTCCAGAGCAAACTTCTGCTCGTCCAGCGGCCAACGCCCCAGGTGCGCACCGACGCGGTGTTCAAACAGCGAGTGCATGAAGGTGCCCTCTGCTGCGTAGCTGCTGCCCTCGTCCGTGAACTGCCCCTCAAGGTGGGCAGACGGCGTGCAAGTGATCCACTTCTTGGACCCGCTTGCCGACAGTTTGGCGTGTGCGCTCACAACGCCGCTGCCTTTTCCAAAATGGTTGCGTACTGGTCGGCCTTGAGGTCGGTCAGCTTGGCAACGCCGAAGGCGGTCAGCAGTTCCTTGACTGCGGTGGTCTTGCCGCTCTGGCTGATTGCGGCCAACTTGGCCCGCACTTCTTCCAAGGTGATTGCCTTGGGGGCGTCAGTTGTTGACTTCGTATCGGTAGTCGTAGAGGTTGGCCCAGCAGGAGCAGTGGCTCCAGACGGGGCATCCACAGGCTTTGGGGCTTGCGCCATTTCCTCCTTGGTGCGGCGGGTGCGCTTGGCCGGGGTGTCCTCTGCTGGCGCTGGTTCCTGCACGGCTTCGGCCACTGGGGCGTCTTCACCCAACAGGGCGATCAGCGCTTTGCCAAGGATGGCCATATGGGCCGGGGTCTGGGGGTTGATGGAAATGGTAATCACGGGGGTTTCCTTAGTTGATGGACACGATGCAAATGAAGGCGATTAATGCGGCGGCAGACCCGGCGATGACCACGCGGTCTTGCCAATCCATGGGTGGGTCTTGTGGGGTCATGCCACTTCTTCCACGATGGCAAACAGCACATCCGGGTGGTAGGCGTTGACGTTGCCGCGAAAGCCTTTGTGGTCTTGGTGCTTGGGGGTGATGTCGTAGCCCATCAGGCGTGAAGCCCTGGAGGCGCGAACACCGAACGACTGCAAAGCTGCTTTGTCGGTGGACATACCGTGGGCCAGAGCAAACTCCAGCACGGTCATCACCTGATCTTGTGCGGCCTGCTTGTTTTCAATCTTGGCCACGCGGTTGTCGAGAACAGTGATGCGCTGTTCGTTGGCGACCATCTGCTGGGCCATCGCCAGGATCAATTCGGCTGGAGAGCGGGGCGCGGCCTGCTCCATGGCGGTCATCTTGTCGTACACCTTGGCCTGGAGGTCGTAGCTGTACGACATGGCCATCAGACAGGCTTCGCGCTTGGGGAACTTGAAGCAGGGGCGCTCTTTGTTTTGGGCATCGCGCTCACTGTTGATGTACTCGACCAACTCCAAGCTGGTCATGGTGACTGTTTGGGCTACTGTGGTAATCTGGTTCACGGTGGTAATCCTTGTGAAGATTGCGGGACTTGAATATCAAGTTAGGCAAATTCTAGTACAAGAATTACAAGTAACGCAACAATATTTTTATAAAGTTTAGAAGTTGGACGTAAAAAAGCCGCCCGGGTAGGCGGCTGTTAGTTGGGGTGCTACTAAAGTTATAGCAATTCAGCTATGTCCTCAAGCTGGACTATCACCGCAGCAGCGGCATTTGCGTCTGGAACGAAGTGGATTCCGACCCCCAACAGGTCTGCGATGGCAGTGAGCGTTATTTCCTTTGCCTGGGCACTTGGGTCAGCCCCTACGACGATAAGCACGTAGAACAGCCGCTTTTCGTTATTGTTTGAATCTAGTTTTTTGAGGGCTACGATGTCCAGCGTGGCCAAATCATAGGTGTCCGTAGCCGAAACATGGAATACCAAATTGGCGCTTATCTTGGAGCTAAGGTAGTCTCTGTGGAACTTTATGTGCTTGTAGGGGGTTACGGGCGGGCTGGCGTACTGGCGCAGTGGCTCTGTCAGGTCTTGAACAAAGACGGCTACCTCCGCGTCCCTAGCGGCCTTGCGTTCTATCCGGCGTTGCAGCTTAGTATCTTCAAGCTGCTTCTTGCGCAAGGTTTCAGCGGCATTTCGTAAGTCCTGAACCTCTTGAGACACCGGCACCTGATAGAGCGGGGTACCTGATCCCAATGCTACCGGCTCCGCTTTCGGGGCTTTCCCGCTGGTGATCCAAGTTTCTACCTGGGCAATGCGTGCTTTACGCGGTACTGTGCCTGCTTCCCAATTGGATATGGTCTGGGGCGATACACCCAGTAGGTTACCCACCTGCTCCTGGGATAGCTCAAGCAGGCTGCGGTGCGCAAGTAGCCTTTCGGCAAAAGTTTGTTCAGGCATTCTTATCTCCATCTTTATGGGCCAACACCCAAGTACAACATTTTACTTGTAAAGGCATATTAGAACTTTCCGTTAGTTTTTCAAGAAATAAGTTGTAACCGTCAAGCAGCGCAAGTACAATTTTGGAAAGTTGTGCAATTTGTACGGAGAAAACTTGTGAACCTCATTAAAACTACCTCTATAAGCACTGGCATCCAGGCCGCAGTGAGCCGCGTAGGCTCCCAGGCTGAGTTGGCCAGAAAGCTGAAAGTCACCCAGCAAGCTGTGGGTCTGTGGGTTCGCCAAGGCTACGTCCCAGAACGCCACGTTGACAAAATCAAAGCGCTCACAGGTATTCCGACATCAGCGTTGATGCGACCCTCCACGGTGCACCGCGCTCTCGACTCAATCGCCGCTGCCTGACCGGGGAGCGACATGATGCCTCTACAGAACCCCGCCCCGGGCGGTGACGTAATTACGATCCTCACCAGCGCGGGGCCAAGGCTGACGAAGGTATGGGACAGCGCTACAGGCAAGCCGCAGGGCTATGAGAGGGCGCAGCAAGTGTCAGTGGCAGAGCGCCGTGTGTCGGGCATCTACGAACTGGCCGCTCTGCTGGACGAGCTTGAGGGCAAGCGCAACACCTGCGTGATCCGGGGCAAGTTCATTGGCCACGACCAAGCCAAGAAGCTGTACCCGGCAGAGATTGAGCGGGACCGCAAATTCAAGAAGTCGCTGACCACCCCCAAGGATGGTTACACGCTGCGCCGGTTGACTTTCTTCAAAGAGCAACCGCTGCACTTCTTCTATATCGACGCTGACAAGTTCAGGCCCGAAGGCGTTGATCCGGTGGTAGACCCAGAAGCCGCGATTGCTCAGTACATAGCCAAGATGTTGCCTGAGTGCTTCCAGGGCATCACCTACCACTGGCAGTTGTCTAGTGGCGCAGGGCACCCCGACAACGCTGGCGTCCTCAAGGCCCACTTAGCTTTCTGGCTGCGCGAGGCGCACTGCGGGGACGACCTGGAAACCTGGGTAACCGCCAAAGGCTGGAAAGACATCATCGACGTTTCGGTGTTCCGCACGGTGCAGCCCAATTACACAGCGGCCCCGGTGTTCATCAACGGTGTGGCTGACCCTGTTCCCCGGCGCAGCGGGTTGTGCGAGGGCTTCCTGGGTGACGAAGTTGATCTGGTCATTGACCCGGTTCTGCTTCTTCGCGCCAAGAACGAGCGCAAAGCACGGCAGGACATCGTGGACCCCCGCGACAAAGAGAACGAAGTCGGGCTGTTCTGCCGCACCTTTGAAATCGAAGAAGTGGTGGAGCGTTGGCTTCCTGATGTTTTTGAGTTTGTGACTGAAACCCGCCTGACTTGGCTGCAAAGCTCCAGTGGCGCGGCAGAAGGTGCTGGCGTCACCGACAACCGCCAAGGCATCTTCAACACCCACAGCACCGACCCGTTGAATGGCCGTGCGGCCAACAAATGGGACTTGGTGCGTCACTACAAGTTCGGGCACCTTGACGCTGATATGGACCCCGCTGAGAGGGTGCTGCTGGGCATCGGTAGCTGGCCATCGAACTTGGCCATGCGGGAAATGGTCAAGGGCTTGCCTGAAATGCTGGTGGAGAGCGCAGAAGCAAGCAGGGAGTTTGTGGAGGGCATTGCGGCCAAACTGGCGGCGCTGACTGACCCGCGTGAGCTTGAGACTGTCATCGCGGTTGAGATTGTCAACGAGAAGGGTCTGGGCGAGGTTGAGAAGGCGCTGCTGACCGGCATGATCCAGAACCGGGCCAAGGAGTTGGGCGTCAAGCTGGAGGTCAAGGTGGTGCGCGGCTGGCTGCGACCCAGGTTCACATCGGGCTTTGTCCACCTGAACGACGAAGGCTACCCGCTCTGCACACTGGAAAACCTTGAGATTCTGCTGGCGCGGCTGGGCGTCACTGTGCGCTACAACGTCATCGGCAAACAGACCGAAGTCGTTGTGCCTGACAGCACCTACACCCGGGACAACCGGGACAACGTGGCCTTGTCGTACATCCTGAGTGAGTGCGAGAAGGTCCGCATGCCCACCAAGTTCGTGCAGCAGTTCCTGTTGAGTATCGGTGACGCCAACCTCTACAACCCGGTGACTACCTGGGTGGAGTCAAAGCCCTGGGATGGGGTATCGCGCCTGGAGGCGTTCTATGGCACGGTGGTGACTGACCCAACGGCCATGCCCAACCAGTTGAAGCACATGCTGCTGCGCAAGTGGCTGGTGCAGGCCATGGCCGCTGCAAGTAAGGGCGGCGACCAGTACCGGGGCATCCTGACATTCACAGGTGGTCAGAACATCGGCAAAACCACTTGGTTCAAGAACCTCGCACCCCGACACCTTGACCTCGTTCTGACCGGCCACACTCTGGACACCAAGAGCAAGGACAGTCAGCTTGCCGCGCTCAAGCACTGGATCGTGGAGTTGGGGGAGGTCGATGCCACGTTCCGCAAGTCCGACATATCAGCCCTCAAGTCGTTCATCGGATCGCCTGGGGACGTTATCCGCCGCCCGTATGCCGCTGTGGAGTCGAACTATGACCGCAGGACGGCTTTCGGGGCATCGGTCAACGACGACCAATATCTGGCCGACAAATCAGGCAACAGCCGCTTCTGGACTATCCCGGTCACGGGCTTCCAGTTTGACCACGGCGTTGACATGCAGCAGGTTTGGGCCGAAGTCCTGACCTTCGTAGTGGCTGGAGAGGATTGGAACCTGAACGCCGCAGAGCTTGATCTGCTGAACGCCCATAACAAGGACTTTGAAGTGACCGACCCCGTGGAAGAGCGGATCGCCACTTACTTCGATTGGGACAACGTGGCCGGGTGGTCATGGGCCACCGCGACTCAGGTTTTGATGATGCTGGGGGTGAAGGAGCCGAAGAAGCACGACACCATCGCTGCGGGCATTGCCCTGCGCAAATTAAACGGTGGGCAGCGCAGAAAGTCGAACGGTAAGGTGCTTTTCGCAATTCCTGCGCAAATCAGTGAATTCTTAGGGCAGTAGGGGGCATTACAAATGGTCTATTGCACTCCCCTAATGCCCTGCGCTAAGTCCTTGATTCTATTAGCCATTTTACCTAATCAGGGTAATAGGGTAATAGAAAATAATACAGTAGAAGTAGAGAATGTAAATACTAATAAATACAGTTTTACTAATAAGCGTATAGGGTTTCTGGACCCTAATGCCCTCCTGCCCTACTACCCTGCGAGGGCACCCGGCCATGCTTGAGCGCGACATCGAAAAGCGCCTAGTGGCCAAAGCCAAGCACCACGGTGGAATGGCCATCAAGTGGGTGGCCCCCGCATTTGCGGGCGTACCCGACCGGATCGTGTTTCACGGTGGTGGCCGGATCACCTTCGTGGAGTTGAAGGCCCCAGGCAAGACCCAGACCGCCCTACAGGTGCGGATCGCTCAAATGCTGCGCGACCTGGGCGCGACGGTGGTGGTGATCGACAGCACCGCTGGGGTAGACCAACTTTTTGAGGTGACTAAATGAAACGCGACTCGCTTGTAAATCGGGTTATGCGCCGGGTGGTGCGTTTGCCTTTTTCTGGGTGCTGGATTTTTACCGGAGCTACTTCGGACTTTGGCCACGGGGTGCTTGGCGCTGGGGCTAGGGGCACGGGTCTCGCAAAAGCGCACCGAGTGATGTTTGAACATACCTTTGGCGAAATACCAGAAGGGAAGATTGTTCGGCATTCCGGTGACGTTCCGTGCTGCGTAAACCCAGACCATTTAGAAGTTGGAACCCAGCAAGATAACGTGGATGACATGATGGCCCGAGGGCGGCACAAGGTTGTCATAAAACCAAGGCTAACGTATCACAAGCTGACGCGAAAAGAGGCTGAACACGCGCAGTTGCTGCTGATGCTTGGTTACACCCGTAGAGAGGTATCGGCCCAAGTCGGCCTCACCGTCAAGTCAGTCGCCAGAATCGACACGGGGCAGACATGGCAGTAGTTTTTAACCCCCGTCCGTATCAACAACAGTCTATTGACCGGATGGTGAACATGCCGTATCAATTGCTGGCGCTAAGAATGGGTGCGGGGAAAAGCGTGATAACGCTCATTGCCCTGGCTGACCTGCTGTTCGACCGATTTGCCATCACCAAGGTTCTGGTGGTGGCCCCCAAGCGGGTAGCAGAGCTTGTGTGGCACACCGAAGCGGCCAAATGGGAGCAAACCAAGGGCTTGCGCATCCAGCGCGTCCTGGGCACTGCCAAGGAGCGGCTGGCCGCACTGTCCACCGATGCCGACATTTACGTCATCAACCGTGAAAACCTGATGTGGCTAGTGGCGCTGGTGCAGGGTAGTGGCCAGAAGTGGCCATTTGACTGCGTAGTCATTGACGAAACCATCGGGTTCAAGGACCGCGCCAGCAAAGCCTGGAAGGCCATCAAGTCGGTGCGTGACCAGATCAAGCGCCTGTACCTGCTGACCGGCACGCCTGACCCACAGGGCGATTTGCTGTCCATGTGGCCACAGATCAGCTTGATGGATAAGGGCGTGCGGTTGGGGGCTGGGATTACCAAGTACCGGGACCGCTGGTATCAGCCTGATAAGCGCAACGGCTCAATCATTTACAGCTACAAACTCAAGCCCGGTGCACGCGAGGAAATTTATGCGGCCATTGGTGACTCCATGCTGTCCATTGAGTCGGATATGGAACTGCCAGAGCGCATTGACAACGTGGTCGTAGTGGCGTTTGACATGACCCGCTACCGGGAACTAGAGCAGGAACTGGTCAGCCAAGAGGTTACAGCGGTCAACGCCGCAGTGCTGGCAGGCAAATTAGCCCAAGTGGCCAATGGGGCGGTCTATGACGATGCCCGGTGCGTGCACCACATCCATGACGCCAAGCTGGATGCGTTGGCCGAAATCATGGAACAGGGCGAACCTGTGCTGTGCTTCACCACCTACATCCACGACCAAGAGCGCATACAGGCTAGATTCCCCAAAGCGGTCAAGTTCGATGGCGAACCCAGCATGAAGGCATGGGCCGCAGGGCGCGTCCCGCTGCTTTTGATGCACCCCCGCAGTGGCGGTCACGGGGTAGATGGCCTGCAACAGCACGGCAGGGTAGTGGTCTGGTTTGGATTGCCATTCGACCTTGATATGTACGAGCAGGCCAGCGCACGGCTACACCGCACCGGCCAAACCAAGAGCGTGACCGTCCACCACCTAGTGGCCAAAGACACCATAGATGAACGGATCATGCGCGTCCTGGCCACTAAGGGCGACATGCAGCAGGAATTACTTGACGCAGTGAAAGGACTGAAATGATTGAAGCAACAGGCACCGAAGCCCGCGTCTGTGCCCTAGTGGCCCAGCGCCAAGCCTTCGGGCTGAATAAATACAAAGTGTCAGTGGCGCAGAACCCCTTGAGCTTGCGGGAATGGCTTACCCATGCGCTCGAAGAAAGTCTCGATTTGAGCGTGTACCTGATGCGAAGTATTGAACAGCTTGACCGTATGGAGGATGACAACAAATGAAACCCCAACCCGACTTCGCCCGCGTGGAACCCCACCAGACCGCCATCCACGACCGCCTGCGCAACTGGGCACGCTGGTGTGCCGTGCGGCCTCAGAGCCGCGTGCATCCAATGTGGATGAACGCTAGATCGAATGCGTGGCAGTGGCACACCCCAGAGCATAGGGAGACTTGCGATTTAATCGACGCACAGGCGCTTGAGAAGGTCGTGGGCACCCTACCCCCCACCCACAGGGCTGCGGTCCGGTGGGCATACGTCTACCGCTTTTCACCAGCCATTGCAGTGCGTGAGCTTGGTCTGACCTACGATGGGCTGTACCGTCATTTGCGTGACGGTCGGCAGATGATCCTGAACTTGGTAGACTGACCGCCATGACCGAAAGCGACAAAAAGCAGATCGTGTGGGGCGTGTTCGCCCTGTTCATCGTGATTCTGGTGTGGACATCCTGGGAGTTTGGCCGAAAGCCACTACCCACAGGTGCCGACAGAGACAAAGCCATTGCGCGTGCCGACTACGAGTTTTGCGTGAAGACTTCCAAGGACGATAGCCGCAGCCCAAGTTTGCGGCTGCAAATTGCTGGTGAATGTCTGAAGCAGCGCAATGCGTTTGAAATCAAGTTCAAAGAGTCACCCTGATTTCGGATTTCCCCGCTAAAAATCCCACCAAAGGGGGTTGACCAAAAAATCCTAAGTCTGGGGGTTTGCCGATTTCTCTCTAAAAATCTCGCACGAGGGGGTCAGCCAGTTTTTCTCCAAAAATCTCGCACGAGGGGGTTGGCCAAAAAATCCTAAGTCGAGGGGGTCCGGGCGGTTTTCCACCGGCAGAAACACGATTTTCCCCATTCCGATAGCCTGAAAATCGACCCAGCACGGCACCGCTAACCCGGTTTTTAGCCGTGTTTGCCGATAGGGCATGGGGTAGGTGCCTAGCATGGGTTTTTTGGCTTAAATCTTGGTCAAGATCGCTGCAATCGCACGTTGCATCTTGCCTTGGGGCAATGGTTCAGGCCGACCAGTGCCGAATGCCCAGTAATTGCCATCTTGATCCCGTGCGAATGCTTGCACTAGTTCCCTGCGCGTCACAGTGCCCAGGGGAGTGAACCCAACAGGCACCATTCGCGCATAGCTGCGCCATTCTTCGCCAAGGTGAACGCGGATTGATCGGTTTAGATTTGCTGCCATGTCTTGTCCTTTTGGTTTGTCCACGTGATAGACAAGCCAAAAAGCAAAAAGGGCAGACACCTTTCGATGTCTGCCCTAGCAGTGTCCCGTTTATCGTCTGGGGTAGACGTTCGATTGTGTAGCGGTTAGTCTATTTCGCACGCCTTGAGAAACTCAGTTTCGTCAACGTGAGCAAAGCGCGCAAATGTACGCGCAATCGCTTCGCTGTGCGACAGTATGGCCGCACGCTGCAGGGGGTCTGATTGGTAGACGGGAGATGCGTTTTCGCGGTGTCTTTTGATTGCGGCCGCCAGTATTACATAATCTTGTTTTCTCATACTTTGAACCCCATGTTTGCGATGGATTCCAGGCAGGTCGATTTATGACCCATAAATACTTCACGCCCGTATCGTTGCCGATAATCGAAAAAATCCACCGCGTATTTATCCGTTCCAAAAACTGGGGAAAGCACGGCTCTTTGTTTCGTAATCCGGTGGCGGAATACAGGTAGCTTATGCAGGGTGGGTTTTCTCATTCAGTCACCTGTAATAGTTCAATACGCGATTGTGTCGCTGGGTTAAATTTGGATTTGTTCACCATGCACTGTGCATGCGGCATTGGGTATAGCGTCAAGTAAGTGATAACCCCTGAATGGGTATTCCTGACAATCAGGTGATAAATATGGGTTTTCATATTGCACCATTCACAATTCTTGAAATTTCAGAATCAAGGGCTAAGAAATACTCTAATCCCCCGTTATACATTTGGGTTTTTCTCAGTCTACGGATGGCACGTTCTGTCGCGTCAAATTTATTGCATATCGGCCATCTATCGCTCTCGTCATTGGCGCGAAAATATGCATTTATCACGCGAATTGAACCGTTTTCAATTTGTTCTAATTTGGTCATACTGCACCCCATGCTGACCATTGGGCCAAAAATTCCGGTGTATAGCGATTCGCCATAAACTGGCGCATATCGTCATCAATGGGCAACCCCATGCGCAGCACGTTGATAAGGTAGATGTCCCTGACGTTTTCCTCGTCATCATCGTTATCGGGTCCGATAATATCGACCCAACGCATACCTGGGTTGTAACGCATGCGCGACAATTGGCAACCCGTGGACATGTTACGTCTAATATTCGATGGCCTATCGCGCAAAATACCGCCGATGTTGTAATCACTTTCTAACTGTGCGTGAGCTTGACAAATATCGAATACTGATACTTCGCTATCCATGTATGGCAATTTGATGTAGTTCACGATATACCCCTATCATCAGTAGAGAATCTGTATTTAGAATCATATTCCGGGTCATATTCCCGGATAAAAGCGCATGTTGCACCGGATTTGCTGTCGTACCGTTCGCATCCGACAGATTTCCAATTCATGCCAGAACGACGGGATAAAGCGTTTACGCATCCGCGTGACGTTTTAGCTTTTATTACATGGCGAGTAACCCATGAATAATTAGCTTCGCCGCCAAATGTGTCGGTGATTTCTACGAAATAAAGGTTTTTCATGCTGTCGCTCCCGTAGTTACAACGTCACGCGAAGCCCAATATTTACGGTTTCTCGCTTCGCGCAGTGCATACCGCCAGTTTTCCAATTTAGATTTATGCACGGATTCGGCCAGTGATTCGGCCAGTTCTTTACCTGCTGCCAGGTGATAATCTTTAAATGTTTCAAAACCCCAGCACGAATCCGCGTCTGTTGTTTCGTCGCCATCCGAATCCAGCACAGTGCAGACAATGCCGACATAATGCCAATCATCATTAAGGAAACCGCGAATAAAATCAAAATCGGCCTGTACTGCGCGAAGTGCTCTATTCGGTGCGTCATATGGTGCTGCATTCCATCCGTCGCGTTTAGCTATTTTCATAGCTTCTTTCCAGTCATAATAAAATTGGTATTCATTACGATCTGGACAATTTAGCGGCCGCTCTCCAGGTTTCTTGTCGCCATTTGTTGACCAGTTAACGCCATGCCGGTGATTAGATTTGCGCACTGGTCCGCATCCTTCATCATTCTCCCAAGGGAAACCCGAATCAGAATCGTGGAAATATTCAATGCGCACAGTTACGCCCATGTGCTCGATTGTTTCGCTGTTGAAAGGGTATTCCATGGTGTTATTTCCTTTCCATCCGTTTAACTATCCGCATGGGCGCAAAATCACCGTTTTCGCGGTATTCCTTTAGGTTTTGTTTTACTTCGCGGTAAGTTGTGCCGGATGTAATGACCTCAAAACCGCATTCATAGTTAGCCTCTAGGTCATAGGACGTTACAGTTAAGCGCTGCCCTTTAGGCCATGTGACGTGTATAGCTGGGTCATATCCATCGTGAGAGATAAGCGAACGGGTTACGCTCTCTATTGCTTCGCTTATGGTTTCGCTTTTGTTTACCGTATAGAAAACGGTATCTATTAGTTTACGGTTTAGGTACACATTGAAGGCAAACATGATTACATTTCCTCCACTGCTTTGCGTACTTGCTCAAGAACATCACGCTCTATGTATTTGCGCAATGCTGTAGCGATTTCTAAGCACGACTTATAGGTAGCAGTGTCGATCAGCACATCGTTTTCGTCAGCCACCGACAACAGGTAGTCGCGCAGCATTTCAGCCGCCTCTCCTACCGTCTTGGATTCCAGAACCTGCTCCCGGATTGGGTCCACGTCCTTGCCACCGAAGCGGATCATGTCGGCAATTGCAAGGTTCGTCAGGCTCTTGTCGGTCGCCTTGCGGAACTCTTGGTACAGGCTGACTTGCTTGTCGTTCAGGCTGAACAGGGATTTCAACTCTGCCGGGGTGAACACGATTCCGGCCTTGAGCATGTCGCTCTCGTACTTTCCTTCAATCAGCTTCTCGTACTGGTCAATGGGCAGTCCTTGCCACATTTTCAGCACGTTCTGACTGATATGGTCGCCACGCAGCAGGCGTTGTGCCTTCTGTTCGGTCGTCAGCTTTGCAGCAGCTTCCTCCAGCACGGCCATCTTCACCGGCTTTCCAGACTCGTCGCGCGACCAATTCAAAGTTCCCTCGAATACCGGCGTACTCAGAGCTTTGGTGTCCTCGGCGCTCAATGGCGACTTGGCAATGTCCTTCCATGTTTCCAGCTTTGGCAGGATGTTTGGCGCAAGGTCAGCGGCTTCCGTGGCGAAGTAGCTCACGTCGTTGATGAACGTCTGCACCGCATCGTAGACCCGCTTGAACGGCTTGGACCGCTGGGCCAGGTTGTACTGGGTGCCTACAGTCTTGTGCCACCAGTTCAGCTTACCGGGTACGGAATTGAATAGGTCGCCTACCTTGTAGCCTGCGGGCAGGTTCACGTCGCGGGCGCTGTTGGCGGCGCTGGTCAGGGTGTCGGCCAGGCGGAAGCGAACGCCGCCACCATCCGGCGCGGCGGATTCATTTGGTTGGATTTCGCTCAGGCCTTTAGATGGCTTCTTCCAGATACCCACAACCTCTGCGCCATCAATGATCAACTCACCAACGTCCTCGCCAGAGCCGACTGATTCGCCTTTAACAAGAGCAACACGATTACCGAAGTAGTACCCGTTAGGGCCACTCTTCCCGAGAGCGCCTAGGTTCCGCAGTGCTTCAAGAATAGATTTTTCGTCAATGTTTCTAATGCGAACTGCGGAAGTGCCATTCAGTCGCTCACTCGTTTCATTGCCATCGACCCATTGCTTGCTGGCGGGAAGAATGTCGCCTACATTGATTTCGCCTTCAAACTCACCGGGGATGACGCGCAAGGCGTAGTCTGCTGAATCATTGTCCTGCTCTATGGCATCGAGAATCTGCCGCGCTGCACGAGCGCCCGGTGTAGTGTCATCGGCAGAGCGCCCGCCTTGGTTGCCGACGACATTGCTGTTCGACCGGGTTTTAATACTGGTGCAAGCATGAAACGACAAACCGTTTTCAATTTGTTCTAATTTGGTCATACTGCACCCCATGCTGACCATTGGGCCAAAAATTCCGGTGTATAGCGATTCGCCATAAACTGGCGCATATCGTCATCAATGGGCAACCCCATGCGCAGCACGTTGATAAGGTAGATGTCCCTGACGTTTTCCTCGTCATCATCGTTATCGGGTCCGATAATATCGACCCAACGCATACCTGGGTTGTAACGCATGCGCGACAATTGGCAACCCGTGGACATGTTACGTCTAATATTCGATGGCCTATCGCGCAAAATACCGCCGATGTTGTAATCACTTTCTAACTGTGCGTGAGCTTGACAAATATCGAATACTGATACTTCGCTATCCATGTATGGCAATTTGATGTAGTTCACGATATACCCCTATCATCAGTAGAGAATCTGTATTTAGAATCATATTCCGGGTCATATTCCCGGATAAAAGCGCATGTTGCACCGGATTTGCTGTCGTACCGTTCGCATCCGACAGATTTCCAATTCATGCCAGAACGACGGGATAAAGCGTTTACGCATCCGCGTGACGTTTTAGCTTTTATTACATGGCGAGTAACCCATGAATAATTAGCTTCGCCGCCAAATGTGTCGGTGATTTCTACGAAATAAAGGTTTTTCATGCTGTCGCTCCCGTAGTTACAACGTCACGCGAAGCCCAATATTTACGGTTTCTCGCTTCGCGCAGTGCATACCGCCAGTTTTCCAATTTAGATTTATGCACGGATTCGGCCAGTGATTCGGCCAGTTCTTTACCTGCTGCCAGGTGATAATCTTTAAATGTTTCAAAACCCCAGCACGAATCCGCGTCTGTTGTTTCGTCGCCATCCGAATCCAGCACAGTGCAGACAATGCCGACATAATGCCAATCATCATTAAGGAAACCGCGAATAAAATCAAAATCGGCCTGTACTGCGCGAAGTGCTCTATTCGGTGCGTCATATGGTGCTGCATTCCATCCGTCGCGTTTAGCTATTTTCATAGCTTCTTTCCAGTCATAATAAAATTGGTATTCATTACGATCTGGACAATTTAGCGGCCGCTCTCCAGGTTTCTTGTCGCCATTTGTTGACCAGTTAACGCCATGCCGGTGATTAGATTTGCGCACTGGTCCGCATCCTTCATCATTCTCCCAAGGGAAACCCGAATCAGAATCGTGGAAATATTCAATGCGCACAGTTACGCCCATGTGCTCGATTGTTTCGCTGTTGAAAGGGTATTCCATGGTGTTATTTCCTTTCCATCCGTTTAACTATCCGCATGGGCGCAAAATCACCGTTTTCGCGGTATTCCTTTAGGTTTTGTTTTACTTCGCGGTAAGTTGTGCCGGATGTAATGACCTCAAAACCGCATTCATAGTTAGCCTCTAGGTCATAGGACGTTACAGTTAAGCGCTGCCCTTTAGGCCATGTGACGTGTATAGCTGGGTCATATCCATCGTGAGAGATAAGCGAACGGGTTACGCTCTCTATTGCTTCGCTTATGGTTTCGCTTTTGTTTACCGTATAGAAAACGGTATCTATTAGTTTACGGTTTAGGTACACATTGAAGGCAAACATGATTACATTTCCTCCACTGCTTTGCGTACTTGCTCAAGAACATCACGCTCTATGTATTTGCGCAATGCTGTAGCGATTTCTAAGCACGACTTATAGGTATTCAACGCACTGATGGAGTCGTCCGAATAACCATAGTTAGAACACAAATCATGGAAGTTTTCATCTGCTGCACTAGCGTCTAGCAATAGCGAGTGCATAACGTCGGCAATGCTGGGCTTTACGGGTTTTTTGTTTCTTTCTTGCTGTTCATATGCTATGCAGCGAGGATTCAAAGTTCTATCGACAATGAAACCTTTTGGGTATTTGCGGCGGCCTAAACCTGTTTTGTAAACAGTTGACCAATACCCGGATTTATTGGAAAGCTCTACCCTCCACTCATCGTGAGGCCATTCACTATCCCTAGACCTGTCACCGGCATACTCAATGCGAACGGGAAGACTATCGAAGTCAAAAGCGTTTTCCATGATGGCCCCCTTAGATAGCTGCAATACGTGCCACGAAAGCACGCAAAGACAATGGGGTAAAACCGTGCGCATAGCTGCGCAAAACATGGCGCGAATAATTAGCGCGAATACTGGTGGATGCGAACATTTTGATTTTCCTTTGTACCTGTTGGACCGGTACGCGCCAGGGAAACAATATCGTTTTCCATGCCTAGATTATAGTTTGTAACCCATTGATTTACAAAAGAAAACGCGGGTTTCTATATACAGTGTTCTCATTATGCAATGGGGTATTTGTCCCATATTGCATATTGATTTTGCGGGTAACTGGGGCAAGCTGTCCGCAGTATGCGTAGCCTTGTCGTCCCAGTATGCGAAGCCTTGTCGCGGCCAGCTTGGATAATCAATATTCAGGGTATCGGATAACCCCCGCCACGATACCGCCAGCACGCACCAGGACCGCGCCCTTCGCGCCCGCTACGCCCCAGGGGGGCATGCAAAGTCCAGGCCGACACGGTTCCAAACCCCGGCACCAGCAGCGCATCAAACTCCGCTACCCTTGCCTGCGTGATATCGCGGATATTGCCGCGCGCGATACGCGCCGCTTCCACCAGCACATTACGCGTCTCACCCTCCACAGGTTCACCGGTCAGGTGA
>OFRF01000034.1_pt1 | contig 42521 bp, 59 predicted proteins | sample 1543081 | NCBI WGS metagenome assembly OFRF01 (sample SAMN07774232, study PRJEB24372) | wastewater metagenome
ACATGTATTTATATTATACAAAATAAAATAAACAATAAGTTTTATTTAGGAAGCACTGTTAATTTTATAAACCGACGCCGAACTCATTTACGTGAATTAAAAAGTAATAAACATCACTGTATTGCGCTCCAAAGAGCAGTAAATAAATATGGATTAATTAATTTTGAATTTAGAACTGAACGAGCATTTACTATTGTGCCACGACTATCTTCTGTAGATACAATAGATTTTTCAAACTACATAGTACGGATACGAGCAGTGTAATGTCAAACATCCACCATTTAGATGAATACCGTCATGCTAAGAAAATAGTCAAGGAAATTCCCGTGATTTTAAAAAGCATTGACAAATGTCTAAATGTGTTGCAGAATTATACAAGCTATATTGATGTAGTTAGCATAATATGGGGACTTAACGAAAATCGTATTTACTTGGAAGCAAAGTACGAATATTACAAGAAACGCTTGGAGCAGGGAGCAAAATTAGAATGAGTAACGGTGACCAATTACAACAGGTAGTTCAAGGTATTGAAACATTATTAGCTGAGGGAATGGACATAGGAGCTATTACAGTTCGAGTAATAGAAGAAGCTGGATATTCTACACGTAAAGTAATGGAGAATCTAGGTGGCCTTAATTTGATTAAGAAGAACTTCTTCCCTAATGTGGAAAAGGACCTACGCTCTAAGGTTAAACTAGCGAGCACTTCGTCTTATATAAGTAAATTGGAAAAACAAGCTGGTAATGCTTTATTGGCCAATGATGCCTTAGCTGAAGCTATCAACAATTTAAAGAGTGTATCTATTAAATCGTATAAAGGTAAAGCTAAATCTAAAATAGAACGTATGGTAACATTAGTATTATCCGATTTGCATATTGGTAGTGATGTTAAAAAAGAAGAGACCGGGCATTTAGATTTTGGCCGAATAGAAGAATCGCGACGGTTAGCTAAGTTAATTCAGGAAACTATTGATTACAAACCTCAGTATCGAGAACAGACACAATTGAATGTATTACTATTAGGCGATTTAATTTGCGGAAATTTAGGTCATGATTTACGAGAGGGGGCACCACTTGCTGAACAAGTAGCTAGAGCTATTGATTTACTTTCACAAGGTCTATTACAACTTGCTCAACATTTTCCTAAAATCAATGTAGTTAGTATAACTGGAAATCACGACCGTATCACATCGCGTCATCCCAATAGAGCGGTCCAATCTAAATGGGATAGCTATCAAACTATGATTGCTTTTGCTCTTAAGAAGATTTTAGCCAATTGTAAGAATGTTGAATTTACTATACCCAAAACCCCATTTGCTGTAGTAAATCTATTTAATAAGAAGTTATTTGCCAGCCACGGTGATACAGTATTAAAAGTGGGATATCCAGGGTCATCAATTAATACTAAGAACCTAGAAGGTCAGATTAATAAAATCAACGCAACTCTTCCTGATGCAGATGAATATTCCGTTGTTGTAGTTGGTCACTTACATACTCCAGCGTTTGTTCATATGGCTAATGGGGCGGTATTACTTACTAATGGAGCAATGATTCCTAGCGATGAATTTGCTGTATCAATTGGATTAATGGAAAACGTGTGTGGACAGTTCCTGTTTGAGTCAATTAAAGACTACCCATTTGGAGATGTTAGGTTTATTAAGCTGTCTAAAAAAGACGATGAGGATAAATCACTAGATGCAATTATTAAACCATTTAGCGGATTTTAATGTCCAAAGTAGAAGTCTATGAAGCACTATTTCAAATCCAGTCTAAAGGTTGGCCAAAATGGGGAAGCAGTTTTTTTGGCGCTGAACCCCAATATCACGCGCTTATCTGGATTAAAAGCTGACTTCGTCAGCTCTAAGACTAATACCAAGTACGAGCTAAAAACAGATACGTATGATATGACTAAGACAAAGAACTTCTTCATTGAACGTTGGTCTAAGCCGGGTAAGCCTGGAGGCGTATGGCAAGCTAAACAATCTGGTAGTCATGTCTACGTGTATTTCTTTATTCAGAACTATACAGCATTCTTCTTTAACATAGATAAGCTATTAGCTAAACTTGAGACACTCAACTTAGATGTTGACTTTAAACTCTGTTCAGTGCAGAATGAAGGGTATACGACGTTGGGTTACAAGATTCCCAGAGATTTATTGTCTGATGTTTTAATGAAGAAAGTGGTGTATGAGTACTGATAAAGAGCTTAAAGACAAATACTTCAAAGTTACAATAAATGGCGATAAATGGAATGTATATTTAATTACCGATGAAGATAATCATATCCTAGAAGAAGGAGATTATGCTGAAACTGATTTTGAGTCTAAAGAACTATATTTTAGAAAAACCACAATGCAGATAGTATTACATGAATTAATTCATGTATATATATATTACACTTACACTGAGACTGCTGATTTATCGGCGAGGCAAAACGAAGAAATGTGCGCAGAAGTTATATCCTGGAATTGGGACAAAATAGCTGAGCTAGCAGCAAAGGTGTTTTCAGGATTAGAATCATTAAAGAACGAAAAGGAGTAGCTATGTCTAAAGCAAGAAGATACAATCAAGGTAAACGTCGCTGGAGAAATATTCCTATGTACTTACTTGAGCCAGTAATCACTGTAGGTGAATATGGAGAGAAAAAATATGCTACCGAAAATGACTCAGGCACTTTAAATTATTTAAAAGGGTTGCCTGTAACGGATACTTTAGATAGCATAAAACGGCATCTAACCGATTTTGAAAGTCCACATAAACCCGATAACGACATTGAATCAGGATTGAATCATATCTTACATGTCGCTTGGAATTGTATTGCATTATATGAGACTTTACAACGACACCCAGAACTAGATGACCGCTATAAGCTTCCTATTACACAATCTGAAGAAATGCAAGACGAAGCTGCGGTAATCAACGAACTCGCCCGTAAGGAGCTATTACGTCGTTATAACGAAGAATAACAAGTTATACTGTGAGCAAAACAAAGTCCAAAAGTCACGAGACCGAGCTGCAATATCTACGTAAACAAGTTAGAGAGTTGACTAAACTATGTCGTCAACAGGAACGCAAACTCACTAAATACCAAAAACAAGACCACTTCTACAATGACATAAAAGACGAAGTAGAAGAACTTGTTGCCATAAAAGAAGAGGCTGCTACTAAAAAAGACCTCCAGGTTCCATGTGACGTATGCCATGAAGGACATTACGAAAACTTATTGGACATATTAGATAAATTGTATGGCTCTTGCAGTCATTGCGGTCATCGTAAAAGGTTGAAGTAATGGCTAGGAAGAAGAGAGAGCTAACTCCTGAAAACCTTACGTACTTTCAGCGTAAACATCTAATCAATCGTATACGTCAAGCTACTATGTACTGGCCATATAAAAACGTGGCACGAAATAAATCAAAGCGTAAAATAGAAGTCGGTACGTATAAAAACGGCAACCCTCGATATGTTATAAAATATGAATGTGAATCCTGCAAAGGTCTATTTGATGAAATTGAAATGGACCATATCAAGCCTATAGTAAATACAGAAGATGGATTTGTAGACTGGAACACATATATAAACGGTGCGTTATGTGATAGTTCTAATTTCTCACCTAAGTGCAGAAACTGTCATCAGGCTAAAACTGACCGAGAAAACAAAAAACGTACCAAGTCTCAAAAAAAGACGAAGAAATAGTTGACACCTGTCTAAAAGTATGACATCCTTGTCATATGAGCATACTACAAACTATAAAAGAACAATTTAAAGAATGGAACTCCATAGGAATGAATATCCCTATGGGCAACGATGGCACTGATAAACCTTCAGTGACTTTATTCTTCGCGTACATATCATTTATCGCTTTAATGGTGTCATTGGTATATCTACACTTCAATCCAAACAATATGACTCCAACACTAATTGCAACATTAGTTTGGTCAATTGCGCTTTTAATTTATCGAGTTCGAAAAATTGATAAACTTTCAGTTGATTTAGATGATAAATCTATTACGATAGAAGGGTCTGATGACAACAAAAAAGTGTAAACAATGTCAAACCGACAAGCGCATTACAGAATACGATATAAAAAGAACACTATGTACTGATGGATTAAGTTACGCTTATGTTGTTCCTTATGAGTACGTGTCTAATTTCCTAGAGAACGAGCCAAAGAACATCATTAAGATTAACTACGAAATTGACGTATTAGCTGAACTACAGGGTGAGCAGCAAAAAACTCGTAAAGACTACTTTGATTACGTTAGTGAAAAATGCGAAGATGCGACTGAACAAGTTATTATAAAACACTGCGAAGTAATCCTGAACACTCAATCATATCGTAAAGGACTATACTAATGGAATGGTTAACGTCCATAGGCGGAGGGCTAGGATTACTAGCCGTCCTTGCCTTCTTATACAACAAATTTCTTAATAAGAAAGTAGAGTCAAGCCAAGCTGAGTTCAAAGCTAAAGACAACGTTCTTGAATTTAAAGAGAAAGAGCTGATTGTAAAACAGACAGAACTTAAGGCTGAAATTAAAGCGGCAGGTGAAGCTAAAGACCTAACTCCTCAAGAGATTGAGGATAAGTGGAACAAGAAGAAATAATATGTGCAAACGATTACCGATACCTAATTTTACAGATTATGAAATAGATACCGAATCAAATATATATACTATGAAATTTGGTAGAAATAAGATTTTAAAAAAAATGAGAGATACCCGTGGATATAATTATGTTAATCTTTATAAAAACGGTAAAATTAACCATGTAAAAGTTGCACGATTAATGTGTATGACATTTTTAGACGAAGTTAAACCCGTTGTTAATCATAAAGATGGAAATAAATCAAACGATGTGTTATCTAATTTAGAATGGTGTACGCAATCTCAAAATACCAAGCATGCGTATGATACAAAATTAATGTCTCGTGTAGGTTCTAAACATAACCGAACCAAATTAACAGAAAATGACATTATTAAAATTCGTAACCAATTTGATAATAATAGTCATTCAATCCGAGAACTTATGGAAATATATAAAATGAGTCGTCAAGGTATTTCTCATATTGTAAAACGGACCAGGTGGACGCATGTTTAAGTTTATACTATCTATGCTATTATTTAGTTCATTAACTTTTGCGGAATGTAACAAAGCAGTAACGTATTTAAAAGAAAACGAAATAACAAAATGCTCGGGATATCTATTCTCTCCTGAAAAAGAGCAAGAGGTGCGAATTAAACTTGACCAATTTGAACCAATGGAGAAGCTTATCAAGAATCAAGATGAGCTTATCTCTGTATTAAATCAAAGAGTTCAACTAGCTCATGCACAAAATTTAGAGCTTGAAAATTTCTTACAAAAGCGGTCAGACTTTAATGTATATACGAATGTTGCGTTCTTTTTGGCTGGAGCATTTCTTACAGGATTAATTGCAAGCAATGTCGGTAAATAATCTCTCCGATGAGGAATTATTACAGCTAGCCCAAGAGACACGTAAGTTACGTAAAACTGACTATGACTACGCTGAGACTAGTGTACGTAATTACATGCGGATGCATCGGTTTCAGCACACAATGAATGACGATAAGATTTACAGAGTGCCGTTTACATTAATGTATATGCACTATGTAGATTGGATGAAGACTGATTTCCCTTCTTTATTAGTCCAATCCTATAAGATGTTTATTACAGAAGTAAAGAGTCAGTTCAACGTATTAACATTAAAAAACTTGCACTACGCACTGATTAGAAACCATTTGATGTTTAGAAAGTATGACCATAAATATAATAACACCGTGTATAAAACCGCTATGCGCAGAACGTGGAAACAACAGAAAAGGAACTACATTGAAAACCTCAAAAAAAAAGGCAACCAAAAAAGCCGGTGGTCTAAAAAACCATAACACTAATCGAACCTATATGCCTCGGGTTAGAAAAGAGTTAGTGGATTCTGATTATTTAAAAGACCTACCACCCAAAGAAAGAGCATACATGGACAAGTTCCTGGGTGAGTATTACGGAGCTAACCTAAATTTTAAAGAACCGCGCAAAAATCTACATAAATCTAAAGCACGCCGTAAAGACTGTACTGACCGTAATAACAAACAAAATAATGACCTATACGGAGTTACTAATGCTAATGGATTACTAGATAAAGATGCCGTGTATAAGTTTCAAGAAGGAGTTGAGTACATACATCCTGGAAACAAAACAAATACGTCAGCAACAGAAGACGCCATGATTGAGTATTTAGATAACAAAGACCTTCTCATGTACGATGAAAAGGAGTTAGAAATCATTATGGACAATTGCGAGTTTAATAGCGAAGAGGATGGGATTAAAAAGCCCTAGTTAAAAAACACCGCGTATATACCAGCTATAGTAGCAATTACGCCCAGTGCCCCCATAAGAAACTTGCCGATAACATTAACGTTTGTTACGTGTTTCTCAACAGGTTCCAACTTTTCTTCTAACAAATTGGTGCGTTTAATATGCTCTACCAAAGATTGAGTATTTACGCCTAAAGTTATTTCTATTTTAGCTAGAGTAAGATTAACTTGGTCAACCTTTTCATCTAACTTATCAATTTTATCATCCAAACGTGTAAATCGTTTCTCATCCATGATATGTACCCTTTATTATTTCTTAGTCTCTTGGTCTTGATTAATCTTATTACGCCATACAGGATTCTGCATTATAGCAAACATAGAGCGTTGCTGTTGCTGCGGAGGCATCTTACGTACATTATCTAGCATTCTAGCTAAAGTCTTATCCTGAGTGTCAATACGAGCTATTAAGTCGTCTGTAATCTGGCCGACTTTATCAGTAATTAAAGCTGTTGGCTCAGTGACTAATGCTTTGTTTAATTTACCCAGCTTAGCTCCTGCAGTAGCTTGTCCTTTAATCGCAGTTCGGGCTATACCAGGAACAGTGAACACATCTTGAACCTTAAGGTCGGGAGCATACACTTCACGTTTTTCAGCCAAGGCTTGCATTTTTTGTTGTAATTGCGCTTTAAACTCAGGTCCTTTGGTTTTTTCAACATCAGCAAAGAAACGGTTAAGCTCTTGTTGTGCTGGGAAGTTATTATCTTTATTGTAAGACTGGTCGATGTATCCTAGGAATTTCTTGGCTATCTCATCCTGGTCATCAGATTTAAATTGAGAGAATTTAGAATCAGTAACCGGAGGAGCTTCAAATTTGGTTTTCTTGGTTTGGTCAATAAGCTGTTGCAAACGAGAAACATCTTGACTAGGAGGAGCTTTAATATTAGTAGGGATAGCTTCAATTTGTTTAGCTGACTGAGCCATTTCCGCTCCCGCCATTTCTACAGATTGAGCCATTTCAGGATTAATCTTGCGCAATTTAGCTAATAACTTTTCAAGTTTACTAGCAGCTTCAGCTTTTGTTGAAGCTTGAGCCATAGTCTTAGCGTCAGAATCTTTAGTGACAAAGTCCTTAAGTAATTTGATAGCTTCATCTTTAACTTCACTGTCTTTGTATCCAATAAAGTCGTTGTTGAAATCCTGAAGTAACTTATACTTCTGATTGTTAAGCTTAAGGTTCTCAGCTAATGTAGTTTCACCTTGGTCAGCTAGTTGAGTGATAACATTATTAGATGTCTGCCAATAAGCTTCCTTAGCAGCTTGAGATACGTTTTTATCGCTAGAACCGCCTATTTTATATAATAGATTTTTAAGCTCCCTAGCTTTATCCAAACCAACATCGCCAGAAAAACTTTCTAACTGTTCTGATACTTTTTTAGATAGCATGTTTTCAGGAATACTAGCTTTTAAATTTTCTACCACATCGACTGTGTTTACCGTTAAACCTTTTTCGTTGGCAAGGTCGTAGACTTCATTAATATTTTTGACTACGTCTTTTTCAACGTTCTTAACGTCAGTATTAATAGCATCCGCAAGTTCCCGCTGAGCATTAGCTAGTTTATTGTAAGACTCTGTTTTTAGAGCTTGAGATTTAAGTCCTTCAGCTTCTTCAAATTGAGCCTGCTTTTGCATAATATCATCAATTTGACTTTGGAAGGTTTGAAGTGTATCTTCTTTATGTTTATTGAATAATTCTTCTGCAGCTTGTGCAGATTTAGCTTGGTCATTCTTAACACCAGAAATAACAGAAGTGGCGTCATCTGCAATATTCTTTGCTTCATTCATGAATTCATCTTGGAATTTACGAGATGTAACGTCAACTGATTCCTGACCTGCAGGAGTGTTAGCCATATTAAAAGCCTTAGTTCCTGTAGGTAAAAGTTTATTAGCAGTAGCGCCTATTGCAGACTTTGCACCTTTAAGTAATGGAGCGCCAACTAAACCCACTCCGGCACCAATTAATCCGCCAGATAGAGTTCTATTTACGATATCTTCACCAGTAGCATCTTCGTCCATTAATGCGGACCCGCCGCCTATAGCAGCGCCTGCAATACCAGTTTTTAATGGAGCAGAACCAGCAATAGGAGCTAATTTACCTAAGCCCACGCCAAGACCAGCACCAAGACCTGTATCTAATGCGAACTGCCCTACGTCACCTTGAGTTAAATCTGCTTCTGACATACCAGCAGAGCTAGCTGCACCTTGTGCTGCTAAACTAGGAAGATTCATAGGTAACTTTAATCCTGTAGCAACTCCACCAACCATGTTAGCAGCTAACGCTGTTCCAGGTCTATCAGCACGTTGTTGTTCTTTTATATTACGTCTACGGTCACGAGCAGTTTGGTATGCATTTAACAATTTCTCGTAGTCAAATCCAACTGGAGATTGTAATTCAGTTTCAGAGATAGTAGGAGCACCTAAGCCTTTAACGCCAGCAAATTGACCTGCGCTCTCTAAAATCCCACTAATTTCGTCATCCAAACCAAAACTCGCGCCTTCTAATCCAAACGTTTTAGCTGCTTCAAGCATAGAAGTATTCGGCTCTTGCTCTACAGGAGTAAAATCTGCGTTTGGGTCAAACTTAGGCTTACTAGGTTTGGCCACTTGAAAAGGTTGGTCGGGATTGAACTTAGGTTTTGATGCCATAATTATTCGTATTCTCCGGTCTCTTCATTGAGAGTATATGTATGACCGTTTTGCGTTACCGTCTTAGGCTTATTTTGACTCTTAGATTCTTTTTTGTCAACAGGCTTTTCAGAGCTAGTATCAAGTATATTATTAGCGTCATAACGCTCTTTGTAAGTCTGAATAACTTCAGGCTTGTAACCAGCTTCCTGGTCTTTTAATATACGCTTAGCTGACTTCTTATAACGTTTAATCGCATCAACTAATTCCGCCTCGGTATTAAATTTACCATCACTAAATTCCTGACGTAAACGCGACAATTCATTATCAGTAACTGCTGCACCGGAACGAGATTTTAACTCAACGTTGAATATCTTGGCAGCACTATCCCTCAATTTACGAGCATCGCTATCATAGAACGATGTTCGACCAATACCCGGGATAGATACTCCAGGTAAATCCTTTTTCTTACCGGCAACAATTAGATTGCCGTTTTTATCAACGTTTGTATTATCTAGAGGTATACCGGATACAGTCTCAAAGTCATTTAATGCATCAAGGATATTACGAGTGTCCTGTGTTTTGTCCTGAAATTTCTGAATATCTTTATTAATAGACTCTTCTTGTTTAAAGGCCCGAGCTTCATCTTGACGGAGCTTACGTTCTTCTCTAGCGTCTTCTCTATTTTGAGAATTAAGTCTAGCCGCCTCAATACGAGCGTCAACGTTTTCACGTAATCGACCAAAATCTAAGATGGAATCTTTATCTGCAGCAGTAATAGCATCAAAGTCAATACCGCTAGCCTTCATTTTGTTTGCAATACCAGGAATAGTAGATTCAACTAGTTTCCTGAAAGTCTTAGACTCTTGACTATTAGGGTCAGACTTCTTAGCACTATCTTCAAGTGCTTTTTGTTTAGATTTTAACTCTAATTCTCTAAGAGGTTTATCCATTTGATATTGACGGTACTTATTATAGAAGTCAGCATTATCGTCAATTTGTCCACCTTGAGTACGAGCAATACCTTGAAGCACTTTACTCATACCTTGACCCAAAAGCATATTATCAAACATTGGTTGTTCAGGTTTAACTTCTTCAGCTTTAGGTTCTGGTGTAGGCATAGCTTCTGACGCCGGTTTACGTAAAGCTTGAGATTTAGCTAGCATATTCTTAAGTTTCTGAGCTTTGGGAACTTCAGACTCAATTGCCATTTGGTCCATATTTAATTGGTCAGGATTCATAGGTTGAACCCGTGGGTCAAATGCCGGAGTATCCTTAAATAGATTATTCATGAATACAACGTCGCTAGGCTGTTTATTTGCAAAATTAGGCATAGCTAGAGGGCTACGATTTTCTAACGATGGCTGAGGTAATACAGCGTTTAGCACTTGAGGTTGTGCGTTTTGAGTCATTGTATTAATACTGGCAGCATCAAGTCCCGGAATACCTTGCGTTAAATTAGCATCGGCATTCATTGCTTCTTCGTCTTGTTGCTTTAGCATGTCTTCAAATGTCATTTCTTTTGGCTGCATGTGTATTACACCTTATTTAGTTAATTCATCCAAAGCTTCGTCTTCTCCAGGATTCCAGTCTTGAGTTTTAACTTGAGGAGATTTATTGTAAGCACCAGCTAATTGAATAGCGCCTTGGCCAATTTGACCAATACCGGCAGCGTTACTAGCCGCTGAGTTTGCGGCTCTGTTAGCCATAGAAGAAGAAACAGCATTTTGACCTGTAGCCTTGGCCACATCCATATTAAACTTGTCTTTAAGTGCTGCGATATTGTTTTGTTTTCCAGTGTTGCGGATGTTGACATTTGAATTTGCCTGCGTTTGTTTTGTTTCAAGATTACGCAATCCTGCAGTGTTTTTAGCGCCAGTATTATATCTTGCAGTTTCTTGTTGATTTTGTTGATTAATACGATTAACCATATCTTTAGCATTTGCAATAGAAGATTCTTCATCAAAGTCTTGTGAACGAAGTGAGCCTGATTGATTTGCTAACATCGTTAATGCCTGTTTACGAGCTTCAGCTTGAGCCATAGCTTGCTTCTGTTGTTCTAACGATAATTGATTTGCCGAATTTTGAGCAGCAGTAAGTCTAGAGATAAGTTCATTTCCTGAACCACCTTGACCGCGAGCTTGCATGTTTTGTAGTATTTGTTGTTGCTTAGCTTCGGCTTCACCTGCGGCTTGCTGACGGGCAACATTAAATGCCATCATATCTTCATCTGAAAAACCCTTATCCGCAAGTTGAGAAACTTGGTCTAAAGCCTTCATTTGCTCTTGACGTAAACGTGGGTCTCTATTGATGTTTTCCATCTCAGACTTTTGTAGCACGTAGTTCTGTAATTCTTCAGGGGAAAAATCTCCCATGTATTGAAGTTCTTCAGGAGTAAATTGTAGTTCATTGATTCCAGGAACGTTGATGGCATTAAGTCTGCCCATCATCTCATCGTAATATTTTCCAGATTCGTCATCTTGTCCACCAAGATATCCTGCTAACCCACCAATACCCGCACCAATAGCAGTTCCAATACCAGGAGCTATCATTGTTCCGGCACTAGCGCCAGACATTGCTCCACTTAGAGCCGCGGAGTTTTTTCCATTTCCCATTATTTTCTCCTCAATGTAGAACCATATCTATTTTGTGTAACGTAGTTTTGTAATTGTCCGTATAGCTGATTATTAGCATCTTGTATAGCTTCATTAACAGCTTTACCTCTATCTGAACCAATACCTACCGCTTTACCTAAAGACCCGTCTAAAGCTTGACCGGCTAAATTGGCCAGGCCGGCTCCGGACCCTAATAATGCAGAATTCTCTAAAAAACTTTTAGAGTTAAATTCAGTATTAGGTGCAGATTCGTTACGTCCGGTATTAACCATACCTTCAGTTCCTAGTGCAGATAGATATTGTCTACCACTAAGCAAATCAGCAACCGTTCCTGAAGCACGAGCAGATTCGTTTCCTCCGGCAGTTTTAATTCCAAATGGCCCACTTCTACTCCACCCGCGATTTCCTTCACCGGCAAACATAGTATCAACTGCTTGCTGTTGTTGACGTTGTTGTTCGTTAGTTAAAGCGTTACGCAATAAAGCATTCCCACTTTCATCAGTACGTAGTCCAACACTAGTATTTAAATTACCAGCTTGTGTAAATTTTTGTCCACCACCGGCAATGTCAGCAAGTAACTTATCAGTGTCTACGTCACCAGCATTTACTATGTCTTGAGCCCGTTGAGCATCAGCATCACGTTGAAAGAAATCATTGCTTAGACGATTGTTAACGCCAAAATCTTTACCTTGTAGAGCATTAAACGTAGCTAAAGATTGTAAATTACCCAATCCAGCTTTATCATATAAATCACCGGCAATTTCTTCTCTAGATAAATCATCACTTGCAGTTTGAAATGCATTTTGACGAGCAGCGTTTACTTCATTAATTTTATCTTGGTTAAATGCCGACTGGAATGCAGATTGGGCACCTTTAGATGTATCACCAATCGCTTTCATTAAGTTCTGCTCATTAGTCTTTAACGTATTAAGTCCAGTATCTAAATTTCCGACAGTATTTAATGCTTGATTAACATTAGTCTGATTGGCTCCAACTTTATTAATTAAGCCTTGAAGGTTTTGAGCATTTTGTCCCAGAATTAATTGGTCAAGTTTACGTTGACCTGAAGTATATGTGGGACGTACCGCTTGATTGGCTCCACCAACAAATTCCTGTAAAGCTTGTTCACGGCCTTGAGTGTTTCCTACTTGTCCTTGACGTTGTTTAAACAGATTCTCGTACTGATTAGCAGTTTGACGTGTATCGTTTAATTGATTACTCAAAGCTGCTTCATCAACTGCACTACCTGCCTGAGCAGTTTTAAATGTGTTGTAGTTTGGATTACTAGCAACAAACTGTTTAATTTGATTTTGCGCATCACCGAACTGACCGCGAGAATTAGCGTCTAATACTTTGAAGTTTTGGTTAGCTTTAAATTGGTCACCGATAGATTTAAGACGTTGTTCTTCAGCTCCTGCTGTTTGCAAAGTGGCATCACCAGATTTAATATCAGTGTCAAGTTTAGAAGTTTTACCAGACACGTCTTTTTCATTAGCTGACAATTGATTCTGTATTCCTGAACCAATACGATTAGCTAAATTTTCGCTACCCTGTTTATTTGCTTGTACGTATTTTGATAAATTAGTAAAACGACCGCTACCCTGTTTATTAGGATTAGCTGTACTAACTGGACCTGCACCTGGAGTATTACCTACAGCAGAACCTTGTCCACCGCCAGTAGTTAAAGCCCCATTTTGCTGGGTTTGTTCTTGATTGTCGTCGTTTTGAGTAAAAGCCATTAGGATACCTTCCTTATTCTAACTTGTTAATCTAGGTGCCTATAATTTCGAGATAGAATCTATACTTTGCGCTAGCAGTGAGACCTTTTATGTCGGAGATGGTTAGTATTGATTCGTTAAACCCAAAAATAATTAATGGTAAATACCCAGGATACGTGCCTGGATTGTTTACATTTTCTAACCTTACGATGTTTATACCATACGGTTTACTGCGAAGAGATAACTTAATTGGAACAGGAGCGATAATATTTCCTGACCCATCTGTTTGGATGTCAAACTGAACTTTTTGTCTATTTAAGTTCTCAAAATCGACATTACCATTTAAAATGCGCACCAAATCGTCTTGAAGGTCATTTATACCGGGAGCTATCTTTTCCATTAAAGGTCTAGATTCTTCAGGTACGTCCTCAGTTCTAAGTCGATTAGGTTGTTTTAACTTCATATCTATTTACCTTTGTACGCTCGACCTGAATATGGTCGAACCATTAAAGATACATACATTAATGAGAATTTCTGTATTGCTACTTGATGCGTAACCCTTGGTACTATAAATGTAGCTCGTTGTTTTTGAGTGGGAATAAAAGCTCTTATTGGAATTGGAGCACCCACTCCACCCCAGTTAGCACTATCCCAAGAATAATCTCCCCATTCACCAGTTCCAATATCAGTAAATTCCTGGTCTTCAAATGAAGGAGATAAGTCGCTAGCATAAGATACCATAATACGGCTATAGTTATTAGCCTCTAATCTGAATGTACCCTCGCTAAATTGCTTTTGAACCGTAGGGTCACCGCCAAATATAGGAGTATACTGAATAGTGCAAGAAATCGCTTTATACAGCGTAACCGGGCCTACAATGAAAGCTTTATCCTGTATAACCGTAACCGTGCTAGAGTTAACAACTACGTCTATAAGGGCTCTATATTCGATTGTCCCTGTACTGTCAGGATAGTTACTATAAAACACGCTAGTGTCGTTATTAAGTTTAGTTGTAATAAGGTTAAAACATGCCTGCATGTCTTTAAAATCGTCATTAGCTGTAATAAAATTAACCGTACCTAAAACTGTAACTGTAGCTGCAATATTAAAGGTATTGGTAGTTACACCGGATACTTGGTATAACCCATTTATGCTTGGTGTTGTAGTGCTACCAGAAAGAAGAACATATCGACCGTTTTGTAGTCCATGCGCAGCGGACGTAATTGTGACGGTTCCACTCCCGACAGCAACGCTAGCTCCAATTGCGGTCTTAGTGTCGATAATGTTAAAATAGTCATTGTCGGCTACTCCTGTGTCTGCGTCTAATTTGGTCGCTAAAGCAGTAAGACTATTTCGTAAGTTGTCCCCATTAATTGCGGTTAATAGCGCAGCGTAATTGTTGTCATTTACACCAACATCGCTGTCAAGTTTAGTAAGTATTCTGTTAAACTGAGCAATAGTTAAGTATTGAATTTGAGATATAGCATCGCCTTTATCAGCTTGTGCTGTAGACGATATTTGAAGCTCTAATCCAGTAATAGCATTTGCTCCAATAGATAATTCGTATTGTCTATCGGCATAGTCTGATATATCAAGATTCTTGCGTTCTTGCAGGATTTGAGGTATGTCTGCTGCGCCTAAATACAGTTTAGAGTCGCTAAACTTAACTAAACCACATGTTTCACTAATATCCCACGCAGTCCAAGTTCTAGTAAAAGTATTGAATCTATAGCAAATGGTCGCGGTAGTATCTTCTTTGTTAAAGACTGTAAATAAAAGATACGCTCTATCGGTTTCATAAGCCACTCCAAATGTTGCAGTTTGATACGCATAACCTTCACGGGTAATCTGACTAAAGATATTCTCAATATTACGAGAAATAACTTCAACGCCAGTGTCAGTAACAGTAACAACGCCTTGAGAAGTTAATGCGTATATTTGATTGTTTAATACAGTCGCGCTATCAACACTTCGGATATAAACAGAGTTATCAAAATCCTGTATAGTAAAAGGAGCTGTATCACCAGTAACGCGATAGATACCTTCTTCTTTAAACACAAACAATGCATCTCGTAATGACAAGATACGCTGGATAGATTTATCTCGCGGACCAATATCAATGTAATTGACTAAAGGTACTGCTTCAGGTTGTTGGTATTTAGAATAATAGATACGGTTAGCTCGAACTTCATTTGTAGACACCGCGTTAGTTGAAGTAGCCGTTGTCCCTAACGTAGGGTTAAATTGCCCCTCAATAGAATCTAATGTATAAAATGTAACAGCCGCTCCGGTAGGACTACGTTGTTCAAATAGTATTTTACCTGGAGTAGTCTCAGGGCCTGATTGATAAAATCCATAGATAAATCCAGTAGCATCAAAGTTTACAACGTCAATAGTAGAAAGAGCGACCTGCTCTAATTGTTGAGACGTAGATGGACCAAAAATATCAGTAGCGGAAGGTTTGTACGGCAGAAATATCTTACCTGTAGTTAAATCTTCCCCTAGACCCAATCCGTTCTGAGTTATAACTAAATTTGCAACAGTAGTGGACATTGACGTATCATTAACATATCCGTTATTGGCAGTGTAAATAGTAATAGTGTTTGCAACTGTATTTACCGGGTCAGTATTAAAATCAACAGTACCGTTTACACCTTCAAGGGTGTCTTTAATTTTTTGAGCTATAAGGTCAAGGTCGTTTAATGCCGTAATGTCTACTTTTAGACCAATTTTACCCGTAATGTTTGGGTCAGTTTCATTAGTGTGAAAAAACCACAAATAATAACTGCGCTCAGCCACAGTGTCTTTAATAGTAGCAGCATCTAATTGTAAATACCTAGCTACTCCTCCAGGATTTTTAAAATCGCCATGAGCACAAGCGTTGTAGTTTATAGTATAAGTTTCACGCTCACCTTGATAAGAATAAGTGCGAGTTGATACACCGTTAGTTACTTTAATTTCATCGCCGTTAACAATTCCTTCAACTGATAAATAGTCAAGGAATAGTCGCTGAATAGTAGATGTATTAGCGTAAAACGTGTAACCTTTAAATGAAGTAATATCATTAGCAAATGGCGGAGCTTCGTTAGCTTGAGCTATACCTTCACCTGATGTAGGGTTAGTATAAAGTAAAGCCCCTGATACTCTAATATCGTCAGGAGTAATATCTACAACTCCCGTGACAATTCCTGCAGTTAATTGGGAAGGTGTTGGGAAATCTTCAAACACCAAATTAAACTCTTCACCTGGGTCAATATCAACGCCAGTTTGGATAGTTCTATATATTTGGTAGAAGTATTTATCCTTAATAGCTGATGGGTACGCGAGGATTTGAGATGGTATATTAAATGACAATATGGCATTTGCGTTGCTATTACCAGAAGGGTCAACTAACTTTAAATTCTGTACAATTACTCGACCAGAAGGAACGCCCAGGATTAGATTCTCGTTTTCATCTTTATAACCCCATACAATTTTGTATGCAGCTTGTTTTTGTGGTTCAAGATATCCAATAGACGTATAATCAGTAGTTGCTGTAATAGATAAAGCTTTAACTCCACCGGCAGTTATAATATTAGCAGAAGCTAATCCCGTTGCACTGGAAGCTGATAACTTTTTTACACCTTCAGATGTAAGGAAGAATAGGTTACCGTTTTGCTCTATAGATTTGATTCGAATATCCGCAACTGGTTCAATATATGTTCCTGAAAAATCAACAAATGTACCGTTACCAGTACTGTCATACTGAATCTTGTTGTTAGATACGTGGCGTAGTAGACGATTTTTGTAATCAAATAGTTGCTTGGCTCTGTATAGTGTATTAGAAAATTCCGAACCATATTGAGCTAATCCGCGTCGTGGTTCAGTGATGTCATCTCGGTCAATAACAACATTTGTTGCTTTGGCCATGCTACCTTCAGGAGCAGAATAGTAATTCTTGAAGGTAAAAAGTCCGCGACTCTTGAGCTTAATCTCGCTGCTAGCCATTAGCGACCTCGTCTATTAGATGCTGAACGCCTCATAAATGAATTACGATTAACTAACTTCTTAGGTTCCGATTCCACGCGATTATCTATAATAGTGGATACGTTAGTTTGTATCTCGTTGTAAGAAGCAGTTGATGTTTGAACGCCTTCGGTATCACCTAATGCTTGTTGACAAACTATTGCAACTTTCTTAGCAAGCATAGGATGTAAATCTGACGGAATCTGCGGAATGGCAGTTTCATTCTGAATACACATATGGTCACCAACGGCTAATCGTTCAGGAAATACATAAGCCGCATCAAATTGAATCAATTTAGTCCCAGCATTAATATTAACAATTGGCACATCGTACCCTAATGTAACGTGAGGAGATTGCACCGTTACAAAATCGTATAATTGTGTACTGTTAAACGCTGTAGGTAAATTACTTACTGTAATAGTTTTAGCTGTCCTATCAATTGCCGTAATAACTGCTACTTGATTAAGCTTAACCAGTTTGTTAGGCTTCATGTAGAACGTAAACATTAGAGTATAATCGCTATTTACTATTTCTTCGGGAAATAAGACTACTTCATCGTTTAAAATGTAATATACAGGATTAGTGTCTCTGTGAAAAGTTCGGCCCTGATAATCGCTAATGTGTTCAAACGGAATTAAGGTCATTTCACGAATTAACCCGTTACTGTCCTTAAGAGTCAAGTCCTTAAGTTTATTTCCTGTAGCTCGTGAAGGGATTTTATACCTAGACTTACCGATTTCCATTGGAACGGGCAGGGTGTACAAAAAATAGTTTTCATGCTGTCTAATTATAGACGGCACGATATTTAGACTTAGTTCTTCATCTGCTAATTCTAAGTAATCTTCTTCCTTAAACGTATTATTGTTCACAGGTAACTGTGCGCTACGTCGTATAGAATTGATTAATTTATCAGCAGTATAATAATGTACAGCCACTACAGACCACCTTTAGATGTGACAAGTTAAAAGACGCTACTTACTCAAAAAAGTTAAGCTTAGGCTTCTTCTTGTTACTCTTAGGTTTCATGTAGTTCTCTTCTTCATCTCCCATTGCCGGTTTTTCTTCAGGAAGTGACATCTCTTTTTCAGAAGAGCACATTTGCATCATGTCTTCATCAAGCTTATCCTTAAGTTTAGAGTCTTCATCTATCATTTCAGATGCTTTCTCTAGACCTTCGTGAAGTCCGTCTTTACTGTCAGAAGCTACTGTAACTTTCTTAAGGCCCTTAAAATCGTTCTCAAGGTCGTCACCGTGCATACCGTCAGCTTCGCTAAGCAAAGCTTCTAGAGCTTGCATCTTAGCCTTAATTTCCTTTGGATTCATTTTTGCCATTTTTGTTCTCCTCAATCAAATGGTTTATATAATCTATTATCGTCTTAAAATCTTCTTGCAACTTTACATGTTCGTCGTAAGTTCCTCGAACTTGTCTTATTGCATTTGACACCCGGTTTACTGATTCTTCTAGTTTCTTGTTGTCCATATTACCAGAGTGTCATATTTCTAGTCAGTTGTCAAGTTAAATTACACCGAAAGCGAGTATGCCCTGAATTTAACAGTATTTGAAACAAATCCCGAAAGATTTGTCGAAGTATATTGTACCTGCCCGCCAGTTGTAATACTAAACACTAATCCTGAATCGTCACCAACCGAACTAACCGACATATCCCAAACTGCACCTTTTTGAATTCCCTGTAGTTCAAACGATTCAAATAAATCAGCAGTTGCATCAATTGTAACACTTACTAATGCTTTAAATGAACGCACTGTGCCATTAGCAAAAGCTAGCCCTGTAATGTTGGCTGCAGCAGCTTGATTATTAGCGGCGCTAAATGAAGTCTCGTTAATATCGCCAGCAGAACCAGTTGGAATTCCAGATAAGAAGTTAGCACGAGTCATTGACTTAAGTGCTGTAGCCGAATTATCGTATATCAGGATTTTATCTGCATTATCAGCAGAAGTTTCTGCGGTAGTTCCATTGATGTCAACGCTTAAGTTACGCGTAGCAGTAATATCTCCGCCACCAGTTAAACCTGAATCAGCCGCAGTAGCAATTTGCACTGAAGTATGGTCAATATGTTCATTTGCTACAAAGTTTTGTAATGCGTCATGGTCAACACCAGCAGGTAATACTACCGCAGTAATTGATGGAGTAGCATCGCTATAGGTAAAATCAATAGACGAGCTATCAGCTAATATGGTTCCAACCGCATCTTGCGCACGTTCGTCAGTATAATAAAGGTTTGTTGCGCCTTCTGAAATATCATCGCTATCTAAAGATACTACACCAGATTGACCATTTACAGATACAACAGAGTTACTATTAACTGACTTCTGCCAGATAGTTCCGTTGTAAACTGCCCAATCACCAATAGCAAAAGTTATACCGCCTGCTCCAAAATCATAAGTGCCGGCAACTGAAGCTAAGTAAACCATACCAGCGTCAGCAGCTCCGTCACCGTTAAGTAAAGGGCTTGCTGGAGTAGATGAAGCATCAAATGTTCCTTCATATGTCATTACAGAAGAAGGTAATTGCGCTACAGGAATTTTACCGCCAGCATCAAGAGTGGCTACCCCGTTATTTGCTCCTTTTTCACTATCGTCAACTTTGTCATTTAATTGAGTTTGAATAGTGGAAGTTACGCCAGAAAGATAACCCAATTCTGTCGAGGTCACACTAGAGGCAACTATAAATCCTGAAGCATCAGACTCTAAAGCCCGTGAAGCGGTAGCAGCAGCAAGCTTATTAAGAGCAATATCTAAGTTACCTGTTAGCGGATTCCAAACATATCCCATTATGCAATTCTTTCTACACTAGATAGTACATCTTTAGTTGATGTTGTGTAAGTTACTCGTATAGTTTGCAGCAAAGTCGCTCCATCATAGTATTTAAAGTCATCAGTTGAGCTATTCACAGCAACTTGTTCAATTTTGTGACCAATTTTAAGGCCAACAAAATTACCAGTAGCAAAAGTTTTAGTGTTATTATCAAAAGCAAATCGTAGAGCCTGTTCTGCGTCTACTTCTGCCATGTTTTTTTCTGAATTTGCCATTATATCAATACTCCTATAATTGCAATTATGACCAACGCAGCCATTATGTATTTAAGCTTAGATATTTCACTAGATTTAACAGACACTTGGTCCTCTAATTTCTTAAGTTGCACGTGTTGCAATTGAACTAATTCTTGAAGCTCTTTAGATTCAACTTCTACAATTTTTTCAATCTCAACATTTACTATCTTTTCAACTTCGACCAGTTTCTCTACAATTTTTTCAACGGGAACTTCAATGAATTTCTCTACAACGCGGTCAATGTATTCAATTTTTTCTACAGGAACAGCTACGTCTCTATACTCTATTTCTGTTACTTTTTGTATTACAGGAACTTCTACAGTTACAACGGGTTGATTAGGCTCACCAAAATTAAACGTAGGAATAACAACAGAACGTGTCTGTACTTCAGGGGCCACTACGTCAAAATTAGAAGTAATCTTAAGTTTACCCATTTATTATGCCTGCAATACGTACTTTACAGTACCAGATGAGAAGGTTAATTTAACTTGAGCGGCAGCGATGTCTTTTAGTATGTATGTTGCGTTAGAGGTATCGATTTGGATAAACGTTGTATTATCTGCGCTACCGGACAGTACTAAACCTACCGGAGATACACTATAAATAGCTATACGCTTATACAAAGTTGTATCTATGGCAACTCCTGAAGTAGCGGTTCCAGCAACTTGAGGTGAATATGTATTTACGCTATCACCATCGGCGTGAGATAACTCCATTGATATATCAACGCTCTGAATATTAACTTTAAGAGCGTTGTTTATTTCGTCAAATACTCGTTGTATAATTTGTGGGTAATCTAATGCCATTATTTAATCCTCTCAATATTAATATGTGACCTACCCGAATTATTATCTAAACTAACTGTTGTATTTGGATTCAATCTGACATCAATATATTCATCTGAGTTTAAATACACAGAATGACTATCACCCATATACGTTGGAAAGCCGGTTAAATTTGTATGAGCTAACCAATTACCTAGCCATCCGTATTCAGTTCCATTTTTATAAATAAGTAGAATTAAAAAATCACCAGCTGCATAGTTCTTTCCTTGAGTACTAGTCGAAGCTTGTAGTTTATAAAAACCAGGTGCAGGTGCTGTAAATCTCCAAGTACCAGTTCCAGTTGTAACCGCATTATGAGAGTCATATAGCTTAACTTCATAATTCACTATAGTAGTTGAACCAGCTGTTATTGATTGTGCGTTTGTAGTTGTGTAACTGGCAGCAATAGTTTCTGTTGCACTTATAGTTTGAGAGGATTGAACTTTCGCTATACTAAAGAAGTTTACTCCGGTAGTGGATTGAGAGAACGCTCCACCTGAACCTTCACTATAAGACGCAATAGTTACAAGTTGACCTGCCGTTAAATATATCGATTTTGCTGAAGTTTGAACTTCTAAAGGATAGTTTGTTGTTTGTGGTGCTCTAGTGAAATTTGCAACAACCTCAGCACCGTTAATTCGAATCGCAATACCTAATCTGTTTCCAGTTGTCCAATTTTGATTAGTTTGAATACCAGCTGAAATATCATAAAATCCTGAACTTGGAATAGTATATACACCGCTACTATATGAAGCTGTTGTATCTGTAGACTTTGTTGGAAATGTTATTGTATTAAATGAATTGGTTAACGTACCTGATGGAGTATTAGAATAGAATGCCGCTATTAATCTACCGTCATAGCTATCTGACATTTGAACAGATGAAGACCATCCAACTATTGGAACTTCTACAAAAGCTGAAATTCTATCACCAGACTGCCAAGTTATGGGAACTGCACTTGTCCATTCATTCCCACCATTAGTGATAATTCTAAAACCACCTGACGTATTTCCTGGTTGAACATGTCCGATATAGTTATTTGAAGCAGTTCGATTTGCAGTGGCATAACCTACGTTCCCGTCATTAGCAGTGTAGTCCATTTTTACAGCATCAATCGAATATCCCGACGGCATATTAAATCGAAGAGTACTTGAAACAGCACTGTTGAGATTAAAGAAAAAGCGAATCTGCATACTATCGCCAACTCTTCTCCAAAGAGATTGCTGTGAAGATACAGTGAAATTGGTAATGGTTGATGTGAAACTTCTCCAGTCAGTAATTGGTGTTCCATAGACGTAGTTGCATGGTTTTACCGCTATATTATCGACCTTCAAACTGTAAGCAGCGCTGCTAGTAGAGGAAATATAGAACAATAGACGATATGAGGTACCTGTTGCGCTAGTTTGGAAGTTAGCAATAAACTTATCGGCAATAGTGCTTGAGTTGCTTAACAACTTAAAGCTAGAGGGCTCAATAAAGACGTCATTTGTCACATCGTGAATATACATAATAACATCGCTATCTGTACTAGACGACCCGGCAACAAACGTACCGGAGTTAACAATATAGTCCATTTCTATTTGCATTACTTTAGCTTTATCTGCATTTTGTAATGTAAATCCGTAATATGCAACTCGACCTTGTCGGTTTGTTGCATCTTTGTTTAAAATAAATGAACCCGTACCTGTTAACGGACTAGAGGTACTTCGAGTAAAAGTAACACCAGTAGTTACCCCAGTTAAAGAACCTGCAGGTCTAGTAGTGCCCGAACCGTAAGTATCAACGTTGGCTCCAACTACCGTACTGACAGCATCACCTAATGTAATGTAATTTTTAAGAGCGTTCATCAAATCTGTTTTACTAATAGCGTCATTTATGTCAACAGCATCGCCTATTGAACTAATACGTTTAGAGTTTACCGCAATAACTGAAGTACTAGAGTGGTCTATTGATGCTGAACCCGAACTATCATACAAAGTTCGGGCAGTAATAGATTGAACTAAACTGTTAGATGCATCTCGTTGTTCTTGCATATAACCAGTTGTATATCGTTTAGCGGCAGAACCTAAGTTTATGGTATTATCTGTTCCAGGAAGTAAAGATTGATTGATTGCGGTTGGACTATCAAGGTTAGAAAGAGTTTTATTAGCGGAATTAGCTCCACCAGAAAACTGTGTAAATACTAAGTTATCAGTATTAAGTGTAACTATACCGTTAGCTATAAGAACATAACCACTGGCTCCATTAGTTGTACCTTGAGCAACAAATACAAAGTTGCCACCAGATACTTCTGATGCGGGACTTCCGTCCATATCACTAGAGCGGGTAAATTCACCAGACGCTGTGTATATGTATATACCATTCTGTTTTTGGTCAACTTGGTCTTTAATCAAAACTCTATCACTAACCGATAACGCAACTCCGTCAACTGTAGTAGCTGCGCCTGTAAATCTTCCATTAGAAGGAGAAGATGCATAAGAACCGCCAACAGAAGTTGTAGTAGCAACACGTACTGACTCTTTAGGGTCAAGACCTGCAGAAATACCGTCAACGTAGTTTTTATTGGCAGCATCAGTTCCTGAAACAGGAGTACCTAATGATGTAATAAGGTTAGAACCCATATTAAGGTTGCCGGACATTGTATCGCCAGCCTTAAGTAAACGGGTGTCGATATCTGACTGAAGCTCGTTATTAACTGCCTGCTGGTCTGTAGCGGCAAGATTTCCCGAAGGTACGTTAGATATAGCTGAAGCATCATGTGCATCCGTAGTGTCATTTACGTGGTCTGTGATAGCCGTATTAGTATTATTAAATTGTGTCTGGATATCAGAAGTTACGTTAGCTAAATATTGAAACTCAGCGTTAGAAACTGAACCATTGGCTAATTTAGCAGCATCAATTGCTGCACCAGATTTGATATCGGCATTTTCAATGTTTGTAATGCTATTGCCAGTTCCATCGGCATCAAATGTTTTGTTAGTTAGAGTGTCAGTAGTCGCTTTACCAACTAAAGTATCGCTTGCGTCAGGTAGGATTATTGTTCTATTTGCAGTTTGACTAGCTTGTACTGTAGTCTTGGTTCCTGTAGTAGCTGAAGATGTGACTTCAACTTGTAGTTTTTTACTAGGGTCTACATCATTACCGAGAACAATACCCTTGATAAATTTCTTAAAATCGATAGCCATTTATATCACCTTTACGTTATAGTTGATAAAGTTTCAAATCTAATAAAGCCGCTAGTTTGGCTAGGGCTAAGTAGTTGCGTGTTAATTTTATATTGAACTTGTCCGCCGGAAGTAACATCAATGCTAATTCCACCATCACCAATATGTTCACGTTGAATTATCCATGAACTTGATTGAGGGTCATACACAATCTCTAGTTGACCCTTTTCCGCTAAAGTAGTAACGCCATTTGTGCGTTCAATCCTGTATGAGCATGACACACCTTTTACTTGAGATGAGTCAAAGATAAATCCTGTAATGTTTGCAAAAGACACCGTGTTATTATTGTCAAGGTTAAAGTTAGTTTGAAGAATATCGCCTGCACCAACAATAGAAGCTAAAACTGCAGTGACTTCTTCAGCCCAACCTGTAGCTTCTTCTCCATATAAACCAGGGTCTTCGCCTGATACTGGATATAAATATTCTGTTCCATTTACCACTAATCGAATGGGCACTATAATACCTCTCTGCTATTGTAACTTGTTAAATTACATTACCTTACGGTTTGAAGTATTCTTATCATGCTTAATTGAGGGTAAAACTAGGGATGTTAGGTCAAATAATTTGCTTAAATACACCGATTAATTCATCTTTGGACATCTGTTTTGAGGCTACCATTACTCCAGCATTAAACAATGTATCTGTATTAATGGAAATATCAACTCCATTTGTCTTTAAAAAAATAATAGCAGTCTGTAGGGCAGTTCTTTTATTTCCATCATTAAACGCATGAGCCTCAGATATAAAATACATATACGCCGCTGCTTTTGAAGCCAAATCAGGAAAAAACTCCGTACCGCCATATTCAGCATACGGTTGAGCAGCAGCAGATTCTATACCGTCAATCCTTTTGATTCCAGGTAAACCGCCAAAATTCTCAATAGTTTGTGTATGTATGCTAATAATATCGGAAACTGAAATATACTGAATATTACTTTTGTTTGTCATAGTCGGCTAATTTCTTTAATACATCATAATGTTTTTTCATTACGTCTTTAGAAATAGCGGTAACAACCTTAGAACTTGCAAAGGTAACATTAGGTTTTTGAACTTCTGTGAGTTGAACAAAATTCGTAGTCTGAGTTGTTGTTTTTTTCATAATATTCACCCGTTTATATATGTTTCATAACAATCGCACTAATTACCCCAGCCAAAACACTGATAACTGTGGCGGCTCCAATTAGCTTCCAATACATTTTTTCCAGTGGTTCAATGCGATTTTCAAGTAACTCAGTTCTACGCATATGCTCTTCTAATGATTTGGTGTTTACAGCAAGTGTCGTCTGCATTTGTGACATTGTTGATTGCATCTGTACCATCGTAGACTGCATTTGAGTCATGTTGGTATTGATTAAATTTAATGTGTCTTTTATGCTAGAAATCTGTTCGGTTTGAACCGCTGCATTTTTATCAAGGGTCTGTACGGAGTCTTGAATTTTCTCAATGTTTTTTTCAGCAGCGGTCATTCTTGTGTTGGACATTTTCAATCCTCCTTTCTTAACTGTATACTATCTAAGCACATTTGTCAATATCTCTATCGGCTCAAGTTGAGACATCCTGTAGTCTAGGGCTTAAAAAACCTAGTCCCGCCGGGCTTGTATGATTTAAAGGGTTTAATTTGAAAATGAACCCAAGTAGGACTCGCACTGAAATCTTCACAGTATAATCCTGCCTTTTCTAAGATGTCTATATTAGCAAGTATCCAGGATTGTAGCTCTTGCTTAGGGTCGGCAACATCTAGGGCTTGACCGCTAAGATGGGCTGAACCCATTGGAATCTTATTAGGGTCGGTAATACCTTTTTCTGAATATATTCGTTTGTGGTCCTGTAAACTTCTATAACCACTTGAGACTATCATAGGTTTACCGTATGCTTCCCGAATAATGTTGATACGTTTAAGTAGTTCTTCTAGAGAAACTTGATGGGCATGTGGTATGTCGGCTAACGAGGTGTTTTTGATTAGTTCTTTAAACGAGATAGCCATTACTACTTACCTTTCTTTTGTAAGTATTCGCGGGCCTTATTGATGAAATAGTCTTTCTTATCGTTGTAGGCTTGAGGATTAGTCTTAAATAAGTCACGATTAGAGATGTGATTTTGATATGACGGGCTTTCTTTTAATAGGTCCATAATATCGTTGTGAGAAACAGAGTTTCCCATGTCAGGAGTAGACACTTCACCAAATTTCTTAGCCGCTTTTTGCTCTGCTGTGTCAAATACTTGTTTACCTGCTAATTGTGACCCAAGTTTCATATCTTCTATACCAGCTTTACGAACTCCCTGCATCATTTCTTCAGCAGTCTTAGCTCCCTTAGCTACGGCTTTGCCTTCTTTAGCTGCCATACCTAAAATTGGAAATGCAGCGTTTGCAACATGACCTAATTTACCTGCAGGAACTAAATCAGTTACATCAGGTAATACCATATCTAGGCCTATCTTGCCGTATTCATTAGCAGACGACATATCGGCTTCTGGTACGTTTTTACCTATATTGGCATTCTCTATGATTTTATCTATAGCTTGAGTTCTAAGGTCCTGAGCACCTTGATATGCACCTTTAAATGTATCAGGTACACCTAATGATGTATTTGGTCCAATATTAGTTTTATTGGCTTGTGAGAACTTATTAAGTGCGTCCATTGTCGCTTGGTCAGAAGCGGGTTCTGGATTGATTTGCTCGTCTTGTTTTGGCTTTAATTTGTCAAATAGTCCCATCTATTCCAACTTGTTAATATATACAAGCTGGAACGTTAGACTACTTCTTTGTATATTTGAGCTTTATTTTACCACTGTCATATACCCTATAAATCTTATGAGACAATGCATATTCTCGTTCACTTCCGCCATCATGGAAGTTATTTGACTTGGACTTTTTTAGTGATTGTTTAGATTTTACTCTACCTGTCTTAGAGTCCAAATAGAAATAGTCGGGGTCTAAATCGTAAACAAATTCCCACCCGGTATTTATCCAATTTAAAGAAGACGCATACATTTTATCAATAAATGTATAAAATTCAGGATAGTAGTTTGTTAAGTGAGAAGAAAGCCTCGATAACCCTCCAGTAACCGTGTAGCCGGGTTTTACACAAAAACGATTCAACAATAATTCACTAGAATTGCGGTGATGTTTACCAATTGTCACAATAGATACCAACTCGTCTTTATAGTATAACCCTAGACCCATTTCAAATCTATTTATACCCCCAAGCAAATGATACTTATTTAAAAAGGCATTAGATGTTGGCTTGTCTATAACTTTAATTTCACAATTCCTAGCGTAGATAATGTGTTCATTTTTTCGAAGTATTGATTTTATGATTGACTTAATCTTATGTTGATTATCTTCCCAGTGATGCCCAAATACATGTATTAACCTTATACCCCGTTCTTGACACATATCTGTCTTAAATTTATGTTTAGTCTTAAAATCTTTAAGTCTAGCCTCACAATGCGCCCATAGCCCGTTATATTCAAATCCTATTCTTAATTCTGGAATGTATACGTCAATTTCAAAAGGCTTGCTTCCTCCTACATATTTCTTTTCAGTAACAAATCCCAAGGACTCAATATAATCGCGTAGCTCAAGTTCCTCTTTTGACGCATAGCTATTACCATCACCTTGTTCCATTAATGTCTCATGTCTAGCTATAACTGATTGGGGTGTCCCGCCACCATTAGTTAAGTTGTATCTTTCCATACATGTATCAACTAATCTTTGTTTAATCTCAGAATTTTGCATAGGATTTGTAACACCGTAGTTATTCATTAACGTCTGTTTTGACTTCTCTTGAATTGATTCTAATGCAAAAGGAGAGGTAACGTCTTTTTCATAATTTAAAGCAAACGTTGCTCGTGATTTAGTAAGAAACTCTTCTTTTTGCAAAGCGTGCTCTACTCCATATTTTTTAACCATCGTATTTTTAGCTTTAAGTCTAATCTCTTTATTTGCTCCCGGGTTCTCTACTCCATATTTACTTAAATTGGTCATCGCTCTGCGTCTAGATATTGACATTGGATGAGTAGAAGCATTAGCATCCTGTAGTGCCCTGAAATAAGAAGTAAACTCCCCATATTCAGAATCTATAAACAACAATCGAGTTTCTTTATTATAATCATTAGTTTGGTCAGGTTTTAATATAATACCACTTGGGAGCCAATACTTAGACTCATTTCTAGCTTGTTTTGTTCCTTTGGGTCTTCCTGTTCTAGCCATAGATACTCCTTACTATATATTTAGAGTAGTAGAGAACATTACCAAAGTCAAGGAAAAAGTGAAAAAAAAGACCGAGAGGGTTAGTCTCGGTCTAAACGTATCAAAATGATAAGTTCAAATTAGCCATTTGAGATATTGGCAATCATAAAGTTGATGCCGGGTTTGTACGAGAAAACGCACTGGTCCGAATACGAACGTAATTCGTACCCCGCGTTGTTTTCAAGTTCACGGAAAAAATCGTCGCCTTTTCCAGGACGTTTGAAAGTGATGTCTGTAGAACCAATTCGCTCAAATTCGTCAGCGCAGATGCCATAAGCATAACCACGTTTAACAAAGATAGAAGATTGGATTTCCATTTCACCGTTCTGTCCGTAGAACTTGATACCCATAGCACCGTTCTCCATTATAGACTTGCTATAAGAAGAATCATAGTGACGTAAAGCATCCATTTGGTTCATTAGGTCAGCCCATGAATCTGGATTAACTAGAACAACAACTTTCTTATCCAAACCTTTACCAGCCGCTAATCCAACTGCATCTTGCAATTTAGAGAAAGACAGAGGAGTAGAAGAAGGAAGAGTTAGTGTGTTACCTTTCCAAAGTGAGTATTCAGCAGCCGAAATTCCGAATAAGCTTCCAGTGTTGCTGATGATTTTATGGATACCAGCAAATTCTTTACCGTAAGCAGATTTATGCCACAAAACGTCACCAGCAACAACTCCAGAAAGAGCTGTGTCTAGAACGATAGCGCGGTTATCATAATCAACTTTAAGAACGTTAGAAACACCACGAGAAGTAGCACCGTTAGAAGTTCTGATTTCTAAAGGCAAGCCTTCAGCACCAGCCCAGATTCCTGGAGCCCATTCTTTTTCGTTAATGTCGATTTGGTATTCACTGTTACCGTTAAGACCAGCAGCAGAAACAACTCCATAACCAACTTGTCCGTAAATCATCATGATTTCAAGTTTCTTAGTCATAGAACGTAGCATGTTTTCAACTACGAACTTAGTAGCTTCTTTAAATGCTTTTTCACCAGCACCTACTGAGCGAGAAACCGCAGAGTAGCTAAGTGCAGAGCGAAGCAACATTTGTGTACCTTGTACTTGAGCTTCTTTAGTAGCACCAGAAATAGGAGCATTTAATGCAAACGCGCCATCTCCAGAAACTGCAAAAGTAACACCATGTTCTAATTTAAGAACCAAAGGAACGGAGAAAAGCTCACCGATTTGGTTTTTCTTAGAAAATGGAATCATTGGAAGTAACTTAACGCCATCAGGAATCAAATTAACTTCTTGGTCATTGTAAACTTTCTTGAACATACCGTTCAAAGATTCTAATGTATTAGCAGAATTAGACATATATATTATCCTTTATGTTTGTTAATTACTTAAGCTTGCACTTAACTTCAAGAGTTAGTGTAAGGTCAGTTGTTGATAAGTCTTGGTTAGAATCAAGTTTAAGGATGATTCTCTCTCCAGCAGATTTGATAGCAGAAATAGTGCAAGTTCCAGCAGAAGCTACTAGTACTTTAGCATCGTAGATTTTCTCTACTTTTTCGTCAATCAAAACTTCGATAACGCCAGTTCCATCGTCCAAAGTAGGAGATGAAGTGTATACTTCGATAGCGTCAGCGTCAGCAGACTTGCCTTCAGTTTTTAATGCTGCAACATTAGGAATATCGCTAATGTGCAATTTTGAAGCAGGAGTAGCGTTAGCTTTAACTGTTACGTCAAAAACTAGAACGTCCTGTTTTAAAAGATGCTGATTTAACTCAGCTTTGTCTCTAAATTCGGTCATTGTATTGTCCTTTTAAATTTGGTTATTGTTGTTTGTTTCTCATCGCCATCAGTCTTCTTTCTCTTCTTCGGTATGTCCTCGTCTAAATAGATAGAGGTCAATCTAGCCAGATACTACTTCCGACGTCTTGCGACAAATCTTTATTTCTTAAAAAACTCACTGTATGACATTTTCTTTGCTGGTTTTGCTTCAGCAACGGCTCTCGCTTTAGTAGATTCACCAGTATCAGTGGCGATTCTATTAGCTGTCATTGGAGCAGCTTTGGCCATTCTCTTCTTTTTTAGTCTGTCTACATTATTTTGGCCCATGTAGCTTTCAATTAACTCTTCAGGAAGTACGTCAAATAATGACTTAACCATTTGCATATACTTTTTCTCAACTATAGGAACTACATCTTCAACAGTTACTTCGTTGTAACCACGGTTCATAGCTTCTTTCATTGCTTTAGCTATTTCACCGATTACTAAAGGATTTCCCTTAGGTAATTTAGATGAAGTGCTATCTAGAGCTTTAATAATTCCAGACTCAATCTCAGCAACTGTCTTTTTAAGTACAGCTTCTTGTTCAGCCTTTTCCGCTGACTTCTTAGCCTCGTCTTTTTCTTTACGAAGTTGTTCAAGTTCAGCTCTCATCTTCTCAGCTTCAATCTGCTCAGGAGATTTGCTCATTTCTTCAATTTTACGTTGAATGCGCTTTTCAGCAAATTCATCAACGTTAATACCAAGTTGCTCTAAAATAGAGTCAGGTGAACTCTTAAGTTGGTTAATAAAACTATCAACTTGAGACTTAAATCCTGCATACTCTTTTGAACGTTTATCAAAGCTTCGTGCTTTTTGTAAATACTTCTTAACTTCTTCTTCGTTACCTAAATCAAGCTCTAGTTCTTCAGATTGACCGTCAACTTTAAGCTGGAATTTCTTCTTAAGGTCAGTTGCTTGCTTTTTAGTAATCTCACCTTTCTTTACTGCAGCATCAACTTCGCTTTCAGAAGAAAGTTCTTGACCTTCACCATCGGGTTCTGTATTATCAGAAGATACCTGTATGGTTTTAGAGTCATCTTGCATACCACTTGATAGTGAGTCTGCTATACTGTTTGCTTCTCCCGCAGGGGAAGAGGCATTGCCTGAATTGTCCATTTTAACTCCTTGTCGCCCATATAGGGTAGACACGTTATTAGGTCGTCTAGGTATTAGATAGACCTCTCTAAAATTACTTGTTAATTAATATATATATCAGGATTAGAGTATTTATTACGGTTAAAACTGGGTATAGTTTATGACCAAAGCCTTGCAATTGCTTCATTACTGGCTTCTTAGCTACAAAATCTTTAGCTTTAGGTGAGTCTTTAAATTGGGCCATATATCATCCTCATAAGTTGTACAGGAGTTCGTGTGCTGCCAGTATCACCATCATAAATACCCCATCTGTGGTAGGGTCTAAATCTACACTGATTGTCCCGCTAAATGCCGCAGTAGTACGAAAGGTTTGAGTCGTATCGTCAAACCCGTAGCTTAGAGCTCGCATTCCGTCAAGATTAGATTTAGGATAAGGTAGAGCCATCTATTTCCTTTATTGGACGTTGTTTAAAGCCGGGTCAGTTGGAAGTTGCTCAAAGGGGGCTGCGGGTTGAGCAGGAGCTGGTATACCTTCAGGCATAGCTCCCATTTCTTGTGGGGGAGGCTCACCAGTAGGAGGTAAATTAGCTGACTGGTCTTGATTAGGTTGAGGTTGCTCTTGTGGACCAGCAGGACTTCCGCCTTCAGGACCTAAAGGTTGTTGCCCCATAATAGTCAATAGCGCTGGGTCAGTAGTTCTTAATAGATTAACGTGTTCTTGAATGTGAGCATACACTAATTCCATCATGTTTGTGTCATAACGTAAATCTGGGTCTGCCATTAAGTTAGCATGTTCTTTAATATGATAATCGTGGTCGTCAGTAAATAGAACAAGAGCTTCCTGCATGTTCATCATCTTTTCATTCTCAATACGAGCTAAGAAAATCTGACGTTGTGGGTCATCTGTAAGAGTTTCAATCTCGCCCGTATTAATTACTGAGAAGTAGTCTTTAGCATTAGTAATGATACCCATTTGAAGTAACTGTTCTGCCATACTTACTTTACCGGCAGTAGTTCTTGACAATGGATTAGACACATCTACGATAACGCGAGTTATATCCTGTAAATCAGTTCCGCTAAATTCACGAGCATATGTCTTATTGTACTTACCAACAATGTTTACCATTCGTGGTGTTTGAGCGTAGTCTTTAAGAATATCAATAATACCCGTTCCAACGTCTTCTATCAATTGAACATAAGAGCGTTGCAATCTAGAAATGAATTGTACCGCCATAGATTGAACTAAAGCTAATGCCGTACCAGATTTAAGTGAAGTTTCGGGGTTACCTCGCGTTACAGAGTTGATTCCTGAAATAGTCTCCATAGCGCCTTCAAGCATCCTTAAAAATTCGAAGATTTCCTTAGGAGTATTGAGCAAATTCATAGCTTCTGGTTTACCAAACTGAGCGTTATACTCAATAACGTTAAGACCTGAGCCAAGTTCACTAAAATCGATGTCGGTGTTTCTAGGAGATAAGATATTTGCTAAGCCTAATGCATTCTGGTTAGATAATATTGTTGAATACAGGCTGTTTATGGCATCTTGAATAGGTAATAAGTCAAATAGTGGTGTGTAACCGTATGGTGTACCTAAAATGAAGCTAGGAGCAATACGATATACAGGAATTTTACGATAAGGAAGTGCGGTATCTACTAATATAGCATTATCTGATAGATAAAGCATGTAGTTTCCATCTGGCATAGCTTCTGTTCGCTTGTGATAGAACTCATATACAGCAACTAAGTCAGTATCTTCCATGACAAGGCTAGTGCTATCAAAATATTCATAGTCATTCTTAGACGGTAGACGCAAAATCTCTTCTTCAAGCTCTGGATATTTAGCAATTAAGTCATATCTGTTCTTAAATGAGCGACAAACTAACCAATCAGCGTCATCATCTTCTTTATTGCCGTCATAATATACGTCAAATGGTGTTAAATTTGTGAACTGGATGTCACCTTCGTAGATTGGAGTGTTTAATTCCTCAGAAAAGTCAACCATTTCACCAGCAGTTGCGTTCCATTCAAGTTTAATGTAGCCACCAGCTAATGTAACCGCAGATTCTACTCCGCGTTCTAGGTATTTCTCTAATCTTTTCTCACGAACGTAATAGTCTAGGATGCCGTTTGCTAGTTTTGTCTGGATAACAGACTTTGCATCAGTGTTTACGCTTCTAGCTTCCATTGAAGGTCGCACAGAGGTAATCATATTAATCATATGGTCACCAATATTACGTAAATGATTCACTGCTAGATTGACTAATTCAGATTGCTCGCCAGAAAATGAGATTTTGTGACTATCTGAGAACCCCGAATAATAGATACCATAATAAGAAGACCAGGTTTGACGTACTTTTTCTAAGTAGCCATTGGTTTCCATAGTGTTAAACCAGGAACTAGCCTTACCCATGAGGATTTGTGCTTTGTCCTCTGAGGGTTTTTGTGCAAAGTATTTGTTTTTAGAATCAGCCATGAGACTCCTAGTTGTATCTAGTTTAACTTGTTAATCAGCGGCGTCGGATTTTACGTACCTCAAACATGTCTTTAAACCCCTTAAACTTGTCCTCTTCTTCTTCAAATGACACAAAGTACTCATTTTTGCCAAATTGCTTAGACCTTTGATAGCCTTTAGGGTATGGAGATAGACCTTTATCCAAATTTCTGACTAAATATACCAGGGCCATTAATGCATCCCCGTGAGACCCATCAGAAGTTCGTCTAAAGTCAGTACGTTGTTTATTCCATACGGTGTTTTTTATGTGATGAATAAGAACTTTGCATTTAGGAGAGATAATTATCTGACCTTCAGCTATCATCATGCGGAGATTATTAATAGCCATCTCCTTATTATCTTTCTGAGTAGGCTGAAACAATAGATTATGCATACGGTGTAAATCGTTTATAACAATAAGGTTATTATCTGAGACTCGTTTATATACTTTCTCGTGTTCCCCTGTATAAGGATTGGTCCATAGTTCAATTTCTTTGGCTTTTATCCGCTCCGCTAGTTTATCTGTTGTCATAGATGGACCAGACATAACTACTTCATCCTGAATGACAACTACTGCATTATCAAAGTCATAATAAGCAAATAGACATACAGTTAAATCGCTAAACCCAATATCCATACCACAATACTTAAGACAGAATCCTGGTTTTTGCCAATCCATAATACATTGGTCCTGAACTTCTTGGGTGAACTCAGGAATGACTATCTCATTAGAATTGTAGGTGACCCGGCACATGTACTCGTTTTGAAATGATGGGGCCTCTATGCCTCCAGGAGTAGCTTCTAGTATTTCTTCTATCATTCGATTAGTGATTCGAGGATTTGGACTGTCTAAATCATCATCTCTAAAGTCATAGATGGTTTTAATCATTAGGGCGGCTTTTTCAGCAGCATTATTCATGTAATCAATAAATGGATGGTTTGGATTAGGAGGAACTGTAGAAGATAGAATGATTTTACCGCCAGTAAGTAAAGTTAGCGGCGTAAGTACTGAGCGAATGATGTAATCTAAGTCACTACAGAATCCAGCTTCATCCACTAAACATAAATCGGCATTAGTTCCCCGAAGTCTGTCGGCATTACCGGCATCAGACCCGGCTAATTGAATTTCTGAGCCATTAGGGAATATGTATTTGGCATCAATTGAGCTATATTTAGGCTGCAGGTCTTCAGGGCAGTCTTTTAAAATCTCGCGCATGAGGGGTTTAATAGTTCCACGCGCCATTTTCTGCTCAGGCAGAACGTACTTAACAATCTTATTTGGTCCAGATAGACACATTTGAACAGCGTAAGTAACTAATAGAAACGATTTACCGCCTCGACGGGTACAAGATAGTACCATGACTTTATTACGATTATTCCTGAAATAGTCATTGATAAGCTTTTGGGTAACTGAGAGTTTCCACTCTAGATTGCCCTTGTTCCATAACTTTTCTCGGGCTTGCTTAATTATATCAGAAGATACGTCAATGTTAAGCTTACTCTTCTTCGCCATACGCTTCTTCTTTTATCTGACCGGAAGCAATTTGTAGTAGTTCTTCTTCAGATACGTTCTCGGGTAGCTTTTTATAATCAGCTACAACAGTGGCATTGCCTTCAGCAAGGCGTTTGTTCTTAACTAATAGGTCATATTTCTTGATTTCTTCTAGAGTTAGCTCTTGTTCTAGAGCTTTAAACTTAATACGTTCCAATTGCAGTTGAGCAATGAGTTCTTCATCACTTAATATTAGCTTAGACATAGGTTTTGGTCGAGCTGCTTCTTTAAGCTTATTGATTTCTAACTGTAATTTCTTGTTCTCTTCTAAGAGGATGTCTTCACGTGTGGGAGCTAATGCTTTAACGTCAAGAATCTCCTCTTCTTTAGAAGATTTTCTTTTTGACGCCGACATTAGTGGAATCCCTTTGTTGTGGAGTTTGAGGTCTGAAGTTATTCATAGATGTAGCCTGTACTTGTCCAAATGCTTTATCTATCTTCATTATACCTACTTGTTGCCGAAGGTCATTTATCTCTAAATGTATCTTCTGCATTGCCTCTATCTTTTGTTCTAGTATGTCTAAAGCCTTAGATTGATATTCTAATTGAGATTTAAGCTCAGCTTCTAGGTCGCGATTTTTATTAGATACGAATAAAGAGTATCCAGCAAAGCCAGCTAGGGCCAGTATTGAGAATGCGTCTCCTAAAGAAGCGCCAACAATTATTACTCGAATGAGTAAAAGCGATAATAATACTATTGACACATAGTGTCGATTAACATCAAAGTTCTTCATAAGCCGTCCTTATTAGATGGGCTGATATACCTTGTATCGTTTTAGAAATATTTACTGGCGTGATGACCTATTTATGGATTATATCCAAAATTACTTAGTGTCCGTTGCCTCGTATGTCTAAAATAGATATATAGTATATCTGTCTTACTAGAACTTGTTAACTAAGACTATCAACTATTTGTACACATGTCAACACAATATACGTAATAATTATGTATATTATGTAATTGACAGATAATAACATACATGTCAATATAAAAGAATGAAAGTATGCTCTAGATGTAAGCAACCCAAACAGTTTAACCAATTCAGTAAAGATAAGTCTTCAAAAAACGGATTAAAGAGCGGGTGTAAGTCTTGTATTAAAGAATACCGTGTTAAAAATGCAATAATGATTGCCGAGAAACTAAAAGAGTATGGTAAAAACAACACTGATAAAATAAGCAAACAGAAAAAAGCATACTATAAAATAAATGCTAATAAAATTAAAAAACTAAGAAAAGAATATTATGAATCAAATGCTAGTAAAATAATCGAACGGTCTAAAAAATATAGTAAGGAAAAATTAAAATCTGACCCATTATATAAATTATCCGAAAACATTAGAAATTTAGTTCGTAATTCATTTAAACGCAATACTAAGAATTTTCATAAAAACTCAAGTACTGTTATTTTATTAGGATGTACTATACCTGAACTACGTGACCATTTACAAAAGAAATTTCAACCTGGTATGGCATTTGAGAATCACGGAGAGTGGCACATTGACCATATTATACCTTTGGCTTCTGCAAAAACACAAGAAGAAATAGAGCGGTTGTGTCATTATACCAATTTGCAACCATTATGGGCGTCTGATAATATTAGAAAAGGTAAAAAGTATTGACATTTGGTTGTATATGGTATAATCTTTTATATAACCGAGGTTATAATGAAGAAATATATTGACCAATACACTAGATTTATACTAAAGATTGAAAATGTACCAAAATGGTGGTTTCCGGTTAGATTAATTTTACATTGGATTACAATTCCAATTAAATTACTACTTATTGGTAGTCTCGGTATTTATCAGATTATTTACCAAACTCTATTTTTTTCAAATAGAAACATTTCATCACAAAATCTAGAAAAAAAGCAATTTTTCTTGCGTAGTTTGTTTGCAAAACTTCCAGTGGTAAGAAGTATTACAGAGGAACTCTATGTGTCTAGGGTTCCTTATTACACTAAACCTAATGGTTTAAATCAGAATATAGACCATCAAACGGCGTGGCATGGTATATATACATTTATTATGTCTCGCATTGGCAAGCGTAATGGATTTCAAGATATTGCCATGTCTAAACATATGAAAAACGGAAACTTATTTAGAGGGTACACCTTTGACGATAGAGTGAATGCCAATACTGTGAGCGGAGATATGCTTGTAGGCGCATCTCTAGCAATGCTTGATGTCAAGGGTGCGGTCATGGAAGGCCTTATCTCTCAGGGAGGCTCAGGAGACGTGCTTCGAGATAAATTTGATGAATTAGTTATTAATATTATTGAAAACGACTATGCTCTTTTAGAAGGTACGTGTCCGGAAGATGGTGTTGAACGTGAGTTGTATCTAGAGGAGCTTAGTCGTCACAAAAATACCGCAGATATGGTCAAAATTAAATCTGCTAGAGGTATGTGGCAACCGGGACTTGAGACAGTAGGAGCACAAGCTATAACAATCCTGGCAGCAGTACGAGCTGCAGATAAGAAATGTGGTTCATTAGTGCCTAAACGGGCCTACAATCGATTATTATATAGATATGGCTATGGACTATTGTCTTTATTTCCAACAGCGTTTACGCAATCTAAGCGAGGATACTTTAATGACAACAATTGCATTACAGGATTATATGTATTGGCAAAACTTGCCGATACCACTCTCGGTAAAATATTCTGGACTATACCTATGGTATACGTGTTCTTACTTAGCTATAGATGGAGAAATGGATATTTTACAGGGCTCCTTCTTGATATTGCCCCGTATTTACGTCCCATTTTGAAACACCATACACAGCAATGTATAAATTATCTTTACGAAGCTAATCCAATTCCGTATAGTCGAGATAGAGGTATAGAACTAGCTGTAGAAAAAGAGCTTCCAGTTAAGTTTAATGATACAAATCAAGGTGAATTTAGTTATGACCATGCACAGAAGTACTTCACTAATAAAATGGGTGAAGAGATTATACAAACAGATAATTGCCATAGCGGTTTGTCTTGGTTTGCAGCGGCTACGCTACTTGAGCCAAACTTTGTAAAGGATACACTAAAATGAGACAAGGAATATATTACCACAAAGAAAAATTGCAGATAGTTGAATTTGCATGGACATGTGAAAATAAAATAATAGCAATGGTGTGGACGTATCAAGATATGAAATCTGGCAGAGGTATTATAAGTCCAATTCCACTTAAGCAATTCAAAGCCCACTTTAAATATTTAGGAATAGTTTAAAATGAAATTCGACTGGCATCATTTTGATTCATCTGTAATAATTGGAGAAACTATAGAGCGGTACCCAATATTAGATTGGAAAGGATTTTATAATCCCAGAGCATTTGTGTTTGGTCGTCTACCTAATCAACATAGACATGGATTTACTGGTGAGTATTATAAAGCTGCGCATTTTGCTATAGTTTTATTTAGACATGAGTTTGGATTTAGTTTAGAATGGGGCCACGGTAAGATGGGTCCAGAGCAAGCAAAGACTGAATACCACGCACAGCGTAGAGCAAGGGAGAAGTAAATATGGAAGCATTTTACATAAATGAAAATGAAGCTAAAGCGTGTAAAATTACAGACCTAGCATTAGATGAGATTGAATCTATTGTTGGTAGATTTGGTCCTCAGTCAAGTAGAAAAGGTATGCTACGAGGTAAAATAGTTATAGCTATGGACGGTAGCGTTCAAATTAGAAAATGTTTTGGTAATAAACTTTTATGGGAGAAAGACAATGAAACTACGTAAAGCAATTGAATTGGCTAGAAAGAATAAATGCCGGATTAAAAACGAGCAGTTTAAAATACCAATGGTATGCCAAGACGCTAAGTCTCTTGTTGTCTGGCTCATATCTGATACCGAATCAAACGGAGAAGCGTGTAGATTATTAACTAAATGGCTTAAAAGTGATGCATGGGAACTAGACTTCGATGAGTTCTAAAAAAAAGTTACGCAGAGTAGGCGACATAATGCTGGATATGGAAAAGATATTGTTTGAGCTTCATATTGACCACGATATGCAACATGGTGAAGTTCTCAATTTAGTACATGGATGGCAAAAAGTACACGTACCCAATCAAGTGGAAACTTATACAGTTGACAAGACGCATCCTATCATGTACTATGGTCCTGTGGAGGGAATCAAATGAAGAAACCAAATGATGACATCAAAAGTTACCATTTCATTGGGGCACTTGGCTGCGAACTAACTAATATGTCTTTTGCTTCTAAAAAAGAACTACAAGCATTTTTAGATACAATAGACTGGGAAAGTCCTGATAATATGATAGACGGGGTTTATTATGGAGTATCGGTTCCTTTTGAAAATAAGAAACGAGTGATAGTGTCATGAATCCAAATAATCCAAATTTTAGAACGGTTGATGAATGGTTTGATGTTTGCGCTAAACTATCTGAAGAACTTGAGTATTACAAAGAAATGGAGCTACGTTATAATGAGTTGTTGGATAGTACTTCAGCTAAAGAATTAGTAAAATTTCAAAAAAATGAATTAGAATATAGAGCCGAGATATCTATATTGAAATATAAAATAGATAAATTTGAAGCAGCGTTAAATCGTATTGGGATGCTAGGCATGGGAGAACTTGCTTATACTAGTGAATTTACTGAAAAGGTTACCGGGATAGTTAGAGGAGTATTAAAATGAAATTTAAAGAATTTTTAAAAAAAATAAAATCTCCTGGCAATTTAGAATCAGATTTTATTTATGATTTTATTAATGATGTTAAAAACGATAATATATACACTCCAGATGAATTAGAATCTTATTTATGCAATCTAGGTGCAAGTACTGACGCAATTAACGTAGGTATGGAATTAATTTATAAATTTCATTCTGAAATTAACGGTGAATATATAAGTTGGTTATTTTTAACTAAAACGAATTTTAAAAAAGAAGATTTATATAAAATATTAAGAAAAAATTTAAATCTATATATTAAGTTATCTGGTATAACTAAATCTGGGAATTATCCTAATTATTATACACAAAACGCATATGATTTTATTATAAAACGAGGAGTAAAGTCAGCAAGTTTAATTACATCGGTAAGTAAAGAATATCGCGATAAAATTTCAGAAATATTAAAATAATAATTGGACTATTTGTCTAAGGATAAAAAATGAAACGCTCAGAAATGGTCAAACGAATCAAATCTATTATAGCAACATGTGGACCTACTCAGCCCACAATTAAAACTGCAAGACAAGTGCTACAAGCCTGTGAAGATGCTGGCATGTTACCTCCTGTAGTAGAAGGTATAGTTAAAGTTGAGACCGATGGTGAGCAATTAGTAGTAAGACCTTGGAGATGGGAGGACTAATGGGAGCTGATGGACACATTCAAGTATTTGATTGGAAAAAAGTAAAAGACAACTTTCCCGATGCCAGAGAAAAACTAACTTCAAGCCTTGGTTATATTCACACTATGAAAACGCCTGACGGAAAAGACTATGAGGTTTTTACTGGTTATTACGGTGATAATATTTATGCATATTGGTCTGATGTTGGCGATATGATTGCTTATGGAGAATCTCAAGAATACCAAAACAGATGCCATGAAATTATAAAATGGATGGAAGAAAACGCGAAGTTATTTACCTGGGAGATTTGGACATGAATCGCATCAGCGAGGAAAATATACACACAAAAAATAGCGTAAAGGTTTGGAAAAAATGATAGTATCAGCCATAAAATGTAACAAATGTAAAGACACTATCTACAGTCGGGCTAGACATGACTTTCGTAGTTGTACATGCGGAGCTGTTGCAATTGATGGCGGTAGAGACTATACTAAAGTGAGCGGAAGTGAGTTTACATCACTTGACCTAGACTTAGGCAAGTTGACTGCTGCGCAGCTCTTCCAAGATTGGAACAAGAGCGTTGATAAGCTCGGCCTGATTAAAGAAAAAAGGAAGAAGAAATGAGTCGGACATATTGGTTAGAATACGAAAAAGGTAAAGGCTACAGCGTCTACGAAGAATATGTAGATGGAATTAACGAAGACGCGTTTCAAGTTATAGATAAAGAATCATATGACGACCTAGCTGAAATCAATAGGGATAACCGTAAACACGCTCAGGAACTAGGACTATGTGTAGATATCCTGACTAGAAAGAACAATGAGCTGACTAAAGAACTTGACTACTACAAAGAGATGGAGCTTCGCTACAATCAACTACTTGAAGATACATCGGCTAAACAATTGGTCGAGCTACAAGAGCAAAATAAAAGACTTACCGCAGCTTTAAATCGTATTGGTATATTAGGTATGGGGGAGCTTGCGTATACGTCTGAATTTACAGAGAAAGTCACCTCTATTGTACAAGGTGTATTACGTGACGATACGACAAAGTAAAGGCTGTAAACGCTGCCGACGTAAAGTTCAGCTCAAAGATATGGTTTTGAAAATGGGAGGCTTGCTTTGTCCAGATTGTCGTGTTATTCTATTTCAGCCGGGATTTGATAAAGAATATCAGTTTGAAAAAATGAGAAGAGAGGTACATCTTGAAGAAAACAGTGACACTTAGTTTCAGAATAGAAGACCGATTCGACGAATATGACGTCGATTGTGCAAGAAATGGTGTAAAACTCAACATTGCTATATGGGATGCGATTAATAAAATTCGCAGTCAATTAAAATATAACGACGAGGGTATGAGTGATAAAGAAAGAGAATTTTTAGAAAGTCTGCGGTCAGATTTAAGTGAAGCGTATATTGAGGAATAAATGAAAACTTGCAGTAAATGTAGCGAAACAAAGGGTGAAATTGAATTTAATAAAAGTAAATCCAATAAGGATGGACTAGCTCCGTGGTGCAAATTTTGTGTTAAACAATATGACATTCTTTTTTATCAAAAAAACGCAGATAAAATT